>Ga0209056_10001091_pt1 | contig 29986 bp, 34 predicted proteins | sample GraSoiAngelo_114_FD_185876 | JGI IMG/M metagenome (GOLD analysis project Ga0209056, IMG submission 185876) | Grasslands soil microbial communities from the Angelo Coastal Reserve, California, USA - 14_0903_13_40cm (SPAdes) (version 2) | ecosystem: Environmental > Terrestrial > Soil > Grasslands... | reverse complement strand
TTTCACGTCGCGTAGAGTGAGAAGACTACACGCCAATCCGATGAGAAAACAGATGCGGCGGGAATGTCTGACCATTTTGAAGCTATACTTGTGCTTGTCCGGCAAATTGGCAAATGGCCTCCGTGACCAGGAAGCCGGCGCTTCTTGGATTTTCAAGTTCACTCAAACTCGAAAATGATTTTGCTGGCAACAACGCGCCTCGAAACGCCTGCAACGTTTGACTCACCACGGCGAGTATCTGTAATCGAAGCTAACCGACCACGAAGCCTTCGCGGTCTGCTGCTTGGCGCAGGTGTTTATCTTCAGCGACAAAGCGGGCTGTGTGCGGCTCAAATCCACTAGCGATGATCGCAGCGCCAAGTTGGAGCGCATCACTCGTGCGCAGGACATGTGTCTTGAGAGTTCGCGCAGCAGCGCGGCGTAATTTTTCGCTTGAACCGATTTCCCGCCATTCTCCAGCAAGCAGCTCCAACATCCGATAAGACTCGGCCACTTGGGCCTGGGCACTTCCTCGTCGAGCAAGTCGCGCAATTGCAGATGTGCACTCGAGGTAGCTTCCCCACCACGTGACAATTTGCGTTTGTTTCGCGATTTTCGTGTAGAGTTCAGTCGTTGCTTCCCTGACCACGAGCGGAACCAGCGCGGAGGCGTCCCAATAGGTCACCATCGCGCTTCTTTTCGTTCCTGGAGCAGTGCATCAACGGCGCTTCCCTTGAGCTGTGGTCGGGGCCGCGTCCAAAAATCCTTTGGCAACTTGCCCTTGCCGCGCTTTAACAGGCCCTGCCGTTCCAGTTCCGCCAGCCGAGCTTCATCTGCTTCGCTGCTTCCCAGTGGCAATGGCTCCAGACGCGCAACCGGAATGCTCCGATCGAGAATGAGCACCGATTCGCCGTGCCGCACTTTTTTGATCAGCTTGCTCAGATTATTTTTAGCCTCTGTGATGTTCGCCGCCCTCATTCGGGCTATGATGGCCTGATTGAAAGGACCTGTCAAGCTTCATTGAGGGGTTGGGCGGAGCGTACCTCACTCGCCGAATTCAAAAATGATTTTGCCACTGCGTTTGCCTTGCCCAGCATGAGTGACGGCCGCTTTCGCTTCGCTCAGCGTATAAGCTTTTTCGACTTTTGTTTTCAGCAAGCCGCGTTTTGCCATTTCGAACAACGGACGGAACGCGTCCATTCGCTCCTGCATTGTCGCATTGTCGTACCACTTATTGATCCAGATGCCGCGGAAACGCAGGTCTTTGAAAATAAGCAGACCGTTCGGAATTTTCAGCGGCTGCAAACTCATCGCGCCGAAAGTGACCAAGGTTGATCCAGGCGCGAGGCAATTTGCCAGACGCAGCGCGCTCTCTCCGCCGACGGCATTTAGTCCCAGGCGAATCGGCGCCCCGCTCGTCGCAGCTTTCACTTGGTCGCGAAGATTTTCCCCATCGACAAGAACGACATCGCCGCCTTCCGCGTGCAATTCGTCAATTAATTCGGCGCGCCGGACGACGTTCACGGTTTTGTAGCCCAACTCGTGCGCGATCTGAATCACCGCGCGACCGGCGGCTGAATTCGCGGCGTTTTGGATGAGCCAATTTCCTTTTTCAAGATCAACATAATCGTGCAGCAAACGCCACGCTGTCATCGGGTTGATTTTCAACATCGCCGCATATACGGGTTCGATCCCGGCGGGCACGCTAACCAGTTCATCAGCTTTTACTGCAACGGCGTCGCGCCACGTGCCGACGTTGTGCGGCAAAATCACCAGCGTGCCTGGGGCAATGTTCGTGACGTTCGCGCCAATATCGATAACCACTCCCGCCCCTTCGAACCCCGGCGTTGCCGGGAGGTGTGCTCGAATCGGATATTTCCCTTCAATCTGATTTAAGTCAGCCGGGTTGATCGGCGCCGCGTGCACTTTCACAACGGCTTCGCCTGCGGCTGGCGTCGGCCATGGCGGCGACTCGACATGCAACACGTCTGCCGGATTTCCGTGTCTTTCGTAAACTGCTGCGAGTATATTTTTGCTCATCGATGGCGCCGTCCCAGCATCCTCACGCTTCCGCAGGCAGTCTGCAAACCCGCTTAGAGCGAGGCGAGACGAGTCGGTCCGTCTGGCAAATTGGCGCGCGCGTCGCCCTCTTCGGAATGATCGTCAACTTAATTTTCGCGATGGCAAAGATTCTCGGCGGGTTCTTTGGCCACGCCTATGTCTTGATTGCTGACGGCATTGAGTCCGCGCTCGACGTCGGTAGCTCGTTTGTCATCTGGGGAGGACTGAAGGTTGCTTCGCGCCCGCCTGACGCAACTCACCCCTACGGTCACGGCAAAGCCGAGCCGATCGCGGCTGTCATTGTTGCAGTTGGGGTATTGGCCGCCGCAGTTGGTCTTGCCATTCAAAGTGTGCGCGAAATTTTTCTGCCGCACCATGGTCCGGCTCCTTACACGCTCGGAATATTGATAGTGGTAATCGTGGTAAAGGAATTTTTGTTCCGTTACGTCAACCGGATCGGCCGCGACGTGGAGAGCACGGCCGTGCAAACCGATGCCTGGCATCACCGCAGCGACGCGCTTACGTCGGCCGCCGCGTTTATTGGCATTTCCGTAGCGTTGATTGGCGGCAAGCGCTGGCAAAGTGCGGACGATTGGGCAGCGCTTTTCGCCTGCGCCGTCATCGCGACAAATGGCGTCAGGCTTTTGCGCCCCGCGTTTTACGAGATCATGGACACCGCGCCGCGCGCTAAATTCGTCAGATCCATTTGCCAGGCTGCCAGATCCGTTCCGGGCGTCGTTGAGGTTGAGAAATGCCGGGCCCGAAAAATGGGCCTCGATTTTTATGTCGATCTCCACGTTGGAGTGGATGGCAAGATGTCCGTGCATGAAGGCCACGCGATTGCGCATCGCGTAAAAAGTGCGATCCAGCAAGGCGACTCGCGCGTCGCGGATGTCCTGGTGCACATTGAACCAGCAAAACTGTAGCCCCGACTCGTCGGGGTGATCGCGGCTGCCGTGGTCATCCACCCTTCGCCAAGGCTACGGCGGACAAGACACCCCCGGGGTCAGCTCCCGCATAATATGGAGTCATGTAACACATTCTCCCAAACTAATCTGTAATTAACACCGGCCTTCAGGCCGGTGATCTGCCAGGGATGACACCAGCCGTTTTAACGGCTTGCGCTATTATGAGTTATCCCAGCGTGACAAAATGTGCCGTAGCGTCAGCTGTCCTCAGCGGAGAACACAGGATTGCCACGCCGGGAAATGGATGCGCTGAGGACAGCGCACGCTACAGAGCTTTCGCTTTCTGTAACTTAGCTGTTAGAGAGGAAAGCCGTTGACACGGCTGCTTTATGGAGATTGCCGTAACCACCGGTCTAAAGCCCAGTGTTAACGAGACGTCTTGCTGGACCGGCTAAACTGTAGCCGTGATCGGTGATCACGGCTGCCGGGGTCAGCGTCCCCGGCTACAGCGCGCGCACAATCGCGACAAGGGCGTCCGCCAACGTCTTTCTTGCGAGCGCAATCCTCCTTGAGAACTGTGCGAGGCGCGGAATGCGATTTGGATGCGCAAGAAAGAATGCCGCCAATTTCGGGAGATCGGTTCTTTGTTTGGCGATGTCGAACAGAACGTGTCCTGGACTAGGGAACGGTTCGCGTGGCGTGTCGGTAATGACACGCAACGAGAGCAGCGGAATTCCATGCGTAGCGCACGCGCGCGCAATGAATTCCGTCTCCATGTCCACCGCAGCTGCGCCCGATGTGCGTGCAATTTCAATTCGCTCATCACTGGAATCGATCAACGATGGCGCAGTAAACAGATCCGCCATGTGAATTGGCAATCTTGAAAAGGATGAGCGCTTCTCGTTGAGATCAATCGTCGAAAAATTTTTCGCCAGCAAAAGATCGCCGACCTGCATTTCATCATTGAGGGCGCCTGCAAATCCAGTGCTGATCAAGAAATCGAATTGCTGATTCTCGAGAAATTTTCCCAACTGTTGCCTGCAAACTTTTTCTCCTACTCCAGTATGAAGGACTTCAATTTCGCGGTCACCGATTTCGCCGCGAATTGTCGTGATGTCATTGCGATCAGCACGAGATGAATTCCGAAGTCGGCTCAAAAATTCCGAGCTTTCCGCAGGCAACGCAAACGTGACCGCGATCATTATGTAGTTTGCTGTGATATTGCGGCGATTAAACCGCGAAAGCATAGCTTGCAGGCCGTCGCCTCTCCCTTTTGAAGGGAGAGGGTAGGGTGAGGGTTCGCGTTTTGCATGCTTACCCTATGTCGAAAACCCCTCACCCTCAATCCTCTCCCCTTCCAAAAAGGGGAGAGGCGAATCAGTGGCAAGCACCTAGATGCAGGTCAATGCGACTTTGACGATTGCTCGACGATTTGCACAACAAAGCTCTTCTTCTCTGCTGTAGCCGGGGTCGACTTGTCCGCCGTAGTCTGGGAACCCGCCGTAGCGTTAGGCGAAGGCTGCTTGACGAAGGCGGATGCTCCCGGCCCTTCCCGCCCAATGGACGCGATCGCCGCACGAAATTCCTGTTCCCGATTGGATGGAACGTCAACAAGCAGACTGACCCGATCACGATCCTGAAGACCTTTTGTCGCGGAGCCGCCGAGTCGGGAAGCAATCGTGACTACTTCGTTTGCGACGGTATCCAGTTTGCCGGCGGCAGCCGGGACTGTGATTTCGCTCACGCCCAACGGGGCTGGCGTAAGGGTCGCCGCGGCGTGCTCCAGCGATTTCGCGATCTGCTGCCGCATCTGGGTTTCAAGCAGCGCGCGATTTGGGTTCCGGGTTTCGTGTCTGACGATTAGCCAGAGACCGAATCCCACATTCACAGCCATGAGAATGATGAACGCGACGCCTACGCGAAGCGCCATTTTACGGCCTTGCTCAGTGACATCTGGTTGTGGTGCCAACAGCACTTCGCGAGAATCGCCGTGCATTCCCGCGTGAATCTGTCGCGCCACCGCTAGCTCGCGCTGCAATTGTTTGTCCGAGATCAATCGCTCCTCCAAAGCAGCGCGCTCACCGGCGGGCAGCCTGCCCTCCAGATAATCAAAAAGCTTGTCCGGATTCATTTCGCGCCCGGAAGCGTGCCGCTAGAGTCAGGCGCGCGCAATTAGGAAAGATCCGTTTCCGCTTCACGCTGCTAGTAACAATCCGGAGGCCGCTCACTAAAGTTGCTACTTTGAGGCCGCTTGACCAGACTAGTTTGTGAATACATTTCTGCCATATGGGTCATACATTGACGATTCGGCTGCCAAAGAACCTGGCCACGTGGATTGAGAATGCGTCGGCGCGCACGGGAATTTCGCAAGGCGAGTTTGTGCGGCAACACCTGGAGTGTGCACGATCGCAAGACACTAATTCGAAGAAATTCATGCGGCTGGCGGGCAGAATTCGGAACGGCCCGCGCGATCTTTCCATGCGCAAGGGATTCTCGAAAGAGTGAAAGGCATCGCGGATACGGGGTTTCTGGTCGCATTTGGGGCAAGGCGGGACATCTATCACGAATGGGCCCTGAGTTTGGCCGAGCAGGTCACTGAGCCGTTGCTGACCTGCGAATCCGTGCTAGCAGAAACGGCGTTTCATCTTCAAGATGTCGGACTGGTTCTGGAAATGATCGCTGACGGCCTGGTAGCTCTGTCGTTTGACTGTAACGATCATCTTCCACAATTGCCTGCCCTGGCAGCAAGATACAAAGATCGGAAGCCGGACCTGGCAGACCTGTGTCTGATCCGGATGAGCGAGATATATCCAAAACACAGTGTCATCACTGTGGACGCGGAGGACTTTCGCGTTTACCGTCGAAACAAGCGCGAAATCATCCCTCTGATTTCTCCGCCTCGAGGATAAGTGTAGTGTCGTGGTGAGGCATGCGGTCGGAGCTTACTATCGACAGTCAGTCCAAATTTTCTTGTTGTCTCCGTAGCAGGTTCTTTAGCTAGCGACACAGTGTCGAAAACAAGCTCTGACCCTTCCTCCGCGTTCTTTGCCAACGCGCTGAGGCGCCTTCGTATTACTACGGCGCGCCAGAGGACAACGGGTTCCATCTAGTTCTTTCCATTTTTAGGTCTTTGGATGAGGCTTAGTTTTGACTTCAGTAAAGGCTCGATGGCTGGGCAACCGCCTAACGAGACATAAGGTCAGCGACCCACCACTTTGAAGAGAACGCGGTGCATTGCTGGGAAGCTATAACAAAGTGCTGGGTTCGCTGCATCGTTTAGATGACATATGACATGTAAAGAGTGCGGGCAAGTGGTTAAGCTCGCCCGCACTTATGAATAAGTGTCATTTAAACACTGAGTTGTCCTCACATCGAGGGAACCCGCTGCCAGTTTAATGGCGGCAGGTGCACGATCTAGTCCGCCGAAGGACGGATCCCATCCGTGATATCCGCGTCATCCGCGGTCAATTCATCCGAATGCTTTTCGACCAAACGGGAAATGCCGACTCGACTTTGGGATGCATGCGGCGAGTCCACTGCACCCGCATGCTAACCCGCTCTGCGATTCAGTTGAGGTTAATAGCAATGGCTATTGTGGGGCCGCCCATCGCATGGCCGTGATGCGGATCTTGCTGCCCCTTTGGAAGGAAATACCACACTCCGGGCGTCATTTGACCTCGTTCAGGCAGCTGTTTCATATGCGCTGGGTCCAAGCCTGCCGCGATCAGCCCAGAGGCGTCGAACTCGTAGAGAACGTCTTCTTGCGTGCGCTCCGGCTGGGTTGCGAAGTGAACCATGGTACCATGGCCGCTGTTGAAACAGTATTCACCACTCGCTACCGTACGATCGATTGCGATCTCGGGGTTCGCCCGCAAAATTCTGGCGATAGCCAAAATCTCGCGTTTCGAAGTGCCCTGCAGGGCTAAAACGTCGGCGTACTCACGTTTGAGTTTGGTGAGTTCGTCTTCGGCTACCGGCTGAGCACCCGCGAAGAGCCAGCCGCTCACAAGGGACATGTAGCCAACCAGAATTATGAAAACAGCGGGTCGCATAATGTTACCTCCATATGGTGGGGTATATTTTGCATTCTGGCGCAGAGGCGGACAAGCCGAAACGACCTGATGACACAGCTCGCTATGCTCGGACAAAGAGAAAGAACGTATTCAGAGATTCCTCCAGCCTTCGCATAAAGCTATGGCTTGGCGGGCGACTCCGCTCGGAATGACCCGCACTGCGCCAAGGCTACGGCAGCCAAGCAAGACGAGGCGGAGAAATGGTGGCTCGACTTTGCGGCGCGTAAACTTACTCTCACTGAAAGGGAAGCTGTCAGCTTCCCCTACAGAAAAACGAATTCTGAACATCGATGGAAGAATTTCCGAAGAAAGAATTGGAGACGCTCTGGGCTCCGTGGCGGGTCGAGTATTTCGAAAAGGAACCGCGCGACCGGGATTTTCTCGAAACGGCTGCTCGAGCGAGCGATGACGCTGCGCATTTTGTGATCGCGCGGCGAAAGAATGCCTTCCTGATGATGAATCGGTATCCGTATGCGGTCGGTCATCTCATGGCTGTGCCGTATCGCAAAACAGCGGAGTTTTCGACGCTCGGTGACAATGAAATCGTTGAGCTTTGGAGTTTAGTCGTGCATGCGCAAGCGCTTTTGCGCGCCGCGACGAAGGCGCAGGGGTTCAACATTGGTATGAATATTGGCGAATGCGCGGGCGCAGGTGTGCCCGATCATTTACATATCCACGTCGTCCCGCGATGGAGCGGTGACACTAATTTCATGCCGATCATTGCCGGCGCACGCACGCTCTCGGAAGGGTTACGCGCGCTTTACGACAAACTGATGGAGGCGCAAGCGAAGATGGCGGACACGAATCGTGATCGGTGATCTGTGAACAGTGATCGGCAAATCGGGCTCGTGACAAGCCCAGGGATTTGCTTGTAACAGGTCACTCACGAGTAGTCCCGTTCCATGAACACCTGGGTCGAGCCGCCGCCGCGAAGGCAAGGATTGGGCTGCTTCGCGCGAGGCTGTCTTATTCTTTTGGTGTTCGGGATCGTACTGGCGATCGCTTGTCTTGCCGGCATGTATTGGGGTTTTCAACGGCACTCGGCAATAGTGCACGGTATTTATTGGCTGGCGAAAACGCATTCGATCGCGGAAGCGCCGGTGCCCGTGCCTGAATTCAACGCTTCGGACAATCAAGTTCAAAGTATCCGGGAACGTTGGCAGGATTTCGAACAGAAAACGCGCGCAGGTCAGCGGGCCGAGATCGAGCTGACAGCGGACGACATTAACACGTTGATCGTCACTAATCGGGATATACGTGGCAAGGTCTTTGTATCGATCGATGGCAGCCAAGTCCGGTTCCAGGCGAGTATTCCGTTTGGAGAACTTATCGGCCGCCGAGGCTATTATTTTAACGGCGACATCACAGTCGAATTTAAGGACGCGGAATCATTGGAGAATCCGCAGTTGAGCCGGCTCATTGTGAACGGGGAGCAGGTACCGAGTGATCTTTTGAATTGGAAATATCGCTCAAGGCGATTACGAGACTATGTCACTGATTACCGGAACGATCTCAACGTCGGCAGTATTGAGGTACGCGACGGCAAAGTTATTCTTCGATCGCGGAATGAGTAGAAGAAGCGGCCACAGATTAACACGGATTTACACAGATAAGAGGTGCTCGAATTCAAACCTGAAGACGAAACTCCATTTCGGCACAAAGAGATCACGCAAGCTATCTTCTGTGTTTAGCGCCAAAGGCGCAGCATCCATCATCAGCCCGGGGCGGAGCTCCAGGATTAATCGCAGCCACAAACGTCAGCGCTGAAAGCGCAATTCAATTCTGGTGTCATTTTGTTTTATTATTGTCTGCTGGCCCGAGCCTGCATTGATTTCAACGGAGCGGCATGTCTGGGATCCAGAACGGGCCCCGAACTGACTCGCGCCTTCAGCGCTCGGTTGCTTGAGCAATCAGATTCCTGGGGCGACACCCCAGGCTAGAAGTGAGAGAGCGCCTTTAGCGCTAAACAGATGCCTGGATGAGTGGACGGCCAGTGGTCTATCCCTACCATGCAGCTAATTCGACTGCATGATTTCGCGCACAAACACGTTAAGCTGTCCGTCTTCCTGTTTGCGCACTTCGGTAATCTCGTAAGGCCGCAACTCGTCCCTGTTTACCACCGCTCCTTGCGGCGGGGGAGCGTAGCCACCCGGGAATTCCACAATGATTCGCGTGGATGAACCACTGCCGAAGTGCAGCACTTTGTCTGTTAGTTTCGCGCGCGGGCGCAGCACAGCCTTGTTCGCGTCGGAAAAGTTCACCACGAATTGTCCCTTCAAATAAACGCGTTCGCCTGCGAGTCCGTGGTCAGCGACATCACGCAGATCGCCAGTCCCGATAAGCCGGCCAAGCGGCATTTTACCAGGCGGAAATGTTTTCCAACTACCGCCACCCGCGTTTGAAGCCAGAGCTACGTTTGCAGTATCGACCGGGGCCGGCTGGGCGGGCAGAACGGGCACTGGCGTGGTGGTTGGAACAGCTGGAGCCTGGGCCACTGGTTGAGTCCCAACTCCGAGAGCTTTTGGCGGTGGCGCAGGTGTAACAGCAGAAAAGTTTGGAGGCGGCGTGCGCGCGGACGCAACCGTAATGGGTGTCGGACTTGGCGCGCTTGGTTTCTGCGCGACTACTGGCTGCGCAGGAGTCGCTGCCGGTGGCGGAGACTCGAGCTTTTGTTTCTTCCCTTTCCTACCTTTTGGCAATGGCGTTGGTTTCGCCAGTTTGTTGTTCTTTGCCAACAGAGGCGGCGGGGAAAATGCTTGGACGGGTCGGGCTTGTTCGATGCGCACCAATTCATTCTGCGCGGGCGGTGGTGTTGCGCTCGGCGTCAGGCCAGGTATGGCGATCGGACCGCCGCCTTGTGCTGCTGCGGCCTTTTGGCGATACTCCGCGTAGCGTTGCTCAATAGCAGTACGTCCCTGTGACTTAAACAAAGGCCAGCCTCCGGCCAGGTTGAGAGTAAGTGGTGGCTCAAGACGAAATGTCCCCAGACCGCGTGTGACGGTATAACTTCCGTAAAGCAAAGGGACAGCCGTGACCATGATGCGGCCATCAACCAATCGTTCCGCGTGAATCACCGCAGAAATGTCGTGTGTGCGTTCCAGCTTGATTTCCAACCCGACGGTGAGCGTCTGTTTCATAAGTGGCAGGGCTTCAGGGCTCGCCGGGTAAAGATGTTCCATGAGCACCTCGCCGTTATCGACGGCGTAGGTCAGGGCCACCATGCCGGAGGTAAACACATCCCCGGGGTCAAGCTGCCGCGTAGCGATAATTGTGTACCTGCCAACGACGTACGGCACCAGGCCGCGGACCTGCTGATAATTTCGGATGTAATTGCGTGCCAATTCAGCATTCGCCCGGGCAAGCTCTGCGGCGCCCATCCCCACATAGCGCTCATAGAGCTGCGGTGGGTTTAGAAACTCGCCCGCCGGCGCAGCGGTCAGCTCAAATCGTTTCGGCGGCTCAATTTTGTGCAGCCTTTGTAAAATCCGGTAGCTGTCTGGGCGCTCCGGTTGATCGAAAATATAAAAACTGCCGAGCCATGCTGCCAGCGCGAAGCCTGTCAAAAGCAAAATGACAACCGTCCACGCAAAATAATTAATGCGCCGGCGTGGACGGGTATACCGCTCGTCGTACGGATCGTATGGGGGAGTGCCATAGTCCATCAGTCCAGTGCGCGAAGATTCCGCAGTTTCAACCTGATTGCGTCGTTTCAAACGACGAACCGCATCCGCAGGTGCGCGATGCGTTTGGATTAACGACCCGAAAACCGGAGCCGGTCAAACCATCCGTAAAATCCAGGGTCGCGCCGCGCAAGTGAGGGACGCTCTCGCCATCGATAAAAAATTGCATCCCATCGCGTTCCACCACTGCGTCGCCGTCCTTTCTCTCGTCGAGCGCCATCTCATAATGCAGGCCAGAACAGCCGCCTTTCGCGACCTGCACCCGCAGACCTTTTCGCGAATTTTCCGCTCGCCGTGAAAGCAAATTCTGGAGTTGTCGAACAGCACTGTCCGTCACGTTAATCATGTTCAAAAAATACGGCTACGGCGCACCCAAGTCAAAGATGTCGCGCTGCGTGGTTGCTCCTCAAGGAGTGACGGCTTCCCAGCCATCAAATTGAGATCGACGGGGGCCCAAGCCGTCGTTTCTTGAATATGGCGGCCGTAGCGCGGCATCGCTACCCTTTGTTTTTCTTCGCAATCGGCAATCTGGAATCTACAATCTGCTATACAAAATGGGTCGGATTCGATTGTTGCCTGAGATCGTGGCCAGCCAGGTGGCGGCCGGTGAAGTGGTGGAGCGCCCCGCGTCAGTGGTGAAAGAATTGATCGAAAATAGCCTCGACGCCGGCGCGGAGAAAATCGACATCATCATTCGACGCGGAGGAATTTCACTGGTTCGCGTAATCGATGACGGCTGCGGAATGGACCGGGATGATGCGCTGCTTTCGCTGGAGCGACATGCGACCAGCAAGATCCGATCTGCTGCGGATCTCCAAGCAGTCGCTACGCTGGGATTTCGGGGCGAAGCGCTGCCTAGCATTGCCAGTGTGTCCCGATTTCGCCTGACGACACGTGAGACTGACGCGATTGCCGGAACCGAAATCATTATCAATGGCGGCAAGCTCGAAGTCGCGCGCGACGGAGGTGAAGCCCCTGGAACGCAGGTCGAGGTGCGCTCGCTTTTTTACAATCTGCCTGCGCGCCGGAAATTTCTTCGTTCCGAAAACACCGAAAGCCGCAACATAGAGCATCAGATTCATTTACAAGCGATCGGTCATCCTCAGATAGCTTTCTCATTGCTGCGAGACGATCGGGTGTTATTCCGGTTACCGAGTGCGGCAACACTTGGTGATCGAATCCGTGACTTATATGGTACCGAGTTACTAGAGCGTCTTGTTGAGGTAAACAGCACTCCCTCGCGGAAAAGTAGAATCAGTGGCTTTATTGGGCAGGCAGGTCTGAGTCGCCAAACAAAGGCGCAACAACTCATCTTTGTAAACGGCCGAGCGATCGAAAGCAGCCTTATCACTGCCGCTGTGCGTGAAGGTTACCATACCGCTCTCATGAAAGGGCAATATCCGGTCACGTTCCTCTTTCTGGAGCTGGATCCAGCGACTGTTGATGTAAATGTTCACCCGGCAAAACGCGAAGTACGCTTTCGCGATCCGAATGGAGTTCGCGAAGAGATTGTTCGCTGCATTCAAGAGACCTTGCAAGGTCGCCGGGCGGAATGGCAGGAAAAATTCCGGGCGCCAATCAGTTCGCAGGCCACTGTTGCTGGAAAAGCAGCTCCTGATCTGATGCTGCGGCCTGGGGTATCTGTTCCGGAGGAATCACATCGCGCATTACCACATCTTACTCCGGAAGCAACGTACCATGTTATAGCTGGAGTTACGAGAGCCCGGGCTGTTGTCCCCGGCGAGTCTGTTCAGCCTGATAAACCTCCAGGGCGCGCTCCAGCCAAACGCGATAGTAATCAGCACCAATTCAACATCATTGGTGTCCTGAGCAAGCTTTACGTTCTGATGGAAAATGCGGACGGGCTCGTGCTGGTAGACCAGCACGCGGCACACGAGCGCATCCTGTTCGAAGAGTTGCGGCGAAGAATGGAAGAGTACGGGGTCCCAACGCAAAAGCTGCTTCTGCCGCAGACCTTCGATGTGCCGCCGCGAGATGCAGACTGGATCGAGCGCAACCTATCGATCCTGCAAAAAATGGGAATCGGGATTGAGAGTTTCGGACCAGACACGTTCAAAATCGATAGTGTCCCCAGTTTTTTGAATGTGTCAGATCCGGCGCAATTCATGCGCAAAGTGATTGATGATCTCAAGAGCGCCGGCAACAGCGCTTCAGCGATGCGTTTGGGAGAAGAGATGATCGCCAAGAGTGTTTGCAGGCACGCTGTCAAAGCCAACGATCCGTTGCGTTACCCTGAAGTGGAAAAACTGATCCGCGATTTGCTCGACTGCGATTTGCCTTACTGCTGCCCGCATGGACGGCCGACCATGATCCAGATTTCGCTTGCTGAGTTGGAGAAGAAATTCGGCCGCAAGGTGTGATGCTCATGAGCGCGTGCTTCGAGCGTGGCGCGTTCGGATCCTCGGAAGGTCTGCTTGCCATTTGGAAGGCAGGCGGTTTTAATTTGGCGCGGTGAAGAAAATCGAGGCGATCATCAAACCATTTAAGACCGAGCCGGTGAAAGAAGCATTAATGGCGGCAGGCGTAGAAGGAATGACTTTGAGTGAAGTAAAAGGATTTGGCCGCCAGAAAGGGCACAGTGAAATTTATCGTGGCACCGAGTACACGGTGGATTTCCTTCCGAAAACGAAATTCGAGATCGTGATTGCGGACGATCGCGCGCAGCGAGCGGTGGAAGCCATTCTGGGCGCGGCCAAGACGGGAAAAATCGGCGATGGCAAAATCTTTGTAACCGAGGTGGAAGAAGCGGTGCGTATCCGAACCGGTGAACGGGGAACCGAGGCGTTGTGAGCAAGTTAGAAGTGAGAAGCAAGAAGTAAGAAACGAGAATTGAGAGCGGTTCTTCAGCGTTTTAAGGCTTAAAACGAATGTACGAATACTTACTATCAATCTTTCTCGGCGTCGTTGAAGGGCTAACCGAATTTCTCCCTGTAAGCTCCACCGCGCATTTGCGGATCTGCGAAGCGCTGCTGCACATCGATCTTCACGATGGCTTCTGGAAGATGTACACGATCGTGATTCAGCTCGGTGCGATCCTGGCGCTGCCTGTTTATTTTTGGCATCGGATCTTGCAGTTTCTTCACACTTTCCCGAAAGGCGAACGTGGCAACCGCACGATTTTAACCCATCCATTGAGTCTGACGTTAATAGCGTTTGTCGTGACCGCGGTTCCAGCGTGGCTCTTGACAAAACAGATTGGGAAAAACCTGGAGAATCTCTGGGTGATGGCCCTGGCGCTTCTCATCGGCGGAATCGTCATGTGGGTGGTTGACGTCGTTTTCACACGGCCGCGCACCATGGACATGGAGGAAATGACGCTGCCCCAGGCGATCTGGATTGGCGCGGCCCAAATTCTTTCCGCAGTTTTCCCAGGCACTTCCCGCTCGATGTCCACTATCGCCGCTGGGCAAGTCGCAGGTTTGTCGCGTCCGGCCGCGCTCGAATTTTCGTTTTTCTTATCGATGCCGACGATGCTCGTGGCTACGGGGTTTGATTTTCTAAAGACCGTGATGCCGCGTCATCACGAAGCAGATATTGCACCGCTGACGATGAATGCTCATCAATGGATCGTGCTCGTACTCGGATTTGTCGTTTCATTTTTCGTAGCGCTGGTGGTGGTCGCCTGGTTTATGAATTGGGTGCGTGCACGCGGGTTTGTGCCGTTTGCTGTTTACAGGATTGTGCTCGGCATTGGGTTGTTGACGCTGCTCGCGCGCGGCATGATGTGATTGATTACCGATGGAAACCGACGTCATTCTCCCCGATCTCCAAAGCGCGGTTATTTGCGAGGATGTCCGCTGCGAAATCAACGGCATGCAAACGCTCGTGGGCGTGCTCAGTGTGATCCCGGCGCCGTCGCTGCCGATCAATTATATGCGGCTCTGTATCTGGACGCGTTGGTGCAGCGGCGCGGGCAAGTTTCGGCAAAAGTCCCGGATTGTCGGCGTAGATGAACAGCAGGTTATCGGACAAGCCGAAGTTGAGTTCGTCTTAAAGGAGATGGAAGGCCACGCAACCAACGTCCATTATTTTGGCGGGATACAGTTTCAGCAATACGGATTGCATCACGTGGAGATCTATCTGGAAAACGAATTGCGGCTGCGGTTTCCGTTGCCGGTGATCCAAGTCACGCGGCCAACTGGTTAGACTCGGCAACGTCTTGTCATGAGGGCTTGGCAATGGGGCGTAGTTGTTTATCACGGCTCTTCATGCTGAAGGCATTTTTCAGCGCGCTAATCTGCAGCCTTGTTCTTCTCGGACAGGCCCATGCGCAGGAGGTGATCGTTGGTCGCGAAAAGAAACCAGAGGCTCCCAAACAAGCATCGCCGTCTTCTGCGCAGACGCCATCCGAATCGCCAACCCCGGCACTAACCAAATCTAAGTCGCCCGAGAAGAAATCCGGTTCTACAGGGCTGACGGCCGAGCAAATGCGAATGGCGGGAGCGCTTGCTGCCGAGCGGTTAGAAAACCGAAGTTCTCCACAACCGGCTAGAACGGGCGGATCTGATTCGGAGCCCAGTGCCGCGGAATTGCCGACTGTTTTCGCAACCCCCAATCCGCTCAAAAAAGAACCTCGCTCCGGACAAACGAGCGTGCCGCCTCGGCCAAGTCTACGGACTACAAAACCTGAGGCAATGGGCGCGATTCGGCCGACGATGATCGAATCCGGGAGACAGGAGCCAAGTGCAACTCCTTCGGCAAAAGCGCAAACTCCTGCGCCGTGATCGGCGACGATCGCCGCACAAGCGAGAGAGAGGCCGACAGCACGCGGGCCTAAGCGAGCAACATGCTCGCGCTCCCCTTCGTACGCAGTTGGTCTAATCTGAAGAAATGCACGCCGGAGAGTCGGGGGAGCGCGGGCATTCTGCCCGTTATGGCCGGCATGTTGCCGGCCAGCATTCGGACGCTCGCATTCTAACAGGCTAAATACAGACTTGCTCGAAACCGTTGCTAACTTATCATCTGTAGGCAAGCCCAGCACCTTGCTAGCAAAGTGCTGGGAAATTTTTTGCCCGTATCTAATTCAATGGCGAATACAATTTTAATTGGGATGCAGTGGGGCGACGAGGGCAAGGGCAAGATCATCGACGTGCTTACTGCCCAGGCCGACATTGTCGTCCGCAGTCAGGGCGGCAACAATGCCGGGCACACGGTGATCTATCGCCGCGTGAAGTACGTTCTGCATTTAATTCCGTCCGGAATCCTCCGACGCGGCAAAGTTTGCGTGATTGGAAATGGGGTTGTTGTCGATCCGATCGCGCTGCTCGCCGAGATCGATGGTTTGCGCAAATTGGGAGTTAAAATCAATAAGAACTTGCTCATTAGCGATTGCGCTCATCTGGTCTTGCCTTACCACCGTATGCTCGACGAGCAACGCGAATTGCGCCGGGGCCGCATTGGAACCACCAAGCGTGGGATCGGCCCAGCCTATGGCGACAAGGCGGCGCGCACTGGCCTGCGCATGTCCGATTTGATGCAGCCGATTGTGTTCTCAAAGAAGCTGCAGGCCAAGCTGATTGAGAACAACAGAATCCTTCAGGCCCTCGGTGCGAAGCCGATCAGTTTTCGGGAAGTAAACGAAAGTTATCTGGCAGCCGGCGAAAACTTGCGTCCATTCGTGGCCAATACCGTGGTGTATCTTCACCGCGCAATTGAGCGCGGAAAAAAGATCCTGTTTGAAGGCGCGCAGGGAACATTCCTCGATATCGACCATGGCACGTATCCGTATGTGACTTCTTCAAACACAACAGCGGGCGGCGCATGCACGGGTACTGGTGTGCCACCCCATCGAATGGACCGCGTGGTGGGCGTGATGAAGGCGTACTCCACGCGGGTTGGCGAGGGAGCGTTGCCCACTGAAGACGCGCAATTGACGCAAATGCTTCATAGCCTGGGACGCGAGTTTGGTGCGACAACGGGGCGCAAGCGCCGCTGCGGCTGGTTCGACGCCGTCGCTACTCGTTATGCAGGGATGATCAATGGCATTGACGAACTGGCAATCACCAACCTTGACGGCCTTGATCATGTCGATCCGATTCGAGTTTGTGTTCGTTATCGGCTAAACGGAAAGCCTCTGGATGTTCCACCATGCGACGCCAGCCAACTGGCCAATTGCGAGCCGATCTATGAGGAGATGCGCGGCTGGAACACACCCACTCGTTCTGCGAGAAAGTTTTCACAGCTTCCTTCGGCAGCGAGGAAATACGTCAAATACATCTCCAAATTAACCGGAGCACAATTGACTATGGTCAGCGTCGGGCCGGCACGCGGTGAGACAATCGTCTTGTGATCGATGCTTGTGCATTGGCCGACCGTGCGAAGGCCGAGTATCCAAACGCATTCTGCCAGGACGAAATGACGAAGCACGAATGTCGAATGACGAAATAAGCACAAAGCACGAATGACGAGGAAACGCAGTAAGGACTCCTTCGTCATTTGATCATTCGTCATTCCTTCGAGTCTCGTCATTCGGATTTCGTCATTTGGGATTTCCGTGGCCAACGTTTGCTTGAGAACGCTAAATTCCCGAAGTTAGGCCTGCAACGATGCCTGCGAGCAGCAAAAACGTTCCCCGCCACATCGCGATTATCATGGATGGCAATGGCCGGTGGGCAAAAGGGCGCGGACTGCCGCGCATCAAGGGCCACGAAGCGGGCGCGCAGGCGGTTCGAGAATGCGTGGAAGCCTGTGGCGAATTAAAGGTGGAATACCTCACGCTTTACGCTTTTTCCGCTGAAAACTGGCAGCGTCCAAAAACGGAGGTCATTGCGCTGATGCGTTTGCTGGAAAAATTTTTGAGGCAGAAGACGCCGGAATTGATCGAAAAAAATGTGCGTCTTCAGGCAATTGGACGCTTGACTGATTTGCCCGCGAGTTCTCAGCAACAACTCCACAAAACCATCGAGCAAACCGCTGGCAACACTGGTCTCACCCTTATCCTGGCCTTGAGCTACGGCGGCCGGCTCGAGATCATTGATGGCATCAAAAGTTTGCTTCGCGCGATTGAACTTGGTCACATCGATAGGGCAATGATCGACGTAGAGATGTTCAGCAAACATCTTTACACCCGCTACTATCCCGACCCAGATCTCCTTATTCGCACTTCCGGCGAAATGCGCCTGTCTAACTTCCTTCTTTGGCAGACTTCCTACACTGAGATGTACATCACGCCAAAGCTGTGGCCCGACTTCACTAAAAAGGATCTGGTCGCGGCCGTGGAAGAATTTGGGCGCCGCCAGCGCCGCTACGGAGTGGTCCTATAACAGCTCTTCGCCCAGGGGCAGGCAGTGGCACTCCAAGCATACCTCGCTATTCTTCAGTTTGGATACGAACGATATGAGATTTAAAGGGCAAGTGGCAATCGTCACCGGTGCGGGACGCGGAATCGGGCGCGCCATTGCGTTACGCTTCGCGAATGAGGGCGCGCATGTAGCGTGTGTGAGCCGAACGGAAGAAAACGTAAGGACGGCCGCGGACGAAATTAACGGTCTTCGAGCGGATGCGGCGAAAGCTTACGCGGTCGATGTTGCAGATCATGCGGCCGTCCAAAAAATCGGCGCCCGAATTCTTGAGGACTTTAAAAGGGTCGACGTGCTTGTTAACAACGCCGGCGTGACGCGCGATGCGCTTGCCATGCGGATGTCGCTAGAAGATTGGGATGCGGTCATCAACACAAATTTGCGCGGCGCGTTCAGTTTTAGTCACGCAGTTGTTCGTGCAATGACAAAACAACGCAGCGGGCGCATCATTAACATCAGCTCAGTCATTGGACTGATGGGGAATGCTGGCCAGACAAATTACGCGGCCAGCAAGGCAGGCTTGATCGGCCTTACGAAGTCGCTCGCGCGTGAGTTGGCGAGCCGCAATATCACTGTTAACGCAGTGGCGCCAGGGTTTGTTATTACGGACATGACTTCCGGGCTTTCAGATGAAGTTAAGAATACAATTCACTCGAAGATCCCGCTGGGAAGAACCGGCACGCCGGATGAGATTGCCAGCGCAGTGGCGTTTCTTGCATCTCCCGAAGCGGGCTACATCACCGGCCAGGTGCTGTGCGTCGATGGCGGCATTGTGATGTAGGTTGCGGATTCCGCTGAGGACAACGGACACTACAGCCTTTGGTGCGTGCTGTGGCGTGCGCTGTCCTCAGCACATTAGCGCTCGCGTTGCGCGGGGCACGTTGGAACGAGCATCACACGCGCTCCAAGATGATAATACGTCCCTCTGCTACAAGAACGTTGGCTGCCGAGATAAGGAATTCATACACCGTGTTGGCGCGGTCGCCGAATAGACGCGTCGCGCAAACCCGAAGGGACAAATGGATTTGATCCAATCGTGTTACATTTAACCGTCCATCCCGCAACGCCGCCAGATAACCAGAAGCCGCAGTTGTACCGGCCGAGCGGGCTCGCAGACCTCCATGCACTGCCGCGGCTTGCGCACCGTATTCGAAAGCATGCAGAGCTGATAAGCGTCCTTCGCGGCGCAAAGGGTTAACCGGATCACGGTGGGTATTGGTAATGCACACAATGGATTGGTCATCCCACTGCGTGACCTCGTCTAGGAGACACATCAGACCGGAGTGGGGGATCAGTGTCCGAATTTCCGCTTTGTTGACCGCTATACCGTTAGACATTGTGCGAGCCTAGCCCGATTCGCGAACGACTTGGTGCCCACGAAACACGCGAAAAATACGAAAGGTTCCGTGTTTTGTACCTGCGAAATTTTTCGTGTTGATTCGTGTGTTTAGTGGGCGGTTCTCTTTGTTCGTTAATCCCAAAACGGGTAAAAGTTAAACCAGTTATGAGGCGCAAGACGCGCATAATATTCGAGTCGCTCGGCGTAGCGTTGCATCCAGAGCTGGGTCTCATCGGCGCGACGATCCCGCTCCAAAACGATCACGTCGGCGAAGTGTTCGAAACAAATTTCATAGCGGTTCCCGCCACGATAGAGCCCGAAAAACAAGATAACAGGGCAACGCATCATGGCAGCAAGAAGGATCGGGCCCGCTGGGAACGTAGCTGGCGCACCCAGGAATTGACATTGAGTTGTCTTGTCCCCACCGAAGACGCGGTCGCCCAACATGCCGACGAAATAACCATTGTCTAAACTCTCCTTGACCCGTATCAAGGTATCCGGTCGATCGGGTACGATTACCGTTCCAGCAATCCTGGGATTAAGCGCGTCAAAAAAGCGCGAGATGTTTTGGTTGTGCACGGTGTCCATCAACACCTTCAGTGGAAAGCCTCGCTGCATTACTCCCAAGGCCCGTAACACCTCGAAGCTGCCCAGGTGCGAGCCTAACAGGATGCTGCCTTTGCCAGTTTCGATTTGGCGCTGCAAGAGTTCCTTTCCATGGACCGTAACGCGAAAGCGCTCGAACTCACCGCGCAACAGATAAACGCGATCCAGAATCGTCGCGGCGAAGCAATGAAAATGGCGGAATACATGCCAAAAGCGGGCTGAACTGCCGCGTACGCGTTTCAAGTATTGGTAAGATATCCGGCGTGCAGCACGTGCAGTGATCAAAAAATAAAGCGTGACCGGGTACAGCAGCAGCCTTGCTGCCGACCGCCCAATATGCACCGCGATCCACGCGATCATACGCAGCGAAGCAGGCGTGCCGCGCTCGGGCAACGTCGTCCAGCGATCCGCCTCCGAAGCTTTAGTCCCGAGAACTTGCTGGATCATTTGCAGTTCCGCTATTTTGTCCAGAAATCGCGCCGGTAAAAAAATGCGGATAAATCTCGCGAATCCGGTCGATGTCCGGGGCCACTTTCGTCTGCCTGAAGCCTGCGTGCGAAAAAGCGCGGCGCCACTGTTGCGCAGTTAGAAAACCCGGATTCGGGCGAACTTCTGGATCGATCTCGACGTTTGTGAAACTGTCCAGAATCTGAAACATCAATTCCGGATAAATGGGTTGATTATCGTAAGGCCGCACGCATTCGCCGATCACAAGCCAACCGTCAGCGGCCAAAGCCGAGCGGGCCTCACTCAAGCTAAACAAGAGATTCTTGGAGATATGCATCACATTAACTGCATACACTAGATCGAATTCTTCCGAAGCGATTCCTTGAGTGTTCCACGGCAAATCGAGGTCCAGTGGGGCCCATTCCAGCGGCAGATTGGGATACTGCGCTGTCAGTTTACGTTGACTGCAGCGCCGGAAATACGCGTTTGGCTCTGTAATGCGGTAGCGTTCCATCCGTGACGAGAGGCCGCGTTCAGCAAGTAATTGCAGCAAGATTTCGCTGGCGCTACCAGTGCCGGCGCCGAGTTCTAAAATGCGAAACGTGCGGCGAGTGGAAACATGATCAGTAGCCAGAACGGCCCCCACCCAATTGTTCACCGCGTAAGTTAAATTATCGTTGTGAAAATAATTCAGCCACAGCGGTACCCCTTGGGGTCCCAGCAGGTTGTGATCACCACTTTGCTGACCACTGGCAACGGCCACATAGAGGCTTGCGGCGTGATCTAACAAATCCAGGGTCGCCGCGTTGGAAGGATCAATACTGAGACCTATCGCGCGCAGCGCTTTGAGGTCGGGCTGCCAAAGCGCGTCTCGTAGATGATAACAACGACTTTCTCCGTTATTGCGTGCCTCTGCGCAGCCACTTTCGACCAGGCGCTCCAACATCCAGCGTAAAGCGAACTTGAAACGCGGCTGAAAAGAGAGCAGACCACAAAGTTCATCGGCTGATCGCCACCCGCCGAGTTGATCTGCGAGATTCAGCTTGCGCGATAGATCAACAGCCAATTCGATGCTGTAACGCTCCATCAGTTCAATGCTTTGATACAATCGTTCGCTGAACACCGCCGGTGGAAATTGCTGGAGCCACTGCCCAAGGCGCGGATCGCTTGGCCGGGTTTCAAAATTATGCCCGTCAAATGATAGCGCGTTCACGAAGTCACTTTGTCTCCCAAAAAAGCTCAAGTCGACCTTCAACTATGATGCGATCTCCGACGCGGCAGGAAAAGTTGACTTCCTCCGTGCCGTCATCCTCCGTGGAAAAACAGATGGTAAATGGCTGCTCAGGCTTGAGTGGCACGAGAAACTTTACCGTTCGTATACCCGTGAGCTGACAACCTTGCCGCCATTCACCCAATGCTGCGAGTATTTCGTCGAGGATCACAACCCCAGGTACGAGAGTTGTATCTGGAAAATGCCCAGGCAAGCTCGGATGATCAGCACGAATCGCGCGAGTAACCTCAAAGGTCATTGACGAACTTTGCGTCCTCCATGAGATCAGGCAACCTAGTGAATCGTTGACGATCGTCTGCTGTAATCCAGAGAGCGCCTTCCAAGCGCGTTACCCACCGGCTTCACCATTATTTTTGGCGACTGAGACAAAGCCAGAGCGTCGTTGTGTTTCTGGAAGCGGGGAATCTCGGAGTGATGACCAGACTTTCTCGCCATCGAACGGGGGCAATCCAAATCGCTGACAATACGGCGCGAACGCAGTGAGGACCTTGTCCGCAGAAAAACCAAATTGCGAGAGATGATATCGATGATTCCCAGGTTGCCTCTCGGCGTGCTTTGCAACCAACACACGCATGCGCTGCTCTGCCTGTTTAGAGAACGACCAGCCAAAATGGTCGGAGATTCGCCTGACTGCGGCGATGGGATCGCGCGAAATTTCGTCATATTCGACGTCGCAAATGCGCTTGCTGGCTAGTCGATCGCGTTCATTCAAAAATTTGTCCATGGTTTCGGACCAATAATCGATTGCCTCGCGGCAGACCGTAACGGGATCCACGGCATCGCTAAAGGCGCTGCGAAGAATAGTCACGAGACTCGATACCGACGCCATCGCGTCGATCGGTGTCCGGTGCGTCTGCACAAACAGCGCATCCGGATAGACGGACAGCAATGCCGGCAGCGCAAACATGTGAGTAGGCGCTTTCAATATCCAGCGGGGAGCAGCCCGCCGAAACTGCAGATGTTGAAGAAACCGGCGATGATATTCGTATGCGGGCCGCAAATCCTGCTGAAAAAACCAGGCGCGATATGATGGCACATAGTACATCGCATCGAACTGATCACTCATGAACGTGGGGGTCATGAGACTGATGCACTCCTGCGGAACTTCTGCCCCCACTGCATGCACGTAGCGGAAAGTAGGCGCCAGCCAATTAAAGAACTTACAACTCCTGGTCGCGCGCTGAACTCGGCGTTTCTCATCGGCGAGAGTAGGTGGAGTTGGCGACCTGACTTCCCACATGAGCGGACATCGATGCTCCGGGTCCGCGGCGAGCAGGCTATGCAACAGAGTGGTACCACTGCGAGGCAATCCTACGATAAAGAGCGGTTCGCGGATTTCCTGGTGTGCGATGTTGGGATAAAGCTGACGGTCCCGCTCCATCTGCAAGCGCGAACACAACGTCTGCAACACATCGGTTCTGAGAGCGATTTTTCCGATCAGATTCAACCGTGCCTCACCGTGGCAAGACTCGAGCAAGCGCGACAGCCCCTCAAAAAACTCACCTTCGCCGAAATCATCAAGGCGGCAGCGTCGCTTTGCGGTCTCGATCAAGTCGATGGCTAGCGCAGGCTTGGCTCGGATTCGAGTTTTTTCCAGTAATGCGCCGCATCCATTGAGAAGCCGAACAGGCAGCAGCGGACGCATCTGCTGAAGAGTAGTGGAAGAAGCGTTCATTTGGTTAAGGCATCCAATAAATCGCAGCCGCGCCGTTGGATAGGACTATGGAAACGACCGACGCTGGCAAGTCAAGCAGGTATCTATTGAGCGCGGTCTTCGACCTCAACCGGCGAGTGAAAAAAGTGCTTTAGTGTCCGCTGTCTCAGCGGATTTCCGGTCACATGGCAACTACGAAGGGACGCCTCTCCCTTCGGAAGGGAGAGGGTGAGGGTGAACTCTAGACAGATGCTAATTGTCCCGACCCCTCACCTTAATCCTCTCCCCTTGCCCAAGGGGAGAGGCGAAAAAACCAAGCCGCGGCTCATTCGTTCTTTCTGCTTTGGTTGAGTCTTGCGTTTCGGCCATTCTCATGGTCACCTGAGAATCAACCAACGAAGACAGCCGTGTGGTTGCGCGCCGCGAGCAATCGCACCATCATCTCCCTATGCAAACGGAGAAAGCTACATTCGGCGCAGGCTGTTTCTGGGGGGTGGAAGAAACTTTCCGCAATTTGAAGGGCGTTCGGTCCACGGCTGTCGGGTACGCAGGCGGGACAAAGGACAATCCGACGTATGAAGATGTTTGCACAGATGAGACCGGGCATGCTGAGGTAGTGGAGGTGGAATTCGATCCGTCGCAGATCAGTTACGACGAACTTCTGGATGTTTTTTGGTCAAACCATAATCCGACAACCTTGAACCGGCAGGGACCGGATATGGGAAAGCAATATCGCTCGGTGATCTTTTACCATTCGCCCGAGCAAGAAGCGGAAGCTGTGGCTTCAAAAGAAAGGCTGGCGAAAAGTGGTCGCTTCAATCGGCCGGTGGTAACGCAAATCGAACCAGCACCGAAGTTGTGGCGCGCCGAAGAATATCATCAGCGTTATTTGCAAAAGCGCGGCCAGTCACATTGCGCGATTTGATTTCAATCTTCGAAGTTTACATGATTCCGCCTCTCCCCCTTGTGAGGGGAGAGGATTGAGGTGAGGGATGCGCAACAGGCAACGCTGAACCCTCACCCTGCCCTCTTCCTTCGAAAGGGAAAGGCGAACGAATCAGCTTATGCCTATCGTAATCAGAGAGCGTATTCTACCATGAAAACTAAGCCCCACGTCATTCGAACCAAGAATTTCGCTGCTGACGCCGCTGACTTCATTCTTAAACAGGCGCACAAAGCTATTGGCGAACGCAACGCGTTCCGGATCGCATTCTCGGGCGGGAACACTCCGCGGCCGGTTTACGCGCGGCTTGCAGCGCCCGGGCATGATCTGCCGTGGGACTTGCTTCGTATCACGTTCGGAGACGAACGCTGTGTGCCACCAGACGATCCAGATAGCAACTTCAGAATGGCCCGGGAAACTCTTCTGGCGCCTGCTGCGGTTCCTGAAAAATCCATTCTGCGCATGCGCGGCGAAATTGATCCGCAAATTGCAGCGCAAGAGTACGAAGACCAGCTCGATCTTACGGCCCGACAACACGGCGAACCAATTTATCGGCACGACCTGATCCTTCTCGGCTTGGGCGATGATGGTCATACAGCGTCGCTTTTTCCTGGAACCGCTGCATTGGAAGAGACAACACGGCGGGTCGTCGCAAACTTTGTTCCCAAGTTGAACGCCTGGCGATTGACCTTCACATTTCCGCTCATCAATCAGGCACGGCACATATTATTCTTGGTAGGTGTGGCGAAAAACCCTGGGTTGATCGAGCGCGTGTTGGAGGGCGACCAGCAGTTGCCCGCCGCGCGAGTAAATCCTTCGGCAGGGGAAGTAACATGGATGATCGGGGAGTAGCACGGGGGACGCTTAGTTGACTTATGGTTATCTTCGCGCGGTCATCCCGAACAAATGTGAGGGATCTCACACATAGGCGAGCAATGCTCGTCTGCCGTAAAACGATCCAGATTTCGATTGTGAGGTCCCTCGCTGCGCTCGGGATGACAGATTTGCGTTGCTTGTGAGATTTCCGAAAAAATGAGCACACCACGTACGGTTATCGTCACAGGCTCAGCAGGTTTGATCGGCTCGGAAACCGTCAGGCGTTTCGCAGGCGAGGGCGCGCGCGTGATCGGGATCGATAACGATATGCGCGCGGAATTTTTCGGCGCGGAAGCTTCCACGAAAAAAACGCGCGACGATTTGATTGCAAATGTTTCCGGTTACGAGCATCACGACCTGGATATTCGCGACACTGCCGCTGTGACGGAGCTATTCAAGCGGCACCGCAGCTCAATCGCCGCGATTGTGCATACCGCGTCGCAACCGTCACACGACTGGGCCGCTCGCGATCCGCAAACCGATTTTACCGTCAACGCCAACGGCACGCTGAATCTTTTGGAAGCCGCCAGACAGTTTTCTCCGGAGGCGCCGTTTATTTTTACTTCGACGAACAAGGTCTATGGCGACACGCCGAATCGTTTGCCGCTGCGCGAACTGAACAAACGCTGGGAAATCGAGCCGGGCCACGAATACGAGCCTGGCATCGCTGAGACGATGAGCATCGATTACACGAAGCATTCGCTTTTTGGCGCGTCCAAGGTTGCTGGTGACATTCTCGTTCAGGAATACGGACGTTATTTCGGAATGCCCACGGTATCTTTCCGTGGCGGTTGTCTCACCGGACCCGCACACGCCGGGACGGAACTGCATGGTTTTCTTTCCTATCTTATGATCTGCGCCGTGAGCGGCAGGCCTTACCGTGTTTTTGGTTACAAAGGCAAACAGGTGCGCGACAACATCCACAGTTTCGATCTGGTCGAAGCATTTGCGGAATTCATTCGCGCGCCGCGTGCCGGAGAAGTCTATAACATCGGCGGCAGCCGTCATAGCAACTGTTCCATGCTCGAAGCGATCGAGATGTGCGAAGAAATCAGCGGCAAAAAACTAAACTGGACCTATGAGGACAGCCACCGCATCGGCGACCACATCTGGTGGATCAGCGACGTGCGAAAGTTCCAGTCCCATTATCCGAACTGGAAATTCCACTACGGGATGCGCGAAATTCTCGAAGAGATTTATCACTCCGTGGCGGGATGCGCGACAAGTTAAAAGGTTAAAGAGTTAAAGAGCTAACCACGGATTGCACTGATAGCACGAATGAGGAATTTGGAGTGCGCGAACATGTCCGAGCTTTCAAAAGCGGCGACATGTCGCCGCACTCCTAAACCCTTTAACTCTTCAACCCTTCAACGATCTCAATACTCTTCGCCTTCGTCTTCTTTCGGCGGTACGACGCGATCGTCTACTGCATACGCGTGAAGCATTACCGCGATGAGGTAAAAGAAAAAGAGGCCGATGCCGAACCCGGCCGAGGCGACGGCCGCCAGAAGTACGAAAATTCCCACGGGAACCGCTCCGGCCATCCACAAAAACCCTGCGAGTCTATGTCCTTTGTAGATATGTCCCAACCCGGGAATAATGCTCAGGATAACCGCTACTGCGTCACTCGCTTTGCCTTCCGCAGTTTCCGTCGCGCCGCGCTTCCAATCGCACCGGTCACAGCTCTGCGCGTCCCTTGGCAGGAGATGCCCGCAGTAAGGACAAGCCATTTTGTCCGCCGCGGTTGATTCCGGGCGAGTCGGTGGTGCGTCCGTGTACTCCACACTCATTTCAAACATTGAAGGTTCACAAGCCGCACGGAATTCGTCAAGCAAACTCGCTTATAACATGCTTGATGCGCGCCCCTCAAAAACTAAAACAATTCACGACGAAAGCGTCCGCGAGTCTACAGCATGCTGTCTGGTCTGCGTGAGTGAAAGCGATGCGAGGACGCATCGCACTCCAAAAGCACTTCGTGCGAAATGCATCGAAAGGTTCTTTTCGTTTCGCGCAGCTTTCGGAGTGCGTGCGCGTCCTCGCGCCGCTTTGCGTTTATGTGTTTAGCGCCAAAGACGCAGCATTCACCGCCAGCCTGGTGGCAGCGCCCCAGGATTCATCCGCCCAAAATCCATCAGCGCCCGTTACGCGGCAATTTGAATTCTTGGGGCGATGCCCCAAGCTATCGTGACAGCGCGCCTTTGGCGCTAAACACATCAGCCTTCGCCAACGGAAGAGGCGGGCTTTGAATCATGACGGTACGAGAAACTAAATCGTCAGGCATGCCCTCGCTTTCTGATATTGTTAGCTATACCGACGATTTTTTGCGCGTTCGCGAGGTGGGCGATTGGGACAACGCGCTCAACGGTCTCCAGATTGAAAATTCAGGGCAAGTCACGCGGCTAGGCGTGGCAGTCGACGTCTCAACGCGCGTTTTGACCGGAGCTGCAAAGAGAAATGTCGATCTTTTAATCGTGCATCACGGTTTGTTCTGGCCGGGTTTGCAACCTGTGAGAAGCGCGCTCCGCCGGCAACTGCGGCTCGCCTTTGAAAATGATATCGCGCTTTATAGCGCACACCTTCCTCTGGATATCCATCCGAAAATGGGGAATAACGCAGAGCTCGTCGCAGCGCTCAGACTTAAATCGGCGCAGCCATTCCTGAAAGAAAAAGGTCAACCGGTCGGCCTGAAAGCGCGCGCCTCAATGCCGCGTAGCGAACTTGTTCGTAAATTGCGGAAGGCACTCGGCGGCCCGGTAAAGGTTTTCAATTTTGGTCCCAGGCAAACTCGCATGATTGGCGTTGTAACCGGTGGCGCAGGCTCGGAAATTTACCGGGTGGCACAGGAAAACATCGACACGTTTATCACCGGTGAAGCGCCGCACTGGGCCGCGGTCGCCGCTCAAGAACTCGGCGTGAATCTTCTGCTCGGCGGCCATTACGCCACGGAAGTTTTCGGTGTGAAAGCGCTGGGCGCGCATTTATCCAAACGATTTGGAATTCCATGGGAATTCATCGATTGCCCGACGGGATTGTGAGGGGAATTCGGAATGACCCGCCTTCGCACAAGGCTACGGCCGGCAGGCGAATGACGAATGCCGAAGGAATGTCGAATGATATAATGCGTTCGCCGCGGCGCGCGTCTCGGATTGGGGAGCATACAGCTTGCCCTGAGCGGCAGTCGAATGGGCGTCCCGTCCGCCGCGGGACGGATTCGCCGTGGCGAACTTGTGGGTCGTTGCGTCCTCGCGACGACGAACTTTTATGGGAAGTTCGCGACGGCGGGACGCCTTCGCGAGCACCCGAGACGGGCGCGCTCACCAGCAATGTCAATGCGGCAGGCTCGCCACGGCGAGTCCGTCCTGTGGCGGACAGGATGCCCGCCCGCCACGCAGCCAAGATGGCTGCGCTACTATTTCTCGCGCTTGCACCGATCTCGATTTTCGGCGCAGCCAAAAATCGCTCCTTCCCACCGCTGGGCGGATACAAAGCTGTGCGCGTCCATTACGGTCCGCTGAACAAGATGATCTTGTCCGTCCAAATCAACGGGCAGCAGGCGGATTTGCTGGTCGATACCGGTGCAAACGAAATCATCCTGGATGCGGACGCAGCCCAGTCATTCGGCGTGCGTCCATCACAACGCGGTCTACGCTACATCCGACGCACGCAAATTAATGGCCAACTTTTGTTCGTTGGCTTTGCGCAAAGTATCAATGCCGGCAGCATGAATTTTGGGAGCAACCTGGTTGCGCTGCGCAATCCAACTCACTCCGGCACGGGAAGCGGCCACGTGGACGGCGTTCTTGGCCTGGACATTCTGCTCGGTCACAAAGCTGTGATTAATTGCGGAACAAAACTTATTTTCTTCAAGGTTGATCAAGCGCGCCAAATGAACCTCAATTCTGTCGCGGCATCACAGAAATTCACGAGGGTCCCTATGCATCGGGAGGAAAACGGCGCGCTTACCGTGCCGTGTTCGGTTCGCGGCCAGTCAGCTCATCTACTCGTCGATACGGGCGCATTTGTTACCACTTTCGACGAGACTGTCTTTAAATCGCTCGGGATCGCGTCAGAACCGACGCGGATCTCTGCTTATTTTGCCGGCGGCGTGACTAAGCACATCAGTGCCGGGCGAATTACCGATCTGAAGATTGGCGACTTCAAAGTACCGTCAGAGAAATTTGGCGTGACTGCGTTACCAAATTTCGCATTCCGACAAGGCACCACCAGAATCAGCGGGATCCTCGGAATGGACACGCTGTACAACTGTCATGCCATCATCGATCTCGATAGCATGAATCTCTTTCTGAGATGAGATTTAACCACCCGCCTAATGTCGTAGGCGTCCGCCAAGGAGCGGCGGTCTCTACTCGCCGAGTTTGGGCCTGCCCCGCGGCGGAACGGGATTACCCAGAGCGGCGCCGCCGCAACCGAAGACGTTTGGCCCGCGAATGACCAGCCTTCGCCAAGGCTACGGCCAGGCAGGCGCGAATAAACGCTAATAAAGAGCCAGAGGAGCGGCGGTTTAACAACCGCCGAGATTAGGATCGTTTCGAACAAGGCTCTCCTCTGTGATTCGCGGGCAAAATCTTCGCTACGCAGCCGAGCGGTATTGAGTGCTTGAAACGAGCACGGCCGAATGGCAAGCGCGTGCGCACTGATTACGGATAGCATACGCATATCCCCGTAAGGCAAGAATCCGTTGAGAACACCGATCCTGGTCTTGGGACAGCATCCGTTGCTTCGCGACGGGATCACCGATTTTCTGAATGCTCAGCCGGGCCAGGGAGACGGGCGCGCTCCCCACCCCAAC
>Ga0209056_10001090_pt1 | contig 29998 bp, 29 predicted proteins | sample GraSoiAngelo_114_FD_185876 | JGI IMG/M metagenome (GOLD analysis project Ga0209056, IMG submission 185876) | Grasslands soil microbial communities from the Angelo Coastal Reserve, California, USA - 14_0903_13_40cm (SPAdes) (version 2) | ecosystem: Environmental > Terrestrial > Soil > Grasslands... | reverse complement strand
CGTCCGCCTGACGGAAGAGCCACTTGTTGTTTCGCTCAACCCCGAGCGATTCGAGGATGGCGCTCGGAACCCACGACAGCTCCGCGCCGGTGTCCACGAGCACTGCATTCAGCGTGCGTTTCTCACCCGGGCGGGCGGGGTTCTCGATCTCGACGTCGACGCGCAAGGTTCCCATGTCGTGACGCATGATACCTCCCGAGGCCTCGCCGAGTAGTAGCATATTGCGAGCTTTTGCTGGACGGCTTTGCCCCACGTCCTCGTTGGACGTATTATGCTCGACGTATCATCGTATCCAGCGACCGTGGCGGAACTGGTAGACGCGCAGGACTTAGGATCCTGTGGGGCAACCCGTGGGGGTTCGAGTCCCTCCGGTCGCATCCGTACCTGTCGCATCCGCACCCGTCGGTGCCGCAAAAACGCCCTAGCACTGCAACGACGGACGAGGCACCTTGAGGGCGACCCGATGGATCAAACGTTCCAAGAACTCCGGTTGGCGTGGGCGCGGTTACGCTTGGAAGTGGACTGCGGACTGCGCCGAGGCACGTGGTATCGCGTCACGCGATTCACGCCCACGGACATTTTCCTCGACGTGCAGCACTGCCCGGTCCCCGTACCGCGGCACCTGCTCGACGTGCTCGTCGGCCGGCCCCACCGCTGGTCGGTCGTCCCGCGGCCGCGCGACGCCGCGAAGCTGCCCCCCGAGCTCGGCGCGCCCTATGCCGTCTGCCCCGCGTGTCGCGCCCGCTCTCCCCTAAGGGGGAGCCCCGCAACGTTGGCGTGCCCCCGCTGCCGGGGCGTCTTCGTTGTGGCGTGGGATGAGCGCTATTTGACGGAGCAGTTTGCCGCGGGTGAGGTCACGGCAAGAGGGTCGTGAGGACGTGGGCAATCTCCTCGCCTTCCCGGAGCGTCAACGCGTCCCACACGCCCACGCGCCCATCGGAGCGCAACACTTCGAATATCGCTCGTGTCGGGCGCCCCCCGTCGGTCCAGCGGGGGCGCGCGATCCAAAACCCGGACGCGCCGTCGGCAGCGTTCAGATAGCGATCCGCTATCCGCCGGGCAGCAGCGTGACAGTCAAAGTCTCGGCCCAGCAGATGCTCACGCCCGGCGAGGCCTGCCTGGACTCGTTCGACCAGTCCGTTCGCGTGATCGGCCTTCATGGGTGCCTTCGGGCCCGTCACGGCAGCTGGTGCAACAGCTGATCGATCACCGACTGCTCGTGCTTGAGGAAGCGTTCGTCGCCATACACCAGCAGTGTCGCCGGACCCCAATCGGGGTCCGTCGGACGACCGATGTCCATGGGGCTGATCCCGAGCTCGACGCCGAGCGCCTGCAGACTGCGGAGGACTCGCTCGTAGTGCTCGGCGACGGTCGCGAAGCCGGCTCGCAGCCCCGCGAGCTCCCGGACCAACCGCACACGCTCTCGGAGGCAGCGCCGGAACTCCTCGGACGCGTCGTGTGGCATTGCGGCTCTGCTTGCGCTGACCACCGTCGTTGCTCCTGCCCGGCGCGGAACGCGCCACTCCAGGTCCGTGATAATGTGGACCGGCACCGAACTGCACAAGATGCACAGCCACACCCCGTGTCGTCACCGCAACACTCGCGCAGTGCCAGCCGCGCCCACGCGACGTCGTTGGCCGTCCACTGGTGTGTCGTCTCAACGACAAACAACCGGCGCGTTCGCGCTCTGGTCCCGCACAGGAACGGAGGCCGCCGCGCGGCCCCAATCTTGACAGGGTTTGGCCGCAACGGATTCTGTGGTCAGGACTTATGGGGTTGGAGCTGGTTGCGAGCGAAATCGTCAAGCTGCCCGATGTCGAGACACGCCAGTACGTGCCGGGTGAGCGGCTGGGGGGGGACACCCCCGAGCGACTGAAGCGGCTCCACATCTACATCCGCGACGGCGCGATCGGGCTTCGCGTGGCCGCCGGGCGGTTGACGCCCGCGCTCCTCGAGGTCTTCGGCCCCGGTCGTCTGCTCCCCCCCTGGCTGTGGGACCCTACGCCGGCCTTGGAGAGCCCGTACGCCACCGCGCTCGTCCGGACGACCACGTTGGAGCTGCCCACCGACGTGTTCGAGCGGCTGGTCGCCGCGCATCCGCCCCTCGCCCGCTCGCTCGCCTCCTCGGACACGTACGGGTCCAGCGCGCCCCTGGACCGCCTCGCGATGCTCGCGCTGCGCGATCCCCTGCGCCGTGTGGCGCATACCCTCCTGTTGTTACTCGAGCGGCTTTCCGCCGCCCCGGGCTCGGCGCCCGGCGCGCGGCTCGAAGTCGGCCAAGACCTCATCGCCGCGTTCGCCAGCCTGAGTCGCCAGACCACGAACCGGCAGCTCCGCCGGCTCGCTCGGGCTGGCCTGACGGCGTCGAAGCGGGGAGCCGTGGACGTGCGCGATCTGGCGGCGCTGCGCGGCGTGGCCGCGGGCCGGCGCCCGCTCGGTCGCTGATCCTATCCGAGTGTCGCCGACGCGACACAAAGCTCCCCGGGGGCGTCTTGACGGGTTGCGTGACGCACGTCACATTTTCCGGCGCAGGTGTGGAGTACAACCCATGCAGCGGAGGCGCAACAAGTGACAACGCAACCTCTCGACACATTGTCCGCAGAGCGGTGGGCCCGGCTACGCGAAGAGGTGCGGCGCTGCGAGCTGCGCCGCGGCGCGTGGTACCCCGTATTGAGCGTCGCACCGGACGAAGCGGTCCTGGTGGTGCGCCGCCGCGGCGTGATCATCCCGCTCGCATACCTCGAACTCACACACACCCGCCCCGACCGCTGGACCTTCCTTGCCCGTGAACGCTACGCCGTCTGCCCTAATTGCGCCGAACGCGTCGCGGTCGGGCAGCCGCCGGCGCGAATGCGCTGCGGCAAATGTCGTGGGAGTTTTGAGATGGAGCCCGCTCAGCAAGCTGTCGTTATGGCCTAGCGCTCGGCGGGCGCCGTTCTCACGATCGCCCACCCCAGCCCCGCAATCCGTCGAATCACCGCCTCGAGGCGCGCGAAGTCTACCGGTTTGGTGAGGAAGCCATCGGCGGCGAGCGCTGCCAGCTGCTCGTGCTCGGTATCCGATCCCGTGAGGACCACGACCGGGAGCCGCTGCCACCGCGGCTCCTCCCGGATCCGCATCAGGACGTCCCGGCCGTCCAGGTTAGGGAGCTTCAGATCCAGGAGGACGAGGTCGGGTCGGGGCACGCCGCGGTGCGGCCCCTCGCGCCGCAGAAACGCGAGCGCCTCCACACCGTCCCCCACGATCCAGACGCGGTTCTGCAGCTTGGCGCGCTGCAGCGCGCGCCGGGTCAGGTCGACGTCGCTCGGGTCGTCTTCGACGAGGAGGATGTTGATCGGTGTCGGGCCACGGACCATGGCGGGCATCTTAAGCGTGTGGCCCAACCAAGCTCAAGGGGCTCAGGTCGTCCTGAGGTACCGCTCGTCCCAGGCGACGGCGAACGACTGCTCGCAGCGGGTGCACCGCTTCTCACCGGACGGCCGGCCCACCGGTGCCCGCGTCGCGCAGTTGGGGCACACGACATAGAAGTAGCCCCAGCTCTCGGGCAGCTTGTCCGCGTCGTGGGGCCGCGGCACGATCGTCCACCGGTTCGGACGGGTCTCGGTGATCTCCAGGGAGTCCCGGGGAACGCGAACCGTCGCGTTGTCCACCTCGAGCACCGCCTCGTCCGGCCCGAGGTTCCGGACCACGTACCACGCACCGCGGCGCAGCACGCTCTGGATGTCCCGGCGCAGGCGCGCCCAACGCTGCCCGGGGGCTGCGGGTGCGGACACTCAACTCACCCGCGGCGGAGCAGCCACCAGGCTGCCGCGGCCCCGATGCCGATCCACAACACAATGCGCCACAACCCGCCGCTCGGCGCCTCCGCGTCGTCACCGATCGGCGGCGGCCGGACCGCTCGAGCGGCGGGGGCGACGGGCGGCCGTCCGGTCGCCCCGCTCGGGGCGAGCCGCGCCATCGCGTGCTCGTACGTTCGCCGGACGTCGGGCGGCATCGCCTCGACGCTGGCGTACTTCTTCCCGTCGACGACGATCTCCCGGAAGGTGGCCTTGATGTGCGTTCCTGTCACGCCCATATCGCGCTGCAGCACCGACAGGATCTCCTCGCCCCCGGATTTCCTGAGCGTCTCGAGCGCCACCTCGTACTCCTTGCGGACGTCGGGCGGCATCGCGTCGACGCTGTCGTACTCCTGGCCGTTGAAAACGATCTTCAGGCTCACGGCCCAAGGTATGGCGCGGCGGACGCCGGGAGCAAGAGGGCGCGCCCTAACGGAGCCGCAGCTCGAGGAGCAGAGTCAACGCGGACAGCTGCTCCAGACGGCGCACCCCCGCCGCCGCGGGGAAATCGTAGCGCTCCAGGGAGTACTCCACACCCAGGGTCGTCGTGCGGACGCGGTACGCGAGGCCGGTCGCGGCGCGGAACGCCCTGTCCGGACCCCGCAGTCCGCTCGCGGACACCGCGGGCAGGAGCGCCGCCCGCCACACGCCATGGATGGCATTCCCGGCGAACGCCATCCGGGCCGTGGCGCCGAGGCCCACCAAAGTCCAGGTCTGACGACCGAGCTTCGTCGAATAGGCTCGGCGCGTCGCTCCGGCTTCGAGGGCGAGCCACGGGACCGTGATCACGCTGGCCTCCACGCCGAGCTCACCCACGTCGCGATCGAGGACGCCTTGCGAGCCGAAGAGCGACCCACCGAGGGCGTGCACCGCCACGGTGACCCGCGGGCTGAAACGAACGGTGCCCACCCCCCCGAGGATCGGACCGAGCGAGCGCTCGACGCCGAAACCTGCGTCGACCCGGTGCTCGGCGAGGGACACGAGCGGCGCGACGGTCAACGCGCGCTGCGCGGCGGCCGGCGCGGCGCTCAGGATCGCGCCCGCGATCACACCGGCTGCCCTCACGGCGCCGTGCCCTCGCCAGCGGCGGGGGAGACGAGCAGCACGGTGGCCGCGATCCGGTCGGCGTTGCGCCCCCGGACCCTGGCGTTCGCCGAGTCCCGCTCGACGCGGCGGCGGGCGTTCGCGGCGACGTTCTCCGGGATCGCGCCGTGCCGTCGGTGTACGAGGAACGCGACGACGCCGGTGACCGCGGCGGCCGCCGCGATGACGTCCGCCCCTCCCCGCTCACCCGCGCCGAGGTCCCCGTTGGCCGCGCCGGTGATGAGGAGCGCGGCCGCGGCGACGCCCAATCCCTTGGCCACGTCGCGCCGCGCGGCGTCCACCGATATCCGCTCCGGGAGCACCGCTCGCCGATCGAGCCCGGGAAGCGTGTCCTCGAGCGCCGCGACCTCGTGCCGCAGGTCGAAGTACACCCGGGCAGAGTCCGATGCGCCGGTCACCCGGCTGCGTCCGACGACCCCAAGCGTGTAACGCCCCGCCGGCGCGAGTCGCCGGTCGGCGAGCAGGCCGTCCCAGGCAATCTCGCGCACGCCGTCCATGGTGCCCTGGAAGAGCGAGAGCGGCGAGCCGGCGCCGATGGCGGACAATTTCACGTCCACGAGCGCGGGGTGGGTGGCGACGACGGTAAACGTGACTCGGGCCGTGCGTGGGTCAACTCGGCCCCGCTGGACGGGGCGAACGGCGACGGCCAGCGTGCGCCGCCGGGCTTCGGCAAAGGTCGCGAGCTGGGCGGGCGTGAACAGGCTCGGATCGAGGTCGGTGAACGGATCCCGCTCGATCGCCGCGCGGAAGTACAGGACGGCCGAGTCGCGTTTCCCCGCGACCGCAAGGCAGGCGCCGAGGTATTTGTACGCGTCGACACGCTGGTCGCGTGTCACCTCGAACGGCCAGTTGGGAGAGATGATCTGGCGCAGCAGCGGCAACGCTCGCTCGACTTCGAGTCCCTCGTAGAACTGGTGCGCCTGCCCCAGCAGCTCCGCCGTGCTGCCCTGCGCGGCGAGTGCAGGTGCGGCACCGGCCGCCAGGACAACCGCCCACACGAGTCGCCTCATCCCGTCCCGCGGCTGCGTAGCGTGACGCGCTTGAGCGATAGCGTGCCGCCGGCGTCGATCACCACCGTCGTATCGAACGTCTCGTAGCCCGGGGCACGAACCTCGAGGTGCCGGGCCCCAGGGGAGATCGGCACCTCATCGAACACGCTGCCGATGCCGACCCGACGTCCATCGATGAAGATCTCAGCATCGGGAGGCGTCGTCAGCAGCCGGAGCCTGCCAGTCGGTGGCGCCGCGCGGCGGACCACCGGCCGCGACGGCGGCGCCGGCGCGGGGCGGCGTGAAGTCGAGTCGAATGGCGCGCCGACGGCGGGGGCCGGCGCGCGGGACGGTCGGCCGAGCAACCACACCGCGCCGACGGCTACCAGGCCGACGGCCGTGAGTCCCGCGAGCCGTACGGTCGAGGTCAGGCGCCGGGACCGGGTGGGGATCGCCGGAAGGGCCTGCGTCGCGAGTGTCGGCATTTCGGCGAGCGGCGGCAGCCCGCGCGTCGTGATTTTCCTGACGGCGCGACCCTGCACGAGGTGTTGCAGGGTCCGCTCGCTCTTCTGGCGGTCCCGCTCGCTGAACGCCGCCGCCTCGATGGCCGTCAGCATCTCGCGCGTCGTCTTGAACCGTCGATCGGGATCCTTGTTCAGGGCCCGCCGCACCACGTCCAGCAGGCGTGCCGGCACGTCGTCGCGGGCCAGCGTCAGGTCGGGCACCGGAGTGAAGAAATGATGGTGCATCACACCGGCGAGCGTGTCCGCGTGGAACGGCACCGAGCCGGCGAGCATCTGGAAGGCCACGATGCCGAGGGAGTATTGGTCGCTCTGCGGCCCGGCACGCCGGCCGGCGCACTGCTCGGGGCTCATGAACGGCGGCGTCCCGATCACCGTGCCGTCGGCTGTGAGGGTGACGTCCGACGAGCGCAGGGCGACGCCGAAGTCGGACACCATCACGCGCCCGTCCGAATCGACGAGGATGTTCGCGCCCTTTACGTCGCGGTGGACGATGCCGCACGCGTGGGCATACGCAAGCGCGCGCGCCGCCGCGCGCAGCACATACAAGGTCACGCGCACGGAGAGCGCGCCCTGTTCCTGGAGGATGGCGTCGAGCGACTTCCCCTCGATGAACTTCATCACGAAGAACAGGATGCCACCGATCTGGCCGACCCGGTACACGGGGATGATGTTCGGATGATCGATCTCCGCCACCATGCGCGCCTCGCGCTTGAAGCGCTCGGCGGCGCGGGCCGTGAGGCCGAGCTCCGGCGGAAGCACCTTGAGTGCCACCACGCGTCGCAGCCCGATCTCCGTCGCCTTGAACACCACGGCCATGCCGCCGCGCGCCAGCTCGTGCTCCACCTCGTATTCCCCGGCGAGCACCATCCGGAGGCGCTGTAGCAGGTCGTCGCCGCTCTCGGGCGGCACCATGAGCGTCGCGTCGTGCGGGTCGCCCACGAGCGTGCCACAGAGCCCGCAGAACCGGGCCGGCGGCGGGACCTCCGCCCCGCACTGGAAGCACTTCACGGTTGGACCTTGATGGACTGGGCCAGCGTGGGCGCGCTGTCTGTGAGAATGGAGCTCTCGAGCCGAATCATGAGCGTGCTGGTGCCGTTCTTCGACTTGGCTAGTAGCGAGTCCTGCCCTGCGGTGAGATCGAAAAGGCTGGTGTCCGACGACCACATCGTGAGGTGAGGTCGGTCGAGCGGCGTCCCGCGCGCCTCGACCACGATGCTGAACGGCACCGTGCTGTCGCGGCGGAGGATCGTGTCGCCCACATAGACGATGGTCACCGACTCAGGTCCGGCAGGGCGAAAGACGTCCGCGAACCCGCAGGCCAGGGCGGCCATCCCGCCCACGACCACCAACGCGAGCCGTACGACTGGGCGAGCGGGCAGCATAGTCACAACACCTGAGGCCAAGGCCGGTCTACAAAATGGGAGGGACGACGTGGATCGCAATACGGGAGCCACCCGGCCAGCGCGCTAACCAGTTGCACAGTCGTCGGTTGAGCCCATTGCCACCGACGCCGGGCTCCGTAACTTCCTGCGGGCCCTGCCACACCTCCCGTTCCACCGCTCGAGCAGAGGTCAGACCCGATGCGCTCCGCCCTGTCGCTCCCAGTCGTTGTCGTCGTCGCCCTCGCCGTCGCCCCACTCGCCGCCCAGGAGACGCCAACCGAGAAGACCGCCGCCGCGGACGTCATCCGCCGCATGAACGAGCTCGAGCGCTCGCTCGCCCTGCCGCAGCTCGTCACCCGGCTCACGGGGGCGCGCGACCCACGCCGCGACGCGGTGGTCGCCCGCGCTAACGAGCTGATGGACAAGGAGCTGCTCGCGATGGCCGACGACATCACGCGCCACCCGGAGACCGGGTGGAAAGAAGAGCGCTCGGTGAAGATCCTCACCGACTACCTCACGGCGCACGGGTTCGAGGTGGAGATGGGCTTGGCCGGTCTCAAGACGGCCTTCGTGGCACGCGATCGCACGGGCACGCCCGGCCCGAAGCTCGGCGTCATCGTCGAGTACGACGCGCTGCGCGGTACCAGCCGCGACTTCCACGGGGATCAGCACAGTGCCCAGGGGCCTGTCGGCCTCGCGGCCGCGGTCGCGATGGCGGAGTTCCTCACCAGTTCCAAGACGCCGGGCACGGTGACGGTGTACGGCACACCGGCCGAGGAGCTCGCGTCGCCCGCCGCGAAGACGGTGATGTACGCGGCGGGCGTTTTCAAAGGCGCGGACGTCCTGGTCCGCTCCCATTCGTCCACCGCGACACAAGCGCCCGGCCCCGGCTTCGGCAGCTGTTGCATGAACATCAATGTGATGCACTACACCTTTTCGGGGGCTCCGGCGCACCAGCTCCAGGCATGGGATGGGCGGGACGCGCTGATGGGGGTGATCGAGCTGTTCAATCATATCGACGGCCTGCGGAAGACCCTGCGCCCCGAGACCAAGATCCAGGGGATCATCACCGAGGGCGGCAAGGCGCCCAACGTCGTGCCCGACCGCGCCGTGGCGGAATTCTGGATCCGCTACCCCGATCCGGTCTACCTCGCGCAGGTGACGGACCGGGTGAACGACGCCGCGCGGGGCGCGGCTCTCGCGACCGGAACCAAGGTGCGCATCGACGTGGACTCGTCGTCCCGCAACGGCATCTCGGTGGCGGCGCTCAACGAGGTGGCGTTCGCATACCTGAAGCGATTCGGCGCGACCAAGGTCGAACCGGAGCCGGGGCGACCGCTCCCGTACGAGGAGACGGGCAGCGTGGCGACGCAGATCCCCGGCGTCGGGCTCACCGCCCACAGCTCGAACGGCGGCTATCACACGTTCGAGATGGAGGCGGACGCGCTCGGCGCGGTCGGCCATCACGGCTTCCTGGTGGATGCGCAAGCGATGGCGGCGGTGTTGTATCACTTCGTGACCGACGCGCCGTATCGGGCCGCGGTGAAGCGGGAATTCGACGGGTTGCAAGGTCTCTACGGGGAGTATCTCGCGGCCCTGCGGAACGCCTATCCGCTGCCGACCGTCCCCGAGCCGACGGGGAACTGAGGCATGCGCCCCGGCCTCCTCTCGGCCCTCGCCGTCATCTGTGGCGTGGCGTCGCTCACCGCGCAGCAGCGCGCCATCTCGGACAGCGATCTGTTCGCGTTCCGCTGGGTGGCGAGTCCCCAGATCTCCCCCGACGGCCGCCAGGCGGCCTACGTGGTCGTGACGGTGAACGTGAAGCACGACGGGTACGAGACGAGCCTCTGGATCGTGGGCACCGACGGCGCGTCGCCCCCCCGCCGGCTCACCGCCGGTCCGCGCGACGGCGCGCCGCGCTGGTCACCCGACGGCTCGACGCTCGCGTTCCTGCGTCCCAAGGACGGCCGGCCGCAGCTCTATCTCCTGCCGTTGGGGGGTGGCGAGGCGCAACAGCTGACCGACCTTCCCAAAGGCGCGTCCGCGGCGGTGTGGTCGCCCGACGGGAAGACGATCGCCTTCACGAGCACCACCACGCCCGAGGACCTTGCGAAGAAGGACAAAACCGAAGAGCCGAAGAGCGACGTCCGGATCATCACGCTGGCCGAGTTCAGGGCTGACGACGCAGGATATCTCGACGCGACGGAGCACACCCACATCTGGACCGTGCCGGCCGGCATGCCGGGCGACGAGCCGGCGAAGCCGCGCCAGGTGACGTCCGGCGCGTTCGACGAGGAGGCGCCGCAATGGAGCCGCGACGGGGCGCGACTTTACTTCGTCTCCGATCGCAGGAAGGAGTCGTACTACTATTCCCCCGACAACAACGTCTACTCCGTCCCGGTCGCGGGCGGGGGGAGCGCTCTGGACACCGTCGTGGACATCGACGGCCCCGTGTTCGGCCCGGCTCCCGCGCCCGACGGCAAGGCAGTCGCATTCCGCGGCTGGCTCAACCCGCGAGCGGCCCGCTCCTACAATCAGGCCGACCTGTTCGTGTCGCGGGACGGTCGAGCCAAGAACCTCACCGCCGACTACGACTTCGACATGGGAACCGACGTAATCGGCGACCAGGCGCCGCCGCGCGGCGGGGGAGGCTCGAGCCCCACCATCTGGACCGCGGACGGCAAGGCGGTGATCGTGGCGACCACCGAGCACGGCCGCTCGAACCTCGTGCGGTTCGACGCGCAGAGCGGAGCGCGTGAGCCCCTCACTACGGGAGACCACGCGGTGCTCGCGTACACCGCGACGCCCGACGCGCGCCGGTTCGCGCTCACGATCGGCGACCCCACCCACCTCCCCGACGTGTATGCGCTCGACGGGCAGACGAAGCGCCTTACCCAGCTCACGCGCGTCAACGACTCGCTCTTCGCGAAGCGGCAGCTCGTCACGCCGGAGGACGTCTGGTACACGAGCTTCGATGGGAAGAAGATCGAGACATGGATCATGAAGCCCGTCGGGTTCGCACCCGGGAAGAAGTATCCCCTGATCCTCAACATCCATGGAGGGCCGCACACGGCCTACGGATACATCTTCTTCCACGAGATGCAGTGGATGGCCGCCAAAGGGTACGTCGTGCTCTATCCCAACCCGCGGGGCAGCACCACGTACGGGCAAGAGTTCGGCAACATCATCCAGTACAAGTACCCGGGTGACGACTATCGCGACCTGATGATCGCGGTGGATTCCGTGATCCGTCGCGGGTACGTGGACTCGACCAAGCTGGGTGTCACGGGTGGCTCGGGCGGCGGATTGCTCACCGACTGGGCGGTCGGGCACACGCACCGCTTCGCGGCCGCCGTGTCGCAGCGCGACGTGGCCGACTGGCTGGGCTTCTGGTACACGGCCGATTTCACGCTCTTCCAGCCGTCGTGGTTCCGCTCCACCCCGTTCCGCGATCCCCAGGAGTTCCTCGCCCGCTCACCCGTGCGCTACGCGGACAGCGTGACGACGCCCCTGATGTTCATCCTGGGCGAGGAGGATCTCCGGGCGCCGCCCAACCAGGGCGGCGAAGCGATGTTCCGCGCCCTCAAGTACCTGCGCAAGACCACCGTGCAGGTCCGCTTCCCCGGCGAGTCGCACGAGCTGTCGCGCTCCGGCAAGCCGGTACACCGGGTGGAGCGGCTGCAGCACATCCTGAACTGGTTCGACAAGTATCTGCTGGGGAAACCGATCACGCTGTACGACGTGCGATGACCGCGTCGCAGCACGGTCGATCACGGGCCAGTCGGCGCCCCAGCACAGCGGGGCGCCGACCGACTGTTCCGTGTCAGGAGGGGTAGAACCGCACCTGCAGCAGCTTCAGCCCGTTGTTGTCGTACTGCCAGAGGAAGTCCTGCAGGCAGGTAGCGAACAGGCTCACGGTCGGCGTGCCGCACGCCAGCTCGGCCGGGCTCCCCGCTACCAGGGTAATGGTCGTGAGCGCGCTGGTCACGTCGCGGAATTTGCTCTTGCCCGTGCCGCGCACGAAGACCTCATTCTCGGTCGAGCACAGGATCGTCGGCATGCCCGTGAGGGGATCGACGAACGTCGCGCAAGTCGCGATCTTGGACTGTCCGCCCGGCGTGCCGAGCGCGCGCGCCCAGACGGTGTAGGTGCCTGGGAGGGGGAGGGCGAAAGAGGCTTCGCCGTCGGTCCCATTCTTGTCGAGCACGTCGAACACGCCGTCGGCCGCCTGACTGAGCAGAATCTTCGTGGTCACGGCGTCGCCGGTGCGCGTCCCGAGGTCAACGAAGATGACGTTGCCGGCCCCGTTCCCATTCATGTTGGGATTCTTGTCGTGCGACACGCCGATGATGTTGAGATTGTAATGCGAGCCGCTGGGCGCGCCATTGCCCGTCGCGGCTTGCTGCGCGGCGGCGACCGCCGTCGCGCTCAGCGCCGCCGCGACAGCGGCGGCCATGTGGAATGTGAAACGCATGAGTCCTCCTTCGAATCGGTATACCTGCGGTAGACTGCACCATGGGCGCGAGAGATCGCATGAAACACCAAGCCCCGTCGGCCACCTCGCAGGCGCAACGGGGCTTGCTCAGAGCCATAGTGTCTGCCGGCTCGCCGTCACTATAGACCTCCGGCCATTCCGGGCGGAGTGACACGGCTCACGACCGTTGTGGCTCCTCGTTGGCGGTCGGTGTTGTTTTCCGACCCGGACCGTGGGTCACTTGCACGCACGGTCACGGCTCGTACTTTAGGCCGATGTGCCTCGGAGCCACCTGAGCCGTGACCGCCTCCTGGCACACCCTGCTCGACGTCGCGCTCCGCACGTCCGTCGTCTACCTCGCCCTGCTCGTCGGGCTCCGGCTCACCGGCACCCGCCAGCTCGGCCAGATGTCCACGTTCGACCTCGTGCTGCTGCTCATCATCGCGAACGCGGTCCAAAACGCGATGGTGGGCCCGGACACGAGTCTCGCGGGCGGACTGGTGGCCGCCGGTGTGCTGATCGGCTGGCACCGGGTGATTGACTGGTGGCGGCTCCGGAGCCGGGGAGTCGCCAAGCTGCTCGCGGGCGAGGGCATCATGCTCGTCCACGACGGAAAGATCCTCCAGGAGCACTGCGTGCGCGCCGGGATCACGCACGACGAGCTGCGGCAGGCCCTGCGCGAGCATGGCGTGGCGAACGTCTCGGACGTGATGCTCGCCGTGCTCGAGCCGGACGGGGCGATCAGCGTGGTGCGCTACGACGATATCAAGGCGGGGGAGCGGCCGCACTAGTTACATTTCCTGTCAGATGCCGACCATCCTGATCAAGAAAACCGGTGAGGAGCCCGGCGCCGCCTCGCTCGCCGTCACCGTGCCGGTCGAGCAGGTGCAGGAGGCGGAGGCGCGCGCCACCACCGCCTACCAGCGGCGGGCCCGGCTTCCCGGGTTCCGTAAGGGGAAAGCGCCTGCGGCGCTCGTGAAGCGGCAGTTCGCCGACGACATCCGGCAGCAGACGCTGGAGGAGCTGATTCGCGAAAGCTGGAAGGCGGCGCTCGCGCAGGAGGCGCTTAAGCCGATCGCGGATCCCCACATCCACAATCTCAAGTGGGACGCCGGGACCCCGGTCACCTTCGAGTTCCACGTGGAGGTGAAGCCCGAGCTCACGCTCGAGCGGACGGGCAAGTTCCACCTGAAGCGCACGGTTCCCAAGGTCACCGAAGACCGGGTGCTCGCCCAGCTCAACGAGCTGCGAGAGCAGAAGGCCCCGTGGACGCCCGTCGCGGGGGACAAGCCCAAGCCCAAAGACCTGGTGCAGGTGACGATCGCGACTCGCGAAGGTGAGGCCGTCAAGGATCCCCAACCCTATCAGCTGGTGCTCGGCGAGGGGCGCGCGATCCCGGAGGTCGAAGAGCGAATCATGGGCCTGCTGGCCGGCGAGACGGTCGACGCCACCGTCCGGTTCCCGAGCGACTTCCCCGAGGAGGCGAAGCGGGGGCAGCCGCGCGACATCCGCCTCACGCTGCACGAGGTGAAGCGGCAGCAGCTGCCCGAGCTCGACGACGCGTTCGCCCGCGAGGTGGGGGACTTCGAGTCGCTCGAGGCGCTCCGCAAGGTCGTGCGGGAGGATCTCGAGAAGGAGGCCGAGCGCGAGGCGGACGCCCAGCTGCGCCGGGACCTGATCGACCAGATCGTGCAGGCCAACCGCATCGTGGCGCCGCGACCGTTGGTGGAGCGCGCGCTGGCCGTATACGCCCAGGCCTACGGGATCCCGGAGGACCGCTGGCCCGACTTCGCGCAGGAATTCCGGCCTGTGGCCGAGGCGCAGGTGCGGCGCGACCTGATCCTGGACTGGGTCGTGGAGCACCACGGCCTGCGGGCGACCGAGGCGGAGCTCGAGCAGAGGCTCCAGGAGGTCGCAGCCCGGCGCGGGACGCCGGTCGCGGAGGTGCGCGCCGCCCTCGAGAAGGGCAAGCGGCTGCGCGATCTGGAGCGCGGCCTTACCGAAGAGAAGGTGTTCGCGTTTCTTCTCTCGCAATCCACCGTGGAGCAGACGTGACGACGAGCCAGATTTATCCGCCCTACATTATCGAGCGCTCCAGCCGTGGTGAGCGCACGTATGACATCTTCAGCCGGCTGCTCATGGACCGCATCGTGTTCCTGGGCACGCAGATCAACGACGAAGTCTCGAACATCATCATCGCGCAGCTGTTGTTCCTCGACGCGGACAACCCGGAGCGGGACATCTACCTGTACATCAACTCGCCCGGCGGCCTCGTCTCCTCGGGGATGGCGATCTACGACACGATCCAGTTCCTGCGCGCCCCGGTGAACACGATCTGCATGGGGATGGCGGCCTCGATGGGGTCGTTCCTGCTCGCCGCCGGCCGCAAGGGGAAGCGCCAGGCACTGCCCCACGCGCGCATCATGATGCACCAGCCGTCCGGCGGCACGCAGGGCACGGCCGCCGACATCGAGATCCAGGCGCGCGAGATCCTGTACCTGCGCGGCAAGCTCAACGAGCTGTACGCCAAGCATACGGGCAAGTCGGTGGAGCAGATCGAGAAGGACATGGACCGCGACCGCTTCATGTCGGCCGAAGAGGCCAAGGAATACGGGCTAATTGACCACGTAATCGCCAACTTCCAGGAGATCGACGACGGGAAGAAGAAGTGACGGCTTGCGCCGGGCACGCGTCTTTCCCATACTAGGGTCAGATGTCCCACGATAAGCACCTCCGCTGCTCCTTCTGCGGCAAGTCGAAGGACTCGGTCCGGAAATTCATTTCCGGACCGTCCGTCTACATTTGCAATGAGTGCATCGCGCTCTGCAACGAGATTCTCGCGGAGGACGAGGAGCGAGAGGTCTCCGAGGCGATCACGCAGGTCCCGACGCCGGCCGAGATCAAGGACGTGCTGGACCAGTACGTGATCGGGCAGGAGAAGGCCAAAAAGACCCTCGCCGTCGCCGTGTACAACCACTACAAGCGCATCAACTCGCACCAGGGGCGCGAGGTCGAGGTCGAGCTCGACAAGTCGAACATCCTGCTCATCGGCCCGACCGGCGTGGGCAAGACGCTCCTCGCCCAGACGCTGGCGCGCATCCTCGATGTCCCCTTCACCATCGCCGACGCGACCACGCTCACGGAGGCCGGCTACGTCGGCGAGGACGTGGAGAATATTCTCGTCCGGCTGCTCCAGGCCGCGGACTTCAACGTCTCCGAGGCCGAGCGCGGCATCGTGTACATCGACGAGATCGACAAGATCGCCCGCAAGTCCGAGAATCCCAGCATCACGCGGGACGTGTCGGGCGAGGGCGTGCAGCAGGCGCTCCTCAAGATCCTCGAGGGGACCGTGGCGAGCGTGCCGCCCCAGGGCGGCCGCAAGCATCCGCAGCAGGAGTACATCCAGGTGAATACGAAGGACATCCTGTTCGTCTGCGGCGGCGCGTTCGACGGGCTCGAGAAGATCATCGAGTCACGCACCGGGCGGCGCCAGATCGGCTTCACCAAGGAAGAGGTCGCGAAAGGGGAGCCCGAGAAGCTCAAGAAGAACCCCTTCATCGACGTGGAGCCCGACGACCTGCTGCGCTACGGGCTGATCCCCGAGCTGGTCGGCCGGCTCCCGGTGGCGGTGCCGCTCGACTCGCTGGACGAGGACGCGCTCATCCGCATCCTCATCGAGCCCAAGAACGCGCTGTCCAAGCAATACCAGAAGCTGTTCGAGCTCGAGGACGTGCGCCTCACGATCGAGAAGGACGCGCTCAAAGCGATCGCCCAGAAGGCGATCAAGCGGGGCACGGGCGCCCGCGGCCTCCGCGCCATCCTCGAAGAGATGATGACCGACATCATGTTCGACCTGCCGAGCCGCGACGACGTGCGCGAAGTCGCCATTACGGCCGAGTGCGTCTCCGAAGGCCGGCAGCCACTGCTCGTCACGGAGCGCGTGCGCCAGAAGAAAGAAGCCTGACCGCCTCCGCTCCCGAACCCCGTTTCCTCGGCTCCTTCCCCCGGGCCGACGTCCTACTCGCTCCCGCCCTCCCCGAAGTCGCGTTGCTCGGCCGCTCCAACGTCGGAAAGTCCAGCCTCTTGAACGCCCTGGCGGGCCGGCGGATAGCGAAGATCTCTGGAACCCCCGGCAAGACGCGGATGCTGAACGTGTATGCCCTGGGAGCAGGGAGCAGGGAGCAGGGAGCAGGAGACCGCGGTCACCGCTCCCTGCTCTCTGCTCCCCGCTCCCTGTATCTGTTGGATCTCCCCGGCTACGGCTACGCCCGAGCCTCCCAGACCGACCGCCGGGCGTTTCGGCTCCTCATCACACACGTGCTCGACCGCCCCCGGCTCGCGGGCGTCCTCTGGCTGCTCGACATCCGCCGCGAACCCTCCGACGACGACCGCGCGATGCAGGAGCTGTTCGCCGAGCGCGAGACCCCCGTGCTCGCGGCGCTCACGAAGAGCGACGCGGTGGCCCGGGCCGCGCGGGCGCACCGCGAGCGTGAGCTGCGAGCCACACTGGAGGTCGACGAGGATCAGGTGATCGTGACGAGCGCGCGGGAGAAACTGGGGATCGAAGAGCTCAGGGAGGCGATTGGGGGGCTGATCCGAAAGCCTCCCGGAGACCCCGGGCTCGCGCCCGGCGTCAAGTTGCCTCCGGGTCCCGGCTGACCTCGGGCGCAACCCCGGGGATCACAGGGCTCAGACCGAGTAGGACCGCAACACCCCCACCGGCTCGCGCCCCGAGACCAGCATCGCCGTCGACAGCGCGTCCGCCGCCACGGCCGTCCGCGCGACCACCGCGGCCTGTCGCAGCGCGTGGGCCGGCCACCCCGTCGCGGGATTCATGACGTGGCCCGCGACGAGCGACCCGTAGCGCACCAGCGACTCGGTGTTCGCCGCGGTCGCCAGCGCGGCGTCCCGGAGCCGCGTCGCCGCCACGGTGCGGCCCTCCCCCACGCCCCGTCGATCGGGGTCGGCGATCTCGACCAGCCAGCCCGGCTCGCCCGGGGGCGCACCGAGGGCGGCCATATCGCCGCTCACGTCGACGAACGCGCGTCGGAGCCCACGCGTACGGAGCACCTCCAGCGCCCGGTCGATCCCGTAACCGACGCCGATCGCGCCGAAGTCGAGCTGTGTGTGGGCACTCGGCAGCCGGGCCACGTCGTGGTCGAGCTCAACGACCGCGGCCCGGACCGCCTCGCGCGCCTCGGCGAGCTCCGCGGCCGTCGGTGCGGTCGTCCGACGCCGGTGAAATCCCCACACGCGCATCAGCGGCTCCACCGCAACGTCGAAGGCGCCTCCGGTGGCGCGCCTGAATTCACCGGCCTGCCCCAGGACCGCCCGCAGGTCCCGGTCCACTCGCATGCGCTTCCGGCCCGCGCGGCGGTTCAGCTCGCACAGGTCGCTCGCCGCGTCGAACAGCGTGAGCCGGCGCTCCACCCGCCGCAGCTCGGCGAGCGCCGCCGCGCACGCGTCGAGCCCTTCGGGCTCCGAGCGCGCGAACACCATCACGTGGACCGGCTGCCCCATCGCCCACGACCAGCGTTCGACGAACACGTCGTCCGCGCGCCACCTCGGCAGGCGGGGGACGAACACCAAACCGAGGCCGGCCCCGAGGGTGCCGACGAACCGACGTCGGTTCATGCCCGAGATGGCACTCATGATATGTTCGTCTCCGCCCGCCCTACCTCCCGCAGTATCAGGTACGACTGCGCGTAGAACGTCACCGCGAGCACCGCGCTCGAGGCCTCGAGCAGCCAGCTGAAGCGCGGATCGACGTACCGCATCAGCCACATCGCCGAAAACGACACGAGCAGCGCGACGAACGGCTCGGAAATGAGCCACCGTTTCCACCGTTCCCCGACGCGCTCGCACAGCGCCACGCCGATGCCCGTGATCACGAAGATGAGGACCATGGACAGGAGGTGCGTGTGCGTGATCGTGAGCATCTCGCCGAACGACTTGGGGAACTGCATGGCTCCCTGGGACACCTCGGGGTCGGCGCCCCGGTAGCGGGACTCGATCCCCGGCGGCACGAGACGCGTGGTGTGCCACACGAACACGAGCGACGTGGTGTAACCCACGAGCTGGACGATCGCCACCCAGCGCGCGAGCGTGCGGAGCGGCGCGGGCATGCTGCGCCACGTGCCGGTCATCGGATCGCTCCGCTCTGATGCCAGGCGGTGAGCTGCGCGAGCATCCGCCGCACGCCGAGCGTCACCGCGTGCACGCTGATCGTAGCGCCCGAGATGCTGCGGATCTCTTTGCCCACGCGCAGGGAATCGCCCGCGCTCTTGCCCCGGAACTGCCGTCGCCACGGCTCGTAGGCGACCTCGCCCCCGTACGGCTCGCGGTACACGAGGATGTCCACGTCCTTGAGACGCTCCGTCGGATCGATGGCCACGAGGAAGGTGATCGGCTGGTCCTTGCCCAGCACGTTGCCGACCGCGGCGAAGCCGAGCAGCGAGTCGGCGCGCGACACCCGCAGCACGCCGACCGTGTCGACCCGCAGCGTGTCCACCCGTGCGCCTGGCCCGAACAGCCGCGCGATCGAGGCGGCGAGCTTCGCCGGCGGCGCGGCCGGGCTTTGCGACGTGAGCAGGAGAAGCGCGAGCGCGAGCGTCACGCTAAAACTGGTAGCCGACGCCGAGGCTGAGCACCTCGGACTCGCCCGCGCCGGCCGCGTTGCGGACCAGCTGATAGTCCCCTTTGAAGGCGGTATTCCAGGTGGGCTTGTAGGTGACGCCCAACGTCGTGACGCGGCGCGCCAGCGACCGGTCCCGCGTTACGCCGGCGGGGACGCTCGCCTGGGTGTCGTAGCGCTCGTGGCGGACGAACGCGTTGACCTTCTGGGAGGACGCCGGAGCAAGCAGCCGCAGCAGGTTGTAGGCCGCCTCGAGGTAGCCGCCGGCGATGCGGCTGCCCACGGACTGCCCGTACGCCGCGTTGATCGCCTGGGCGTCGCTCACGCTGATGTTCGCGACCGCGGCCCGCAACGCGAACGGCCCGCTCTCGTAGCGCGCGTCCGCGGAGAGGAGCGCCACCGGAGCCCCGAAAGTCCCGGTCCCGACGGCCGCATTCGTGTCCGCCGTGCCCCCGTACCAGAATGACCCGCCGATCTTCACACCCGGGCGCGCCCATTCGAGCCGCCCCGTGACAGACGGGTTGGCGAAGCTCGCCCGGCGGCCCTCCTGGCGTCCTTCCCGGATCCCCTCGCCGGCCGACAGGCCCTCGGCGCGGAGCCCGTTCACCACGTACACCCGATACGCGAGCCCGCTCCTACCGGGAACGGTGCCGACCGCGCCCACGCCGATCTCGCGCCAGGTGGTGGGAATCACGTCGTGGTCGAAGCCGGGGCGGTCCACGCCGTTGAAGGTCGGCGGCTCGTGGGTCTCGTTGATGATCCCCACCGGCGGCAGCACGAGCCCCGTGCGGAGCGTGATCCAGTCCGCGAGGCGGTAGTCGAGGTAGGCCTGCTCGAGCGAGACTTCGCCGCCCGCCTGCCCCCCCTCGATCTTCGCGTCCTCGACCTCGAGCTCGGAGCGGAACGCCAGGCGATCATCGAAGCTGTGCGCGAGGTAGACGACGAAGCGGGCCAGGTTGACGACGGGGGGGGTTTTGGGGCCGGCGGGGTTGGTGTAGTGGACCTCGCCATAGCCACCCACCGTGGTGCGCTCCTGCGCGGCGAGGATCTGGAGGGGAAAGGGCGCCATCAGAACAAAGAGGCCCCACCCAAGCAGCATCCGCATCGCAACTCCGTGGCCAGGCTAGTTGAGAATGGGTATCAAACAGAGATAGCCGAATCTAAAAGTCGGGATTCGGACGGTCAAGCAGCCATTATTCTTGTGCGAACCATGTCGCTCGTTCTCGTCGCCCTCGTCCTGCTCCTCGCGGGCGGGCTCGGCTGGGGAGCGCTCCACCTCAAACGGCGCCTCGAGCGGAGCGAGCGCGACCGGCGGCGGGCGGCGGACGAACTCAACCGCCGCCTCTCTGAGCTCTTCTCCCTCCAGGAGCTGTCTTACATCCTCGCGGGCTCTTTGCAGCTCGATCGCATCGTGGAGCAGGTCGTGCGTTACGCGATGCGGTTTCTCGACGCGCAGGGAGCGCTGGTCGCGCTCGCGGCGGAGGGGGAAGGCGGGGGTGAGCGTCCCCTCCACGTCACGGCGGCCGAGGGGACGCTGGCGGGACTCGCCGGTCGGGCCATCGCTCCCGACGATCCGGGCCTCGTCGCGCGCTCGCTGAGCCACGAGCGGCTGGAGCTGGTCCGCGGCTCGAGCGGCGAGCCGACGCCGCTCCTGGCGGACGTGGTCGTGGACTCCGCCGCCGCGGTGTCGCTGCGCGCGCACGGGGTGGTGGTGGGCACGCTGGTGATCGCGAACCCGCGGGACCGCGCGTTCGCGCCCGAGGACAGGCGGCTGCTCTCGACCGTGGCCACGCACGCGGCGATCGTGATCGCCAACGCCCGGTTCTTCCAGATGGTGCAGCACGCCAAGGAGCAGTGGGAGACGGCGTTCGACGCGCTGTCGGAAGGGATCGCCGTGGTGGACGATCATGGATGCATCAGCCGCGCCAACCGCGCGCTCGCGGCCATGCTCCGCGCTCCGCTCCCGGCGGTGATCGGCCGCAACCTGGGCGAGGCGCTGCTCGGTCCTTCCCCCGCCCTGCTCGAGCTGCTGGTCGCGGCGCGCCAAGGCGATCGGGTGCAGCCGGTGGTGCTCCGCTCGACGACGCTCGGCCGCACGATCCGCGTCAACGCCGCCCGCATCCCGGCCCCGGCGCACGACCAGAGCGTCGTCGTGCTGGTCGAGGACGTGACGGATCAGCAGGCGCTGGAGGCGCAGCTGATCCAAAGCGAGAAGCTCGCGGCGGTGGGGCAGCTCGTCTCGGGCGTGGCGCACGAGCTCAACAACCCGCTCACGTCGATCGCGGGGCTGTCCGAGTTCCTGCTCGAGCAGCAGGAGCTCGGGACGAAGGACCGCGGGCATCTACGAGTGATTCACGAGCAGGCGGATCGCGCGGGACGGATCGTGCGGAACCTGCTGACCTTCGCGCGGAAGGGACCCGGGGAGCAGGCCGCGGTGGATCTGAACGACGTGATCCAGCGCACCCTGCTCCTCATGAGCTACGACCTCAAGCTCAAGGACGTCACGATCGAGAAGAACCTGGCGCCCCTCCCCCCGGTGCTGGGGGATCGCCACGCGCTCCAGCAGGTGGTGATCAACCTGCTCAACAACGCGGCGCAGGCCGTCGCCGAGAACCCGCCGGAGCGGCCGCGCGTGATCCTGCTGAGCACGTGGGTGGACGACCGGGTGCGCATGCGGGTCACGGACTCAGGGTCGGGGATCGCGGACACCGTGCTGCCGCACCTCTTCACGCCGTTCTTCACCACCAAAGAGCCGGGCCGAGGGACGGGGCTCGGCCTCTCGATCACCTACTCCATCGTGGACGCGCATGGCGGGCGGATCACGGTCGAGCGGCCGGCCGAGGGGGGCGCCGCGTTTCTCGTGGACCTGCCGCCCGCGCCCACGCTCACCGAGGCCGCGCGACGTGATACGGCCGAGCTCCAGGTCCTCGCGCCGCCCGCCGCAAAGCGCTCGATCCTCCTCGTGGACGACGATCCCGCGGTGCGCCGCATGGTGAAAGCGCTGTTCGGGCGCGACGGGCACGCGGTGGAGGTGGCGCGCAATCCGCAGCACGCGCTCGACCTCGCGCGCACGCGCCCGTACGACCTGATCCTCGCGGACGCCCAAGCGCGGGCGTACGACCATCTGTTCGTGGAGCAGCTGATGGAATCGCACCCGGGGCTCAAGGACCGCGTGCTGGTTGCGACGGGAGACCTGCCGCCGGCGGCCGAGGAGCTCCTGGCGCGGCTGGGCCTGCGCTACGTCCGCAAACCTTTCAACCTGCGCGATCTGCGGGACGAAGCAGCGCGGGTTTGGGCGGCGACCACGCTCTCGTAGCGGCGTCTCGACGGCCACAACCACGCCACAGCGGCTGCGGGCGTGCCACACACAACCGACGTTGCCCCGCCCCCGAGTCCACCGGCTGCGCCCACCCGTAGCAGTGGCGCGACGTATGCAGACCACCGCGGCGGCCTCGCGACGCGCGGGTGGACCACTCATCAGGAAGCGCTCATGCCGACCTTCAAGCCGTCACAGGCACTCCTCGCCCTGGCGCTTTCGATCGCGCTGATCGTCGGGTCGTGCCAGGATCAACCGTCCGTCACCGAGGCGCCTCACGCGCCTCATGCGGCGGTCATGGCCGCGCCCCTGCAGACCACCGCCATCAGTCCGACTGGCGACACGTATCTGAACATCAATGCGACGAACAATGCGACGGCGGCCACACTCAATTTGTATACGTGGCCTGATGCTCGGAGCGCCAATGCGATCGTCATGAAGTTCGATCTCGCGAGCATCCCTGCGGGATCCACCGTCTCAAGCGCGACGCTGCACCTCAATCTGACTGGGAGTGATGCCAGCGCCGATCCGACCTACACCGTCACCGTCCACAGGATCGTCAACAAGAACCCCGTCGTGAGCAGCGCGACGGGCTACACCTACGACGGGAGCAATTCGTGGACGCCGAACAGCTGTTGTTACAACAACATTCCGTTGGCGCAGGCGGACATCGGTGCCGCGGTGGATACGAAGAACGTCGACAAGGCACCGGGATTCAAAGAGTGGGACGTGACGTCCCTGGTCCAGGGATGGTTCAGCAACCCGGCCGCCAATTTCGGTCTGCTGGTGAATTCCGATCCGTCGAAGGCGCGGGATCGGTACCGCACGTTCAGCAGCAGTGAGGAGCCGGTTGCGAGCAGCCGTCCGTATCTGACGGTGGTGTATGCCCCACCGGACACGGCCACACCGCCGCCGCAACCGCCGGCCGGGCAGCCGTCGTCGCTGTTCCCTCCTATCGGCGACACATATCTGAACATCAATGCGACGAACAATGCCGCGGCGCCCACGCTCAATCTGTACACCTGGCCCGATGCCAAGAGCGCCAACGCGATTGTGATGAAGTTCGATCTCAGGACCCTGCCTGCCGGATCGACGATATCGAGCGCCACGCTGAACCTCAATCTCACCGGGAGTGACGCCAGCGCCGATCCGACCTACACCGTCACCGTGCACAAGATCGTCAACAAGAACCCCGTCGTGAACAGCGCGACGGGCTATACGTACGACGGGGTCAATTCGTGGACGCCGAACGGCTGTTGTTACAACGGCGTTCCGTTGGCGCAGGCGGACATCGGTGCCCCGGTGGATACGAAGAACGTCGACAAGACACCGGGCTTCAAACAGTGGGACGTGACGTCCCTCGCCCGGGACTGGCTGAGCAACCCTGCCGCCAATTTCGGTCTGCTGGTGAATTCTGATCCGTCGAAGGCGCGGGATCGGTACCGCACGTTCAGCAGCAGTGACGATTCGACCCCGAGCAGGCGCCCCTATCTCAGGGTGGTGTATACCCCGCCGGATACCGTCGCACCGTCGCCGGAGGTGGAAGCGCGGGTCGGCCGATGGTCGTCCGTCTTTCCGGCGCCGATCGTCCAGCTCCACGTGCACCTGCTGCGCGACGGTACGGTGTTGAGCTGGGGGTTGCAGGGCGATCCGCAGGTGTGGGAACCCGCCACGGGGACGTTCACGCCCGTCCCTAGTCCTTCGCTGCTGTTCTGCGCCGGTCATACCTTCCTCGCCGACGGGCGGCTGCTCGTCGCCGGCGGGCACATCAGCGGCGTCCGGGGTCTGCCGAACACCAACCTGTTTGATGCCGCCACCCGCTCGTGGCAGGTCGCGCCGCCGATGGCCAGGGGGCGATGGTATCCCACCAACACCACGCTGCCGGACGGCGAGGTGCTCTCCGTCGCCGGCACGGACGAAAACAGCACGGCCGTCCCGATTCCCGAGATCTGGGACGGGACGCGCTGGCGCCAGCTCACGACGGCCGGCATGGTGCTGGAATACTACCCGCGGAACTTCGTCGCGCCGGATGGGCGGGTGTTCTACGCCGGCGAAGAGCCGCCGTCGCGCTGGCTCGATGTCACGGGTACGGGGCGGTGGAGCGACGGCCCGAGTCGCAACGAACCCGGGTGGCGGAGCTACGGGTCGGCCGTCATGTACGCGCCCGGGAAGATCTTGTACGCCGGCGGCGGCGATCCGCCGACAAAGACCGCTGAGGTCATCGACCTCAATGACGCGAGTCCGGCATGGCGCTACACCGGCGCGATGGCGTACGCCCGCCGACACATGAACGCCACGATCCTGCCCACGGGCGACGTGCTGGTGACCGGCGGCACGAGCGCTCCCGGCTTCAGTGAGGCCGCCGGCGCCGTGCACGCCGCGGAGCTGTGGAGCGCCACCACCGGAACGTGGACCACGCTGGCCAGTAACGCCGTGATCCGCATATACCACTCGACGTCACTCCTGTTGCCGGACGGGCGCGTGCTCCACACCGGCAGTGGCGACGGTAACAACCAGCCGCGCGAGCTGAGCTACGAGCTGTACTCGCCGCCCTATCTGTTCCGAGGCGCGCGCCCGAGCCTCACCGGATTCACACCCACGGTCGTCGGGTACGGCCAGACCGTGCGCGTGGACACGCCGGACGGCGCGAGCGTAACGCAGGTCACGTTCGTCCACACCGGCTCCGTCACGCATGCCTTCGATCAGGCCGCGCGTCTGGTGCCGCTCGCCTTCTCGCCGGTGAGCGGCGGCCTCTCGGTCACCCTCCCCGCGAGCCGGACGGCGGCTCCTCCGGGTCCCTACATGCTGTTCCTGGTGAACGGCAACGGCGTACCGTCGACCGGGCGGATCATGCTGCTGCAGTGACGCTAGCGGCGTGCCCCCTTGAGGCGGCGGGACCTGCGGGACGACGCCGGCCCGCTGCGCGCCATACTGTCGTAGGCTTCTGCCGGCCAGCCGAACGTCGCAAGATTCACGGCTCCACCGGGCGCGAATTTCACGCCCTCCTGCAACAGCAGCGCACGCTGCAACACGCTGTTGTGGTCCGCGCCCGACAGCGAGATGCGGCCAGCCGCGTTGAGCACCCGCCACCAGGGCACGTCGGAATCATCAGGGAGTGCCGAGAGGGCCCAACCGACGGTGCGCGCGGCGCCGGGACGACCGGCGAGGCGCGCCACGAGACCGTAGGTCGCGACCCGACCCTTGGGAATGTGGCGCACGACCTTGTAGATGCGGTGATAGAACGGGTTCACACGCCGCCGGTGCGCAAGAGGTCCCGAGTGGCCCAGCCTACACCACAGCTAGCATACGCGCAGAACGTCTTCCAGCAAGCCCGCGCCCCCGGACCCGAGGATTGACAAAACGTCGTCCAGTGCTCTGCGCTCCCGCGGCCAGGAGAACCGCGCGGCCGCCTCTCGGGCCTCGAGCCACTCGGCGCGATCGTGCTCCGCCGAATGCCGCACCGCCGCGCGGGGGTCCACCACGCCGGCGAACACGGGAATCAGCACGATTTCGTTGGTCTGATGCCGGTAGAACGCCTCCACGCGCGACACGTTGTAGAGCCGCGCGGGCTCGAGTCCCGTTTCTTCCCGCAGTTCGCGCAGCGCCGCCTGCACCGGCGTCTCGCCCGGCTCGATGTGCCCGTGCACGGTCTCCCACGACCCCGGGGAGCGCCCGCCCGGCGCCCGGCGCAACACGAGCACCTCGAGCCCCGAGGCGCCGGATCGCAGCAGGTACGCGTCGATGAAAGAGACCTGCAGGGACGTCATGGAGGGACAGGGCGAGGGACTGGCGACCGCGACGTCAGCGACGACGACCGAGGACCGCCTCTAATCGCGCGGACAGCGCCCGGGCCCGGAACGGCTTCGTCAGGAAGTCGTCCGCGCCCAGCTCGAACACCCGCACCTCGTTGTCTTCATCGCTCTTCGCGGTGAGGACGATGACCGGAATGTCCGCGGTCGCGGGGCGCGAGCGCAGGTGGGACAGCACGCCGTAGCCGTCGAGCCCGGGCATGTTGAGGTCGAGCACGATGATGTCCGGGCCCACCCGGTCGACCTGATCGAGCGCCTGCACTCCGTCGCGCGCCTCGGAGACGATGTAGCCGTCGCGCTCGAGCAGGTCCTTCACGACCTTGCGCAGACTGTCCTCGTCGTCCACCAGCAGCACCTTGCGGGCCGGCAACCCGTGCGGCCCGGAGACACGCGGCGGCTCAGGCTCCTCCAGGAGCTCGAAGTGCGCCGTCGACGTCTCACGGGCGGGAGCCGGCTCGGGGTGGATCGCGGCGGCTCCGCGGGACGAGGCAGGCCGCGGCAGGCCGCCGCTCGCACGGCGCGGCGCCCCCCCCCCGCCGGCCTCGGACGCGTATTCGTCCTCCTGGGGGATGTCGACCACGCGCGTCAATTCGTCGAGCGTGGATTCGCCGCGCAAGACGTGCGCCAGCCCCGAATCCCACAGGCCTTTCATCCCACCACGGCGCGCGGCCCCCGCAATGTGCTCCGCCGTCTCGCCCGCCGCGATCCGCCGCTCCACCTCGGCCGACACGGTCAGCACCTCGACGATCGAAAACCGGCCGCGGTACCCGGTCATCGCGCAGTCGGGACAGCCGGCCGCGCGGTACAGCGGCGTCCCCCTCGGGATCCACGGCTTGAGGCGGTCGGGGGGCGTCTCCATCCACACTTCCTTGCAGGTGGGGCAGAGCTTGCGCATCAAGCGCTGCGCCAGCACGCCGCGCAGCGCCGCCGCGATCTTGTAGGCCTCGACGCCGATGTCGACGAGGCGCGTGACCGCGTTCGCCGCGTCGTTCGTGTGCAGCGTCGAAAGCACCAGGTGCCCGGTGAGCGATGCCTGCACGGCGATCTGCGCCGTTTCGCGATCCCGGATCTCGCCGATCAGCACCACATTCGGGTCCTGGCGCAGGATCGAGCGCAGCGCGGACGCGAACGTCAGGCCGGCCTTCTCCTGCACCTGCACCTGCACGATCCCCTGCATCCGGTACTCGACCGGGTCCTCCACCGTCACGATATTCACGCCCTCGCTCTTGATCTGGTTGATGCAGGAGTAGAGGGTGGTGGTCTTGCCCGAGCCGGTCGGCCCGGTGACGAGCAGAATCCCTTCGTGGTTCTCGAGCAACCGCCTGATCCCCTCCGTCTCGTTGGCGTTCAGCCCGAGCGAGTCCAGCGACTTGACGGTGGCGCGCGAGTCGAGGATCCGGATCACGACCTTCTCGCCCAGCGCCGCAGGAAGCGTCGAGACGCGGAGATCGATCGGCTGGCCGTTCACCGCCACCCGGGCGCGGCCGTCCTGCGGCCGCAGCCGGTCGGCGATGTCGAGCGACGACATGATCTTGATGCGCGAGATCAGCGGCAGGCCGGCTTGGCGCGGGATCTTCATGACCTGGCGCAGCACGCCGTCGATACGGTAGCGCACCGCCACCCCGCCCTCTTCCGGCTCGATGTGGATGTCGCTCGATCGCGCCAGGATCCCCTCGGAGATGATCAGGTCCACGAGCCGAACCACCGGGCGCTGGCTCGCCTCGGCTTCGGAGGTCGAGATCTCGTCGGGCGCCACTTCCTTCAGCTGGACCAGCTCGGCCGAGCTTTCCATCCCCTCGAGCAGCTTGTCGACGGCCTTCTCGGGACGGTACAGCTCGTCCAGCCGCTCGGCGATCTTGGACGGCGCGAGCAGAAACATCCGGATTTCCCGGGCGGTAGCGAATGCGAGCGCCTTCTCGGCGTCGAGGTCGAACGGGTTGGCCGTCGCCACCTCGAGGTAGGAGTCCGTGGCGCGGAGCGGCAGGATGTGGTAGCGCCGCGCCACCTGCTCGGGGACCCGCTCCTTGGCTGTAGGGTCGAGGTGCGCCAAATCCGCGAGCTTCAGCCGGAAGCGGGTGGACAGCGCCGTGAGGATCTGCTCGTCGCTCACGATCTTCTGGGCGACGAGGGTCTCCCACAACCTCGCCGGCGGCGGGGCCTTCTCCCGCAGCTCGACTAAGAGCTCCGGGGTGACGACGCCCTCGAGGGAGTGCGCCAGCCATTCATCCGGGAAGTGTGTGTCGGCCATCCGCTCCCTAAGGTACGTCGCGGAGGGAGGTTGGGGGAGGTTCGGGAGGTTAGAGGAGGCTGTTCAGCACGCGATCAACCTCCCCCAACCTCCCCCAACCTCCCCTAACCTCCCCAACCTGCTTCACAGGATTCCCCAGAAATCCCGCGTCACGTCGAACGCGAGCCCCACCCGGTGCGTGGCGGTGCCGAATCCCGCCTCCCAGCGAAACACACCCAGCCACTCGAACGCGAGCCCCACGGTGACCCGCGTCCCGGGAGTCGCCGTCCACGGTGTGCCCGCCACCGGACCGGCAGCCCAGCCGAGGGCGACGTAGGGCGCGACGGTGAGGATCCGAGGCGTGCGCGCGTAGGGCCCGACGCCGAGCGACACGAAGGGGACGGGAAGGCGCCACTCGAGATGCAGCAAGGCCACGCGCCGGCCGCCCCAGCGGCGGAATTCGTCGCCGACGAGCGTCCCGCGCCCGCCGAGCACGCACGCGCGGTGCGCAGGGAGGGCCGCGCTCGCGACCCCGCCCTGCGCCCGCACCAGGAGCCGCGTGGCGCCCACGGGGAGCAGCACGTGACCCGCGCCGGAGAGCCGCAGGTAGGTGGCGCCGCCGTCCTTCCGGCCGCCCTCGAGCACCGTCTCGACGTGCAGGTCGCGCCGCACCGCGAAGCCCTCGCTCTTGCGCTCGAGCGCGACCTGTACGAGGTCGACCCCGGGGCCGCCGAGGGAGGGGTTCGGACGGAAGCTGCCGTTGGCGGGCGCCGCCGCCACCGCGAGCGAGCCGATCGACTCCCGCCCCGCGGTCGCCCGCCATTCGCTTCGCACGCCCACGCCGTGGCGGTAGGTGATGCGCCCGCCATCCGCCAAATAGTAGTCCCCGTAGTCACGGCCGAATTCCTGCGACGAGAACGAGTTGAAGAGCGGCGCGATGACGGCAGCGTCGCCGATGTCGCGCACCTCGCGATACACGCTCACCTCGAGCGCGCTCCGACCCCGCCGGTCCACCGCGCTGAGGGCGCCCTTGGCGCGGCGGTCGGCGAACCCGTAGCTCGCGCGGGCGCGCAGCTCGCGCCGCTCGCCCCCGCCGCGCACCACCACCCCGGCGCCCGCGGCGAGCCCCTCCACCCGGTTCGCGTGCAGCAGATCCGACACGCCCCGCACGCCGAGCCGGCGGCCCTTGAGACCCGTCAGGACGCGCCGGCCGGCGATCTGCTCCACCTCCGCGCGCACGCGCTCCAGGTCGTTCTGGCGCACCGGCTCGGCGATGTCCTGGAGCGCGGCGCCGAGCGGCTCTTTCCAGCGGAAGGAATCGCGCTCGGCCTTCGGCAGGAAGGTGATCTCGTCGCCCGCGAACCAGCTGTTCGCGAGCCCGAGGTTGAGCACGTAGCCGTCGATCTCCCACCGGGCGCGGATGATGCCGCGCACCGGCACGTCGAGCCACGTCGCACGCCGCCGGATCTCGATCTCCTGCCGGTAGGGCAGCCAGTAGCGCCGCTCCCACAACGCGTTGTCGAGCACGATGCTCACGTCCTCGAGCTCGGCATCGAGATAGGAGCGCGGTGTGAAGTTGAACGCCATGCGTACCAAATCGGCGGTCTCGGCGTCGAGATACAGGGTCCCGACGATGCGGGGGAGGCCGAAATCCTTGGGACGCACCCGCAGGGTCACCACCCGCACCTCGCGCTCCGGCAGCA
>Ga0209056_10001089_pt1 | contig 30009 bp, 32 predicted proteins | sample GraSoiAngelo_114_FD_185876 | JGI IMG/M metagenome (GOLD analysis project Ga0209056, IMG submission 185876) | Grasslands soil microbial communities from the Angelo Coastal Reserve, California, USA - 14_0903_13_40cm (SPAdes) (version 2) | ecosystem: Environmental > Terrestrial > Soil > Grasslands... | reverse complement strand
CGAAGCCCAGCGCAGCAGCGCCCCCCCATGACGCCTCGCACGCCGGCGCTCGTCGCGGCACTTGCCGCAGTGGCGATCGGCACCGCCCACGGACAAACCTGCACCGAACCGCACTACCGCTGGAGTGAGAAAGTCGACACGTCGTTCGCGACAAACCCACCGGCCGCCGCCGATGTCTCAGAGATGCTGACCTGGACGCCTCGGACAATCACCGCAAAGGACAAGTGCGCGCATCGCATCGGGCGAGAACGGAATGTCTACTCGGTCACTGCGTACGTGCGGCGCATCAAGCTCCACGAAACCGACGGCGACTGGCACATCGAGATCACCGAAGAGGAGTACACGCCCGTCCCGGCGTCCTGCATCATCGTCGAGATCCCGGCGCCGGCATACGGCAATATCTACCGTCAAGCGCGTGATCAGCTCGCGGCCCTGGTCGATACCACCCATCTGACGATAAGCGGTGACCTGGACGCCCCGGTGCTGGTGACGTTTACCGGAGCTGCCTTCTTCGATGGCTATCACCAGAAGCAGACTGCAACGGGCAAGCATGCGAGCCAGCACGGACGCTGCAATTCATCGCTCAGCGCGTTATGGGAGCTGCATCCCATTTACGACGTAACAGCGCCCGTCGGCCCGTGAACAACTGCGCTTAAAGCGCAGTGCCGTATTGGGCTCACTCTTCAGAGTGTGGACCGGACACGAGCGGAGGTAGGGGCGCAGCATGCTGCGCCCCCTAGATCACAACGCGGTAGCGCCCCTACACCGCCCCTGCATCAATCACGGGCACGCGTCCGACTTGGCGTGCAACTGGATGTTGCCACCGCCGAGCGTACCCGACGCGCTGTACCCGTTCGACAACGTGATCGAGAACGTGTCATCGCGGCCGGGTTCACCGGCGTCGGTCACGTCCACCGTGTAGTCGACGCCCACGCCATTCGCCTCGGCCGTGCCTTTGATGCGACGCGAGGTTGGGCCCATGATTTCGTACGACGTCACGCTCGTGCCCTTCACCTTGACGCCGCCGTGGTCGATGTAATTCAAGTGGCCCCACAGCCCACCGTTCTTGATCCCCCCGGCGACGGCGAAGTTCGCCCGGGCTCCCGACGGCGTGCCGGTGATCCAGCCGCCTCCGGTCACGAAGTCGCCCGCGGGCGGGGGGCATGCGGCGGCGCAACTGATGTCCGCGTGCGCCGAGGAGATGATGACGTCGGCGAGCGTCTGGCTGGGTGTGAGCGGGTTGAAGGCCGTCACGTGCAGCGCGTTGACGGTGATATCGGACCGGTTGCCGCTCGCGGAGCCGGACTGCTCATTGATCACGACTCTCAACAAGCCCGGCACGTCCACCGTCTGGTTGGGGTTACCGCTGACCGCGATCGCGGTCCCATTGATGACCAGCCCGGCGACCTCCGAGCTGCCGCTCGCGCTCGCTTGTCCGCCGCTGCAGGTCGCCTCGGCCTGAGACCGCAGCAGATCGGCCTGGATGGCATTGCCCGCCACCGTCAGGTTCGCGCTCGCAACGGACGCTTCCGCTCTGCTGTGCTTACCCTGGGCCACGACACTGGCGTGGACGACTTCGGCCGAGAGGAGGCCGCCCGTCTCGTCCTTGCTGACCGACAGCACTGAAGATTCCTCGGCCCCTCCCGATTCGGAAACCGGGCCCGCCTCGCCTACGACGATCGGCGCGAAGCCGAGCACTGCGGCCCGCAACACAGTCGCGTCCCCGCTGAACGTCGTGCTGGTCGCAGCCGTCAAGTCGGCGACCGGCGCGTCGCGCGTGGCGAGCCCCGTAGGCCTCTCACAGCTCGTGAACAGCGCCGCTGTGAGCGTTAGGAACAGGATCCGCTTCATCATGCCCTCCTTGGTTCTGTCCCGAGACAAGCCTCGGGTACGGGAGGGTAGCGAGCAGGAGCGCTGCCGTCTGTCGGGAGGATTCGTCGGAGAGTGTGGGGAAGTACAGGCGGGCGGCTGTGGGAAGAACTCCCACAGAGGGCGAGGCAGCGCCTGCAGCGCTGCCTCGCTTTCCTCCGTCACCGCCCGTTAAGCGCGAGAACGCTCGCGAGCCACGTGCTCGGTGAGTTGAAGAACCATGTCCATTGCGGATCGATCGTACCCGAGCTTCCCTGGACGGCGAACGCGCTACCGCCTTTGAAGATCGTGTCGGACTGAATGAAGCTGGTAAATCCTGCCGGCGCATCAAGTCCGACCAGCGCATGGGACAAGGTCGCGGTGTAGCCGAGCGCACCACTATCGATGGCGATAGGGCCCGGCGCGGCAACGGTTGTGCTCGAACCCGATCCAGTTGCCGAGCGGTGCGCGCCCAGTGCGTGCAAGAACGTCGGCGCCACGCCGGTATACGCCGCCATCGCGAGGCCGCCGGTCACCGAGTCCGAGAGATTCGCGCGCACCACCAGGATGCTGTCGCCACCGGTACGCGCGTCGGGAAAGTTTTGCACATTCGTCGCGACGTACGTGGCCATCGAGATGCCGCCAGCCGTCGTGTACTCGATGAGCTTATACGTGTTGCCCACCCGCGGGAGTCCGACCAGGTTGAGATGATCGGTGACCGAATCGATGATGTTGGTGGAGCCGACCCAGGAGAACGTCGCGACGATCGCATCACCGACGTGCGGGTTCGTGGGATTGAATCCCTGGGCCAGGAACCTCCCGCTCTCGCCGAACGTGCCGTTCAATTGATCGAGCGCGATGGGCTGAGGTGGTGGCGCGGGGTTGAGCGCGAGGACAGTAGCGAGCCACGTGCTCGGCGAGTTGAAAAACCACGACCACTGCGGATCGACCGTGCCCGCGTTTGCCTGGACGGCAAAGGCGGACCCACCCTTGAACGTATTATCGGATTGCACAAAGCTGGTAAACCCGGCTGGCGGGCCGAGTCCGACCAGCGCGTTCGACAGGGTCGCCGTGTAGACGTGCGCACCGGCGTTGACCGAGATCGCGCCAGGGTCTGCTATCGTCTGGGTCGATCCCGTACCCGACGCCGACCGGTGCGCCCCCAATGCTTGCACCGCCACCGACGCGACCCCCGTGAACGACGCGATTGAGATCCCACTTGCGACGACGGAGTCCCGCAGATTTGCCCGCACCGCCAGGATGCTGTCCCCCCCCGGGGCGTTGTACCCATCAGGAAAGCCCTGCACGTTCGTGGCGACATATGTTGCCATCGAGATGCCCCCGGCTGTGACATACTCGACCAGCGTGTATCTATTGCCGACCGGCGTATAGGGGGCCGTGGTCAGAACGTCGGTCACCGAATCGATGATGTTCGTCGATCCAACCCAGTAGAACGTCGCGATAATCGCGTCACCGACGTGCGGGTTCGTTGGGTTGAATCCCTTGATGAGGAGTCTTCCACTCTGCCCGAACGTGCCGTTCCATTGGTCGAGCGCGAACGAAGGTCCGCCGAGCCCGCCGAGCCCGTCGCGCCTCGGACCAATCGTCTCCGTACAGCCGATGACCGCCAACGCACTGGTGACCAACAGCACCCGGCGTGCAGTCGTTCTGCGGCTTCGCATAAATGCCCTCCAGTCTGTTAGGAATACGATGCGCTGTCCCGAGACAAGCCTCGGGTACGGGAGGGTAGCGAGCAGGAGCGCTGTCGTCTGTCGGGAGGATTCGCCGGACAGTGTGGGGAAGTACAGGCGGGCGGCCGTGGGAAGAACTCCCACGCCGGCTCGCGCTACTCGATTTTAAGGAGCCCGGCGCGGAGCGCGAAGCGCACGAGGTCGGAGCGGTGCTTCAGGCCCAGCTTGTCCATGACGCGGGCGCGGTAGGTGTCCACACTTTTCGGGCTGAGACGCAGCAACTTGCCGATTTCGGTCGAGGTATGCCCCTCCGCGGTGAGGCTGAGGACTTCGCGCTCCCGCACACTGAGCCGGTTCACAGCGCCGATCCCCTTCGCACGCGGCTGCTTCTGGTGCTCGACCAGTACCTTGGCGGCGCTCGGGTCGAGGAAGACTTCGTTCTGCGCGACGGTGCGGATCGCCCGCGTGAGGTTCTCAGCCGGGCTCCCCTTGTTCACGAAGCCGCTGGCGCCCGCCGCGAGCACGTCCAGCAGCCTATCCTCTTGGAGATAGCCGCTGAGCACGAGAATCTTCGTGCCGACGTGGAGGGCGGCGATGCGGCGCACGGCCTCGAGACCCCCGATGCCCGGCATGACGAGGTCCATCAGCACGACGTCAGGCTTCAGGGCCCGGGTCTGCTTAACCGCCTCCTCCGCGGTCGCCGCCTCGCCCACCACACGTAGGTTGGCTTCGCTATCGAGCAACGCGTGCAGGCCGGCGCGGACCACCCAGTGGTCGTCAGCGAGCAGGATGTGGATCGGCTTCGGCACGGGCGCTGGCGCCGGCCGGAGAGGTCGTCTCAAGGTCCTCCGTATCCGGGCGCCCGGGTGCTACGGTGAGGTTAGCTCAGGATAAAAGACATCAGCCGGTTGCCGCAAGGCTGCGGGGGCCGTGTGGCCCGACCTCTCGTGACTCCGGTCACTCCGCTGCGAGAGATGTGAAACTAGCGAGTGCGTGAGCTGCTCAAGCTGCGCGATCCGGAAGCGATCCTGCGCGCGAGCGGCTACGCTCCCTGACACCGCGCGCCTTCACGGTCCTCGACGGTTCAGCGCCACTCTCTGGAGGAGCCTCGCTAAGGTTCGGGCATGCCCCATCCAAGAGCTGTCATCCTCTTGAGCGGCGGCCTTGACTCCGCCACGGTTTTGGCCATCGCCAAGGCCGAGGGCTTCACGTGCCACGCGCTCTCGTTTCGGTATGGGCAGCGACATCAGGCAGAGCTCGACGCCGCGCGCCGCGTCGCGCAGAGCCTTGGTGCCACACAGCACGTCGTCCTCGATATCGACCTCCGCCAATTCGGCGGCTCGGCGCTCACCAGCGATATCCCGGTCCCTAAAGACAGGCATGTCGTCGTAGGGGCGCAGCATGCTGCGCCCCCACATTCGGATATCCCCGTTACCTACGTCCCCGCCCGCAACACGATCTTCCTTTCCTTCGCGCTCGCGTGGGCCGAGGTCCTTGGAGCCCAGGATATTTTCATCGGCGTGAACGCCCTCGATTACTCGGGCTACCCCGACTGCCGCCCCGAATACATCGCCGCGTTCGAGCGCATGGCCGGTCTCGCCACCAAAGCCGGCGTCGAGGGATCGCCCATCAAGATCCACGCGCCGCTGATCCACATGACCAAGGCCGACATCATAAGGAAGGGGCGCGAGCTGGGCGTCGACTACGACATGACGTTCAGTTGTTATGACCCTGACGCGCATGGCACGGCGTGCGGCCGCTGCGACGCGTGCCAGCTGCGCGCCAAGGGATTCGCGGAAGCGCTCGCGTGAGCTATGCGGTGAAGGAGATCTACTACACGCTCCAGGGGGAGGGAGCGAATACCGGTCGGCCAGCTGTGTTTTTAAGATTTGCGGGTTGCAATTTGTGGTCTGGGCGGGAGGCTGATCGCTCGAGTGCGATCTGCCAGTTCTGTGACACAGATTTTGTCGGCGTGGACGGCACGAACGGCGGGAAGTACGTCTCCGCAGAGGAGCTTGCCGCGGCGGTATTGAGCGAGTGGGGCTCGGCTGACTCCGGGGCGGCGCCCCGGGGTGAACAGAGCTTCGTCGTCTGCACGGGCGGTGAGCCGCTGCTCCAGCTCGATCGGCCGCTGATCGACGCGCTGCACGCGCTGGAGTTCGAGATCGCGATCGAAACGAACGGCACACTCGAAGCCCCCGCAGGGCTCGACTGGATCTGCGTGAGTCCCAAAGCTCATGCTTCGCTCGTCCAGGTGAGCGGGGACGAGCTGAAGGTGGTCTATCCTCAGGAAGGAATGGTTTTGGAGAATTTCGAGCGGCTCGACTTCCGTCATTTCTTCGTGCAGCCGATGGACGGGCCCGACATCGAGCAGAACACCGAGCTCGCCGCGCGCTACTGCCTCGAGCACCCGCGCTGGCGCCTGAGCCTCCAGACTCACAAGCTGCTAGGAATCCGATGATGGAGATCCGAAAGTCGTTCACCATCGAGGCCGCGCACCGGCTCCCCAACCTCCCGCCGGGCCACAAATGCGCGCGCCTGCACGGGCACTCATTCGAGATCGAGATCGCCGTGGGTGGTCCCATGGATCCGGTGAAGGGCTGGATCATGGACTACGGCGATATCAAGGAGGCATTCCACCCGATCTACGACCTGCTCGATCACAACTACCTGAACGATATTACGGGACTCGAGAACCCCACGAGCGAAAACCTGGCATTATGGATCTGGGAAAGTTTGAAGCCTGAGCTGCACAATCTCACCGCCGTCATCGTACACGAGACTTGTACCACGACCTGCGAGTACCGCGGACCTTCCCTGCCGGATTAACGCCGCCCCTCGCCGCCGCTTTATCTCGCCGCCGCTTCACCTCGCCGCCGCTTCACCTCGCCGCCGCTTCACCTCGCCGCCGCTTTATCTCGCCGCCGCTTTATCTCGCCGCCGCTTCACCTCGCCGCGCCTCAGCCACGAGCGCAATCCCACCCCTCACGTTCTGTGTCACGCGCACCGTCAGTGACTTTGGTTTGATAGCGTACACAACATCATCCGCAATCTGCGCCGCGAGCGCCTCGCAAAACGCGCCCTCGTCCCGATACGACCACAGATAGTACTTGAGCGCCTTCGACTCGATGCACAGGTCGCGGGGCTCGTACTCGATGATCACGGTGCCGAAATCGGGCTGGCCAGTCTTGGGACAGATCGACGTGAACTCTGTGCCAGTCATGGTCACGAGCTGGACGTTGGGGGCCGGGAAGGCCTCGAACTTCAGGACTTCGCGCGCTTCGCGGGGATTCTCGGGCTTGGGGAGCGGGCCGGTCGTAGGCAGCTTTTTCTCGGTCGATTTCATTGCGCAGAATGTAACCACAGCTCTTCAGAGCTGGCGTAGTGGCCGAGCCGGCGTTTCAACGCACGGTTACCTTTGCTCGGGTACTCGCCCCGTTCCCGGAGACCACATGGGATTCTTCTTCTCACTCCACCAATTCGCCGATCTCGCCCTGCTCGCCCTCCGCATCGCCCTCGGCGCCGTCTTCGTCACCCACGGACTCGGCAAGCGCAGACTGTGGAGCATGCAACCCTCGGAGCGCATGCCCGCCGGCATGCTCCGCAACCTCCGCATCCTCTCGATCGCAGAACCCGCCGGCGGCCTCGGCGTGCTAGTCGGGTTTCTGACCCAGCTCGCCGCGCTCGGCCTCGTGATCGTGATGCTCGGCGCGATTCAGTTCCTCGTCACGAAAGCCCACCGCAAATTCACGGGCGAAAACGCGGGGTGGGAATTTGAATTCACGCTGCTGATCGTCGCGCTCGCCCTCGCGATCCTCGGGGGCGGGAAGTACGCGCTCGACCGCGTGATCCTCGGTATTTAGTCAGCTCCCCGTCGCGAGACAGCCATGACTCCTCCCCCCCCAGCACAGAAATCGTCCAAGCTGCCGGCCGACTTCTTGAGCCCCACCGGCAGCCTCACACCAGCCGCGGCCGGCGCGATCGTGCTCCTGATCGCCAACACGCTGGGCGCAGTCTTCAACGTGCCGCGGGCGGCGACCGCACTGATCCTGAGCGGCATCATCGGCGCGCTCATCGTCGCGAAATTCCAGGCGCCGATCGCCGCGCGAATCGGCTACTGGGTGTTGAACTCGCTCACGATTTTCACCGTCGCCATGGGCTCCAACGGGATTGCGGTCGGAGCAGCGCCGCACGTCCAGGCTGGCGGGGGCGTATCCACAGGCTTCTGGGCGCCCTGGCTCTAACGTCCCACCGGACAGCCTTGACCATCGGCCGCGGGCCGGGGTACGATGCGGGTGATGCGCGGCTGGCCCGTTTTCGTCCTTGGGCGGCATGACCCTACCCTTCCTTCTTATATACCACAACCTCCCATGCAAATGTCCGCACTTTGGTCCGTAGCGTAAATCCCAAGGAACGGATCAGCGTATCCATCGCGTCCACGGAATGGACGAACGAGCGGAACGGATTCCGCCACACCCCGCGGAACGCGTTCTCTACCGCGACCACGCTCCGCTCCAGCCAATGGTCGCGGGGATAGACCAGGCCGTACAAGCACCGGCAGCGCTCCGCCGAGAGCCGCACCAACGGTTCCATCCTGGCGTAGCAGCACACGACGCGATCGAGCGTGACGACATCGGCCGCGGGAATGCGCGGCGCGAGATCCACGAAATCGCCAATCTGAAAAGTGATGCGCCCACTGAGACCCTGGCGCGTAGCCTCTTCGCGCGCCGCTGCGAGATAGGGCGCCGAGACATCGACGCTGGTCGCCTCGCGCGCGCCGGCCTTGAGCAGCTCGAGCTGGATCGCACCCACGCCGCCGCCGATGTCGAGCACCGTACTCCGCTCTACACCCGCGCGTTTCAGCGCGTCGATCAATGCCTGCGTCGTCGTGGCAGGACCGTGCTTGCGGTAGTCACGCAGGTCCCGAAGGGCAGTCTTCCGATCGAATTGATTCGCCCACGCGGGCGCGTCGCAACAAGTCATCGTCGCCGGCTCACTCCAGCCCCAGGATCCTTTTCACCGCCAGCTTCAGCTCGCCCGCCGTCACCGGATCGCGCCAGTGCCGCGGCAATCTCGGGGCGGAGAACCTTGATCGCCACAGGCCGGTCATGGCGCTCATCGTGCGCGAGATAGACCGTCGCCATGCCGCCGCGGCCGAGCTCGCGCTCGATGCGGTACCGGCCAGCCAGAGCCTGAGAGAGGGAAGCCATGAGCGGCTAACCTAGCGCGCGAACGGAGATGATGTAGTCATTGCATAGTCCAAGATCTCAGTCCGATGCTGGAGTGGGTTTAATCCCTACAGGCGAGTTGACGATGACCCGATTCTCGCCCAAACCCTTCAGGTTGGTGCAGTAGCCCTTAGCCTTTGGCGCGCTCCAAGCTCCACGTCGCCTTTGAAATCGGCGTCATCCTCAAGGGGCTGAACGGCCTCCTCGAGCTCATCAGCGGCATCCTGCTACTCGTGTTTCCGCCCAGCGCGATCCAGCGCTTCGTCGTCGGCCTGACGCACAACGAGCTCAGCAGAGACCCCAACGATTTCATCGCCACCCACCTGCGCGCGGCGGCCGAGCATCTCTCCGTCGGCGGCCAGCAGTTCGCCGCAATCTACCTGCTGTCGCATGGCGTCATCAAAGCGGTGCTGGTATACGCGCTGCTCAAAGACAAGCTCTGGGCCTTCCCGTGGGCGATCGGCGTTTTCGCCGCGTTCGGCGTCTATCAGATGTACCGCTACTTCATTCAGCCATCGGGCTGGTTGATCGCGTTGACGGTGCTCGACGTGATGGTGATTCTGCTGACCTGGACGGAGTGGCGCCGGCTGAAAGGTGAACGCTCTTTAGAGCGTGCGTAGTAGCCGAGCCGGCACTACCATGAGAAGGCAGTAGGAGACTTAGCCGCTAAGCTAGCGTCGTTTCCGCCGCTCTGTACGTCCGGCCTCCGTCTTCACGTCTTCGGCGCCCGCGGCGCCCGCGTCACTCTCGCTAGCGAGATGGGCTGGGAACAGCTCCGAGCGCAGCCACACACCCGGGACCGGGAGGGTGACGCTGAACTCCTGCGACGCTCGGGTCGGCTGCGCCGCGCTCGAGGCGAGCGTGTTGCGCCACTCCGGAGTCGTGAAGTCGGTGGAGCGGAGCGGAAAGGCGACGTAATTGCCCACGCGGTCCACCACGATGTTCTCGATCACGTCGGTCAGGGGGCGCCCTTGTGGATCGCGCAGCTTGGCGAGGGCAAAGAACCGTTCCGCCGGGTCGCCGGCAGCAATGATCGTGGCCGAGTAGTACGCGAGATGGGCGGCGATGTGCGCGTACACACGCTGTTCCGCCGCGGCCGGCGGCGCGTCCGCGTCCGCGCCGAGCACCTGGTCGATGTCCGGGCCGAGGTTGCGGTCCAGCAGGTTGCGACGCAGGGCGTGCCCGAAGCGTCGCACCACCTCGCGCGTGGCGATGTTCGGCAGCCGGAAGGGCACGAGCAGCGCCGGCCGGAAGCGCGGCGTCCGCACGATCACGCGGTGGCGTTCGATCGGCTCGACGAAATGATAGGTGAGGACCCCCTCGGACCGCATGTTGCGCAGGGTGCGGACCGACGTGCCCGCCGCGGGCTTCTCGCCCTCGAGCTCCGTGACGCCCAGCGCGCGGCGGCGCAGCGCCTCGCACGTCCGCGCGGTGCGCTCGGCGAGGAGCTTGACGGTGTCGGCGGCAGCGCTGGGCAGGTCGGCAGCGACGCAGGCGTCGAGTGGCACCGCATCCATCCCGTCGCCGATCTGGCGCGCGCCGACCATCTTCGCGACGATCTGGAGCGGGCGCTCACGCGCGTCGGGCGATTTGCGCCAGCGCCCGTCCGACACCGCGAGCTTCACCTCTTCGCCCGGGCCGAGCGAGATGCTGTACAACGTGTCGCCCGCTTGGGCGCCGAGCGACTGCCAGATCAGCTCGATCTCGAGCAGGACGCCGTAGCGCATGGCCGTGGGATCGGGAAGCGGCGCGCCGCTACGCTTTTCGTCTGGTCCGGTGATCTCTCGGTCGTGCGGGAGCACGCCGATGCGCGCGAACCGCATCAGGTGCCCCGTCTGTGTCGGCGCTGCTGCGGGCGCAATAACGGGGGGCGCGGAAGGCGCCGCAGTTCCGGGAACCGAGATGTCGCGAGGAGCGGTGAGGGGAATGGTATCGTCGGGCAGCGAGCGGGCATCGAACTCGATCGCCTCTTCGTTGCGCAGCCCGACGCGTAGCCGCAGCCGCGGCTGGTCGTGCTTCGGGATCCGCACGAGGCCGTCGCCGTCGCTCACCCAGTAACCGCCGGCGCCGCCGCCACTCTCGAGCACGCTGACCGGGACCCCGGGGACTGCCGCCCCCGTGTCCTGATCCACGATCCGGAACGTCCAAGAGTCCTGCCAGACGGTCATAGATCCTGCTCGCCGAGATATCGAAGGTGTAAGGCAATTTGAAGGCCAGATCACCTAATGCACTGCGTCCCAGCGAGTTACGAAAGTTGACCCCTCCCAGGCGGGTGCGGCGGGGGGCTCAATGAGCCAGAGCTGTGGGGTTGTGCGGCACCGCGCCGGAAGCCGAGAGCGCGAAATAGCTTCAAGGCTGAGCACAAGAGCGCTGATGTCGTTGCCGAGCATTGAGGAAACGAGCGCGCAGATCAGGGCGGGGTCACTCTCGCCGGTCGGCGTCGTCCGCGAGTGTCTCCAGAAGATCGCAGCGAACTCCAAACTGAACGCCTTTATCACCGTGCTCGGCGATCAAGCGCTCGCCGCAGCCCGCGAGGCCGAACGAGAGATCGCCGCGGGCCGCGGGCGGGGACCCCTGCACGGCATCCCGATCGGCATCAAAGACTTCTACGACACGGCCGGCATCAGGACCACGGCTGCGTTCAAGGCATTCGAAACCCGCGTGCCCGCCAAAGACGCTGCCGCTGTCGCGCAACTGCAGCGCGCCGGCGCCATCATCATCGGCAAGACGAACATGCACGAGCTCGGCATGGGCACGACGTCGCTCGTCAGCCACTTCGGGCCGGTGAAGAATCCGTGGAACGTTGATTACATCGCCGGCGGATCATCCGGCGGCTCGGCGGTGGCCGTCGCGACAGGAATGTGCTTCGCCACGCTCGACACCGATGCCGTCGGCTCGTGCCGGCTGCCCGCAGCTTGTTGCGGCGTCGTAGGATTCAAACCGACCTACGGTCTCATCAGCGCCGAGGGGATTCTTGAAGGGGAGAAAGCGGATCCGGCGATCATCGCGTTGGCGCACGCCGCCATCACGACGCGCAGCGCCGCCGATACAGCGGTCGTTCTCCGGGCGATTGGCAAGCTCGACGCACCATCACCGCGCAAGCCGAGCCTCGGTCGAGTGACGAATTTCAAGGCTACGAAGCCAGTGCGATCGCTCTTCGATAAGACAATCAAGACAATTCGCAGGCTCGGATTCGCGTTGCAGGACGTGACCGCGCCGTTCGACAATCCGGGGTTCGACCTTCGCAACATCGAATCGGACCGGCGCACGATCGCGGCGCGCCTCTTCAAGGACGTCGATCTCCTGATCCTGCCGACCACGACCGACACTACGCCCACGGTCCAGGATGCCACCGGCAATCCGCTGGCGCTCTCGGCCGAGAACACGATGTTCGCCAACTACTACGCGCTGCCGGCGATCAGTATCCCGATGGGCCGGGACTCGAATGGACTGCCGCTGGGATTGCAGATCGTGGGCAGGCCTGGGAAAGACTCACCCCTGATCGAGTTCGCTCGACAGTTCGAGGGAGGCGCGCGGATCGAATGAGACGTTGCGATCGTGACTGCAACCGAACGCGGAAATTTGTGGCTATCCCCGTGCTTTCAGCCGGACATCGATGTCCGTGATGATGTCACGCGCCTGGCCCCGCTTCGCCCAGCCCTTGTGTTTGCCGTGGTCGCCGCGTTCGCGCGCTTCCTCCAGCCCGCGCACGACAACGCGCTCGCCCTGCGGGGTCGCGAAGATCCGCACGACCTGATCGTCGCCGCGCCGCGCCCAGATGATCCGGTTCGGGCCCGAGCGCTCCACCCGATATACCGTCCAGCCCCGCGCGACCAGCACGTCGCGCGTCACGACGACGACGCGCTCCACCGGCACGACATACACGTACTCGGCGGGTTCGGCGTAGACGTACTCGGCGCGGGCGTATCCTCCTGCGCAGCCCACGAGACTCAGCGTGGCCGCGAGGCTAGGCAGATAACGTTTCATTGGCGCACCTCCTGATGAAGTCTGTGCGCTCCTTTGACACCCATCGGGTCCATTTGTTGCGAAAGTTCACCGAGCTCGGCGCGTCAACACCACAATCCGATCGTAACTCTCACCGCCCGCCGGCAATGTGACAGTCACGCCGCCCTCCACCTGCGCCACCAGCAGCGACTTCCCGTCCGGCCAACTGATCGCCTTCCACCGTCCTGCGCCGAAGGGCGGCAGCGCCAGCGTCGCATCACTCCAGTCGAGCACGTGCACGAAGACGGTGTCGCCGCGCTGCGTGGTCACACCCCAGCTCCGCGGCGCGATCGGGCCGGCACGGGTCCCGTAAATCGCTCCGCCATTCGTCGACAGCCAGGCCCCGATCTCGCGTAGCCGCTCCTCGGCCTCGGGCGGGATCGTGCCATCGGGACGCGGGCCGATGTTGAGCAAGAGATTCGCGCCCACACCGGCAGCCCGCGCGAGATAGTGGATCAGCTCGCGGGTCGATTTGTAGTGATGGTCGGTGAGATTGAAGCCCCACGAATCGTTCATCGTGAGCGACGTCTCGAGCGGCAAGCCGCCGATCGTCCTGGTGTTGAAGCCCGCCGTGTTCGCACCGGGCAGATCCTGCTCGAACGTCTGTACGTCCTCGCCCGGCAGCGGCGCCTGATGATGGTTCGGCACGATGAGTGATGCGGGCTGGAGCCGATGGATCAATGCGTACGTTTGCGCCAACCGCCAATCCGCGTCCGGCTTGTCCCACATCCCGTCAAACCAGATGCCGCCGACCGGCCTGTAATTCGTGAGCAACTCGGTGAGCTGCGCATCGAGGAATTCGAGATAACGATTCCAGTCGCCGCTCTCGGGCCGGCCGGTGTTGTGCCCCGTCCGACCGCGTGGCCAGTAATCGGGGTGATGCCAGTCGAGCTGTGAGTAATAGAAGAAGAGCCTGATGCCCTGCCGCTGGCATTCATCAGCCAGCTCTTTCAGCGGATCCCGTTTGAACGGCGTCCAGTCCACGATGTTGTAGCGCGTCGCCCGCGTGGCAAACATCGAGAAGCCGTCGTGATGCCGCGACGTGATCGTGATGTATTTCATCCCGGCAGCCTTCGCGAGCGACACCCAGGCGCGCGCGTCGAACTTCACCGGATTGAACGTGGAGGCGAGCCACTCGTAATCGGAAACCGCGATCGGGCGGTTTTGCATCACCCACTCGCCCTGGCCGAGCAGGCTGTAGACGCCCCAGTGGACGAACATCCCGAACTTGGCGTCGCGATACCAGTCGCGAGACACGAGCCGCTCGGCCGGGACTGAATCCCGCCCCTGGGCGAGCACGAGGAGGACGACGAGGGCGTGGAGGATAGCTTCAAACTGAACTGTGCGGCGGGCATCTTCAAGCAGGGCGGGGTATATTCGAGACATGATGCTGGCGCTTCTGTTTGCACCGCTGCTCACTCAGAACCCCGTAACCGTTCGGCTCAATCACGATCAGTATAGGGCCGGCGACCGCGCCCGCGTCTACGTCGAGACGGCGCAGGACGGCTACCTCGTCGTGCTGCACGCCGATGCCGAGGGCCGGGTCCGCGTGCTGTTTCCGCTCGATCCGAGCGATGACGACTTCGTGCGCGGCGGGAAGCGCTTCGAGCTGCGAGACCGCGGCGATCGCGACGCCTTCCAGGTCGAGGGCGACGGATCGGGCACGGTGCTCGCCGCGGTCGCACCCGACGCCTTCACCTTCGACGCTTACGTCCGCAACGACCATTGGGACTTCCGCGCCCTCGGCGGTCCGTCGGCGACCGTTCAGGACGACGCGCTCGCCCACTTGCTCGACATCGTGCGACGCATGTCGGGCGACTCGACCGGTCGCTTCGACTACGACGACGCCACCTACGTCGTGAACTCTCGGGAAATCGCCGCCCGCTACGGATACGGGTCTCATTACCGTTTCGGGATCGGCTTCGGCTATCCGTACTACTACGACCCCTTCTATGATCCCTTCTGCGCCGATCCGTTCTTTGGGTGGCGCGCCAGCTGCTACGCATCAGGCTACGGCTTTGGGTTCCGGGGGGGCTGGGGATTCGGCTTCGGCTTTCCTGTCTATCGCCCCTATCGCCCGTATCGCCCGTATCGGCCATTCATATTCAGCTGGACGGGGCCACGATTCCCGCGCAGCGCCAGTCCGAGGTTTGTGATTCCGAATCGACCGACGCGCTACACGCCGACCGAGGTGCGCCCGCGCGAGACCGGACGGCCGAACACCGCTCCTCGCTGGAACGGGCCGAGGCCGTCATGGGGACAGCCACGTGGTAGCCGGCCCACGGTGTCGCGCGGCTTTGGCGGCGGCTCGCGCCCAGCGCCGCGCTCGGGCGGCGTGAGCCGAGGCGGCATGGGCGGCGGGCGACGGCACTAGGGGATTGTCGCAACTTCCAGAGATTCAGAATCCTTCGTGTAAGTTCCCACTCTGAAGAGTGGGATCTGCGGCTCACAGATACCGCGCGACCGCCATCGCGGCGAGCGCGATCAGTAGCAAAATCCCCACCCATCGACCCGTTGCGGCGCCGCGCGCCCGCAGCCGCTGAATCTCCGCCGCGAACCTCGGATCGCGCGACTCCGCTAGCTTCATCTGACGCATCATCGCCGGTCGCACGACAATGACGCCGAGCAGGAACGCGAGCAGGGCGGCCGCGCCGCCGATCGCAAAGCCCTTTCCCATCGGCGTCGCCATCAGCGCGGCAGGATTGCCACCCGCGAGGCGCTGGAATAGCCAGATCCCCGAGACGAGGGCGAGAATCGCGATCGCGAGCATGATCTGCGGGATGCGGCGCCGCGCCAGCGCCGGCAGCAGCTTGGCTGCGTCCGGCCCCGCCTCGCCGAGCGCGGGCATAAGGAAGAAGACTTGGAATACCATCATTCCAACCCACAAGGCGGCGAAGACTACGTGAGTGAAGCGCAGCACGAGCGTCAGCATGTTGATCTGTCTCCAGAGCGGTGAGTTCGGTCCCTAAACTAATCGCTCATCGAGTAACTTCCCAAGTATGGAACGCCTCGACTACCCACCGGCTCACGCCGTCGCGCAAACCATCGCGCAGCATTTCCGGCGCCACGTGGAGCGGGCGGGCATCTCGGGCGAGGTGCCCCCCCCCGACGCCGCCACGATTGAACGCATCATCAACGCGGCCTTTTGGGCGAGCCTGCGCCGTGAAGAAGGCCGCGAGCCGACCATCTCGCTCGCTTACCTCCACCCCGACGCCGCCGGCACCGCGCTCCTCGTGGAACGGCCGCTGCCGCTCGACCCCGCCAACCTCACGAAGCTCGCGCCTGCCGTCGAACGGCCCGGCATTCATCTCGGCGTTTGGAAAAACGGCGCAGAGCTGGCCGTGTGGGGCGCCACGCGCACCATCCCCCCGCTCTGCTTTGTCGTCGAGGTGATCGAGCCCGGCCTGCTGGTGATCAAGCACCGCCGCGCCGATCCCAGCGGCAAATTCGCCAACGTCGCGGTGCTCCAGGGCGAAGAGGTGAAGATCGTCGACGCCGAGGGTACCCTGGCGTCCGAATGCCCCGACTTGGTGACGACGCTGCTCGGCTTCGATCCGGCGTCCGGCAACACCGACAATGTGCTACTGCCGCTGGCGCTGTCGATGCGCGCGCACGGTCACGGCGGCTCCCTCCTGGTGGTGCCACACGGCACGGAGGCGTGGCGCAAATCGATCGTTTCCGTTCCCTACAAGGTCGCGCCACCGTTCTCGAAACTCGGCGACCTGGTTCGCAACGGCAGCCGCGACGGCGCGTTCAAGGACGCTACGGACGCCATCGGCGGGCTGACGGCAGTGGACGGCGCCGTCGTCTTGAGCGATCGCTGGGATGTGCTGGCGTTCGGCGCAAAGATCGGCAGGACAGAGTCGGGGCCGTTCGTCGGGGAGGTGTTAGTGCGCGAGCCAATTCTCGGTCACACACCGGTCACGGTACATGCGTCGGAGCTGGGTGGCACACGACATCTGTCAGCGGCGCAGTTCGTGCACGAGCAGCGCGACTCGCTCGCGCTCGTCGCGTCGCAGGACGGTCGGTTTACGGTGTTTGGATGGTCACAGCGTGCAAGGAAGGTGCACGCATATCGGGTGGAAGCTCTGCTACTCTGAGGCTTCCCACAAACGCTTCGTACACCGCCTCCGACCACCAGGCCCGGTACCTTTCGATCTCCGTCATCGCCGCCTCGTGCGACACCGCGGGCCGGTACGAACGCGCCGTCGTCAATGCGTCGTAGACGTCCACAATGCCCACGATCTGCGCCGACAAGGGGATTTCGTCGCCACGCAGGCGGTCGGGGTAACCGGTGCCGTCGTACTTCTCGTGGTGCCAGCGGATGATCGGCCTGAAGTCCCAAGGGAATCCGACGCCCAGGAGCAGCTCCACACCCCAGATCGGGTGCCTCTGCATCGCCTCGCGCTCGGCGTGCGTGAGCGGCCCGGGCTTGTTGAGCACCTCGTGTTGCACGCGCACCTTCCCCACGTCGTGCAGGTAGGCGCCGAGCCGGATCGTGGTTTGGGTGTGCTGGTCCAGACCAAGCTCCTGGGCGACGGCGAGGGCGAGGGTCGCGACGCGCTCGCAATGTCCGAAGGTGTAGCTGTCGCTCGACTCGATCGACTGACCCCACTCGCTCACCACGGCGAGGTAGGTGGCCTCGAGCTCGGCCATCTTGCCGTCGACGTAGACTAGATCACCGCGGGCATCGAGCCGGCGGAACAGGGCGTGGGCCTCGTTCAGGAGCCTCAACGCGTCTTGATTGCGGGCCATCGCCTGGTACAGGATCGCGAGCTCCCGGCGCGTGGCGGCCTCGTTCAGGACTGAGCCCGTTGTCACCGCGAGTTCGAGCGCCGAGCGCAGGCGGGCCTCGCCCAGCGCAGGCCGTCCCGTCTCGCGGTACACCATGCCGATGATGCGATAGGCCTGTGCCCGTAGAACCCCGCTGTCGACCTGCTCGAACAGCCCGAGGGCCGTCTCCGCGTTGCGCCGCGCCTCCTCGTACCGCTCCCGCGCGAAATAGACCTCGGCGTGGTTCAGGAGGCACAGTCCCTGGAGGTAGGTATCCTGCACACGGACGGCGATGTCGTAGCTCTGGGTGAAGTACCCATCGGCTTCGTCGAGGAGCTGTCGTTGGGCGCTCACCATCCCGAGGTTGTGGTACGCGATGGCGGACCCGTGCTCGTCGTTGCAGCTCTTGTACGCTTCCAGAGACCGCGCGTAGCACGCCAGCGCGTCCTCGCAGTCACCCTGGATGCTGGCAAGGATTCCCAGATTCTGCTCGGCACGCGCCCGCAGCTCGCGGCTCGCGCCGCCCAGCTGCACCGCGCGCAGGAAATGCCTCCGCGCGTCCGCCAGCGGGCCGGCCTCGAGCTCGATTCCTCCCAGCGTGTTCAACGCCTCGGCGGCGAGGATGTCGTTGCTCGTTTCGCGCGCGACCGTGAAGCTCCGTTCGCACAGCCGGCGCGCCTCCACCGATTGGTTGCAGCGGTGCCGGACGACGGCGAGCCGCCGCAGCGCCTCGGCGAGCACCGCGCGTTCGCCCGCGCGCTCCGCAGCCTCGATCGCCGCCTCGTAGCCGGCGGCCGCCTCGGTGAGCCCGACCGCCCGCTCGCGGGCGCGTGCTTCGTGCAGCAGGTCCGCCGCGGACGGCGTCGTCATGCCCCGGGGCGCGGCGCGTCCGGCGCGGACGACTCGGAGCGGCGCGGCGGCGGCGGCGGTTCGACGCGAGGAGCGTTCAACAGCGCATCCAGCTTCTCGGCTTCCGCCTTCGCCCCGAGCCGCTCCAGCGTCGCGCGAGCGGTGTCGGCCACCTCCCGAGCCGCCGCGATGTTGCCCTCGCGAGCCAGCAGATAGGCGAGGTCGCGCTGGGCTATGGCAACGAGCAGCGAGCGTTCGTGCTTCGCCGCGCGTGCGATGACTTCGCGGAACATGGCTTCGGCCTCCCGCTGGCGCCCCGCCGCGCCCAGCGCGACGGCGAGGATCCGCAGATCCTCGGTTTCGCGCACGGCGTCCTTCAAGTCCCGGTGGATCACCACGGCGCGCTGCGCTTCCCGGATGGCCAGCTCGGGGTCGCCCCGTGCGACCTGGATCTCGGCCCGGCCCGCAAGGGCCTGGGCTTTGAGCCGGCGATCGCCCAGCCGCTCGGCCTCCCGCATGGCCGTGTCGGTGGCGTGCATGGCGTCGTCCAGGCGCCCCTGCTCGCGGTAGGCAATCCCAAGGTTGTGTTGCGTCTCGGCGATACCGCGCTCATTGCGGGCTTTCTGGTATGCCGCGATCGCGCGGGTGTATGCGCCGACCGCCCGGCCGTAGTCCCCCTGCATGTTCGCGATGATGCCGAGGTTGTTGGCGCACCGCCCCAGCGTCGCCATGTCGTTGTCCTGCATCGCCTCGTCCTGCGCGCGCGTGAAGAAGCTCGTGGCCTCGCTGATGCCACCCCGCTCCAGGGCGATGGCGCCGCAGACGTTCAGCCCTCGGACCTCCAGCGTCCGGTCGCCCAGCACTCGCGCCCGCGACAGCGCGACCATAGCCCACTGCTGGCCGACGTCCAGTCGCCCGAGCCGGCTGTGCCCGATGCCGCAGAGCAACGCCAGCATCGGAGACCGTTCGAGCTCGTCCTGCGTGCGCCCGCCGAGGTACGTGATCAGCTCGGCGTAGTCCCCGGCGTCAGCCAGCGCCTGCGCCGCGTGCAGCGGCGCCAGCGAGCGGCTCAGCTCCGCCCCGAAGTCGCCGTCCCATTCCTGACTCGCCAGATTGCGGATTTCCGCCTCGGCACCGAGCCGCGCGAAGATCGCCTGCGCCACCCGCGCGGCCGCGTGGGCCTCGGCGTTCCGGCCAGCCCGGCGCAGGACGATCGCGAGGTCCCGCGTCGCCTCGGCCAGGAGCTGCGGCCGCCGATGTCCCTCCGCCCGCACCATCACATCGCGGAGCGCGTGCTCGGCGGCGACGAGTTCGCCCTCCGCCGTCAACACCAGAGCCAGCGCGCGTTGATCCTCGGCTTCATCGGCTGGATCGGGCACGCGGCTGCGGATCGCGCGGACCTCGTCGAGCGCGCGCCGCGCCAAACCAACCTCGCCCTGCGCGAGGCGGATTTCTGCGCGACCTCTGAGCGCCAAGGCCCACAGCGTCTGATCCCCGGACGCCTCCCCTTCCGTCACGGCCCAATCCGCCTCGGTCAGCGCGCGGTCGAGCGCGCCCTGATCCCGATACGTGAGCCCCAGGTTGTGATGGCACTGCGCGACGCCCGGCCGCCACCCCGCCCGATCGAAGGCGGCAAGCGCGATCTCCCATGACGCGATCGCTTCCGCATGCCGGCCCCGCAGGTGGCTGATGATGCCCAGGTTGGTCGAGCAGCGGCCGGCGGTGCCGACGTCGCCGTCACGGCTGGCGATCATGAGGGCTCGCGTGCAATAGTCCGCGGCCTCGTCGAGGCGCCCGCTGATTAACGCGACGGCGCCGCGTGCGTTGAGGGCTCGGCCCTCCACCGCCTGCTCCTGGCGCCGGCGAGCCTGGTCCAGCGCCACATCCAGCCACCGCAGCCCCTCCACGTGGCGCCCCACCCGCGCATGGGCGGTCCCGTACAGCAGGGCGAGGTTCGGCGATTCCTCGATCTCGTTCGCGTCGCGGGCGCCGAGGTACGCGATCACCTCGGTGTGGCGGCCGGCCGCCGCGAGCTGTTGGGCCTTGTCAATTACGATTGAAGACGTTGTCATAGAATTGGTCCCCTACCAGGCGACTGCGTACTGGGAGAAATGGTACAGCGCGGCCGTGACCACCTCCTGCGAGGTGTCGTTCTTCGACCATACCTGCTTCCAGGGCCCCGCCTTCGAGCCCCTGTACCAGATGGCGAGCTGGTCCTTGAGTGCCTGATCGGCGGCGTCCACCACGCCATCGCCGTTCAGATCAGGACTCGCGTCTTGATACCAGATAGCCAGCTGCGCCGGGCTCGCACTGGAGAACAACACGCCGGACGGCTGGAAGTCCACGTTGAAGAGCACCGTATCGATCGTCAGGGTGATCCGCACGGAATCGCCCCGGGCGAGCGGCACGCCACCGGCACCGGCCACGAGGCCGTTGATGGGAATCCTGAACCGCAGGAATGACTCCGGCAGCCACTGGCTGGGGCGGCGGCGGTAGTTCACGAACACCGTCGTCTGCGTCCCGCGTTTGGCCCAGAACGAAACCTGATAGGTCGTGAGCCGGGGCGCGGTCGCCGACTGCCGGAGGATATGCGTCCCGGGGGGCGGCGTTGGCACCACCGCTGCGAGCGGCACTGGGACCGCGGTGGGAGACGGACCGGTCTGGTCGGTGCATCCCGCCGCGACCAGCCCGAAGATCAGCGGCATCATGTAACGGCGGAGGGGCATATGGTGCTCTCGGTGCATGTGAGTGCTACCAGGCCACGGCGTACTGCGAGAAATGATGAAGCACGCCGTAGACGTACTGATTCCCTTGACTCCACGACCTGCGCCTGACCTGAACGTACGTTTCCAGGTATCCCAGAATGCCCAGCGAGTCGGTGACCTGCGCGATCCGGAGCGTGTCGCTCGTCGGCACGCCGCAGTCCCTGTAGGTCGTGTAGAGAATCGCCGAGCGTCCGGCGCCGTTGGTCCGGAATTGGAGACCGTCGGGCTGGAAGCGGACCCATCTCAGGGTGTCTGCCGGCGCCACGGCGGTGATGCTCACCGTGTCGGCGAGCGCCATCGTATCGATCCACAGATAGTGGTGCCCGACCGCGATGAGCCCGCCCGCGGGCCCGATCACCTGGGTGACCGAGTCGTAGGTCTGCGCGCACGGGACGAGGCTCGCGTCCGCGGATTTTACGACGGCCTCGAAGGCGGGGACGCCGACGCCGACCGGCGATGGGTCCGCGCAGCTCAACGCCGCTGCGATGGCGCCGGCGACCAGCGCCAGGGGGAGTCGCCGAGCCACGGTGGTCGTCTTCACAAGCCCTACCACGCCACCGCGTAGTTCGAGAAGTGATGCAGCGCCCCGAAGGCCCAGTACGGCGTCCAGCCACCGGAGTCCGTCCGGAACCGCGCCACCAGCATCGAGTCCACCGCGGCAGCGGGCGAGTCCACATACTCCACGAGGGCCAAGGAATCGGTGACGTTGGCGATCCGGGGGAGCGTGTTCTTGCGGAGCTTGCAGTTGTTCAGATTCGTCGCTACGACCGCACCCAGGCCGTGCTTCCCCGTGCTGAACTGGAGGCCGTCGGGATGGAGGCGGACCCGCCGGATGGTGTCCGACGGTGCCACGGCCGTGATCTGTACCGGCGCGCTGAGCGCCAGCGAATCGACCCAGAGGACGTTGGCACCGACGACGAACCATCCTCCGGCTGGTCCGATCACCTGACTGACGGAGTCGTACGGGACCGGAGAGCACTGGACGAAGCTGGGAGCGGTCGCCTTGACTCTGCCCGCCAGCAGGCCGGGGATTCCCGGACCAACGCCGACGAGGGATGGGTCGCTGCAGCTCGAGGCCAAGATCACGAGCGCGATCAACCACGGCCGGACAACGAGGCGATGCGAGGTCATGTGAGTTCCTACCACGCGACGGCGTATTGAGAGAAGTGGCGCAGCACCCCGGCGACGTACTGACTCCCCTTACTCCACGGCTTCTTTCGGACTTTGATCCACGTCGAGTCGGGCGGGGACAGGTAGCGCATGACGCTCAGCGAGTCGGTGACCTGGGCGATGCGGAGCGTATCGACCGTCGGTACTCCGCAGTCCGTGAAGGTCGTAAACAGCACCGCCGACCATCCAGCACCGTTGGTTCGGAACCGGAGGCCATCGGGTTGAAACCGGACCCAGCGCACGGTGCCTGCCGGCGCTACGGCGGTGATCCTCACCGTGTCGCTGAGCGCCATCGAATCGACCCACAGATAGTGGTGGCCGACGGCGATGAGGCCCCCGGCTGGTCCGATCACCTGGGTCACGGAATCGTAGGTCTGCGAACACGGCACCAGGCCGGGGCCGCTCGTGTAGAACCAGCCTCGGCCCCCTCGTTGGAAGGCAGGCGTCGGGATGGCGACGCCGAGCGGCGAAGGATCCCCGCAGCTCACGGCGGCCACGGTCGCGCAGAATGCCAGCGCGAGCGGGATCAGGGAACGGCGAACGGACATGCGATCCTCTGAGTGCATGGTGACTCCTACCACGCCACGGCGTAGTTCGAGAAATGCTGTAGCTCCCCGATCACCTGCCGTGTGGCGTGTGGCTTCTTGAACCGATTGTCGTGAAGCGGGACGTTGACCGGAGTCAGGAACTCGACGACCTGGAAGGCGTCCGTGACGAGCGCAATCCGGGGGGTCACGCGCTGGGGAATCCGGCAGTTGTCGTACGCCAGCACCAGCATCGTACTTCTCGCGAAGTGAAGACCCTCGGGCTGGAAGCGGACGATCGCCACTGTGTCCGATGGCGCGACCGCGGTGATCGTCACCGGCGCGCTGAGCGCCCCGCGCGGGACCACCAGCCAGTTGTGGCCTACTTCAATGAAGCCCCCCGCTGGGCCGATCGTCTGGGTCACGGAGTCGTAGGGGAGCGGCCGGCACGAGACCAGCGAGTCGGAGGCCTCGGTCTCGTCGTCGGGGGGCTCGGCGGGGTCGTCGCCGTCGTCGCCATCGTCGCCGGCTGGCGTGCCTCTGCCGGCCAGGGCGGTGCGTGTACGCGCGTCGACGCCGACGGGAGATGCTTCCCGGCAGCTCGAGACGAGCGCGGCCGCACCGGCGAGCAGCCCGAGGAGAATAAGGAAACGGCGGACGATCATGCGATACTCCGAGTCGGCGGTGGATGCTGAAGGCGAGCCTTCATTGGTCGGAAGAGCAGGAACCATTCTGAGGGCGGGTCGATTTGGGCCGTAGCCTCGGCGTTCTGGCCCGCCCGGCGTAGCACAGTCGCTAGGTCGCGCGTCGCGTGGGCCTGGAGCTGAGGCTGGCGGTGCACCTCCGCGCGTTGGATCACGTCGCGGAGCGCCCGTTCGGCGCTCATGAGGTCGCCCTCTGCCGCCCGCACCATTGCCACGACACGCAGATCCTCGGCGTCGTGGATCGCGTTGGGTACGAAGCCGCGCAGCTCCGGGAGCGCGTCCAGGTCGTGGCGCGCCAAGTCCAGTTCGCCACGGAGGGCGTGGATCTCCGCCCGCCCCCGCAACGCCAGGGCCTGCTGGGTGCCATCGCCCGCTGCCTCGGCCCGCGCTACCGCCTTGTCGGCCTCCGCCACCGCGCGGTCGAGAGCGGGATCCCCGCAGCTCGAGGCGACAATGGTCACAACCACGAGCAGGGGGTGGCGGGACGACGCAGGCGCAAGCGAGCTCCGAATCGAGAGGTGACGACCGACGCTGAAAGCAGGAAGCGTTCCGGCGTCGCCTCTGGAGCTACCTCATTGATTCGTCGGGAGTTGTGCGTGCAGGCGCGATCGGCACGTCGGGGCCCCAGGGTCGTTTCGTCCCTGGGGCCGGGGCGATTTGAACCGGTCGAACGCGAGGCCTAGGGTCCGACCCGGTCCCGATCGCTCAACTGCGACGCTGGAATGCGCCACATCCGCACCAGCGCCAGCCATGAATCCGGCCTGATTGTGACGTCGCTAACACGCCGATTGACGGCGGCCACATTGTCGGGAGCGTACAAGGGGGCGGCCGGCGCGTCGCTGTTCCACAGCGCGATGGCGCTGCGCAGCAGACGGGTCGCTGCGTCGCGATTACGCGCCGCCACCGCATTCTCCAGCAGACGATCGAGCTGCGGATTGTCGTAGCGGCCGGGGTTCTGCCCGCCGAATCCGCGCCGCGTCCAATTCTGGAGTGTCCCGTCGATGGGCGACGGCCCTGAGGCCCACGCCGACAGCACCGCGTCGAACTGTCCCGCACCCACTCGTTGCTGCACCACGGCGAGATCCACCTCGTCGATGCGAACATCCAATCCGAATGGCTGCAACTGCGCCTGAATCAGACGCGCGTACTGCCGGCGCAGACCGCTCGTGGTGGGCACGAGCAGGTGGAACGCTCGCCGGCCGCGCTGCGCCGCCAGCAGCCGTGCCGCGGCGACGGAGTCGTGTGCCAGATTACGGGCCGAGCTAGAGTCCCACAGCGACCAGAGACGTGGCATCGGACCCGGCGGCACGGCCGCGAGATCGCCCCCCCCCCAGACGTTCTGCAACATGCCGTCGCGATCGAGTGCCATCACGACCGCCCGGCGCACCTCGCGGGTGCCGAACACCGGATGCGGAGCACCAGTATCACCATTCGCGCGCAGGTTGAACGCGAGAAAGCCGTACGTGGTGCCGGGATACGGATAGGTTGCCAGGCTGGCCACCCCATGGACTCGACCCACGTTGCCGGGCGGCCCCAGGACTTCGATCGCGTCCGCCTGTCCGGCGATGAGCTGCGACACCGCGACCTCGAGATTGGGCGTAAAGCGCCAGATCAGCCGGCGCAGGTGTGGCCGCCCGAGGAAGAAGGTCGAATCAGCGGCCAGCTCGAGACTCTCCCCAGGGTTCCAGCGCACGAACCGGTAGGGCCCGTCGCCGATCGGCTGGCGCCCGAACGGCGCGGCCCGCCACGCCGTGCGCGGCACCGCGCGCAGGAGATGCGCGGGCACCACGCGCATGTGATAGACCGCATCGTAGAACATTTCGGCGTACGGACGGCGGAACCGAAACACGGCGGTCAGAGAGTCGGGGGCCGTCACAGCGCTGATCTCCCGCAGGGAGGACCGCGACGGAGCGTTGACGGTCGAATCGGAATACATGTCGAACGTGAAGGCCACATCGGCCGCCGTCACAGGCACTCCGTCCTGCCACCGCGCTCGTGGGTCGAGGTGGAACGTCAGCGTGACGCTGTCGGTCCAGTCCCATCGCGCCGCGAGCTGCGGAACGAAGTCGTCGTCGCCGATGGTATTGGCCGACATCCCGACGTCGGCAAGCTTGAGGAACAGCTGATCCGACACATCGCGTGCGACGGCCAGCTGGATGATCGGGGGCAAGAGGATGTCCGGCTCACCTGCGGCCGCAATGACCAGCGCCCCACAATAGTCGCCGCTACATCCGCCGCGGGCCGTGCACCCGATGAGCGAGCCGACCAGCAGGCCCGCAGCCATCAAGGGGAAGCTTCTGTGTGACGGGTTCACGAAGGGCCAACGATGCGTCCCGTCGCGCGATTTGTCTACAGCGAACGCGCGCTCGAGTCTACCCACCACCCTTCATCCGCATCCTCACCCACGTCGAGAGCGCCGCTCAAGAGGCGCCGCAGGCGCCGCGGTGAGATCGAGAGCCGCCGCGCCGCCTCGCTGCGATTCCCCCCGCTCATCCGTACCGTGGCGCGGACGGCGGCGGCCGTGATCTGGTGCAGCGGCGCGGGGAACGGAATCGGGCCGTCCTGGGTGGACCCGGCGTCCCCGGCAGGTTGGAACTCGTCCGCGCTCAGCTCGCCACGGGGCGAGAGGAGCAACGCCCGTTCCAGCGCATTCTTCAGCTCACGGACATTCCCGGGCCAGGGATGGCTGCGGAGCTGGCGGATCACGTCGTGCGTCAGGGCGGGGACGGGCAGGCCATACTCGTGCGCGAGCCGCGCGAGCAGCGCCCGCGCGACGATCATCAGGTCGTCGCCACGTTCCCGGAGCGGCGGCAGCTTGAGCACGACCGTGGCCAAGCGGAAGAAGAGGTCCTCGCGGAACGTCCCCCCGCGCACGCGCTCCGCGAGATGATTGTTGGCAGCGGCGAGAATGCGGACGTCGACGGCGCGCGACTTGGTGCCGCCAACCCGCCGGATCTCCTTGTCCTCCAAGACGCGCAGCAGCTTGGCCTGGACGGCGAGCGGCAGGTCCGCGATCTCGTCCAGGAAGAGCGTGCCGGTATCGGCGACCTCGAACAGCCCCGGCTTGGCTGCGTGCGCATCCGTGAACGAGCCCCGCTCGTGGCCGAACAGTTCGGACTCGATGAGTTGCTCCGGTAGGGCCGAGCAGTTGACGGCAACGAACGGCGCGCCGTGGCGCGGTCCGCCACAGTGGATCGCCCGCGCGAGGAGCTCCTTTCCGGTCCCCGTCTCGCCGACAATCAGGGCGCCGGCGCTCCGGTGCGGCAGGAGTCGCGCCGCCCGCGCCAGCTCTTTCTTGAGAGCTGCGCTCTCGCCCACGATCGCTGCGAAGGCGTCGTCGTTCCCGTCATCCCCCTCCGCCGTGCGCGCCCGTCCGGCGCTCACCGCGGCGCTCACGGCGTTCCGGAAGACCTCGAGATCGTCCGGCAGCGCAAAGTAGTCGTTCGCACCACGGGTCACGACCTGCATGGCCGTGCGCCGTCCTGGGTCCGTGCCGACCACGAGCGCCGGCACGCCGGGCGGGACCCGGCGGCTCCCGAGCCACTGGATCGCGTCCCGCTCCGCACCACCGGCTGCGACGATGACGGCCACCGTCCCAGCCTGAGGTTTGACGTCGGCCGCCGGCTGGACCAAGTCGATCGCGACGCCGAGGTCCTCCGCCAGGGTGTTCCAGAATTCGCCGAACGCAGCCGAGATGACGACCACACTCAGTCGCTGGTTCACGCAGCTTCCATCGCATGCTGCCGAGCCAGGGACGCGCGAAAGGCGTCATAGACGGACTCGGACCACCACGCCTTGCAACGCTCGATCTCGGCGAGCGCCGAGTCGAAGGTCAGGGCCGCGCGGTAGGCGCGGTCGGTCGTCAGCGCGTCGAACACGTCGACGATCCCCACGATCTGCGCCGCCACCGGGATCTCATCGCCGCGCAGCCGGTCGGGATAGCCCGTGCCGTCGTAGCGCTCGTGGTGCCAGCGGATGATCGGCTTCAGGTCCCAGGGGAATTCGACCGCGGCGAGCAGCTCGAGGCCCCAGATCGGGTGCATATGCACGACCTCGAACTCCTCGCGCGTGAGCGGGCCCGGCTTGTTCAGGATCTCGTGCGGCACGCGCACCTTCCCGAGGTCGTGGAGATAGGCGCCGAGGCGGATCGTGGTCTGGGCGGTGTCATCGAGTTCGAGCTGGCGGGCGACGGCGAGGGCGCCCTGCGCCACTCGCTCGCAGTGACCGAAGGTGTAGCTGTCCGCGGATTCGATCGACTGGCCCCATTCGCGCACGACGTCGAAATACGTCGTCTCGAGCTCGGCCACCTTGCCGCCGACGTGCACGAGGTCCATGCGCGCATCGAGCCGGCGGAACAGGCGGTGCGCCGTGTTCAGCAGCGTCAGCGCGTCCTGGTTCCGGCCCATCGTCTGCATCAGCAGCGCCAGTTCGCGCACCGCCTCGGCTTCGTTCAGCACGGAGCCGGCGCTCACGGCCAGCTCGATCGCCGAGCGCAGCCGCGACTCGCCGAGCGCGGGCCGGCCGGTCTCGCGATAGACCATGCCGATGAGTTTGTAGGCTTCCGACTTGTCGGCGCGCAAATCGAGCTGATCGAAGATCGCGAGCGCGGCTTCGGCCATCCGGCGCGCCTGGTCGTAGCGCCCGCGCAGAAGGTACGCCTCGGCGTGATTCGCGAGACACATCCCCTGCAAATACACGTCGCCGGCACGCTCGGCGATCTCGTAACTCTTGCTGAAATAGCTGTCGGCCCAGTCGTACTGCCGCAGGTCGGTATGAACGATGCCAAGATTGACGTATGCCCTGGCGGAGCCATGCTCGTCATTGGTGGCGCGATAGTTCTCGACGGCGCGCTCGTAATGCCGGACAGCCTCGACCAGCTGGCCCCGGATGTTCGCGAGAATGCCGAGGTTTTGCTCGACGCGTGCGAGGAGCTCGCGGGCCTGCCCGCCGCGCTCGAGCGCCTGGAGGAAGTACCCGCGCGCCTCTTCCACCGCGCCCGTGCGCAGCGCTAACCCACCCATCGTGTTCAGGGCTTCAGCGGCGAGGACGTCGTTGCCGAGCGCGCACGCCACCTTGTAGCTGCGGTTACAGAAGTCGCTCGCCCGGGCCGACTCGTTGCGATGATGCAGCACGACGGCGAGCCGCCGCAGCGCCTCGGCGAGAATCGCCTTTTCGCCGGATCGTTCGGCAGTGGAAATCGCCGCCTCGTAGAGCTGCACGGCTTCGGGGATGCACGCGGCCCGTTCGCGGCTGCGCGCGTCGTGCAGCAGATCGGCTGCCGATCTTACCACGCGACCACGTAAGCGGAGAAGTGATTGACCTTACCCGTCACGCGCTTCGACAAGAGATTGTCGAGCGACAGGAGGTACGACAGGATAGTGAGGTTGTCGTTCGTATACGCGATCCGCTTCGGTAGGATCTTGCCGAGCAGGCTGCAGTTCGCGTAGCTCATGCTCAGCACGGCAGGAACGGCGAATTGCAGGCCCTCGGGCTGGAACTTGACGGCGTTTACGCCCAACCCAGTCGGCGCGGTCATCGTGATCGCCGTCGGCGCGGTGAGCGCGCGGGGCGGGATCACGAGCGAATGCGGACCCGCGCTGATCGAACCGCCGGCTGCTCCGATCGTCGCGGTCGAGGACGCGTAAGGCAGGTTGGAGCACTTGAGCAATCCCGTCGCGCCAAGGAGGCCGCCGATCAGACTTGCGTCGGGCGCGGGAGCTGCGGGGACTGACGTTGGTGTGCGGTCGGTGCAAGCGAGTGCGACCACCAGCAAGAGAACGGGCGCGATGAGGAGGCGACGGGCCTTCATTAGTGATCCTCTTTTAGGCGTTCGGAAGGGACCTTACCGGCGTACAACATGGGACTATTGAAGAGTCACTTCCGTGAGAATGGTCACAATGGGGACCGTTTTGGTGACATTGGGGTGGGGATACCATAGTTGGCGCCGATGACTGACACCCTCGCAAGCCTCGCCAAGGCCCTCGGTCCGAAATACGAAGTGCGCCGCGTGGTCGGCTCGGGCGGCTTCGCGGAAGTTTATGAGGTGTGGGATAAGGACTTAGAGCGCCGGCTGGCGGTGAAGGTGCTCCGGCCGGACGTCGCCTGGACCGCGGGCATGATCGAGCGGTTCCAGCGCGAGACCCGCGCCGGCGCCCGGCTCGAGCACGCCAACATTCTGCCGATCCATTTCGTGGGCGATGGCGAAGGGCTCGTCTATTACGCGATGCCGTTCGTCGATGGGATGTCGCTCGGCGAGCTGCTGAAGCGCTCGGGGGGCGCGCTGCCGCCCGACCGCGCCCTCGCGATCATCATTCCGATTCTCGACGCGCTCGATCACGCGCACAAAGCCGGGCTGATCCACCGCGACATCAAGCCCGAGAACATCATGCTCGACACCGCGCGTGGTCGGCCGCTGCTCGTGGACTTCGGGATCGCGCGCCGGCTCGACAGCG
>Ga0209056_10001085_pt1 | contig 30062 bp, 23 predicted proteins | sample GraSoiAngelo_114_FD_185876 | JGI IMG/M metagenome (GOLD analysis project Ga0209056, IMG submission 185876) | Grasslands soil microbial communities from the Angelo Coastal Reserve, California, USA - 14_0903_13_40cm (SPAdes) (version 2) | ecosystem: Environmental > Terrestrial > Soil > Grasslands... | reverse complement strand
AGTTGTCCCCGAACGTCCATTCAAACGCGACGAGAGAGCCCTCCGGATCGGAGGACGTGGAGCCGTTGAATACGACGGTGTCCCCCGCGAACGGCGCGAGCGGGGAGAACGCAAAAGCCGCGACCGGCGGCGCGTTGACGATAAGGACCTGTGAAGTCGAGCCGGTCAAGGACGCGTCATCGAGGACCGTCAGCGTGACCGTGTACGCACCGGAATCCGGGTACCCGTGGACCGTCGTCATGTCAGCACCCGTCGTCCCGTCGCCGAAGTCCCACGTGTACGCGAGGATCGAGCCCTGTGGGTCCGTGGATTGCGACGCGTTGAACGTCACGTCGGTGCCGGGCGAGACGAGCGTCCCGCTGGCCGCGAAGGACGCGACCGGCGGATACGAAGCGTTGACGGAGAGCGTGTCGTACGTCGTGGCCGTGAATCCGTCGGATTCCGTGACGGTCAGGGCCACCGGGTAGCTCCCCGCAGCGTAGAACCGATGCTGCACGATTGGTCCGGTCCCCGTCGAGCCATCCCCGAAATCCCATTCGTAGGAGACAATCTGGCTGTCCGGATCGAAGGATGCAGAGCCGTTCAAGGTGACCACTTGACCCGCATGGGGTGAGGCCGGCGAGAACGTGAAGACGGCCGACGGCGGGGCGAAGACGCGGACGGAGGCGGATGTCGAATCCGTCAGTCCGTCGGTATCTGTCACCGTGAGCTTGACAAGGTATGCTCCGAACTTGGCGAACGTGTGATCGGCGACGGACCGCGTCGCGAGACTCGGGTCCGAACCGTCCCCCCATTCCCAGCGGTACTCCGAGATGTTCCCGTCGGGATCGGTCGATTTAGAGGCATCGAACGTAACGGAAGCGCCTTCGAGCGGCCTCGGCGGGCCGAACGCGAACAAAGCGCTCGGGAGTGCGAGGACCCGGATTGATGCGGTCTCAGATCCGGTCAGATTGTCGAAGTCGGTGACGACCAGCGTCACTTCGTACTCCCCGTACGTCGAATAGGTGTGGCTGACGACGACACCGGACGCCGAGAATCCGTCTCCGAAGTCCCACGCATAGGATTGAATGGACCCGTTCGGATCGTAGGACGCGGATCCGTTGAAGATCACGGCGTCTCCCGGGAAAGCGCGAGTTGGAGACGTGGTGAAAGACGCGATCGGTAGTGGGGACGTGTCGTAGAAGCGATAGATGGAGGTCTGACTGGTGAGCCAGATCGCCCCATCGAGTCCCACTTCGACGTCGAGGACTCCGCCGAGGTCGGTGTCTGGGAGGGTCGTGACGATGTCGTCGGAGACGACCGAATCGTACAGAGGCGGCGCAAGATGGAGGTGATGCAAGTTGCGGGTATTCCAAGTGCCGAAGAACATGTCGCCGTGCCATGGAGCGAAATTCGGCCCATCGTAGATGATCGCGTTCGTAGGCGCGATGTTCGGGGTGTACCAAATCAACGGCAAGACCGGATCGGGCCCGTCTTGGTTCGTGTCGTTGACACTGGGCGGCGAGGGACAGACTCCCGCCGTCGCGGCGAAACCGACGGGGCCCCATCCATAGTTGCGACCGGGGATCAGGCGGTTCACTTCGTCGTTGCACGTGGGGCCGTTCTCCGTGACAAACACGTCACCGGTAGTCGGCTGGAACGCGATGCCGAAGTTGTTCCGATGCCCGTACGTGAAGATGTACGGGTTCACGCTCGAGTTGCCGGCGAACGGATTGTCATCGGGGACGCTGCCATCGGGGTTCAGTCGGAGGACCTTTCCGGCCAAGCTCGTCAGGTTCTGGGCGTTCGCGGCGTTGTAGGAATCTCCGATCACGGCGTAGAGCTTGCCATCCGGACCGAATTGAATCGGGCCACCGATGTGCCACACCCCGGTCGGGATGTGATCGAGCAGAACCTCCATCGACCCCCCGGTGTCGCCTGTCGCCTGGACTCGCACGATCCGGTTGTAGTCGGGCCCGTTCACGGTCTCATTGTACGAATAGTACGCGTACACCCAGGGCTCGTTGGGGAACGACGGATCGAGGGCGAGACCCAGGAGCCCTTGGTCGTGCCATTTCCCGAAATGGTCGAACTGATAGAACGGGGTCGATAGGACTGTCCCGTTCTCGATGATCATGATCCTTCCGTCGTAACGTGTGGCGAAGAAAATCCGGCCGTCCGGCGCGAATGCCAGCGCGATAGGCCAGTGCAGCTGGTCGTACATCACTTCTAGAGTCCCGGACACCGCCGCGGCAGGCCGCGATGCAACGAGCATCACGGACAGGAGAAGGAAGACGGCCAGCGAGGCCGCGAGCCCTTTCGGAATCGGCGCCTTGGGCCGTCCGCGTCTAATCGGTGTCGGGCGCGGCTTCCCCGGGACGAGGGGCCCCAGACCAGACCCGGGGCCGTCAATCGTCCTCGATGCCATGCGGGACACGGGTGGTATCCTCCCTTCCGGGGGTGGTTCCCGGACGGCCGGTCCAAGCGAACCGGCGACTGGCGAAATAGTTGAAACCGAAGGCGATGACGATCGCGAGGAATTCGCTGAGGAGGTAGAACATCCGGAACAGTTCCGTCAGCGCGAACAGTCCCACGAGGTTCACGGCGAGTCCGGCGAGGGCGACCAGGTTGTACGCGGCGAACCGACGGGAGAGCGAGTCGGACTTCGGGATCCGGCGGAACGTCCACCGCTCATGCAAGACGAAGGCCCAGAAGATGCTCGCCTCGATCGCGATCGCGGCCGACACGAGGTACGGGATCCGCGCGAGATCGGTGAGCGCCCACAGCAGGCCGAGGATGACGAGGGCGCCGCTGCCCCCGACGGTCGCGAACCGCGCGACTTCCGGTCCGTGGTAATCGAGCCAGGTGTGCAGGAGGGCGCCGAGCTCCGCCCGGAGGATCTTGGGCATCTTCCACAGCCCGTACACCTTCGTCGCGCCTTCGCGGACCCGGTACGACACGGGGACTTCGACCTGGCGATAGCCCATCGAGCTCGCCCGTGCGGTGAACTCGAGCCAGAAGTTGTACGGCGAGTATCGAATGGCGCGCGCGACGGTCTGGGCGACCTCCGTCCGCATGAGGCGGAACGCGCTCGTGACGTCCTTGACGCCCGGGTTGAAGAGGAGGCCTTCCAGACGCCGCAAGAACTTCGAGGGGAGGGAGCGGTACAACGGCTCGGTCCGCCGCGTCCGATACGCGTTGACGATGTCCGCGCTGCCCGTCCGGAATTCGGCGAGCAGTCGCTTGAAGTCGCGGGGATCGTATTGCCCGTCACCATCGAGGAACAGGAGGACGGGGAACTTCTTCGGGTCAATCGAGAGGATCGCGTCGCGAACGGCGCGCGGGTAGCCCTTGCGATCTGGGGACGTCGACACGCGGAGCGCGGGCATGGAGGCCGCGATCTCCCGCAGCACCTCGCCGGTCCCGTCTTTACTCCCGTCCTCGAAGACGAACAGGGTCACGGCGTGCGCCGCGACGATCGTCGCGGACAACTCCTCGATCACCGAGCGCACGGTGGCCGCTTCGTTGTGGACCGGCATCACGACCGCGAGTTGCGGTCGGACGGAATTCTCGGGCGCCGTCTGCAGTTCCACCGTCTCACGCTCGTTCCAGGAGGATTCGCTCGTCCGTGGGCGTCGAACCGTTGTGGGTCGTCAGGTACCAGTCGATCGTCGACTCGAGGCCGTCTCGGAAGGAGACCTTGGGCTCCCAGCCCAACACCTCTCGAGCCCGACGGATGTCGAGGGCGCGGCTCACGGCTCCCGTGGGCTTCGACGTATCGAAGAAAATCTCGGAGGGGCGCCATCCGACGAGGTCGAAGATCGTGTTCGCGACCTCGATCATCGTGTAGCGTCGGCCGTTGCCGAGGTTGATCCCACTCCCGTCCGTGATGCGCTCGGCCGCGCGCACCGTCCCTTCGACGATGTCCGTGACGTACGTGAAGTCCCGATCCTGGCGGCCGTTGCCCCAGATCGGATACGGGTCCATCCGGCGCACCGCCTTGTAGATCAGCGCGATGATCGCGTGGGTCTCGTTCTCTCGGGGCCCGTACGCGGTGATGAAGCGGACGCTGCATCCCTTCATCCCGTACTGCCGGATGAAGGCCAGCAGCTGGATCTCCCCGAAGACCTTCGCCCAGCCGTACTCCAGGTCGGCGCTCAGCGGCTCGCCGAGTTTTCGCGGGTCGCAGTCCTCTTCCCGCAACAGGTAGTTCGATCCTTCCTGGGCCTGGAGCGCCGGAGGATAGACGCACGCGGAGCTCGCAAAGACGACCTGCGAGACGTCGGCCCTCCGGGCGGCCTCGTACACATGGTGGTCGATTGCGAGGTTTGAACAGACGTCCGCGGGGTGCGCGTCGATGTAGCCGCGTCCTCCGTGGATCGCCGCGAGATGGAACAGCACCTCGGATCCTTCGAAGGCCGACGTGATGTCCTCGATGCCGCTGTACTCCAGGTCGAGTTGATGGAACTTGTAGCGGCCCGTCACGCCCTCGAGGTTCTGCAGCCGGCCGCTGCTCAAATCGTCAATCACCGATACGTCCGCGCCGCGAGCGATGAGCGCTTCGACCAGATGGCTCCCGATGAAACTCGCGCCACCGGTCACGGCGACCCGACGGCCTCCCCATGTTTCTCGGTCCAACACCCCGGCATCTGAAGAGGGCGAGCTCACCCTCTTCGAACCTGACTCGAACAATGCCTCTCCCCCTGGGAAACGTCAGCGTGGATGCCCGAAACACGATGCGAAACCGTGAGCGAGCTGGACTCCCTCCACGACGTACACTCCCCCTACCTCGATAGCAATTGGAGAGGGGAGTATAAGAACGATTTGCCAACCTCGTTCACGGCGGTTGCCGTCGCTGACCGACAAGTGTCGATGCCGAAACAAGGCCGAGGGGGTGTCCGGGGTCTCTCGGCGAGCCAAAAAGGCGGGCGAGGGAGGCAACAGCGCCCGGAAGCAGGTTCACATCGGACTCGGGCCGAGTCGGCGCGAGACCTCGACCCGACGCGAACGGTCGTCTTCGGGCCGACCCGGTCGTTCCTGCGCGCAATGGGATCGCGCAGTACGAAAGTGTCCAATCGCACCTTTGTAGCTGGTCCGCCTACGGCGCCCCGGTGCATGGGATGGCTCTTGACGACGAGCGGCAAGACACGCGACGGGGCGTGCTGAAGAACCTGGCCGCGGCGGGACTCGGTGCCGCAATCGGGACTGTCGCGGCACGACAGTTCCCTCCCTGGCCGAGCGAGCCGGGGGTGGGTGTGCCGGAGATTGCCGGTCCGGGGACCCTCGATGCCGTGTTCAACGTACGCGACCAGGGGGCCGTTGGAGACGGGGCGGCGGACGACACGGGCGCCCTGATTCGGACGATCGGCCGCGTCCCCGCCTCGGGCGGCTTGGTGTACCTTCCGCACGGCACCTACCGGGTCACGTCGACGATCGCGGTCGCGCGCACCAACGTCTGGATCTTCGGATCCGGCCCGGATGCCACGGCGATTCGGCTCGGCGACGGTGCGAACGCGGACGTGCTCGCGATTGATGCGGGCGGCTGCACCGTTTCCAACCTGACGATTGATGGAAACAAGGCTCACAACTCGGCAGGAGCCGGCATCCTCGTAGATGCTGTCGCGGCCAACGAAATGCTCGAGAACGCGACGGTCCGGGACCTCCACGTCGTCCGGACGAAGGGAGCCGGCATCCGGATCCGTTCGAGTCCCTCGGGTCCCGTCAACCGGCGGAGCCTCGTCCAGTCGTGCGTCGTCGACGATACCGACAGCGAAGGAATCGCCCTCATGGCCACGGACCAGTCCATCGTGGCAAACTGCTTCGTATCGCGGACCGGGAATCACGGGATCATCTCCAAGCAGGGAGACGAAAACACACTCATCGGGAACCAGGTCCTCCAGGCGGGCATCAACAAGTCGAGCGGATTCGCCCACGGCATCGCGATCGACGGGAACGGCGGAGTGAATCCGAACGGACGGCACCGGATCCTCGGGAACTACGTCTTCGACGCATGCGATGCGGGAATCGAGGTGGCCGACGCCGTCTACGACGTCGTCATCGAAGGGAACACGGTCAACGGCGCGGGAGTCGGCCCGCTCGCGGCGAACCGGTACGGGATTTACTTCGGAGGCAGCCTCGCGGCGTCGAGCAAAGGGTCGATCCGCGGGAATACCGTGACACGGGCGGGGACCAACGGGATCCAAGTGGCTGGCGTGAGCCCCCTTGCGCGAACGTCATCCCTTGTCCTCGAAGGCAACCTGTGCTACGCGAACGGGGAAAATGGGATCTACCTGAAGTCGGTCGACAACTTCGTCGTCAATGGCAACGCTTGCTTCAACAACGACGCTTCGGCGATGGAGAAGGACGGCATCCGGCTCGAGGGTGTGTGGGACGGCATCGTCCTCGGCAATCGCTGCTACGACAATCAGGCGGCCAAGACGCAGGCCCACGGCCTCGGAATCGTCGCCGGGGCGACGAATGTCCTCGTGGCGATGAACGACCTGAGCGGGAATTCGATCGGAGCGATCGGGAACGCGAACCTGTTGGCAGGGACCTCTCGGCTGTGCGAGAACAAGGGCTTCAACCCGCTCGGGGTGTCCCGGGTGACCATCGGCCCATCCCCCTGGACGTACACGAACAACGATTTCGTCCGCGAGGCCATGTACATCCGGGGCGGAACCGTCGCGGACATCACGAAAGACGGCCTCGCCGGGATCTTCGCCGGCTCGAACGTCACGGTGTGGCTCGAACCGGGGGAATCGTTCACCCTCACGTACAGCTCGGCTCCGATCGTCAGTAAGGATCGAAAGTAGGCGGTAGGGCCCCGCCAGGCCCTAGTCCGAGGGCAGCTTGGGCGTGCGATGCCAACGGAGCGCCGAGGGCCGGAGGATGACCCCGAACGTCGCGCGAAGGAGCGCGACGAGTTGGAGCGTCCAGTACCAGTACAGGCCCGGGAGGAGCCAGAGGAGCTTCCGATCCCGCGTCAGGGCGGTCTCCGCGAGGACGAGGGGAGTCAGAAGAAGTTGGGATCCCAGGAAGCCGTAGAGCCACGCCGCGAGCGCCGCCGGCACGCTCCCCGACACCGCGAACAGCGCAAGGGAGCCGAAGGACAGCAAGGAGCTCACGAGGAACACGAGGGGGGAGCAGGTGTACAGGAACGCGTCGATCCGTTCCCGCCGACTTCGGCCGACCCGGAAGCCGCCCCGGGCGGCCCGGGCAAACACCTGCAAGGCGCCGCTCCACCAGCGTTCCCGCTGCCGGACCAGATCGGCCGCCCGGTAGGCCGGCTGGATCCAGACGTGCGCGTCGAGGATGCCGACTCGCACGCCGGACTGGGCGAGGCGCAGGGAATACTCGAGGTCCTCCGTGAGGCAGGCTTCGTCCCACGGCCCCAGGGCCTCCAGGACCCTCCGGCGGAGGAACATCCCCGTCCCGGCGAGGTGCATGAACAGCCCGAACCGCTCTTTCGCGGCCTGCAGGCCTTGGAACCAGAACCTCGTCTCGTAGTACGTGAGGCGGGTGATGGCATTCGTGTGCCGGTTGATGACCTGAGGAACCGCCTGGACCACGCTGACGTCCGGGTGGTCGTGGAAGTACTTCGCGACCCGGAGGAGGAGATCCGGTTCGTATCGCGTGTCGGAATCGAAGACGCCGATGACGTCTCCGCGGGCGTGGGCCATGGCGCGGTTCAGGGCGGGCGGCTTGCCTTTCGACGGGCCGCCGGAGAGGCACCGGACGTTCGGGAGGACCGCGGCCATCCGCTGGCCGATCGTCGGCGTGGCATCGTGGGATCCGTCTTCCACGAGGAGGACTTCCTTGAGCTCGCCCGGATACTGGAGGCGATCCGCACAGCGAAGGGCCCCTTCGATCACAATCTCCTCGTCCCGTGCCGGGATGACGAGGCTGACGACCGGCAAGTCGACCGGGTTCCGCAGAGATCCCTTGTCGAACGGCTTCGGGCCGCCTCTCGTCATCCGGAGGCCGAGGAAGATGAGGATCGTGTGGTAGCCGGCGATCGCATAGAAGATGAGCGCGAGCCCCACCAGAAGGGCTGTCGAAAGCTCGCCCCACATCCGCCCCGAATCGGGCGTTCGACATAAGCACTTTCGCGCCGTCGAAGACGGAAGGTTCGCTCGTGGACCGCCCGAAGCGGGGTGAACACGAAATCGAACAGAATCGACCGAAACCCTGCGGCGCCGAAAACCTCCCGACGGCAGGCTCCCGGGCCTTGGTCGCAGGACACGCGATGTCGATGAGATCCTGCTTCCACCGGATTTGGGGCCGAGGGGGCCTTGAATGGCTTCGATACCATAATATACGGAAGATGGTATGTATACCATTGATGGCAGCAGTCGTGGCGATGGACCGTGCGGGCCGGATCGTCATCCCGAAGGACGTGCGGGAGGCACAGGGCATCATCCCGGGGACGAAGTTCCTCCTTGTCGAAGGGAAAGACGGCATCCTATGGCTGCAGCGTTTGGACCCCGAAGAACTCGCCCGTCGAATCCACGATGAGCTCCGTAGAGCGAACCTGGCTCCGCTCTTCGCGAAAATCGAGACCGAGATGGAGGCGCTCGCCTCTTCGAAGTACCCTGCCGCGGCCCCGCGGAAATAGGCGGGGGGCGTGTGTGCCCCCACCCCCTGGCGCCGTCTTGCTTGACGCGAACGTCTTCGTGTCCGCGATCAAGTCGCTCCCGAGGGTGACGGGCTCGTTCCGGCTGATCGTCCGCCTGATCGATCTCGGGGTGCGACTGGTCGGCAACGAAGTCCTCGCCGAGGAGTACCTTCGGTACGCGCAATCGCTCCCCTCCCCGACCGCATCGGCACTCGCCGCATCCATCCTCGGTTCGATGGAGATCATCCACGTCGAGGACCGTTTCGTCCGGGCTTGCGCGGCCTATTTCGGCGCAGGGAGCGCAAAGGATTGCGTGCATGCCGCGACCTGCCTCCAGCTCGGGGCGGCGCTCGTGTCGAACGATCACGATTTCGACTCGATCGGTCGGGCCGGAGTGATTCGCCGGATGACGGTCAGTGAAGCGATCCGACAGTGGATTCCCCGTCACACCTGATGAGTTGGAGATGAAGACTGGTTGCGGCGCTCGGCGCGGTCGAGAGCGCCTCAACAATCGCATAGAAGACCAGCGCGAGTCCGACGAGGAGGGCCGTCGAAAGCTCGCCCCACATCCGCTCGGTATCGGGCGTCCCACATAACGTCCTGACCATTACATCTCGTCTCGGCGTCCGCTCCGAGGGAAGATTCAGGAGGACGGATTAGAAGCGGAGGCCATCGTCGCGGAGCGCCTCAACTAGCTCTTTCGTCGTCCAGCATCGAACGAGGTCCTGCCCCTTCAAATGCGGATCATCCGACCAGAACCCGTCGCAAGGGACCGAGAGGGCGGTCGCCACATAGGGAACGTCCTCCGGATCGACCCCTCTCAATGCGTTCGCCGCCGCCTCCCAGTGGGGGAGGATTGCCTCCGCGGGGAGGAAGTCGACGTACTTCTGCAACCGCTCGATCACCTCCGATGCAGCGGCTTCCGATAGGCCGGCCCGTCGTCGGAGCTGTGGCATGTGGTCCTCTAGCTCGACACGAAGGAACTCGGGCGCCAGGAGTTCAAGGACGGAGAGCGTCACGATGCGGCGAACAGTCGAGTCCCGGAGGAACGCAGCGATTACGATGTTCGCATCCACGACGACCCGTCGGGGAGCGGCCAGCGATTCACGCCCGCGACAAAGGTCGCGCGGCCTCGAAGCGACGCAGGAGTCCGTCCTTGATGAGACGGTCGAGGGCCCTCACGTCCTCGAGCGTGAGCATGCTTCGATGGGTCAATGCATCCATCCGCTCCAAATCGCGGATCCGTTCGGCTAAGAGCCGTCGGACGACCTCGCTCCACTTGATTTCGGGACGGGCCTTCATCTTGCGATGCAATTCCGAGGGGACGGTCAGGGTGATATTGGGCACGGACTCGATTATGTGCGCGCACATAATCAAACTTTCGGAGGGACGGGCGCAGGGGCGACCGGCGGAACCGGCAAGAGAGACCGCCTCACAGCAGAAACCCTTTACTACACGTCGCGAGTCCGGAGTCTTCTGGACGGGACACAGGTTTGGAATACCGCGGACGATTACGTCGATTGCTGGGCGATTCGGCCACCCGGTTATTGTGGGCGTCCGTCCTCCTGCTCGCGACGAATCTCATCTGGATCCTGGCGGTGGCGCTCAATCTGCTCGGGCCGCTCGGCTTCCTGACCGCCGGCGCCTTGGCGTGGGTCGCCTTCACGCTGGACTTGCCCGGCGCGGTCCTGTTGGGGGCGGCGTACGGCCGCTTGCGGTGGGAGGCCGGATCCGCGCGGAGCATCCTCCGTATGGCCATCTTTTGGGGATTCGTGGGATGGGCGGCCCTGTCGGCCTACTGGCGGTTCGCGCTCCCCCTCGTGACCGGGACGGACGTGCAAGACCTGTTGCAAGGCCTACTCGGGGCGAACCCGGACGCGTTGATCCTAGCGAGGAGCGCATGGCCCAGCATGCTGCAGATCTTCGGCGTGTGGATCGCGGCCGCGGGGCTCTTCTTCCTGGTTCACATCCTCATCGCCGTCGACTATCGCCGCTCGTCCGGGACGGAATGGTCCTTGGCCGCGCCCGCCTACGCATGGGTCGTCGGGACCGGTCTGTCCTTCGTCTCCACGATCCTGATTGTCGCCGCGTTCCTCCCGGTCCTGGCGGGAGGCTTCCTCGGTCCGACGTTCAACGCGGGAGCGATCGGCAAGTTGCTGGTCGCCCCGAACATGATGCTGTCCGGATACACGTCCAGTCTCCGGCTGGGCCGAGTCGCCGTCCGACGGAGGCGTTCCTCCGGCTAGGCGTTCTTGCAGTACGTGCTGATCCAGTACGGGTTCGGTACGTCTAGTGCCCCCGGACCCGAGCAGATTTTCACTTGATTGTAGGTGAAGGATCCTTGGAGCTCGCCCGAAGAGGTCACGCTGAACCAGGTGATCAACGGTGTGATGCGGAAGGAATCGTCCATCCGGAGCATCGCCACGTTGCCCGTGAAAGGCCCGGAGAACGGGGCCGTCACGGTCGTTCCGGCCCGCACGGTCAGGGGAAGGTTGATTGTAATCGTCGTGTCCAAGTGGGGGTCGGGAGGCGTGTCTCGGGACAGGGCTTCGATCCTCACGGTGGCCACGGTAAGGCGGATATCCGTGGAGGCGCGGTTCGTCACGGTCATGATGCCAACGATCTTTCCGTCCGGTCCGGACGGATGGATGACATTCTGGACCGTGGCCGTGAACTTGAGATTGGGGTCGTCAATGACCGTGACGGTCATATGAAGGAGGCCCGGGGCCGCCATCGCGGTGACCAAGAGGACGATGGACAGGATCGGCAGCGGCAGGAGATGCTTCTTCCGGCCCCACGGCGCACGGCGAAAACGCGTTTCCGTCACGGTTAACATAAACCGAATTCCCCCAGAACTCCAGGTGCGGACGTGAGAGCCCGCAGTCCCCTCGTTCCACCCCGACAGAGGGTTTGTGACAATATAATCGTTCCGGCGGTCGGCGTCCGACGCGATTGAATTCGGTCTCGAGAATGAGACCCGAAACGGCGCGGGACGAATCGGACCTCCGAGGGCAAAGCGTTTCGTCGCGCCAACGGCCACGACATCGCGCGCGCGCTTCACGGCAAAACAATCTTATACCCTCACGGAAACTGCGCCTCACCCCCATGGAGGGATTTCCTGGCGGTCATTGATTACGTTCCCGCGACCGGCCAGCGCATGCCCGCAAGGACCAAAACGCTGAGCGTCTTGGTGGCGATTCCCGCGTTCAACGAAGGCCCGACGATCGGTTCGGTCGTCCTCCGGGCGAAGCAATACGCCGAAGAGGTCGTCGTCGTGGATGACGGCTCGACCGATGACACCGCAGAAATTGCGACGCTCGCGGGAGCCCACGTCATCCAACATGCGAGGAACCTGGGCAAGGGGACGGCGATTCGCAGCGCCTGGCTGTTCGCCCGGGAGAGACATCCCGAGGTCTTGGTGCTGCTTGACGGGGATCACCAGCACGACCCGAAGGACATCCCGCGGGTCGTCGAACCGATCCTAACCGGCGACGCTGATGTGGTCCTCGGCGTGCGATGGGGGAAGACGTCCGGCATGCCTTTGTATCGTCGGATCGGCAAGAGGACTCTGGACTATGCAACCGCGGCCGGAACGAAGAACGGCATGCTGACCGACTCCCAGTGCGGATTCCGCGTATTCTCGTCGCGAGCTCTGAGCGTCATCGAACCGACCGACCACGGACTCTCGATCGAGTCCCAGATGCTCATGGAAGCTCAGGAAACGAAGCTTCGGATTCACGAGGTCAACATCGACGCCCGATACGACGTCGACGGATCGACGGTCCCGCCGGGCCGCCACGGGTCGAGCGTCCTTGGCCGGATCATCACGCTGGTCTCGGAAAAGAGACCCCTCCTTTTCTTCGGCGTTGGGGGCGCCGTATTGCTCCTGATCGCGTCGGCGCTCGGCGTCATCGTGCTGCAGACGTACTATTCGACCTCCCCCCACCAGCTAGCCGTTGGATACACGTTCATCGTCGTGTTCTTCGGAATCATCGGCATAATTACGATTTTCATTGGTGTAACACTGAACGTATTGACGCGGCTATCGGCGCGGTGAAGGCGGATCGGTACCCACGTCGCACTCCTCGACTAGTCCTCTGAGATAGCTCTCGAATGTATCGGCAATCGTCTGCCAATCGTTCCCGGACACGAACGCTCGCGCCTGTGCGCCGAGTTCGGGCAATTGTCCTTCGTGCGCGAGTTCCAAGGCGCGCGCAACGACCTGCTCTGGACCATCCACGTACACAACCCCGTGACCCTCTCCGAACTCACGAACCAGCCCAGGAAGGCGAGTAGCCAGAACCGGTTTCGCTGCCGCCAGATACTCATACATCTTAATCGGCACGATGTCTCGCATAACCTTGTCGCGTTGGGCGGCTAGAAGACAGATGTCGCTCGCGCCCAGATAAGCCGGAATCTGGTCATATGGGAGCCACTCGAGCGCGACGATTCGATCCCTACTTTCCGAGTCCTTGCGCAGAGCCTGCAAGCGGTCCCAAACAGGGCCCTTCCCGACGACGAGCAACTTCAGGCTCTTGGTCGATGGACCTCCTCCGAGGATCGCGTGGGCCACCTCCAGCAGGCCCGAGAATGGATACATCCACCCCATGAAGAACAGAACGAGGTCGTCTTCGGCGAGGCCTAGTTCGGACCTAATCCTGCGACGATCGGTGGAATCATAGCGCGTTAGGTCCACTCCCGCAGGCAGGACCTTCGATCGCCCTACTTGAGCTCCCATCGCGAGGGCATAATCGTGGAGAGTTTGATTGATCGATAGGACAAGCGAAGACCGGCGGAGGTTCGATTCTTCCAGGACTTTCGAGAGTCCGCGGAAGGCAGGCTCCGGGACCAAGCGATGCAAGGTGTCGATCAGGTAGTAGACGAAGGGAATGCGGCGTCTTCGGGTAAGCCTGATTCCCGCAAAGCCATTCAGGATGCCTAGACCGACCACGACATCGGGTCGTAATTCACGGATCTGCCGCCGAATCTCGAGGCTGTGTGAAATCGCGGATGAGAGGTAGTCGAGGACCCGGACACGGATGAACGCCGGTCGGACGACGGTGACGGAAGCGTCGTTACACACTTTGTGCACGTCGGCAACGACACGCCGCGGGGCAATTCGCTCTCGCGTACTGCGATCCCGCCAACCAATCTCGAAATCGATGACGCGGATCTCGTGGCCTCTCTGAGCCATCCGTTCGAGGAGATGATGCGACTGATGTGGTCCCCTCTCGATCCAATCCGATTCTTGGAGGACGAGGATGCGCAAGGAATCCAGACCCGAAAGGCATGTACGGGAATTGAAGGCGAGGGACGACCCGCTCTAGAACTCCGCGGACTTCTGGATGTTGTCCCAGTTCTTCTCGAACCAACGGTGGACCTGCTTCAGGCCGTCCTTGAAGTCCATCTTCGGTTCGTAGTGAAGAACCCTTCTGGCCTTTTCAATCGAAGCCAGAAGGCGGTTCTTTTTGTCCCAATTTCGCCGCTCTTTGAAGACGATACCTGCCTCGTTTTTTGTAATCTTATTCACCGAGTTGGCGAGGTCGAGAATCCTAATCTCCCGTCCGGTCGCCAAGTTGATGGCTTCTCCAACTGCCTCATCGCTGGCGGCGCAAAGGAGGAGACCGTTCACGATGTCGCCTACATACGTGAAGTCGCGCGTCTCGTCGCCACTACCGGTGATAGGAAGAGGCTGTCCTTGCATAGCCCAATAGAAGAAGTTCGGGATCACATTCCGGTATTTCCCAGGCACCTCCCCCGGGCCGTAGCTGTTAAAGAAACGCGCGTTGACGATCGGGAGTTTATAGAGGTTGTGGAACATGTTCGTGTAAAGCTCCCCGAGCATCTTCGTGACCTGGTACGGCGTGTACAGGTCCATGCTGACGAATTCCTCCGTGAACGGCATTGGAGTGTCTGACCCGTAGATGCCGCATCCCGAGGAGGCGTAGACAAAGCGGTCGACGCCGGATCGGCGCGCCCGTTCAAGAACCTTGAGCGTTCCCATACCGTTGACCATCAGGTCCAACTCGGGGTGATCGACTGAATTTTGGTTCGCGAAATGAGCAGCGAGGTGGAACACGATCTCGGGGTCGTCGCTGAAACCGTCCGAAAGTCGTTTATCATCGGTGACGTCACCACGGATCATCCGGATCTTTGGCCCTTTGGGAACATTCCAGTCGTACGCGGAAGAGAGATTGTCAAACACGATGATTCTTCTCGCGCCACGTTCACTGAGTGCCGCTACTAGATTGGTCCCGATGGAGCCCCCTCCCCCCGTGACAAGGACCGTCTTGTCCTTGAAGGCTCCAGGGATGACTGTCATCTCAGTCGGCCACGCCGTAGGCCCTTCGCATCCATTCCACCGTTCGGCTGATGCCTTCCTCGGGGGGGACCCTTGGCTCATGTCTGAGATCCCGGATCGCTTTAGAGCAGTCGACATTCTTCACATAGGTTGTGAAGGGCTCGGCATCACTGTAGGTAACGATGGAGTCGTCACGCCCCACCTCTTTCAGGACCAGATCCGAGTAGGCCTTGATGCCCCGCTCCCATTCCGGGCGGCCCGCAACGTTGTAGACCTCCCCCGGAATGAATTTCTCAGCGATATTCGCAAATGTACGGCATGAATCTTCGACATAGTCGATAGTCCGCTTGTGGGCCTTGTACACTATGTATGGCTTGTTGAAAAGTGCATGGAAGATGAATCTTGGAATGAAGCCGCGGTAAGGCGTGTAGTGTTCGCCAGGGCCGTAGCAGTTTACTGGGCGCACCCGGACCGTCTCGGTCCCGTACTGCTCCGCGGAATTAAGACACATGAGTTCGCCCGCCCACTTCGAAATCGCATAATCGTTAAGCTGATGAATCGAAACGTGATCGACAACATCCTCAGTCATCCGACCTCTGTAGTCTCCGTAGACTTCCGCGCTGCTGAAGAAAACCAGCTGGAACTTAAGTCGCTCTTGGAGTCTGATGAGGTTCTTCGACCCGACGACGTTGGTAGACCATAGATTCTCATAGAAGTCCTCGCCATTCCATCGGCCATACTCTGCAGCCAGATGATACACGAGGGCGAACGGTTTCTTTTCGAAAAGCTTTTCGAGCTGGCGGAATTCTCGGACATCGCAGCGAAAGTAATTCTCTTCATCGCTATTGAACAAATCGGACCGGATGACTTCATGACCGCGTTCCTGCAGCTGACGAGCAAGCCACGAGCCGATGAATCCGGCCCCGCCTGTGATGAGAATTCGACCTGTCACTATGGCTACGCCCCGCTTCCTTGTCAGTTTACGCACATTCGACGAACAGATAAAACCTGCGGCATGAGTGCTCCAATCGTCAACCGCCGATGGAGCCAAGGCGTTGAATCGAAGTAGTCGAATTCAGTCTCGATGGATTCGTGCCCCAAGGAAGGTTATATCTCATGAATTTCGTTCACGGTTCCTTTGCCAGGAGTGAGGCATGACTAGGCAATTCGGAGACCGTCTCGGCCGTGGACAGCTCATGAACAGAAGCGAACGCCTCCGGGTTCCGCAAGCCCAGACTCGTTGGAGAGAGAGCCCGTGAGAATTTTCATGGGCAACTTTCTTGACGGGAAGCCCCAGAAACTTCGTTCCGCATTCGACTTTGCAGGACTATCAGACGCCGCGGCACGAGCCTCCAAACTATTCGTCAAACCAAATTTCACGTTCCCACGACACATCGATGGAGTGACGACTTCGCCAGCTTTCCTAAGGGATGTCCTCTCGATCCTATCCGATTCAGGGGCGGAGATTTTCGTAGGTGAGTCAAATGGTGGCTACGGTTCCTTCTTGGCCGCCGAAGCTTTCGCAGGACATGGTCTCTCCCAAATTTGTCGCGAAACTAGGGCAACAGCAGTCGATTTGTCGAGGGCGGAGTCGCGCGTCTACGAGCGCAACGTGGCCGGCAGGCACACATCAGTTCGCCTACCGCGCCTCCTCGCTGAGGAGGTGGACTTCACAGTGTCGGTTCCGGTCCTGAAGGTTCATGCCATGACCACCGTCAGCCTTTCTGTCAAGAACTTATGGGGGTGCTGTCCCGTCGACCTGCGCCTTCTCCAACATGCGCAACTCCCCCGGAAGCTGAGACTTATCGCAGATCTCGTTAAAGCAAAGTACGGCATCGTCGATGGGTTGTACGGGCTCGATGGGCACGGCCCAATGGAAGGGACATCACGCTACCTCGGGAAGTTCATCTTGGGCGATGATCCGTATGGATTGGACTGGGCCGCTGCGAAAATGATGGGATTTGAACCGCGGACAATTGAGCACCTGAGGCTCATTTCGCCGGAGGTCCGAGCGAAAATCCGTGCCGGGAAGATTGAGTCCAACATCGAAATTCCGTCGGTAGGGTGGAACTTCCAGCTCGGGCTCAATATCATTGATGTGCTGAGTCTTGCCGCCTTCCACAGCGACATGGTTGCGAAAATCGTATTTGACTCCCCGCTTACTCGGCCCATCTATGCGGCGGTAGGCCGGCAGCCACGTAGACGCCTGTCATAGACGCTCGCCATGAGACTTTCTATGATCTTAGGAATGGCTGCAATGGTTAGGCCCGCAGAATACCCCATTCCTCTGTCGGGAAACGGCTGGGCCACCTGATGATCATTGCCCGAACGGCCCCTCGGTTCTATCCGGAAGTCACGGGACCAGGCAAACAAGTCTACCACATCTCAAGAGGACTGCAGCATCTTGGTTATACCTCGCAGATTTACACGACGACGCCGATCGGCCGAAGCACTCCAAGTGACATCAGCCTCGACGGCCTCGACGTCACCCGTCTTCCTCTAAGCTTCAGTCTGATGCAGTTTGATGTGGCGATAAAATTCCCGGTTATTATCCTGAAGAGTGACTTCGACATGCTGCATGTTCACGGCTACCGGGACTACTTGGGGACCGTTGCATTCGCTGCCAGCCAGTTCCGGAGGCGACCGTTCATACTGCAGCCGCATGGGAGCCTGCTAGCGTATAAGGCACTGGTACCTGCGTCCCAATGGGCTCCGTATCAGCTGTATGATGACACAACGCGGCGGCTAATAGCATTGAAAGCCGATCGGGTTGTTGTAGCAACCGATCAGGAGCGCCGGGAAGCGATCGAGTACGGCGTGAGCCCCCAGCGCGTTCGAATCATCCCCCCTGGGACGCTCCTGACCAAGGAGTCCAAAAGGAACCGGTCCGATATGGTGAGGTTCCTCTTCGTAGGGAGAATTTCGCCGAGCCGAAATGTCGATCTCATCTTGCGCGCATTCTCCATGATCGACCGGACTCAATCCGCACGACTCAACATAGTCGGGGGAGAAGCCGTGCTCAGTTCGGCCGAGAAACGCGGATATCTTTCATCCGTAATCGACTTGGCTAAGCGCCTCAATTTCAGCAATCAAGTGAGTTTCACAGGGCCCCTCTTCGGTCATTCCCTTGAGGAGATGTACGCGAACTCGGACGTTTTCGTGTACGCATCCAACTACGAAAGTTTCGGCCAACCAATCCTGGAAGCAGCCTCACACGGTCTCCCGATAATTTCAACCCCAACTGGAGTCGCTCGCGAGATAGTACAGCCGGGAAGAACTGGAACCCTTTTCGAGTTTGGAGATGTAGACGCACTCGCATCGGCCCTCACAAGTTACGTCGTGAATCGCGACAAGATTGAGGAAATGGGCAGGGAGCTGAGATCAATGGTGTTATCGAGTTACCAATGGGACACAATATTGACGAAATATAAGGCTCTGTATGAGGAGGTAATGGGTTCATGTCCCTAAGCGGTCTGGGCAAGATGGAGGCGCAGAGGAAATCATGGGGTTTCGACCTCAATGCGCCAACCGCGAATTTGGAGGCGGGCACGATGAGAACGAAAGCGAAATCGAATCGGGATAAAAGCAATCGATGGCAGAAGGATTTGATTACGGGAATCGACGATCGGACTGCCGTCATCTGTGTCGTCGGGCTTGGATATGTCGGCCTTCCGCTAGCAGCCTTGTTCGCTAGGAAGTTTCGGGTGGTTGGCTACGACACCAACGAGAAGATCATTGATAATCTCCGCAAAGGCATTTCCCACGTTGACGATGTTCCCGACTCCGCCATCAAACGGATTGCGGGAAAGCACTTCCTTGCATCCTCCGACGAGACCCAGATTGCCCAATGCGATTTGATAGTCATAACAGTCCCTACGCCATTGATGGAGGGAAAGGAGCCAGACCTCAGTCACATTGAGCGTGCTGGTCAAACAATTGCCAAGTATCTTCGCCGCGGCCAATTTGTCATTCTAGAAAGCACCACCTACCCCGGAACGACGCGGGACGTCCTAGTTCCGACGCTGGAAAAGAGCGGATTACAGGCGGGAATTGATTTCGGAGTTGCCTATTCGCCGGAGAGAATCGATCCCGGAAATGCCAAGTTTGGGATAGCCAACACCCCCAAAATCGTGGGCGGGATCTCGCCATCGAACACGGACGTTGCCGCACGTCTCTACGGAACAATCGTCGAGCAGGTGGTTAGGGTCAAGAGCTGCGAAGTTGCCGAGGCAGCGAAAATGCTTGAAAACATTTTCAGGGCAGTGAACATCGCGCTTATCAACGAATTTTCCTTGATTCTGGACAGAATGAACATCAACACCTGGGAAGTTGTCGAGGCTGCCTCTAGCAAGCCCTATGGATTCATGACTTTCTATCCTGGACCGGGAATTGGCGGTCACTGCATCCCGCTCGATCCCTTTTACATGTCATATAGGGCAAAGCAGTTCGGCATGAACGCCAGATTTATTGAGCTCAGCGGAGAAGTGAACGATTTCATGAAGTACCACGCCGTAAAGCTGGTGAAACAAGGATTGGCTCGCGCGGGAAAGGAACTACGCCATACCACGATTGCGGTATTGGGCGTGTCCTACAAACGGGACCAACGAGACACTAGGGAATCTCCCGCGAAAAAGATTATTGAAGAGATCTCCGCACAAGGCGCGGCAGTCCGGATATTCGACCCGCTGGCCTTGCGGATCGAAACCAAAGCTGGCCTCTTCGAATCTGAACCCACCTTGAGAGATACGATTGCGGGGTCTGATGCGGTCATCTTGTTGACGAACCATTCTGCGTTCAGGAAGCTCGAAACAACGAATTTCCCAAAATGGATGAACCCGCATCCTGTGATCATCGATACGCGGAATATCCTAAGCTCGTGGCCGACTGAGGTTGTATACGTTGGCCTTGGGAAAGGAGGAGTCCAAGAGGGGTGACTCCGCTCCAAACACGTAGACGTGGACACGAAAGTGAGGTGGACATGTTAAAGGCAGTAGGGCAATTGCTGGTCACGACCGCAGTATTCTTCCCATGCAATCGAACATCGACAGTCGAAATGGGACCAAACGACGCGCTAGAAATCCGGCGGGGTGCGAGCCGAGCGGATGAATTGGATGGAGGACCGCACTAGTGTGCGGAATCTGTGGATTCACGGGCGCCCCCGACCGCGACTTGCTCCGCAGCATGACGCGATCTCTGACCCATCGGGGTCCGGACGACTCTGGGTTTTTCGAGGATTCACGTCTTTCGATTGGAGTCCAACGACTCAGTATTATCGACATCGCAGGTGGCCACCAGCCGCTGTGCAACGAAGACGAGTCAGTTTGGCTAGTGTACAACGGCGAGATCTACAATTTCCGCTCTTTGCGCGATGATCTGTCCCATCGCGGCCATCGCTTCGCGACAGCAACCGACAGCGAAACTGTTGTCCACGCGTATGAGGAGCATGGTCTCGGCTTCGTTAATTATCTCTCTGGCATGTTCGCGTTCGCGTTGTGGGATCAGCGACGGCAGAGACTGGTACTGGCGCGCGACAGAATCGGCATGAAGCCATTGTACTACGCACCTTGCAATGATGGAGTCGTTTTCGCTTCGGAAATAAAGGCGATGCTCCTCCATCCGTATGTGACGCGAAAACCGAACCACGACGTGCTGCGCCTCATACTCTCCTTCGGGTATAGTCCTGATAACAGGACTCCGTTCCGGGAAGTCTTCAAGCTGCCTCCAGGTCACGTGCTGACTTGGGAGAATGGAGAGTATTCGCTCAGGGAATTTTGGAGGATTCCCAACCCGCGGGAGTTTGAGAAGAGTGACCAGAAGGTCATCAAAACGATTAGGCTCCTCCTAGATCGAGCGGTCGCTTCTCACCTCGTGAGCGATGTCCCAATTGGCTTGATGCTCTCGGGAGGGCTCGATTCGAGCATCGTGGCGGCGCTCACAAAGAAGTTGGCTCGAGATACGCTCAAAACCTTCACCTTCGTCTACGCCGAGCAACCCGAGACTGCCGATAGGACCTACGCGGCAGAAGTTGCAAGCTACCTCGACACCGAACATCGCGAAATAGTGATCGACGGCGATGACATGTTGAACCTCCTCCCGTCGGTTGTTTACTATCACGACGAGCCCAAAGTGGATGCTGCGTCTTTCCCAACGCTTGCTACCGCAAGAGAACTAAGGAAGCAGGTTACCGTGGTCTTGGTGGGAGAGGGGTCTGATGAGCAATTCGGTGGTTACTACAGTCATTCTCGCTTTGCAACCACGCGAATGGTGCGAGGTCTGGTCCCGAAGTTCACTGGCAAAGATTGGTTTCTTGACCTCGTGGACGCTATGCCAAGCCTCAGGAGGCACATGCGCGCCCTCGAATACATCGGCGCACTGGACAACGCAAACCTCGCCCTAAGGATCATGAATTCTCCCGTTGTGTCGGAGTGGGAGTACGCCCACGCCGCGGATCCCGAATTTCGGCTGAGAACGGAGGATGTTGATCCAGGGGCAGTTTACACCGCTGTATTTGCGGAATCTGGGGCCCGAGACAGCACAATCCCCAGCCAAGTTGACCTCCGAGTTTACATTCCAAACGACATATCGATGAAAATCGACAAGATGACAATGGCAGCATCAGTTGAGGCGCGAATGCCTTTCTTGGATGGGGCCATCCTCGAATACACGCCGACGATCGATCCGCATCTCAAGACAAAAGGGGGCGTTTCAAAGTATCTGCTTCGACGGGCATTCAGCGATGTGCTTCCGCGGGCAGTACTGAGGAGGGCCAAGCAGACCATCCAGGTTCCTGTTGCCCGCTGGATCGGCAATCACATCGAGCCCTTCGAACAGCTAGCACTCGGCTCAATCGAGGCGAAGCGTTGTCCTGTCTCCCGCTCGGCGTGTTCGAGAATCGCAGCCCGGGCCCGGAGTGGCCACGATCTCAGGGCTTCCATTCAGCTTCTTGCGCTGTCTGTTTTGGAAACGTGGTACCGGATCTACATTGACCCGGAGACTTGGAAAGCAGCAATCCCTAGTAGTGTGATGCAAGAGTGGGGCCTTTAACCGTCGCATTTGTCTGCTATGAGGCGTTCCTCAATGGAGGAATCAGCATCTACGCGCGAGAACTAGTTGGCCGACTTGGATCAGCCGGTCACCGGGTCGTCCTATTCGCTCCTCCGCCTCGGTCCGAAACTGATTTCCATTTCCCTCCAAACGTGCGATGGGAGCCTGTTCGAGTTCCTAGACTGCCACTGACTTCCGCCGTGGCGTTCGCTGCAAGGATTCCCTCAGCAGTCCGCCGATTCGAAAAGAAGTACGGACGATTCGACGTGCTCCACTCAAGCACCTACAGCACCGCGCTCTTGCCGAGGTTCATGACCAAGGGCGTTCGGGTGACCACCATCTACCATTTGGGAACGAGCGCGGCAAATTCCATGAGTTTGGGGTTTGTCCATCGTGTTCGCCACCCCTCAGCAGAATACGGTCCTGCGGTCATCCTCGAAGGGCTGGCTCTCAGACGTGCTAATCATTTAATCGCTATCAGCGAGTTTACTCGAAGTGACATTCTTAAGAAATATTCGAACATAGAGGCGAGCCGGATATCCGTGATTTATCTCGGGGCTACTTCGAGACGGGCAATCGCTCCATCGGGGGAAACGGAGCGGCTGTACGACTTATGGGGGATTCGGAGAGACGAGAAAGTCCTAATTTGCGTCGGACGTCTCGAGGAACGGAAAGGCATTCGGTTTCTGCTCGCCGCTTTCGGGATTCTCAGTCACGACGTTCACGTGAAGCTCGTGTTTGTAGGCGCAGGTGATCCTCGGGCCTACCATGAGTATGCGCGTTCTCTCAATATTGAGGACCGAGTCGTGTTTGCTGGGCGTGTTGATGAACCAACTCTAAACGCTGCCTACGGCTTGGCGACCGCGTTGGTGCATCCGTCAGTGATGGAGGGGTTCGGCCTCGCGATTGCAGACGCTGTGGCGAGCGGGATCCCGGTTGTCGCAACGCGCGTGGGTGCCGTTCCGGAGATCGTGAGAGATGGAATCGATGGCCGACTGGTGAGGTACGGCGACGCAAGTGCTCTTGCGGACGCGATTGCCGAAATTCTCGATTTCCATAACGAATCTCGGTCGGAAAGGGGGAATGCGAGTACACGCTTCAGTTGGGAAAGGACAGCTCGAGAAACGATGTCACTGTATGAACGCCTTGTCGCCGGCACATCGTCCGGTGTTGAGACATGAGCTAAAAGTAGGAACGAGAATGTCAAGTCGCGCATTGCAAGAATCCCGCAAAGCGTTCGCTACTGAACCTCCGCTCATGGCGCAACCTGATGCCGAGCCAGGCCCGAATCGCGTTTTTCGTCATCGTCTTTTCAACCTCAGCGCGACCGGGGCGTTCCTTTGCATCACGGCAGAAGCTCTCTACTTGCACTCCTTCCCGGTAGTATTCAGCCCGCTAGGTTCAGACCTCCTCCTCATTTCACTGGTTGTGGCCGCAGTCTTGGCGCTTCTGGGCTGTTCTCTGAACGTCAGCTCGAGATACCAGGTCGCTTTGGTGCTTCTTGGAATTTGGCTCCTGTCGTTTCTGACACGAGCTCTGCCGCACATCCGACTTTCTTTGCCCTTCCTTCACGATTCGTACTTCTATGCGATCGGCGCGCAGGATATCCTAGCCAGCGGGACGCTCACTCCGGTTTTGTCCTGGTGGTATCCACAAGTCGGTGCCAATTTGCACTGGCCCATAATGCCTCTGATTACGGTCGACGTAGCGAGGGTCACAGGCATTGATCCTTTCTGGCTCATTAGGTTTCAGGAGCCGTTCTTGGGTGCGTTTACAGGCCTCGCGGTATTCCTTGTCGCGCGCCTTGGGACCAGCAGGAACGACATGTCGCTCATTGCTGCGCTTTTGGCATCATCGAGTGATCTTGTAGTCTACTATCAATCCGAATACCACCCGCAGGGCCTGGTAATCGTATTCCTGATCTTTTTTTTGTTCACCTATCTAAAGTCAAGAACTTCCGCGGGGTTGGGGCCACGGTTGGGATCATTGGTGTTTGTGGCGGTCTTGGTGCTCGTCCATCACTTCTCCTCAATTCTCATAGCAATGCTCGCGGTTGGTTTTGTCTTGTTGGCACCGCTTCTCGCCCGGGATCGGAGCAAGCCTATCGGGACGCTTTCCCGGCGCCAAATCGCCGCGCAGGACTCCAACCTATGGCTGCTGGTCGCGGTTTCTATTATTGCCTACAACATTTTGGTCTTCTTCTCGCCCGCTGCAGGTTTCATTCGGTTATTGCAAGAGACTCAACCCAACTCAACGGTGGTGACCGCGGGGACTGGGGTACCCATCCCCGCGACGATTCTCAACGGATTGAAATGGGCAATTCTACTTCTTGCAATCTACGGTTTCGTATGCGTCCGGCGCGAAATTGGACCGCCTCTGCGCCGCTTGGCAATCCTGCTGGCGCTCTTACTTGTCGGGGGGGTGACAGCAAACTTCGTTATCGGAGGGCCCACCGACCGTCTAATTGCATTCTATGCGCCACTAGCCTCGATTTTTGCCGCGCTCGGCGGGAGGCATCTGATGAAAGGTAAGGCTCAGAAGAAACGGGGCTTCTCGACGATAGCCGCCACCGCCGTCCTAGTTGTGATAGTTGCCGGGGGCCTGTTGAATGTAGCGCTACCTGCCTATTACTTTCACACCGCAACCGAAAACCCGTATTATTGGGCTTCCGACAGATTGTCGTCAGCGACGGTGTACGAACCCACAGGCAAATGGCTCTCCAAGTACACCGCCAACGGATCCGTGTATGTCACCGAGTTCGACACTTGGATGGTACCTTTTTTCTTTGCGGGTAGACCGGTGGATGACGTTCGTTACGTCAAGACGGATCTCGGCACACCTCAGGACTTTCTTGGCGAAGGATTCATAGTCATGAACCCGACGATCAGCTACTACTACCAAGGGGTGCTGTTTAACAAGACTACTTATCTGGATAATTCAAATGTATGGTACGCCAACGGAGAGCTTGTAGTCTGCGAGTTGCCGAGCTGAGGACGAGTGCCTCCAACGGGTCGGATTCTGATGGTGTGTGCAACGGGCACACCTGGAGAAGACGGCTTGCTCATAGGCGCCGGATTCGACCGCGCTGGATACGCTGTGGAATACTTCGATTTCGAAAACCGAGCAGAAACGGAGCTCGACAGCGTGGTGAGACACTCGAAGTTCGACATAGTGTTCGTTACCAAGGGGCAAGGGATTCATCGAAGGACCTACGATTCGATCAAACCTCATGTTGGAAAACTCGTTCTGTGGTACCCCGATGCGTACTTACCGGAGGATACAGGTTATGGGGTGGAGTTCCTCTCGGAGGTGTTACCCGCTTTTGATGTTGTGTTGGCGTGTTATAGGGGGTTGGTAGGCCCGCTGTCAAAACATAATCCGGACTGCCATTTTGCACCATCATACTTTGACAACATCTTCTACGCCGTGGACAGTATCACGACTGGTGAACGGGAATACTTCGCGAGCGATTGCGTTTTCATCGGGAACAATCAGAAAGTGTATGGTCACGAAAGACTCGACGTCCTTAGGAAGGTTTCTCGACTGTGTGAGTTGAAAGTCTGGGGGACCGGGTGGGGAGTACCTGTTCCTCATCTCCTAGCTCACGTGGCCAAACTCGGCTCCAAGGCGAGCCTGCCTCCAACCTCAATTCGCACTAGATTGTGGACCCGTTTTCAGATCGCCCCCCCGGTCATCAGATGGACAAAAATCTCCCGCTCAATCATGTCCTCTCAGCTGGTCGGCGACGCTGTCTCCAAAGCATACATGTGTTCCAAGATCGGACTCAATGCCGGTACTTTTCATGGATTGAAACATGGTGAGATTGACCTAGGCTTCTCTGACCGACTCTTCAAATGCATGGGAAATTCGACGCCATACCTTACCCCTCCAATAAGGAACATCGAGGAGTGGTTCGATCCTGGGAAAGACATCGCGATCTATCACACCTATCGGGAGCTCACGGAATGGATTCGATACCTACTCGAGAACGCTGAGGAACGAATCCTCATGGCAAGAAATGGTTACACTAAGGTAATGAAGCACCACACAGTCGACACGCGGATTCGGCAATACCTAACATTGATCGAGGGAGGCGCCTGTCCTTTTGACTGCCGGCACGGCTCTTGAGCGAAATCCCGACGGGCGAGGCGACTCCCTCGACGCATGGGTTACCGCGTTTTTCTTGAGGCCATTATGAGGAACAGACTGGAAGCCAGTTCTTTTCCGAGGAGCTGAAAATGGCTGGTTGCTACGGCGCCATCACTAGTGACAATGCCCCCCGTTAGCACAGTCCACATTTGACCGGCCGTATGGAATTTACTGAGGTTGTAGAGCAGTTGGCCTCTCACACTGCCCACCCGAGCGCTTCTGGCGCGACGGCTTTCTGACTCTCCAACTCCGACTGCAATCTTGTGGCTCGATCCGCCACCGCCAGCCGGTGAGATAAGCTCACCGCCTCGGTACTTATCCTACTCGCAGACCGCCGCGGACTCGAGGAGCCGACGGTGCGATAATGTTGGCCATAGCAACAAAGTCGATTGTCCAGGCATCGAACGACAGCAATCAAAGCTTTTGTCGTTCGGAATTTTTCGGAAGCGGACCGACAATGGAAAGTAATTCATTTACCGAAACAAGGATGAGGAGGCCGACCACGGAAATGCTTATGAAACCACGAGTCCTCGCGACCGCAGCGGCGGCACGCGTGCGGTTCCATTTCCAGAAACGACCGTTGGATCTTCAGATAGCGATGGCCTACACTATCGTCATGAGTGGGATACTCCTCGGATTGAACGAAGGCAATCTACTGGCGATCCTTCTAGTCACATGCATGCCTGGGTACGTCCTCGTCTCTGCCTTGTTCCCGACCAGTAAGGAGATCGACTGGCTCGAGCGCCTCGCCCTAAGCTTCGGGCTAAGCATTGCGGTGGTCCCCCTCGTTAGCTTCCTATTGAACTTCACTCCAGTCGGAATCAGATTCACACCGATCGTCGCATCGATTACCGGCTTCACAATCCTCGTCGGTGTCGCCGCGTGGTGGCGTCGGGTCCGCCTACCCCTGGAAGATCGCCTTGCAGCAACCATTGTCTTTTCCGTTGCCGGCTGGATGAACCACCGTCCCGTAGACAGAGTCATCAGCGCTTCTTTGGTAGCTAGCCTCATCATCGCGGGGATTACCGTGGCGTACGTCGTTCTAAAGCCCGTTCCTTCCGCCCCCTTCACAGAGTTCTACATCCTTGGCCCCAACGGGAATGCGTCTGGGTATCCGACAAATTTGACACCATCGCAGCCAGGAATCATCATCGTCAGTATCGTAAATCACGAAGGGGCGCCCGTGTACTACACCGTGCGAGTGGATCTCGTCGGGGTCCAGATCGTCTTCAACGCGACATCCGGGCATAATGAGACGGTTGAGCTGAATCGAACAGTGCGCGATTGGTACAATGTGACCCTCCAGAACGAGCAAAGTTGGTCGCAGCCTTATGCCTTCACGATTAACAGTGTGGGCTTGTGGAAATTGCAATTCCTTCTTCAGAAGAACGCTGTCCTGACGGGCCAGAGACTCCAATTTTTCGTGCGGGTCTCGTAACGGTCAGCTGCCGGAAACAGGTTCTGGACGACCTATGTGTTTGGAAGGGTTCAACCATGCCCAGAGAGCTCAATCCGACCGACGCCCTCCGTTTGCCTTTCGCGGACGAAACCATGTGCTGCGACTGTTGGGCAGCACGATGTCATAAGAGAGATCAGGCCAAAGGCCTCGGTTGTCGTCGACCAACTACTCTGCGAGAACTCGACACGGCCGCTCGGGACAGAGCGGTAGCCCATGTCGGACGGCATGACGGCTACGCCACCTCGTGGGAAAGGCCCCGAGGACCTGCCCTACCCAGATGCGAGGGCGACGATCTCCGCATCGGTTAGCGCGCGTGAGAAGACGAAGACCTCGTCAATGTCTCCGGCGAAATCGCTGGCAACCCGGCCAATGACGGTCTGCGCAGACACCCGGACGGAAGTAATTGGATTCGTCGTATCTTGCGCAACCAGCACCCCATCTACGTAGATTTGCGCCAGACCCGAACGGAGGACCGCGGCCGCATGGTGCCATTCTCCGTCGTTGTAAGCGAGCGGACTAACGATCTCGGTGAACACCGTATCGGATTGGTAGAAGGTCGCGCCGAATCTTCCGTCCGCCATCACACGCAGCTCCCACGAACTCCCGCCTATTCCACTGTAATACGGCGATGGATTCGTCGTCCACCGGAACCACGCCGCGACCGTGAAATCCGTGGCAGGGACGGGAATGGGGGCAGCCGTGATCCGATCCCCCGTGTTGAAGTGCCTCGCCCGGCCGACCTTCCCGACGATGTCGGTCGTGCCGGTGATCGTACCATGATGTACGTGTCCTGAGAGGTCCTTCATTCGTCCGTCAGCTAAGAGGGTCTCCATGTCGTACTGTAGGACAGGAGCATTGGCCGGCGGCGGCGGTGCGAGGGCGCCGATCTCCGCATCGGTTAGCGCGCGTGAGAAAACGAAGACCTCGTCAATGTCTCCGGCGAAATCACTCGCGACTCGCCCAACGATGGCCTGTGTGGACGTTCGCACGGAAGTAATGGGATTCGTCGTATCCTGGGAGACGAGGACACCGTCGACGTAGAGCCTGACTAGGCCAGATCGAAGGACCGCGGCTGCGTGGTGCCATTCTCCGTCGTTGTATGCGAGCGGGCTCACGATCTCGGTGAACACATCCGGACCGATCGATTGGTAGAACGTGGCGCCGAACCGTCCGTCCGCCATCACACGCAGCTCCCACGAAGTCCCGCCTCCCTGGATTCCACTATAGTACGGGGACGGATTCGTCGTCCAACGGAACCAGGCGGCGACCGTGAAGTCCGTGGCGGGTACGGAAATCGCGGGAGCTGTGATTCGGTCTCCCGTGTTGAAGTGCCTCGCTAGGCCGACTTTTCCAGAGACGATCGTCGTGCCCGTGATCGTCCCATCGTTTCCGTGTCCCGAGAGATCTTTCTCAAGTCCGGAGCCCGTGAGAGTCTCCATGTCGTAGGCCAGGAGCGGATTGCCGACGGTGAGGGTGAACCCGGAGGTGCGTGTGATCGTGCCATCAGTGGCCTGGACGCTCACGACATAGTTACCTGCAGGAGTGCTCGATGAGGTGGCGAGCGTCAGGTTCGCGGTGCTGGTGGGATTGCCCGACGCCGGCGTAAACGCGCATGTTGCTCCTGCGGGTAGGCCTGTACAGGAATATTGGACGCTGTGACTCGGGCCGAAGGTCCTCTGGGCGGTCACCGTCATGGTGATCGATTCCCCGTGCACAGGAAGGAAGCCCGAGGACGGGCTCGTCGACAGAGAGAAGTCGAACGGAGCGGGCGTCGGGGTCGCGAGGAGCGGCGGCGCCCAGGCGGTCCGCGTCGCGCCAAGGCCCGCGCCCAGCGTTCCTCCAGAGGCGGACACGGTCTGCCAGTTCGCGAGGTTCCAGTTGTCGACGACATTCAGCGCACCGAAGATCCGGTCCATGTCCCGCGCCCAGGGGACGTCCTTTGAGGCCGGCGTCATCGAGAAGCCCCAGCTTTGGGCGAACTCCTGCTCGACGCTTCCGGCGGTCGAGTACTCCGTGGCGAGTCCGTAGACGGACCATCCCGTGTTGTCGACGACGTACGCCCCGTAGTCGACGAAGCCGCGCGCGAGGATCCGTGCCGCGTCCGTCTCGAGCGAGCTCATGTCGAAACCGGGACGAAGGGCCAGGAGCGCCCCCATCCGCAACGCCGGATTCGTGCCTCCATAGCACGTGGGTGCGCAGAAGTCGGCGACCGTCGCGGGCCAGCGGAACCCTTGCGTCGACGTGTCGAAGAACAGGTTCGCGTGGGCGTCCAGGTTCACCTTCATCGCGTGTCGGATCATGCCACCGGGCACGAGTTCCCCGAGTCGGATCGTGCCGCCGATCGAGGAGAGCTTGGACCCGCCGTGGCCACCGGAGAAGCCGGTGCCGTCGATCTGCTCGGCCTCCTGGAACCACCACATCGTGATGGGGCCGTCCGCCGTGCAATGCGTGTACGGTTGCCCTTGGATCAACGTCTTGCCATCCGCATCGAGGATGGCCACCGCGCGATTCGGAGT
>Ga0209056_10001083_pt1 | contig 30088 bp, 25 predicted proteins | sample GraSoiAngelo_114_FD_185876 | JGI IMG/M metagenome (GOLD analysis project Ga0209056, IMG submission 185876) | Grasslands soil microbial communities from the Angelo Coastal Reserve, California, USA - 14_0903_13_40cm (SPAdes) (version 2) | ecosystem: Environmental > Terrestrial > Soil > Grasslands... | reverse complement strand
GTCGCTCAGCTGGCGCAGCGCGCCGTCCTCGAGGCCGAGCGCCCAGGCGTTCCCGTCGCGCGTGAAGTAGACCGTGCGACCGTCCGCGGACCACGCCGGATCGGACTCGGGCGCCGGCGTCTGGGTAAGCCGCCGCTTCGCGCCCGTACGCTCGACGAGCCAGAGGTCGCCCTTCAGCGCGACGAGCTCGCGTCGCAGATCCGGTGACCAGGTGCCATCGGCCATGGCGATCGTGTCCACGGCGTTGCGCGGCAACCGCTCCGGTGACGACGCGCCCGCGACGGCGACGCGGTAGTCCCGGTCGAGCGTGTCGACGCCGGGGGCGCGCCACGTGAAATGCACGTAGCGCCCGTCGGCCGAGAACCGCACATTGGACGGCGCAGTGCCGACCAGGTCCGGCCCCCGCATGATGCTCTCGACGGTGAGCCGGAACCCCTGCGCGATGGCGCCCGTCGGGATCGAGGGGATCGAGAGGAGGGTGAGCACGAGCACGCTGCGACGCATCGGGAGACTCCTCGAGCTTGGGGCGGGGCTAATGTGCGCAGTGCTGGTCGCGTGCACCACCGGCGAGCGCCCGCTGCGGCTCGGCACGACGCACACCGTGGAGCAGTCCGGCGCCCTGGCCGTGCTGGACTCGCTGGCGCATCCCGTGCCCGCAACCGTAATCGGCCCGTCGGGGCAGATCCTCGCCGCCGCAGCCCGGGGAGACCTGGACGTGGTGCTCACGCACGCGCCGAGCCTCGAGCGTCGCCTGCTGGTCGAGCCGGGACACATGCTGCTCGCCTGCCCGTTCGTGGCGAGCCGCTTCGCGATCGTAGGGCCGACCGCCGACCCGGCGCGCGTCGCCGCCGCGCCGAGTGCGGCCGATGCGTTCCGCCGCATCGCGGCGGCGGCCGGTCCGTTCGTGTCGCGGGGCGATTCCTCGGGCACGCATGTGAAGGAGCTGACCTTGTGGGTGGCCGCGGGCGCGCAACCCCCTGCCGCCGGCGGGTGGTACCTCCAGGCCGGCGCCGACCAGGCAACCACGCTGCACGTGGCCGACGAGCGCGACGCCTACGCGCTCGCCGACCTCCCGACTCTGGCGAAGCTCGGCGGCCTGCGGCTGCGCGTGTTGTTCGCGGCTGACACCGCGCTCACCAACCCTTACACGCTCTACGTGGTGCGTGAGTCCCGGCGGCGCGCCGCCGCGCAAGCGTTCGCGCAGTGGGCCATGGACAGCGCGCGGCCGCGCATCCTCCAGCTCCGCCTCCCCGACGGCACGCCCGCGTTCGTCGTGCGGGCAGGAGGGTGCACCGACCGGCTCTAGGGCGTGATGGTGAGGGCTCGGCTCCCGGGCTGCACATCCGCGTACGACGCGTCCGCCACGTCGAGGATCGTGCCGGTGTACGCGGTCGCGAGAGACTTGTCCGGAACCAGGATGGTGACGAGCACGCCGTTCGACAGGTTCCCCGTGATGATGACGCGCCACCGCACGGCGGACTGGCGCTGCGCAAACACGCGATAGCTCGAGCCGCCCGCGGCCACCACCGTGTCGATGTGCGCGCTCGAGTCGCCACCCACGATCTGGAGCAGCATCGCCCGGTCGGCCGCGCCTGCGTTGGACAACTGCAGCGAAAGCGCATGCGACGCCGGCCCGGACGGGGTCTCGCAGCGACTCACCGCGAGCGCGAGCACAACTCCGAGCAGCGCGACACGGCGGGTCATGGCCGCCGCCCCGCTGTCCGGGCCGTTGCGCCCGGCGCCGCGCCGTTTCCCGTGCGCGCCAGCCAGCGCGCTACATCGCCGATGTCGAATGTGCCGTTCGCATTGCCCTGCAGGTCGAGGTAGCGCCGTCGGTCGTCGCCCCCCGGCGCGGGTCCCAGGAAGCCGAGGTCGAGGACCTGTTGCATCGTGAGCGTGGGCTCCACTACGTGGAGCGTCAGCGTGCGGCGCGCCGTCTGCGTCCCGTCCGTCACGCTCACTCGGAACGTGAACGTACCGGTGTCGGTGGGCGCGCCGCTCAGCACGCCTGTCGGCGACACCGTGAGGCCGGGAGGCGCGGCTCCGGAATCGGGCCCAGCCCAACTGTAGGAGCCCGTGCCGCACGCCGCGGCGAGCGTCAGCGAGTAGGAATAGCCCCATTGCGCGGCGACGAGTCGCGGCGCCGTGGCCACCGCGAGCGAGTCGCCGCCGAGGCGCAGCACGAAGCGCAGCGCGCCGTTCGGCACGACCTGGGTGATCGAATCGATCCCGACCCCGGGGCACGCCCCGCTGTTGAGCGCCGTGTTGGGCGTCGTGAAGAGCGCGAGCGTGGGGTTCTGCGTAACCCCCGGATATGGATCGCCCACGTCGCCCCGGTCTCCGCACCCCGCCGCCGGCGGGGTGCACGGGATGTTCGGATTCGCATCCAGGTTGCCCCGCGCATCGGCCTGCAACAGCTCCAGTCCGTGGATCGGACCGGCGTTCACGGCATTGCCCGACTCGAACCCATGCTGCGCGACCTGCTGCGAGTCCACGTGCCACGCGAGCAGCCCACCCGAGCACTCCGGCGGCGTCGCCGCTTGGTACCACACCTGGCACGCGTTGCGAATGAGGGCGCTGTCGGCGTCGACAGCCTGACGATTCTCGAGCAGGAAGTACTCGCCCCGCGGGTTAGCGCCGGTGGGACGCACCAGGAACGCCGTGTCGGAAGTCGGCGCCGCGCCAAACGAATAAGTCCCCGACGTCGCGAGCGGCACAAGCGTCACCCAACCGAGCTGGCTCAACGACCAGGCATCCATTCGTGACGGGCTCGAGGGCGAGGAGAAGTTCCCGGCGCCCATCAGACTCCAGCGGCCGACGCCCGCAGTGCTGTCGCTCGTGTCGTACAGATCGGGCAGGCCGAAGCCATGCCCGGTCTCGTGGGCCACGGTGCCGATCGGCATGATGTCGGTGCCGGTGCAAGAGTTCGAGCCGCCGAGCCCGCTCTGGAGGACGTAGTCCTGCACCTGGAGGAACTTGCCGGCGTGGCCGGGCCAGGGGTCCTGTGTCATGTAACCGGGGAAGAGCGCCCCCCGATGAGCCCACAGATGGTTCTCCGGGCCGCTGCTCGGCCCGCACTCCCCGCCGAGCGCGGGTTGCATGAACAGCACCAGGCTGACCACGCCGCTGCCCGGGTCGTAGCTGAACTGGCTGAAATCCACCTGCGCATCGACGAGTGCCAGCGCTTGGCGCAGCCCGGCCTGCAGTGCGCCGAACGCCGCGCCGCTCCAGATCCCGTTACAGTTCGTCGAGCCGAACGGATTCTCCTGCTGGCAGGCGGAGCTGGTCCCACCGTTGTAGCTCGCCTCCGGCTGGCTGAGCCTCACCCAGCCGTACGTCGCGCCCTGCACGTCGAGCAGCCCGTTGGACAGCTGGCTGTAAAAGCTGTGGTAGGTGTAGGGACGGCCGAACGGCGGCGTGGCGCCGAACAACACGGCATCGTAGGCAGTGGACGCAAACGTTGGAGCGGGCGTGCCCGCATAGGTGAACAGCACGGCCGGCACTCGCAGCGTGCCCGACACCGCAGCGGCGCTCGGGATCGGCACCCCCGTGGCGAGGGGTGCGTTCAGCGCCGCGAACTGCCGCTGTGCGAGCAGGCGGGCTCGCGTGGCGCGCACCGCGCGGGCCTGCCTGCGCCAGACACCGTCGGGTCGGAAATCGCGCCCCGGCACTTCGCGGGGCCGGCGCGGCTCCTGCGCGCGTGCCGGTAGCGGCGCGCACAACGCGAGCCAGAGGGCCAGCAACACCGTGCGACGTGGCGTCACGCAGTGTGTTCCGGGACAATGAGGCGGACGGGGAGTACCGGCACGCAGTACCCTACCCCACGAGCGCCGCCGAGGCCGTGCGCCCCCTCACACCGCGCCGTGCCAGCAGCAGCCCCAGCCCCATGAACCCGACCACGCCACCCACGACCTTCGCCTCGTAGAGCCAGGGGTGCGCTTCGTCCGCGGGCGGCACGAATCCGAGCACGATCGAGAACGCCACCGCCGCGAGGCCTGCGAGGCCGACCAGCAGCGTGGCGGCGGTGCGCGTGCGCCGCAGCCGCAGGTAGGCCCCGAAGAGGTAGAGATACGGAATGAAGAAGAGGATGAGCGTGGTCTGGGTGAGCGCCAGGTAGGCGTTCTTCACGCTGGCACCGACGAGACTCGCGACGACGAACACCGTGGCGAGCGCGCCCTGCACCAGCAGCCCCACGTGCGGCGTGTGCCAGCGCGGATGGATGCGACCGAACGCCGGCGGCAGCGCGCCGTCCAACCCCGCCACGAACGGCAGACGGGCCGATCCCGCGAGCCAGGCTCCCACGCCGCCCAGGTTGCCGAGCGCCAGCAGGATCGCGATCACAGCGGCGACGGGTGCGAGCCACGGCGCGCCGATCCGCTGCGTCAGCGCCGCCGTCGCCTGCGGCATGCCGTTCGTGATGCTCACCGTCTCCGCCGGCAGGGCCACCAGCATCGCCGCCGTGCCAAGGACGTACAGGGCGACGATGCCGAAGCCCGAGATGACGATGCCGCGTCGCAACGTCACCGCAGCATCATGGATCTCGTCCCCCAGCGTCGGGGCGAGCTCGAGCCCGGCGAACGCGAATGTCATGGTGGCGAACAGGTTGATCGACGGGAGATCGAGCTTCGCAGGCACCAGCCCGCGGAGCGCGAACGGCGTCGCGCTGCCGTGCCTCGCGAGCGACCACGCGGCGAGCAGCACGAAGATGAGCGCGGGCAGCCACGTGCCGTACCCGCCGAGGTTCTGGAGGCGTTTCCCGATGCGGAGGCCGACCACGTTCATACCGACGGCGAGCCACAGCCCCGCCAGGGACAGCGCGCCGATGAACACATTGTCGTCGCCCAAGCGCACGAAGCGCGGCCCGCCCGCGTAGGCGGCGATCGCCGCCGTGGCCACGAGCAGCGAAGGAAAGTAGAAGAGGTTGTTGACCCAGTACCCCCAGCCCGCCACGAATCCGTGCAACGGCCCGAACGCCCGGCGCACCCAGCGGTAGATACCACCGGCACCGGGATCGATGTCGGCGAGCTCCCGCACCGCCACCGCCGACGGCAGGAAAAACACGACCATCGCGATCAGCCACAGCACCAGGCTCGCGAGTCCGAACTGGCTCGCCGCCGTGGTCAGCCAGCGCAGCCCGACGATCGCCGTGATGTTGAACAGCACGACGTCGGAGAGCCGCATGACGCGGGGCAGCCGGCTAGGGGGCTCTGGCATGCACCGTGGCGGTGAGCCACCCGATGCCGCTGCCCAGCACCGCGCCGCCCGCCACGTCGGTGGGGAAATGTTTGCCGCCGGTCACGCGCAGCGCGGCGACGCCCACCGCCCCCGCGTACAGCAGGATCGCGTTCCGAGCGCGGTGCGGCAGCTGCTCCCGCCGGGCGATGACGAGATAGGTCGTCGCCGCGGCGAACGCGAGCGAGGCGTGCCCCGAGGGGAACGACTGGCGGTTCTCCGGCCGCGACGCCGCCGCGGGGGCATCCGCCGTGTACAGGACCGGGCGACTGCGATGCACCAGGACCTTGAGGCACGCGGTGGTCGCCTGCGTCCACGCGAGCGAGGCGTGCCCCGAGGGGAACGACTGGCGGTTCTCCGGCCGCGACGCCGCCGCGGGGGCATCCGCCGTGCACAGGACCGGGCGACTGCGATGCACCAGGACCTTGAGCCACGCGGTGGTCGCCTGCGTCCACGCGAGCGAGTTGAGGAGCACCGCTGCGTTGCCGCGCCGCTGCGCGGGATCGAGTCCATGCAGTGAGACGAACGCCGCCGCGCCGACGACTCCTCCGAGCGCCACACTGCTCGCGGTCGCCGCGCTGGCGGAAGCGTTGTGCAGCGCGGAGCGATCGATGCCCGGCACCGAGGCCGGATCGCACGGGGCGCAGGGCGGCGGGCCGTGCGGGAGATTGAGGGCAACGGGGATGAGTGCGAGCGCGCCTGCCGCGCCGACCGACCCGGCGTCCCACCACGTCACACGATACGGTGCCTGACCCGCTGTCGGCCGGGCGACGGCGAACAGCCAGACGAAGACGATCGCCGACCGGAACATGCGGATTCTCGCTCGAAACGGGAGGCTTGGAAGTTACGTCGTGCCAGCGACGGGTGCTAACTCACGTTCACGCGGGACCTTGCGGTTTCGCTGCGCCGCCACTACTGTCTAGGCTGCTGTTTTCCACCAACCAGTCTGGGGGCCCCGTGAGTACCGAGACCCTGCAGCACGTCGCTCTCTTCGACAAGTGCAAGAACTTCACACGGGCCGACGAGGTTCGAGCGGCCGGCTTGTACGCGTGGTTCAAGCCGATTTCGCAGTCGGAAGACACGGTCGTGGTGATCGAAGGCAAGCCGCGCATCATGATGGGCTCCAATAACTATCTCGGGCTGACGCATCACCCCGAGGTGCTCGCCGCGGCGAAACAGGCGCTCGACGAATTCGGGTCCGGCTGCACCGGCAGCCGGTTTCTCAACGGGACACTGGAGCTGCACTGCCGGCTCGAGGCCGAGCTGGCGGAGTTCTTCGGCAAAGAAGCATGCCTCGTCTTCTCGACCGGCTATCAAGCGAACCTCGGCCTGATCTCCGGCCTCGTGGGTCGGGGCGACGTCGTGTTCCTCGACAAGCTCGATCACGCGTCCATCGTGGACGGCGCGAAGCTGTCCCACGGCGAAACCATGCGCTTCAACCATGGGGACATGGCGGGGCTCGAGCGCAAGCTCCAGAAGGTGCCGGTCGGGACGGGCGTCATGATCATCGTCGACGGGGTGTTCTCGATGGAGGGGGACATCGCCGACGTGCCGAACCTGCTCAAAGTCGCCCAGAAATACGGCGCCGCGCTCGCGATCGACGACGCGCACGCCGTGGGGGTGCTCGGCCCCAACGGGGACGGGACCGCGGCGCATTTCGGCGTGGCCGAAGACGTGGACCTCATCGTGGGCACGTTCTCGAAGTCGCTCGCCTCGATCGGCGGCTTCGTGGCGGCTTCCGAAGACATCATCGATTATCTGCGGCACCACTCGCGGCCCCTGATGTTCACGGCGGCGCTCCCGCCGGCGAACACCGCCGGGGTGCTCGCCGCGCTGCACGTGCTGCGGCGCGAGCCCGAGCGCCGGGAGCACTTGTGGGCCAACACGCATCACCTGCAAGAGGGGCTGCGGTCGCTCGGCTTCGAGATCGGGCCCACCGAGACCCCGATCGTTCCGTTCCTCATCGGGGACTTCGAGAAAACGCTGACGTTCTGGCGCAAGCTGTTCGACGCCGGCGTCTTCACGAATCCGGTGGTGCCGCCCGCCGTGCCGCCGTCGCAGAGCCGGCTGCGGACCAGCGTGATGGCGACCCACACCGCCGATCAGTTGGACTTCGCCCTGCAGACCTTCGGCCGGCTGGGAAAAGAGCTGGGGGTCATCTGAGCGCAGTGGAGATCGCGCCCGTCACCGGCGGGCGCGATCTCGAGCGCTTCATCGCCTTTCCGTACGAGCACTATCGGGGCGACCCACTCTGGGTCCCGCAGCTGCGCATGGACGTGCGCACCCTGCTCTCCCCCGCGAAGAACCCATTCTTCCAGCACGCCCACGCCCAGTGCTTCATCGCCCACGCCAACGGCCGGACGGTGGGGCGGATCGCCGCCATCCAGAACGACGCCCACACCCGGGAGCACGGGGACCGGGTCGGGTTTTATGGGTTCTTCGAGAGCGTCAACGACCAGGCGGTGGCGACCGCCCTGTTCGACGCGGCCGCGGCCTGGCTCCGGCCCCGAGGGCTCACGGTGCTCCGCGGCCCGATGAGCCCCTCCATCAACGACGAGTGCGGCCTGCTGGTGCAGGGGTTCGACACCCCGCCCACCCTGATGATGTCGCACAACCCCGCGTACTACGTCGACCTGCACAAGCGCTACGGCTTCGCCAAAGCCAAAGACCTGCTGGTATACGAAAGCACCACCACCCGACTCCCCGAGCGGATCGTGCGGGCCGCCAACGTGATCGCGCAGCGCAAGGGCATTACCCTGAGGGCCCTCGACATGAAGCGCTTCATGACCGAGGTCGAGCTCGTCAAAGCGCTCTATAACGACGCGTGGGAGAAGAACTGGGGATTCGTGCCGCTGACCGAGGCGGAGATCGACCATCTTGCCAAGCAGCTCAAGCCGATCGTCGTGCCCGACCTGGTGTGTTTCGCCGAGCGCGCGGGCAAGGTCATCGGGTTCGCCGTGGCGCTCCCCGACTTGAACGTGGCGCTCAAACATAACCCGTCGGGCCGCGCGTTTCCCGGCATCCTCAAGGTCCTGTGGTACGCGCGCAAGGTCAACCGCCTCCGCATCCTGCTGCTCGGCGTGCTGCGAGACTACCGCTCGAGCGGCGTCGACGCCCTGCTGTACCACTGGATCTGGACCAAGGGGATCGCCCACGGATTCACCTGGGGCGAGGGGGGCTGGATCCTCGAGGACAACGCGGCGATGAACAACGCCGCCGTGCAACTCGGCTTTCGGCCCTACCGCACCTACCGGATCTACGACAAGCCCCTGTGAAGGCGTTCGTCACCGGCGGGACGGGGTTCGTCGGCGCGCATCTCGTGCCGACGCTGCTCGAGCGTGGCGCGGAGGTTCGCTGCCTGGTGCGCAACCCCGCCAAGGCTCTGGCGCTCGGCTGGCGGGATGTCCGCCTCGTCCGGGGCGATCTGGACGACGCCCGTGCGCTGGCGGAGGGCTGCGCGGGAGCGGACGTGGTGTTTCACGTCGCCGGGCGCATCAGCGCCCGCGATCTGCGGGAATTCATGCGGACGAACCGCGACGGCACCGCCAACGTGCTCGAGGCCGCTGCACTCCAGCCTCCGCAGCGCTTCGTGCTCGTCTCCTCGCTCGCCGCCGGCGGACCCACCACGCCCGGACATCCGATCGACGAGGCCCGCCGCCCCGCGCCGGTCACGCCCTACGGCCAGAGCAAGCTCGCGGCGGAGATCCTGGTCCGGGCGGCTCCGTTCCCGTGGACCATCGTCCGCCCGCCCGCCGTGTACGGCGAATGGGATCGCGAGATCCTCAAAGTGTTCAAGCTGGCGCGCCGGGGGCTCGCGCCCGTGTTCGGTGACGGTTCCCAGGAGCTGTCGGTCATCTACGCAGGGGACCTGGCGACCGCCCTGGTGACCGCCGCAACCTCCCCCGGAGCAGCGCGTAAGGTATACTACGCGGCGCACCCCGCGGTCACGACGAGCGGCGAGCTGGTCCGGGCCGTGGGACGCGCGGTGGGACGCGCGCCGCGCATCGTAGCGCTGCCCGCGCCCGTGGCCCGCGTGATCCTCTGGGCCATCGGATCGCTGGCTCACGTCGCGGGCCGGGCGACCGTTCTGTCGGCCGACAAGGCGGACGAGTTTCTCGCTCCGGCATGGACCTGCCGCCCGGATGCGCTGATGCGGGACACGGGATGGCACGCCGCCACGGATCTGAACGCCGGGTTGCAGCGCACGGCGGACTGGTACCGCAGGGAGGGGTGGCTGTGAGCGATACGTCGCACGACGGCACGACGGCACGGCGCACGGAACTGCTGACGATGTTCCGTCGGGCCGTCGTGCAACGCTTCACCGCCGTCGATCTCGTCACGCTGCTGTACGTGGCCGTCGCGACCGTAGCGGTCCTGGCATTCACCGCCGACGACCGCAAGGGATGGGACTGGCTGCTGGTGGCGCATGCGCTGCTGGTCACGCTCGTCCTGCTCGCCCCGCGCGCGCGCGAGGCGGGGCGCGTCGGCCGGTTCCTGGGCGACTGGTACCCCATGCTGCTGCTCGGCGGGCTGTACGCCGAAGTGGGCGTGCTCAACGTCGACGTCGGCTACCAGCACGACGTCGCGATTCAGCGCCTCGAGTTGTGGGTGTTCGGCTCACAGCTGTCGTACCGCTGGATCCGCGAATGGCCCAATCCGGTGTTCTCGTGGATCATGCACATTTGCTACATCGCCTATTACGCGATCTTGTGCGCTTCGCCTCTCGGTTTGTGGCTCAGCGGGCGGCGCGACGCGGCGCGGCGCACGATCTTCGCCGTGATGGTCACGTTCTATCTCTGCTACGTCGTGTTCCTCTTCTTTCCGGTCGCCGGGCCGCGCTATGCCTTCGACCTCGCGCACAACGCCGCCACCGAGATCTGGCCGGCGCGCGCCACCCAGTGGCTGCTCGACCGCGGGGACTCGTGGGGCGCCGCGTTCCCGTCGTCGCACGTGGCCGCCGCCGTCGTCGCGGCGATCTGCGCGCTGCGCTACTGGCGGCCCCTCGGGCTCGCGCTCGTGCCGCTGACGCTCGGGCTGGTCCTGTCGGTGGTGTACGGACAGTTCCACTACGCGGTGGATGCGGTGTCGGGCCTGTTCGTGGCCGGCGCCGTGCTCGCGTCCCAGTACGTGTACGGCGCGGAGCCGGAGAAGGTCGGCGCCCGACTGCCGGCGGGGAGTCTGGAGCAGGCCTGACGCCCCGACGGGTCAGCCGTTGAGCCCGGCCGCTCGCGAGGCTACGGTGTCCAAGTCTCCGCCCAGCGCATCCATGCGGCGTTGGAACTGAAGGTCGATCAACAACAATCCGACGACGTACGCGGCCAGATTCACCACGAACACGATCTGGAAGAGCACCGGGTACGGCACCCAGATTCCGAAGTAGAGCGCGAACCGCTTGACCCCCGGGTCGAGCCCCGAGCGATCCGCGATGCTCGTCATCAGCAGAATCGCGGCCAGCGCGAGCACGACGAGCTTGAGGGGAACCATCCCGGCGGCGGCGAACCCGGCGAAGATGACCGCTTCGGACGCCCGGTCAAGCCGCGTGTCGAGCCGCCGTCCCGCGTCGGAGGCGAGCCCGAACTCACGCGCGATCCCGCCGTCGATCCCGTCCAGCACCTGCCCCAACGCCATCAGGCCGAGGCCCCACCCCAGGCGGCCGGCGGCGACGCTCGCCCCCGCGCCGACGCTCGCCCCGAACGCGGCCCACGTCACCTGCGCCGGCGACAGCCCGAGCGTCAGATGAGCGAACCGCAGCAGCGGGCGGATCGCCCGGTCTAATGCCTTGCCCAGTACAGGAGCAAATTCGTACATAGCAAGACGGCGAACAGGACCCCTTCCTTGATCTTGTCGGGAATCCCCGTGAGCCACCCGCGGGTCACCCACGGAGAGTAGGGGTAGAGCGGCATCTTCTCGAATCGGACGCTGTAGTCCATGGCCACGTGGATCGCGAAGAACAGCAGTGGGATGACGGTTCCCAGGAACCAGCACAGCGGCGTGATCCAGAGCAGCGCTACGGGCTCCTGCAACGAGGAGCGCCAGTAGTAGCCCCGCTTGTCCACGAGCCCCACGGCCCGCAGGTAGAACGGCGCCTTCACCGCGTGGTCCACGTCCACGCCGATCCCGAAAGCGTACGCGAGCGCGGCGTCCCGCCCGTGTAACTCCATCGCCTGCACACCGAGCGTGGTGGCGAGGATGTGCGTGAAGACGGTCACGGCGCGGTGGCGCCCTCCCGGGCCGGCTGTCGTCCCGCCAGCCACACGAGCCCCAGGCCGACGCCGATCCACGCCATGTCGCGCAGCCGGCTCACGATGGCGGTGTAGACGCCCAGCGCGGGATCGAGGCCCAGGAGCTTGAAGAAGAGGTACAGCGAGCCTTCCTTCGTCCCGACTTCGAAGGGCATGAAGAAGATCGTGTTCTGAATCAGCGAGGTGAGCCCGCCGATGGCGTACGCCTGAAGGTAGGTGATGTGCAGGCCCACGCCGAGACCGATCAGCACGTACTCGAGCATGAAGATCGAGCGACTGAGGTACTCGAGCAGGAGCGCCTGAAAGAAGCGACCCGGTCGCTTGTGATAGAACTCCGTGATCTGCGCGTCCATCTGGGCGAGCGTGGCCCGCTGCGACTCGAGGCGCCGCGCCAGATGGCGGAGCAAGGGGAGGCGGTGGATCAAGTCGAGCGCGCTCTCCAGCACGCCGCGGCGGTGTCCCGTCAGCAGCAGCCAGCATAGCAGCGCCAGCACCACAAAGGCGACGACCAACCCGGCGAGCAGCGCCGGGTGCGGCGGCAGGAGGACGACCCCGAGCACGATCGCCGTCAGAAAGCTCAGCAGCATGCCGAGCGTGTGCAGCATCTGGTAGATCACGACCGAACCCGCCGCGCGTCGCACCCCGAGCCAGCGCGCCGCCGCCGCAATCTTGAACGGCTCACCCCCGACGTTGACCATCGGCGTGACGAAATTGAGCGAGAACCCGGCGACGGTGATCGCGTAGGCGCGCCAGAAGGGCGGGCGCACCGGCTCGTCGGCCATGATCAGTCGCCACGCCGCCGTATTGCAGGCGTACACTACGCCGTACAGGATGAGGATCGGGACGAAAATCCATCCCGTATGCGCCGCGTCGGCGAGTAGCCTGCCCACGCCGATACGCGCCACCAGATAGGCGAAGATCGCGGAGCCGCAGACGAACAGCAGCGCCTGCAGCTTGCGGCTCACGCGTGGTCCGGGATGGCGACCCTGCAGCCCGTGTTGGCGGCCTCGTAGGCATGCTCGACCACGGTCGCGACGCGGCGGATGTCGTCCAAATACGGCGCGGCGGCGCGGATGGGATCGCCCCGGTCGAGGGAGGCGATGAACGACTCGAACAGACAGGCGAACCAGCGGTAATATGCCGCCTTGTCGAGCTCGGCCGAGAAATCGTGTCGCTCGATGGCACCCTCGCGCTCGAGCCGCAGCTCGCCGCCGACCCACTCGATGGCGCCCTGCTCGCCCACGAACCGGATGCGGTTCTCACGCCGCTGCGCGGCCCACGTGAAGAACATCGTCACCAACCGCTCGGGGTACTCGAAGTGCAGCCACGCCGTGTCCTCGACCTCGTAGGCGCGGTGCCGCAGCCGTCCGGTCCAGGCGCTCACCGCGGCCGGCGGCCCCGCGACGTCGAGCAGCTGGTAGATGAGGTGGGTTCCGTGGTCGAGCAACACGCCGCCCCGCCCCGCCGCGCTGGTCCCGCGCCACGGCGTCCCGCCAGCCTCACGCCCGGGATCGGCCGTCGGCCGATGGACCGCGAGCTCCGCGAGGTGCCAGCGCCCGATCGCCCCCTCGCGTAGCCAGTCCTTCACCTTGACCCACGCGGGGTTGAAGCGGTACTGGTGACACGGCATCACGATCCGGTTGTGGGTGCGCGCCGCGGCGGCGATGCGGTCCGCTTCGACCCGGGTGAGCGCGACCGGCTTCTCACACACGACGTGGTAGCCCCGCTCGAGGCCCCACAGGGTGAGGTCCAAGTGCGAGGCCGTCGGTGTGCAGATGTCGATGAAGTCGAGGGGACCGACTCGGGCGAGCTGCTCGTGGTCCGTAAGCAACGGGATGCCGTCGATCGGCGGCACCCCCGCGGCGCTATCCACGACGGCGACGATGTCGACGCGCGCACGCACGCCGGCCACCGTCCGCAGCGCGGGGAGATGCGACTGCCGCGCCGTGCCGCCCGCCCCGATGACGGCACCACGGTACCGCTGCACGTCAGGTGAAGCGGGCGTAGGCATTACGCTCGTGCTCGAGCGCGTCGGTGAGCGCCGTGGCGTTCCACTCGTGCATCAGCAGCAACACCACGAGGAGCAGGCTCATCGGCACCGCCTCGGCCCACAGGAACGCCGAGATATGGCCCGCGATCGCCGCGGCGCCGAGCAGCAGGAAACGGATGTTCTGGCCGAGCCAACTGCACAGCGGCAGCAGGACCTCTTGCCGCTCGCGATACTCCTCCCGGAACGCCGGCGGCACGCTCCCTCCTCCCGCTGCGCCGGCCCGCAGCAGCCGGATCAGCTTGACCGAGCGCGGGAACAGCTGCGCCTGCCTCACGACGTAATCCCGGTACACCCGCGCGCCGAAGCGCTCCAGCACCGTGCCGGTGGATTTGGCCTCCAGATCTTCCGGGAGATCGAGCTCGCCCGCCTTCCCGGTGCCTACAGAGAGGAACGCATTGCGGATGAAATCCACCGCGGCGCTCTGGTACGTGTGGGCGAGGCCGGCCAGCGCGACCAGCAATACCCCCAACCACCACACACCGCCGTGGAGCAGCCGGTACATCAAGTGGACGTACAGATTGACGAATCGCAGGTTGTCGTTGATGCCGTCGAGCGCCCGCCCGAACCGCGTCGAGGTGCCTCGCAACCGCGCGAGCTGGCCGTCCGCCGAGTCGAACACGTCCGACACGATGAACAACAGGAACCCGATGACATCGATCCAGCGGTCCTGGTACACGAACAGATGCCCCGCGACCAGGCCGATGAGCAGCGACCACAGCGTGACCTGGTCGGGCGAGATTCCGGTCGGGTACAGCGCCCGCGCGATCCGGATCCCGATGGGCCGGAAGAAATGCAGGTCGAGCCATTCCTCGACCGCGCGACCCTTATCCGACAAATCGTTCCGCGGCTTCACCGAGTACGTCCTTCATGGTGGCGAGGGCGCCCATCGCCTGGTCCTCCTCGATGACCAGGGGTGGGTTGATTCGCACCTCGGGATTGTAGATCATCGCGAGCACACCGCGCGACAGCAAGGTGTCGAAGATCCATCGCGTCGTTTTCTTGTCGAGCAGCTTCCGGGTCCCCGGCACGACGAGGTCCAGGCCGATCAGCAAGCCGCGGCCGCGCACGTCCGAGACGATCGGCAGCTCCGCCTCCCACCGCCGCAGCTCGGCCAGCATCTTCGCGCCCAGTCGCCGGGAGTGCTCCACCAGGCCCTCCTCGATGATCGTCTCGACGGTGATCCGGGCGGCGGCCGCGGCGAGCGGATTGCCGCCATAGCTCGACGAGCTCCCGCTCGGATTGGCGAACGGCTTGGCGAATGCGACCGCCTCGCGCGCGATGATGCCGCTCATGGGGAAGCCGCCGCCGAATCCCTTGCCGATCGTGATCACGTCGGGAATCACGTCCTCGTGCTCGATGGCGAACATCTTCCCGGTGCGTCCGAACCCGGTGATCATCTCGTCACAGATCAGCAGCGCGCCGAGCTCGTCCGCGAGGCGACGCAGCACCTGGAGGTAACCGGGCGGTGGCACGACGTTGCCCGCCGTTCCCTGAATCGGCTCGACGATGATCGCCGCCACGTCCTTGGTGGTCTCGAGCTCCACTTTCCGCTTGAGGAACTCCACGCAGTGCCATTCGCACGACGGAAACGTCTTGTCGAAGGCGCAGCGCGCGCACGCCGCGTAGGGCGAGAGGTAGGCGCCCGGCATGAGCGGCCCGAGCGCGTGCTTGAAGCTCGAACCGAGCACCGGGAGCACCCCGCCGGTCTTGCCGTGGAAGCCGCCCCAGAACCCCAAGACCTCGGTGTGCCCGGTGCGCGACTTCGCCAGGCGGAGCGCCGCCTCCACCGCTTCCGCACCGCTCGAATAGAACTGTGTCCGGTTCAAGTCGCCGGGCGCGAGGTCCGCCAGCAGCTTGACGAGCGCGGCGCGGTGCTCGGTCGTGAAGCTGCCCACGTGAATCCGCGCGATCTGGCGCTGCAACGCCGCCACGTAGCGGGGATGGGCGTACCCGAGACTCGCAACGCCGACGCCTGCGAGCAGATCGATGTAGCTGTTGCCGTCCACGTCGTACAGCACGGCGCCCTCGCCGCGATCGATCGAGAGCTGGCTGAACAGCGCCACGCTCTGGGTCCCGGGAGCGAGGTACAGCGCCTCGAGGTCGAACAGCGCCTTCGACTTGGGACCGGGAACCTGAATCTTGCGAAGTGTATGGGTCACGCGTGTTTCCGGTGTGCGAACCGATGAGTGACGTAGTCGGCGATGGCCCGCGCCGCCTCGTCACGGAACGGTGCGAAGCTCGGCCAGTCGTTGATGTCGATGAGCACAGGGCGATCGGGCTCGGGGAACGCGACATCGCCCCCGAACACATCGAGACCCAGGATCGCCGCCGCTTCGAAGGCCAGGGCCTTCAGCCGGTTCTCGTCGATCTTGGGCCGCTCGCCCGCCAACCCCGCGTCCGAGCCGTACCAGCGGAAGAAGCGCCCGTCGGTCACCCCGTAGAACTTCACGATCGGGCCGGGCACGTGCTCCTGCAACGCGACCCAGGGGATGCCGCGCGTCGTGAACGCCTGCAGCGCGTCCGCGATGCCCCCGCGCGAGGTCGCCACGACGTCCTCCGGGCGCTCCGCGTGCACATCGCCCCGCTTGATCCACACCTTCTGATGGTCCGGGCAGAAGGCCTCGAGCTGCTCGAGCGACAGCGGCGCGGAGCTCGCGAGGATGAGCGTGCGAGGGAACGACAGGGTGCTCTCCCCCAGCCGCTTCACGAGACGGTAGCGGTGGCAGTTGAGCGCGCTCGACGGGCGGTTCACGACCACCGCGCCGTCGCTCTCCAGCGGCATCAGTTGCTCCGCGGCGAGCGCCCCCTGGCACATGTTCAGGTACAACGCCGCGACCGGCAACCGCCCCTGCTCGACCTCGCGCTCGCTGGTCTTCACGGCGCTCCAGCCGCTGCGCGCAAGCTCGGCGACGGTGGCGTCCAGGATGGCGGTGTCGTTCACGCGATGCTGCATCGGCGAATACGACGGGCTGCGATAGATCGCGACCAGTTGCGTCACAGCGGCCTCACTCCTCCGGGGTCCGGACTAGAGGCCTCGCGCGCTGTCAGCCACGCGTTGGCCGTTTGCAGATCTGATGGACGATCGATATCGATGATGCGCGGCACCTCGACCACCCCCACCCGTCCACCGTCCGCCACCACACCGGCGAGGAACCGGCGCATCTTGTGCACGCCACGGTCGACCGCGTCGGCCGCGGCGTCGCGGGCGCCGGCGCTCAGGCCGTAGACGCCGCCCGTGATGCAGCGCGGGTGGAGCGGCTCGTCGCTGACGGAGCGCACGAACCCGTCTTCTCCCGTTCTCACGTACACTGGAGACTCGTCATCCACGTACGGCGTCACAGCGAGCACCATGTCGGCGCCCTCCGCCAGCTGGCGCTCCGTCCCGTGGTAGACCGCTTGCCAGTCCTGCGGCCGCATTACCGTGTCCACCATGCTGCAGAACACCGGGCCGGGCGCCACCGCGTGGAGCCCCTCGACCAGCGTATGCAGCGACGAGGGGGTGCGGCACTCGATCACCTTAAGGGGGCGCCCAAACCGGGTGCCGTCAAGCACGCGCCGTACGGTCGGGAAATCCGCGCGAACTGCACACGTGAGACTGGTGCACCCGAGGACCTCGAAGGTCTCGAGCAAGCGCACGACCTGCGGCCTCCCGGCCACTTGCACCAGGGGCTTCGGGAGCGATCCTTCTCCCGCGGTCGCGAGTCGCGAGCCTTCCCCGCCCGCGAGGATCAAGCCGTGCACGCTAGCCGAGGATCCTTTCGATGTCGGGAAGCCGGGCGATGCGCGCCGTGGGGTCGGGCCCCGGGGGCTGCTCCCGGTCTGGGGGCGCCAGCCAGCACGTCCGGATACCGAGCCCCGCGGCCCCTCCGACGTCGGCCTCGAAGTTGTCGCCCACCATCCAGGCGCGCTCCGCCGCCGCCCCGCCCAGCGCGCCCAGCGTCTCGCGGAAGATCCGGGGATCGGGTTTCGCCGCGCCCACCACGGCCGAGTCGGAGACCGCCGTGAACAGCCGTGCCAGGCCCAGCTCGTCCAGACAGTGCGTCAGATTCCCCGTGAAATTCGAGACGATGCCCAGACGGTAGCGGCGCGCCAGCCGCTCGAGCACCCCCTGGTTACGTGTCACGATGGCGCGTGCTGGGGCGTGGAACTGCTCCGCCATCCGCCCCGCATCGACCTTGGCCCGGTCGGGCACGAGCTCGAGCAACAGTTGGGTCTGCGTCTCGATCATCTGCCGGAAGCCGAACCGCCGGATGCCCGCCGTCCGCGCCAGCGTCTCGTCGGCCCGTTGGTAGAGCGGCTCGAACGCCGCGTACTCGAGCGCGCCCCCGGCCGCCCGGTACGCCGCGTGGAAGCGCGGGCTCCAGTGCACGCCGTCGGCATCGAGGGTCCCGCCGAAGTCGAAGAGGACGACCTCGGTGGAGCTAGTGATGCCGGTGGCCTGCGTGCGGGTGCGCCGGCTGCTGCATCGGCATGGTCTCCGCCATCCGCATCTCGTGCCCGCCGCTCTGCCGCATGTAGTGGCGATAGTCCTGCTGATACAGCGAGTCCGAGCGGTCGGCGGAGGGCCACTCCACGCCACGGTCGGGCACGAACAGCCCGCCCACGACTCCCATCCCGCCGTCCGGGACCGCCTGGCCGGTGGGATTGTCGTAATAAACGGTCACGCGGTAACGGTGATCCGGCACGATGTGGGCGCCGAGCCGGGTCCAGCCGTAGAGACGGGTGATGGGAACGGATCGGATGTGCCCCGTCGCGTCGGTCACCGGCGCGGCGCGGTAGATCGGCTTGCCCGTCGTCACGTCGACGAACTCGATCAGCCGCCCGTAGTCGTGCATGTGGCCGCCCAACCCGATGATTTTCCCCGGCACCGCCGGGCTCCCCTCGTAGGAACGCTCCGAGCGCCCTGGCGGCAGCGTGAAGGACTTGTCACCCACCGGGAAGGCCACGTCCATCTGCCAGGGCGACGCCCGGAAGAAGGGCCACGGCCGGCCTGCCGGCGTAAAATCCATCACCAGTCGAACCCGAGCCGCGTGGTAGGTCACCGCGGTGAGGTTCTCGACCATCGCGCTCGCAACGACGTGCTCGCCGCGCCGCAGCGGCAATCCGAACAGCAGCCCCGGCAGCCGTACGGCACCAGTCTCGTGCCCGGCCGCGAGCAACCGACGCGAGATCGGGAGAAACAGCTCGCGGTGGTCCGGGTCGATCAGATTGAAGTGATGGATCATCTCGTCGGGCAGCTCGTGACCGACGCTGTCCACCACCGCCACGCGAAACCCGTGGACGTACCCGTCGCTCGGAATCTCGAGCATCGCGACGGGCGGCTGCGCCAGCTGGTGGTGCGGCGTGTGGGCGGGCAGGTCGAGTGGCGCGAGGTCAATGACGAGTGCGCGGCGCGCGGGGTCAGTGAAGATGCGAGCGACGGCGCCCGGCGGCCTAGGGTGGCGCCTGTCACCGGCACCAAGTGCGAGGAGCAGGGCGAGCGGCAGCAAGGGACGTCCCGTCATGGCGGGGAAGTGTAATAGCGGCCGCCAACCCGAGGCAACCGACCCGCCTCCGGCCCGCTCAGGGAGCCGCGGAGCGAGCAAGCGGGGACCCGTCGCCTGCGTGGAGCCGCTGCACAGCAGCCACCACCCTGTCGGGCCGCTCCTCATAGACGAAGTGGCCTGCGCCGGGCACAGTGTCCACGGCGAACGAACGGAGCCGAGCGGCGAGCGTGGCCACCTCCTCCGGGCTCACGCCGGACCCGCGCCCTGCGGTGCCCACAACGAGGCGCACCGGACAGCGGATCTCCCCGAGATGCGGCGCGAGCCGCTCGCCCTCGCGCGCCTGCGCCATCGCCACGTAGGCCTTGAGCGTTCCCGCGAGATCGCGCGCGGCCCCGGCCGTGTAGCCGTCGACGACCTGATCGGTCACCCACGTCGTGTCGCCCGATGCGGCGATCAGACCGCGCCGGACCTTGGCTCGGACCAATCGTTCGCCGCCGAACAGCTTGATCCACGGCGCGAGCTGGATCGCCCGACGGAAGCCGCGGGTCGTCGCGGCCTCGGCGGGGCCGCCGTCGAGTGACACGACCCCGCGAACCAGATCGGGCCGCCGATACGCGAGCCGGTAGGCGATCGCCGCGCCGACGGAGTGCGCGACGACGATCGCGTCGCCTACGCCCAGGCGGTCGAGCGCGGCGGCCACCCGATCGGCCTGCGCGGTGAGCGAATAGTCGGCGTGCTCGGGCCGGGCCGAGGTACCGATGCCGAGCGGCTCGATCACGATCGTGCGGTACCCCGCGTCGACGAGCCCCGGGAGCACACGGCGGTAGCCAAACGCGGATCCGAACAGCCCCGGAATAAGCACGACGGGGTCGCCCGCTCCCTCGACCGTTACCCATAGCGACTCGGCCGGCGCGAGGGTCATTGAGAAGGCGCGCGACGTGTCCGCGAGCAGCAGCACGGTGAGGAGCCACATCGGTCACTCCGCGAGAAGGCGAAGGCGCACGACGGTGAGCCCGACGAGCGCGACGGTGCCGACGAGCAGGAGCCAGGTCGGCAGGGGCACCAAGACGCCGAATCCCGCGATCAACAGGAGGCGCGGGAAGCGTCCGCACGCCACTGCTACGAGAAACTTGGCGAGTGGGTAGCGCGAGAGCGGCGCGAGAATCCTGACGGCGGAGTCAGGGATCGGCGAGAAGATCACGATCGCCGTCGTCCAAAAGGGCGCACGCGAGAAGGCGTCGATACTCCACCGTACGGTCTTCCCGGCCTTTAGCGCGGAGACTTTCGGCAGCTCGGCCGCCCAATCGACGAGCCAGTAGTTGATCGTCTCGGCAAGCGACGCGGCCGCCGTCCCTACGAGCGCCAACACCCACGCCGGGTAGAAGCGGGCATAGTAGAGGAGGGTCGCTTCGAACGCCGTCGGCAACAGCGGCGAGAGCGGGCCATGCACGAATAGCGCGAGCACGAAGAAAGCCACGAGCTTCACGCGAGTAGCTCCGCGTAGCGCCACGCCGCGACTGCGAACACCGCGCCTTCAAGGATCCATGCCCACGGCTGCCGGTAGTAGCCCGCATACATCGAGCGGCCCCAGTAGCCGGTGTTCTTCCACAGGTCCAGGGAAAAGCGCCGGTCGCTAAACGGCAGCAGCAGCGGGATGCCCGTGTCGGTCGGCAGATCGGCTACGACGTGCAGGACGATGCTCGCGAGCGTGAGCACGCCGAGCCACGGACCGAACACGACGCTGGCCAGCGCGCCGACCGCTGCGCAGAACGGCAGGCTGTGACTCCAGGTACCGTGGAACTCCGGGGCCGCCCACCCGGCCCGGATCAGGAGCGAGTCCGCGTTAGGGAGGAACTGCGCGGCGGTGACCACGGCGAAGGTCTCTGGCCGCGGATCGATCGAGGCGATCGCCAGGGCGATGCCCACATGGCCGAACTGCATCGTGTCTCCCGGAAAGGATCCGGGGACACGTTGGGCTCAGCGCTTCAAGCCCGTTTCAAGTGGAGTGATTCTCCCGGTACCGTGTGGCCTGCCCCGGCGTGATCATCTCCGCGAGCAGAATGCGACGGACGATCGGCGCGGTAAAGACGTAGCCGCGCGCGTCCGCCGCGAGCCAGCGCTCCCACTCAAGCAGATCGAGCGCCGGCTCGACCGCGGCTCGGTCGAGCCGGGCAGCCTTCGCGAGCTGTCCCGCGTCCACGCGCTCGCCCAACGCGGCGGCGGCACCCAACACCAGTTGCGCCGGAGCCGGGAGCTGGCGGAACCCCATGCAGACCACACCCACCACCGCGGGGGGCAGGTCGTTCGGGAGCGAGTCGACGAGCGTGCGCTTGGGTGACGGCCACGCCGGCGCCTCTGGCGCGAGCTTATACCCGCTCGCCACAGCCTCGAGCATCGCCACGGCGAGGAGCGGAATGCCGGCCGTGTCCCGCTCCAGCCGCCGCGCCAGCCGCTCGACATCGGCCGGGCCATACGTCGGGAGGGCCCAGGAGGCGAGCGCGCCAAGGGCCGCGTCGTCGAGCCGACCGAGCCGGATCACCTCGCCTTCCAGATCGCGCCCGACGCGCGCCCGCAATGCCTCGAGACGCCGGCCCTCCGGCGCGCCACGCGCCAGCCCGAACGCGAGCAGCACCGGCCGCCGGGCCGTGTCACGCGCCAGCGCGGGCAGGGCCTGGAGGGTGGCAGCGTCGATCCACTGGGCATCGTCGAGCGCGAGGAGCGTGGGCCGCTCCTGAGCGGCGGCCAGCACGGCTGCGCGCACCGCGTCCGCCAGCGGCAAGGCTGGGGCGGGACCGACGAAGCGCGCACCGACCTCCGGGTCGAGCGACCCGAGCGCAGCGAGGGCTCCGGCCGGCGCACCGGCGAGTCCGGGTGCGTCGCCGAGACCGGCCGCGAGCAATCCCGCGATCGCGCTCCCCTCCTTCTCCTGATCGAGCGCGACCGCCCGAGCCGCGGCGACGGTGGCGTCGTCGAGGCGGGCGCGCGCCACCAGCTCTTCGATGAGGCGGGTCTTACCCTCACCGGGCTCTCCCTCGACCAGCACGAGCTGCCCGCGACCACCCTTGGCACGCTCCCACGCCGCCGTCAGTGCGGCCAGCTCGGCGGCGCGGCCGCACAACGGCGGCCGCGGGTGGGCGGCGGCGATCGCCGGCGCCGCCGGCACGCGTCGCCCCACCCGCGCCTCGCGGAGCCGATCCACCAGTCGCGCGGTCTCGGGGCCGGGCGCGGTCCCGACCTGGTCGGCCAGCACGCTTGCGAGGTCGTCGGCCACGCGCAGCGCGGCCGCCCGATCGCCCGCGAGCGCCAGGGCGCGCATCGCCGCCCGGCCCGCCGGCTCGGACGCGCGATCGACGCCGCGTGCCCGCAACGCGGCCGTCGCCGCCGCCGCCGCATCGCCCTGCGCCAGCAACCCGTCGGCGTGTCGCACCAGGGCGTCGACGCTCTGCGCGCGCCACCGCACCCGCTCGCCACCGAGCCAGTCTTCGAACTGGCTGGCGTCGGGAATCGAGAGCCCTTCGAGGAAGTCGCCCTCGACGAGCGCGGCCGCGCCCGGCCAGTCGCCGTGCGCGTACAGCTCCGCGAAGCGGTCGCAATCGAGCGTCACGCCGTCCGCACCGAGGCCGATCTGGTCGACGTCCGCCCGCACCTGATCGTCTCCCAGGACGCGCCGGAAGACATGTAGTGCCTCGCTCAGCGAGTGGCGCGCCTGCTTCTCGTCGCGGTCGCTCCACAGCAATCCCACGAGATGCTCGCGGGTGCGCCGCCGCCGGGGGCTGCGGGCGAGGTAGACGAGCAGCGCGACGTGCTTGCGCCACAGCAGCTCGGGGGGCGCGTCGGCACCGGCCACCGTCACCTGTACCGGGCCGAGCACGCGGCAATAGACGCCTGCGGGTCGAGACATGGCGCCGGGATAATCGGGCGCAGTGCGGTATAGGGCAAGCGCCGGTAGATTCAGCACCCCTATGCAGCCGCCCGCACTGGAAGACGTGCAGCGCGCCATCGGCGATCGCTACCAGCTCCTCAGCGCGGTGGGCGCCGGGGGAATGGGTTTCGTCTACAGCGCGCGGCACGTGACGCTGGGGAACGTGGTCGCGGTCAAGGTCCTGCCGCTCGAAGTGGCGGCCAGCGAAATGCGCCTGCGACGCTTTCAGCAGGAAGCCGCGCTCGCCGCGTCCCTCGCCCACCCTCACATCGTGCCGGTGTACGACTTTGGCGTGCGCGAGGGGATCACGTTCCTCATCATGCCGTTCGTGCGCGGTCCGACGCTGGAGGGCGCGCTGGCGCGGGAGCGGCCGTCGCTCGACGCCGCGCTGCGCGTGGCACGGGAGATCGGCGCGGCGCTCGACCATGCCCACGAGCGCGGCGTCGTGCACCGCGACGTCAAGCCGTCCAACATCCTCATCGACCACGACTCGGGTCGCGCCCTGCTCACCGACTTCGGGGTTGCGCACGTCGTGCGCGTTGCGACCTCGCCGCTGACGGCCCCCGGGGTCCCCATCGGCACTCCCGACTACATGGCGCCCGAACAGGCCGCCGGGGAGGAGCGGCTCGACGGGCGGGCCGATCTGTATTCGCTCGCCGTCGTGACGTTCGAGACGTTGACGGGAACGCGACCGGCCCAGGGGAGCGATCGCGCCACGCTCGCGCGGGCGCTGCGCGGCGCCCGTCCGGAGCTCCCCCTCGCGGTGGCCACCGCCCTGGTAGCCCCGCTCGCGCTGCAGCCCGACGAGCGGCCTCGGACGGTGGCGGCGTGGCTCGCCGCGGTGGACCGGGCACGCGCCCGCCCGTGGCGCCGCTGGGGCGCCACCGGCGTCGCGGCGGTCGCCGTGCTCGCCGGCGGCGCCTGGTCGCTCTGCCGTACCCATGTACTGGGAATCTGCCGGCCCGCGTCGGCCGCCACCGTCGCCGTGATGCCGTTCGACAAACTCGGCGGCGCGAGCCTGCCCGACCGGCAGCTGATGGAGGTATTCGCGCGCCGGCTGTCCGCCGCGCCCAACGTCGTGGTGCTGTCCGGCGCGCGCGTGTACAGCGAGGCGGTGCGACGCTACGGGCCCGGCCCGCTCAGCGACCCCGAGGCCGATTCGCTCGCCCAGTACTTCGACGCCAGGTACTTCGTCCAGCCGAGCCTGGTGTTTACGGGACCGCGCGTCAGACTCACCGCCCGGCTGTACCGCCGCACCGCCCGGGGCGCCATCGGCACGGGCGACCTGACCGGCTCCGTGGATTCGCTGGCCGACATGATGACGCCCGTGGGAGAGCAGGCGTTGCGTCCGATCCTCGGGCGCGAGGGGGGACTCGGGTCGGGGCGCACGTGTCCGGTGGGTTTCGCGGCATGTACCGCATACTTGAAGGGCGACGAGGCGTTTCGGCGGGGTGACTACGAGCGTGCCGCGGCACTCTACAACGAAGTCATCGCGGGAGCCTCGGATTTCGCCCCCGCGTACTTCGGCCGCCTGCTGGTGGTGGCCCAGACCAATCCCACCGAGACGACGCTACGGGAGGCGATCAGCGGCGCGCGGCTGCACGCCAGCGGCCTGGAGCGGGCCGACAGCCTGCTGCTCGCCGGCTACGTCCATTTGCTGCAGCGGGGCGACGGACGCCGGGCGCTCGAGGACTTCGAGCTCGCCGCACGGACCGCGCCGGATCAGCCGTACGTCCATTTCGTGCTCGGCGAGTTCTACCTCTTCCTCGGCGCACTGTTCGACCAACGGCTGGCGAGTGCCAAGGTGGCGTTCGATAGCGTGCTCACCCTCGACCCGAAGTTCGCTCCGGCGATTGCGAACAGCATTTCGCTCGCGCACCTCGCCGGGGACGACGAGGACGTGCGGCACTTGATCGACCTCTACCGGACGATCGACACGACGTCCGTCGTCGCGGAGCTGATCGGGATCGGCGACACCGCGATCTTCCGGCCGGCGGACGCGCTGCGGCTCCTGAATGCCGCGACGCTGGAGCGGCGCCGCTTCCCGGTGCTCGAGTTCCTCGCGATGCAAGCCGCGCAGTTCGCGACGCCCGCCGACAGTGCGCTGCAGCGCGTGGTGACCCAGCGCGTCATGCGCGCGCTCGAGCGGCGCGCCGCCACCGACTACGAGCGGGCGCTGGCGCTGCGCTGGGCCGTCGCCGCGCACCTCGCGGCCGGGCGGGCGGACAGCGCCCGGGCGCGGATCGCCCGCGCGGCGCCGGGGAGCGCGGCGCGCGAGGGCGATGCCTGGATCGCACTCGCCCACGTCACAGGGCTCGAGCCGTTGGGCGATTGGCGGCGGGCCCTCGATCGGCTCGAGACCTGGGCCACGTCCCCCACCGGAAGCCGGGACGCGACCGCGCATTGGATTCTGGCGCGCGCGGGGCGGGACTCGGGCGCTCACACCGCGGCGCTACACCGCCTGGCGCGCCCGGACAGCGCCCCGCTTCCGGTCAGTCTGAGCCTCGATCTCGAGGCACGGGCCAGCCTGGCGGCATCCGACACGGCGGGCGCACTCGAGCGGTGGGATCGCGCCACCCGCCGCTACCCCGTGCTGAGCGCGCCGTTCGATCTCGTGGCATCGCTGTGGCCGCTGCGACTCGACCATGCTCGCGTGGCCGCTGCGCGCGGCGACACCGCGGCCGCTCGACGAGCGTGCGACAGTTTCGACGCCCTCGTGGGATACGTCGATCAGGTCGCGCTGCCGCAGCTCGAGCGGGCCTGCCGCCTGCACCGGCTCCGGTGAGACCGGCTCAGGGAGGCTCCACGCGGTAGACGGGATGGATTTCCCACAGGGCCCGCAACGACGAGTTGCAGCGCCCGTGCTTGGGATCGATCGCATCGCGCCGGCGGCCCCCCGCCCCCCCCGCCCGGTGATGGCCGTCGAAGAACCCGGCGCCGACGAGCTGCACGGCGATGGGCTCGGCGAGCACGCCGTTTTTCGACCGCCTCCGGTCGGCGACGAGCCGTCTCAGGTCCGTCCGCGCCTGCCGATACGCGCTCCCCAGCTTCCCCTGCGGGATCTCGGCCACGATGCAGGAATCGGCCGGGCCGTCCCGTCGCTCCGTCAGCTCGATGTGCCAGTCGCCGTCGTCCTTGGACGTTTCGAGACGGCGGACCCAGCCGCGTACGCGATAGGTGAGCAGCTCGCGCGCGGCGCGCGGCGCGCACCCATCCCGGGCCCTCACCGCCGGCACATCCCAGCTCTGCAGCATCTCCGGAATCGACGCGGGCTGCGGCGTGATTGCGGCGAGCGTCGTGTCGATCTTCGCACTCCAGCGGTAGTGCGGCTCGGCGCAACGCTGCCGCTGGGGCGGCGACTCGGACCAGAGTCCGACGACGGTCAGGACGGCGACGCGCCACATGTCCGGCCGGCTACGCGCGCCCTGCCGCCGCGAGGCGCATCAGCTCCTCCTGGGCGCTCGCGCGGGCGTCACCGGCGGCGCGGCGATAGTAGCCGCCGTCCGGACCCAGCTCCCACGCGGTCGGGTCCGCCAGCTCCATCTCGAGGATGCGCTCCAGCCGGGCGCCGCAGCGGGGATCCAAGATCGGCGTCGCTACCTCGACGCGCCGGCGCAGATTGCGGGGTCGCCAGTCGGCCGACCCGATGTAGGACTCGGGCTCACCGCCGTTGGCGAACGAGAAGATGCGCCCGTGTTCGAGAAAGCGCCCCAAAATGCTGATGACGCGAATCCGGTCCGAGAGCCCGGGCACCCCGGGGCGTAAACAGCAGATGCCGCGAACCACGAGATCGATCTCCACTCCGGCCTGGGAGGCCCGATACAGCGCGCCGATCACCTCGGCGTCCGCCAGGCCGTTGAGCTTGGCACGGATCCGGCCGCCCCGTCCCGCGCGGGCATGCGCCGCCTCGCGCTCGATGAGGGCGATGACGCGGCCGAGCATCTGCTCGGGGGCCACGAGGAGCCGTCGGAAGCTGACCCGAGGAGGCCGCGACGACCCGCTCAGCTCGTTGAACAGGTCGTTCAAGTCGGCGCCCAGCTCGGGGTGTGCCGTGAGCAATCCGAGGTCCGTGTAGACCGCCGCGGTCGCGGCGTTGTAGTTCCCCGTCCCGACGTGGGCGTAACTGCGGAGCGCGCCGCCCTCGCGTCGCACCACGAGACCGATCTTCGCGTGCGTCTTCACGTCCACCAGGCCGTACACCACGTGGATGCCGGCCCGCTCCAGCTTCTTGGCCCAGTCCACGTTGCGCTCTTCGTCGAAGCGCGCCTTGAGCTCGACGAACACAAAAACCTCTTTGCCGGCAGCCGCCGCCCGCACCAGCGCGTCGGCGATGCCCGAGCGCCCGCCGGGTCGGTACAGCGTCAGCTTGATCGCGGCCACGTCTGGGTCGCTGGCCGCCTCGACGAAGAAGCGCTCCACGGCATCCGGGAACGAATCGTACGGGTGGTGCACGAGCACGTCGCGCTCGGCCACGAGCTCGAACACCGACTTCGTGGCCTCGAGTACGCGCCGTCCGGAGTACGGCGGGTACTGGAGCTGCGCCCGGGGCAGGTCCGCGATCTCACGGAGCGCCAGCGGGTCGAGCGGGCCCACCACGTCGAACAGATCGGCGTGGCCCAGCGTGCTGATGTGCGCCGCGTCTTCGAACTGCAGCTCGCGCAGCAGCAGGCCGCGCACGTCGGGCCGCATCCCCCGCTCCACTTCGATCCGCACCGCGAGCCCGTACGGCCGCCGCTTCGCCTCCTCCTCGATGACGTGCAGCAGATTCTCGGCGTGCCGCTCGTCCAAGTCGAGATCCCCGCCTCGGGTGACGCGAAACGTATACGCCGCCTCGATCACGCGGCCCCGGTAGACGAGGTCCAGACACCCGCGCACCACCTCCTCGAGCGGCACCAGCCCGCCGTCGTCCGGCAGCGGCACGAGCCGCGGCAGTTCGTCCGGCAGCTTCACGTACGCGAAATGCATCGGCCCGCTCGCGGCGTCGCGCAACAGGGCGGCAAGCGAGAGCCGCAGGTTGGCCATGACCGGGAAGGGGTACCCCGGCGCTCGGGTGATCGCCTGCGGCGTCAGCAGGGGAAAGACCTGCTCCGTGAAATAGTCGCGCAGCCCTGCCCGCTCCGGCTCGCTCAAGTCGCTCCAACCCCGCACGCGGATGCCCTGAGCCCCGAGCGCGGGGAGGCACTGCCGCTGCCAACAGTCCGCGTACCGCTCGAGCTGGGACCGCAGCCGGATGAAGATGGCGTCGAGCTGCTCCCTCGCGGTGAGCCCGTCTTCGCTCACGGCTCCGTCGTCCACTTGGAGCGCTCGCTTGAGGGCACCGACCTGCACCATGAAGAACTCGTCGAGGTTGGTGCGGAAGATCGACAGGAACCGGACGCGGGCGAGGAGGGGGAGCGTGCCGTCTTCCGCCAAGGCGAGCACCCGGCCGTTGAAGTCGAGCCAGCTGAGTTGGCTGTTCAGGAAGTGGTCGCGCCGGCCCAGGGCGGACTCCTCGACCGCCGAAGCCCGCGGTTCCCGCAGGCCGGCGATGGTCCACTCTCGCGTGATCACGCCCTGGGAGACGGCGCCCGAGTCTCCCGGCTCGCCGTGCGACCGCAGTCCGTTCGGCCACTCGGGCACGAGGTCGGAGCGCGCGGCGACCGCGAGCGCCGCGAGCGTACGCGGCTCGTGCAGCACCGGCGCCCCAATCCGCTCCACCACCTCGGTAAGCGGCACCCACTGGATCTGCATGCCCTCCGGCACCACCAGGCCCCTGCCGAGCCGCCGGACGAGCCAGACCTCGAGCAAGGGCCGGCCGGGTGCCGCGGGAACGGTACCCAGCAGGCGGACCTGACCATCGGCGCGCCCGAACTCCGAGCGCAACACGAAGCGGCACCCTTCCTCGCCACTGCCGCTCGCGACCGGGAGCATCAGCGTCCCGCCGCCGTGTCGCAGCGCAATCTGTCCCTGCTCCAACGCCATCACCGCCACCTCGCGATTCTCCTGCACCGCGCGCGTCAGCGCCTCGCGCTCGAGCGCCTCGTGCAGTTTCTCGGCGCGCTCGCGCTTGCCGATCAACAGGGGGCGCACGTCGTGGTCGTCGCGGAACGCACGTGCCAACCGCTCGAGCCCGGGCCACCCGCGACGCAACGTGCGGATCTTGAGCTCTTGAAACGTCCCGGCGAGCCCCCCGCCCCGAACCGTGACGATATCGTAGCACAGCTCGTAGACGGCGTGCGCGAACCAGCGGGGGCGGCTCCGGCGCCGCCGTCGCTCGGTCTCGAACGCGATCCGCGACGTCAGGAGCTTGGGGTCGACGAGTGCGCGGAGTCGACGCGCCGGGTCGGAACTCCCCGCGAGCGCCGAGACTTCGTCGAGCTCCGCCACTTCGGCTTCGTACAGCAGGGCCGGTCCGACGTCCCCGGGCCCGGGCTCGACTCGCAGGGTCAGGAGTCGCCGATCGTCGAACCGGGTCCGGAAACGGCAGGTCACGCCCCGGCGATGCAGCGTTCGGTCGGGCGCGTCGAAGTAGACGTCCCGGTTGAACAACGTCTCGACCGGCCCCGCCCGCAGTCCGGCCGGCAGCGGCGCCAGTACGAGGCGATTCAGCAGCTCGAGGCTCTTGACCTCCCCGCGATAGTCGCGCATCTCGCTCCCGCTCAGAATCCGAACCCGGCCCGCACGTATGCCCGGGTGCCCTCGACGCTATGCGCGGCGGCGACGCTCAAGGTGTTGGTCCGGCTCAAAAAGGCGACCCACACGCCGCCGCCCACGGCCGCATGCCACCGGTCCGACGTCTCGCCCGCGAGATAGACTCGCCCTGCATCGGCCAACCCGAACACACCCAGTTCCTCGGGTAGCAGCACGAAAATCCTCGCCAGGCGCAGCCGGAGCTCGGCGTTCCCGTAGACCGCCGCGTCACCGGCGAAGCGGTGCTCGGAAAAGCCGCGCACGGTCGCCGCGCCCCCGATGTACGCGGCCTCATGAAACGGATACGCGCCCCAGACTCTCTTCCCCGCGATCCGCAGCGCGAGGGTTGGCTGGAACGGCAGCGGCGCCGTCAGATAGGTCGCCGCTTCCGCGTGCCCCTCGCCGAACGGCGTGGTGACGTCGTAGGCCGCCGCATACCACCTCCCGCCGAGTGTGAGCAGCGCGCCCCGGCTCGGAGCGCGCAGCC
>Ga0209056_10001082_pt1 | contig 30105 bp, 28 predicted proteins | sample GraSoiAngelo_114_FD_185876 | JGI IMG/M metagenome (GOLD analysis project Ga0209056, IMG submission 185876) | Grasslands soil microbial communities from the Angelo Coastal Reserve, California, USA - 14_0903_13_40cm (SPAdes) (version 2) | ecosystem: Environmental > Terrestrial > Soil > Grasslands... | reverse complement strand
CGACGCTCAACGTTTCAGGACGCTGCCGTCCTCGACGAGACTGCCCAGGAGAGAGTGGAAGATCATCAGCCCGTCGGTGCCGCCCATCGCGGTCTCGGCCGCGCGTTCCGGGTGCGGCATCAGCCCGAGGACCGTGCCCCCGTCGTTGACGATGCCCGCGATGTTCTCGACGGAGCCGTTCGGGTTGGCGGCCCGCGTCACCCCCCCGTCCTCGGTGCAGTAGCGGAGGACGATCTGGTTCCCCTTCTTGAGCGTCGCGAGCACGTGCGGCTCCGCGTGGTACTTGCCCTCGCCGTGCGAGATCGGCATCCGGAGCACCTGCCCCGGCCGGATAGCGCGGGTGAACGCCGTGTCCGTGTTCTCGACGAGGAGGTGGGTCGACTGGCAGCGGTACTGGAGGCACTCGTTGCGCATGAGGGCGCCCGGCAGGAGCCCCGCCTCGCAGAGGATTTGGAAGCCGTTGCACGACCCGAGCACGACCCCGCCGCGGGCGACGAACTCGGGCAGGGCTTCGACCACCGGCGACCGGCCGGCGATCGCCCCCGCGCGCAGGTAGTCGCCGTACGAGAAGCCGCCGGGAAGGACGAGGCAGTCGAACTCGGCCAGGTTGCGGTCGCGATGCCAGACGTACTTGACCGGCTGCTGGAGCACTTCGCCGATGACGTAGTGGAAGTCGCAGTCACTCCACGTACCCGGGAACACGACCACACCAAATCTCATGGGGCGGACGGTCTCCTCTCACCATGCGGATTCACGCGACTCGCCACGCACCCATATCTTAAACGCGGGCCCCGCGTCAAGGCAAGGGACACTCGATGGTGAAGTCCTCGGTGACCGGGTTGGCGAGGAGCTTCCGGCACATCTCGTCGACGCGCGCGGTCGCCGCCGTCGGATCCGCCGCGTCGAGGTCGAGCTCGACCACCTTGCCGACCCGGAGCTCCCGGAGCTCGGCGTAGCCCAGGCCCGCGAGCGCCCGCAGGACCGCGCTGCCCTGGACGTCCAGGATCCCGCGCTTGAGCCGGATGAGCACGCGGGCCTTCACCGCCCCGGGCCCCCGGCGCCGACCAGGCGCCGGTACACCTCCTGGTAGGCTTCCTCGACCGCCCCCAGATCGCGCCGGAAGCGGTCCTTGTCCAGGCGCTCCCGGGTGCGGGCGTCCCAGAGCCGACAGGTGTCCGGGGAGATCTCGTCCCCCAGCAGGAGCCGTCGGCCCGCGCGGCCGAACTCGAGCTTGAAGTCGACGAGCAGGAGCCGGCGCCGGGCCAGGTGCGGGCGGAGCACCCCGTTCACGCGGAGGGCGGTGCGCCGGATCCACCGGAGTTCCGGGGGGGTCGCCAGGCCCAGGAGACGGACATGGTCGTCGTTGATCATCGGGTCGCCGAGCTCGTCGGACTTGTAGTAGAACTCGACCACCGGGGGGGCGACGGGGCCCCCCTCCTCGATGCCGGTCCGCGTGGCGAGGCTGCCCGCGATCACGTTGCGCACGATCACCTCGATCCGGATGATGTCGAGCCGCCGGCAGAGCATCTCGCGTTCGGAGAGGGTCGCCACGTAGTGCGTGGGCACGCCCCGGCGCCCGAGGAGCTCGAACAGCCGGGCCGACACTCGGTTGTTGACGACGCCCTTGCCGGCGATGGTCCCGCGCTTCTGGGCGTTGAAGGCGGTCGCGTCGTCCTTGAAGAACTGGACGATCAGCTTCGGGCGGTCCGTCGCGTAGACGATCTTGGCTTTGCCCTCGTAGAGCTTGCCGCGGATCTCGACGGTCATGGTTCCCCTCGCGGCCTACGGGACGAGCCCGAGCCGCTTGTAGACGGCGTCGACATTGCGCAGGTACCAGGCGGTGTCGAAGCAGCTCCCGAGCGCGGCCGGGCTCAGGAGGGCGGCCACGTCGGGGTCGGCGGCGAGGATCTCCCGGAACGAGCGCCCTTCGCGCCAGGCGCGCATGGCAGTGCGCTGCACGAGCTCGTAGGCGCGCTGACGGGGGAGCCCCCGCTCGGTGAGTGCCAGGAGCACCCGCTGCGAGAAGATGAGCCCGTGAGTCCGGTCGAGGTTCTCGCGCATCCGGGCCGGGTACACCTGGAGCCCGGCGAGGATCCGGTCCATCTGGTGGAGCATGTAGTCCACGAGACAGGTCGAGTCCGGGAGGATCACCCGCTCCACGGAGGAGTGGCTGATGTCGCGTTCGTGCCAGAGGGCGACGTCCTCCAGCGCGGCCAGCGCGTTCGCCCGCACGAGGCGCGCCAGGCCGCACACCTGCTCCGCGCCGACCGGGTTGCGCTTGTGCGGCATCGCGCTCGAGCCCGTCTGGCCCGCCGCGAACGGCTCCTCCGCCTCGAGGACTTCGGTGCGCTGGAGATTCCGGATCTCGAGCGCGATCTTCTCGAGCGAGGCCGCGAGGAGCGCGAGCGCGCCCACGAACTCGGCGTGCCGGTCGCGCTGGACGACCTGGGTGGAGACCGGCTCCGGGACGAGCCCGAGCTCGCGGCAGACCTCCTCCTCGACGTCGGGGTCGACGTGGGCGAAGGTCCCCACCGCGCCCGAGACCTTCCCGGCCCGCACGGCCTCCTTGGCCCGCCGCAGGCGCTCGAGGTTTCGGCCCGCCTCGGCATGCCAGAGGGCCGCCTTGAGCCCGAAGGTGGTCGGCTCGGCGTGGACGCCGTGGGTGCGGCCGACCATCAGCGTCTCCTTGTGGGCGAGGGCGAGCCGGCGGAGCGTCTCGCGGAGGCGCTCGAGGCCGTGGAGCAGCAGGTCGGCGGCGCGCTGGAGCTGGAGCGCGAGCGCGGTGTCGACGACGTCCGACGACGTCAGCCCCAGGTGGATGAACCGGGAGTCCGCGCCGACGGCCTCCTCGAGCTGGGCGAGAAAGGCGACGACGTCGTGGCGCGTGGTGGCCTCGAGCTCGTCGATCCGCCGGGCGTCGATCCGCGCCGCGCGGCGGATCCGCTCGACCGCCTCGCTCGGGATCCGGCCCCGCCGCGCGTACACCTCGCAGACGGCCAGTTCGACCTGGAGCCAGGCGGCGTACCTCGCCGCCGGGCTCCACAGGGCGCCCATCTCGTCGCGGGTGTAGCGGGCAATCATGCAGCCGCCCTCAAAATACCCGCGGCCGACGGCGGGGACAAGTCAGATCTGCCGGCCTAGTAGTGGCGGAGAAGCTCGCGCGGCAGGTTCCGGCGGCCGAGCGGGCCGAGCGTCACCAGCGTGAGGCGCGCCTCGTCGAGGAGGTCCGAGACCAGGGCCTGCAGCTCCTCGACGCGCACGCCGTCGATGGCCTGGAGCATCGCGTCGATCGTGAAGAACGAGCCGAAGTGCATCTCCTGCTTGGCGAGACGGTTCATGCGGCTCGAGGTCGATTCGAGCGACAGCATCAGGCTCCCCTTCAGATGATCCTTGGCGTGCGCGAGCTCCCGGGGCGTGACGCCGTCCTTCTTGAGCCCGCGCAGCTCCTTGAGCACGACCTTGACGAGCTTCGAGAAATTCGGCGGGTCGGTCGCCGCGTAGATGTAGAGGACGCCCGTGTCGCGGTAGGCCTGCGTCCCCGAGTAGATCGAGTAGACGAGCCCCTGGCGCTCGCGCACCTCCTGGAAGAGGCGGGACGACATGCTGCCGCCGATGATGTCGTTGAGCAGGTAGAGGGCGTAGCGCTCCGGCGCGGTGTGATCCAGGCCGGGGAAGCCGACGACGAGGTGCACCTGCTCGAGCGACTTCGTCACGATGTCGATGCCCGCGTGGGTGGCCGGGCGGGAGTCCTCGCGGCGGGCCGCCGGCCGGTCGAAGCCGTCGAAGCACGCCGCGAAGAGGTCGACGACCCGGTCGTGGGTCACGTTGCCGGCGACCGCGACGGTGATGCCGGCGGGCACGTACTCGTCCTCGAAGTGGCGGCGCACCGTCTCCGCGCCGTAGCCGCTCACGGCGGCGCGCGTCCCGAGGATCGGCCGGGCGAGCGGGTGCCCCTCCCACATCCGCGTCGCGAAGAGGTCGTGGATCAGGTCGTCGGGCGTGTCCTCCACCATCTTGATCTCCTGGAGGACGACCGACTTCTCGCGCTCGAGCTCGGCGGGGTCGAAGAGGGGATTGCGGAGAATGTCGGCCAGCAGCTCGACGGCGAGCGGCAGGTGCTCGTCGAGCACCTGGACGTAGAAGCACGTGTGCTCCTTGGTCGTGAAGGCGTCCGTCTGCCCCCCGACGGAGTCCATGACACGGGCGATCTCCTGGGCGCTGCGGGTCGCCGTGCCCTTGAAGACCAGGTGCTCGATCAGGTGGGAGATGCCCCCGCGCTCCGCCGCCTCGTTGCGGGAGCCGGTGTCCACCCAGATGCCGACCGCGACCGAGCGGACCTGTTCCATCCGCTCGGTGACGACGCGGATTCCGTTAGGCAGCACGCTCTTCCGGTAGTCTTCCATCTCGTGTCCGGCCCCGGGCGGCCGGCCTCTCTCGCTCCAGGTCTCGCCTCGCCGCGGGTTCGCCGGAGCGCCCGCGCCGTTCGCTGTCTCCGACCCGGCCCGAGCGGCGACCCTCGAGCCGGCGGACGCCCCTACGCGCGCGGCGGGTTGGCCGCGGCCGGGTTCCTCAGCTTCTCCTTGTCTGCCAGCGCCGGTTGCTCGCGGAGCGCCATCTTCCGGCTCAGCCGGATCTTGCCGTTCTGGTCGATCTCGATGACCTTCACGAGCACCTCGTCGCCCTCGCTCAGCACGTCGCCGACCGCGCGGATGCGGTTCTCGGCGATCTGGGAGATGTGGAGCAGCCCCTCCGTGTTCGGAATCACCTCGACGAACGCGCCGAACTCGACGATCTTCTTGACCTTGCCGACGTAGATGCGGTCGAGCTCGACCTCGCGGCAGATGTCCTGGATGATGCTGAGCGCCCGCTGCACAGAGGTGTTATCCGGCGAGAAGATCGTCACCCGCCCGTCGTCCTCGACGTCGATCTTGGTGCCGGTCTCCTCCTGGATCCCCCGGATCACCTTGCCGCCGGGGCCGATGATCTCGCGGATCTTCTCGGTGCGGATCTTGATCGTCACGAAGCGGGGCGCGTACGGGCTCAGCTCGGTCCGCGGCTTCTCGATCGTCTCGCGCATCTTGGCCAGCACGCTGAGCCGCGCCTCGCGGGCGTTGGCGAGCGCCGCGCGCATGATCTCGACCGAGACGCCGGCGATCTTGATGTCCATCTGGAGCGCGGTGACGCCCTTCTCGGTCCCGGCGACCTTGAAGTCCATGTCGCCGTAGTGATCCTCGGTGCCCATGATGTCGGTCAGGATGCCGATCCGCTCCCCCTCCTTGACGAGGCCCATGGCGATGCCGGCCACCGGCGCCCGGATGGGCACGCCCGCGTCCATGAGGGCGAGAGACGCGCCGCAGACGGTGGCCATCGACGACGAGCCGTTGGACTCGAGGATGTCGGAGACGATCCGGATCGTGTAGGGGAACTGCTCCTTCGGCGGCACGACCGGCAGCATCGCCCGCTCGGCGAGCGCGCCGTGGCCGATCTCCCGCCGTCCCGGGGAGCCGAAGCGCCGCACCTCCCCCACCGAGAACGAGGGAAAGTTGTAGTGGAGCATGAAGGAGCGATACGACTCGCCCTCGAGGGCCTCGATCTTCTGCTCGTCGTTCTTGGTGCCGAGCGTGGCCGCCACGAGCGCCTGCGTCTCGCCGCGCGTGAACAGGGCCGAGCCGTGGGCGCGCGGCAGGTAGCCGACCTCCGACCAGATCGGGCGGATCTCGCCCACCTTCCGCCCGTCGACGCGGACGCCCTGCTCGACGATGAGGCGTCGCACCTCGGCCTTCTCCACCCGCTCGAACGCCTCGCGGACCTTGGCCCGCTGGGCCTCGTCGGCGCCGAGCGCCTGGACGACCTCTTCGAACGTCCGGGCCAGGGCCTCGGCGCGGGCCTGCTTGTCGTGAGTGCCGAGGGCGGCGAGGACTCGCGGCGCCGCGAGCTCGCGGACGCGCGTCTCGAGCGCGGGGTCGCGCCCGGCGTTCTGATCGAACGGCCAGCGCGGCTTGCCTGCCTTGGCGGCCAGCTCCTTCTGGAGCCGGGCCAGCCGCCGGCAGTGCTCGTGACCGAAGGCGATCGCCTCGAGGATCGGCTCCTCGCCGAGCTCGTTGGCGCCCGACTCGACCATCAGCACGGCCTCCTCGGTGGCGGCGATCACGAGGTCGAGGCTCGACAGGGACTGCTCGGACGTCGTCGGGTTCACGATGAGCCGCCCGTCGACCAGGCCGACGCGAACGGCGCCGATCGGCCCCTGGAAGGGGATCCCCGACAGACAGAGCGCCGCCGAGGCGCCGTTCAGCGCGAGCACGTCCGGGTCGTTCTCGTGGTCGGCCGAGATCGCGAGACAGATCACCTGCACCTCGTTGGCGAAGCCCTTCGGGAACAGCGGCCGGATGGGGCGGTCGATCAGGCGGGAGGTCAACACTTCCTTCTCGACCGGTCGACCCTCGCGCTTGAAGTACCCACCGGGAATCCGGCCGCCCGCGTAGGCGCGCTCGCGGTACTCGACCGTCAAGGGAAAGAAGTCTTGCTCCTCCTTGGCGGTCTTGGCCGCGACGCACGCGGCGAGCACGATGGTGCCGCCGTGACGGACGACGACGGCACCGTCCGCCTGCTTGGCCACCCGTCCGGTTTCGAGGGAGAAGGGCTGGCCGTTGACGTCGGTGCGCACAGTGTGGGTCATACGCGTGCTCTTCCTCCTGCGTCGGGTACGTCCTGGCGGGGTGCGCGGCTCGGCCGACCGGCGGCCGCCGTCACCGACGGATACCGAGTTTTTCTGTGACGGCCCGGTAGCGCTCGGGGTCCCTCTTGCGCAGGTATTCGATCAACCCGCGTCGCTTCCCGATCAGCATGAGAAGGCCTCGGCGGGAGTGATGGTCCTTCGCGTGGGCCTTGAAATGCTCCGTGAGGCCGTTGATCCGTTCCGTCAGGAGGGCGATCTGAACTTCTGGCGACCCCGTGTCTGCCTCGTGCGTCCGAAACTGCTCGATCAGGCTCTTCTTCCGCTCGACGGCCAGAGCCATTCGGGTCTCCTTCCGGAGGACGGTTCATCCGCCCCAATCGCCGCGCCCCGAGCAGACACCCTCTGCCCACCGGGCGGGTTCAAATCTCATGTCCCCTGTTAAATTACGGATTTACGGTAGCACGGTGTCAGCCGGAAGTAAAGATTCTCTGGGAGACGTCAAGGCGCTCTCTCAGAGAAGTCCGCCGGCGGTCTCGACGTCGGCGCGTACTTGCTTGACCAGGGCCTCGACGTCCGGGAACTTCCGTTCCTCGCGGATTCGCTCGGCGAGGGCCAGGCTGATCGGTCGGTCGTATAGATCTCCTGAGAAATCAATAAGATAGGCTTCTACCCAGTACTGGTCTTCGCCGAAGGTCGGCCGGTACCCGACGTTCACGACGCACTTGTGCCCGCCCGCGCCCGCTTGGCCTCCCGCCTCCTCGAGGCCGGTCCGGGCGTAGCCTGCGTAGACGCCGGTCGCCAGGAGCAGCGGCCGGTCGGGCCGGACGTTGGCGGTGGGAAAGCCGAGTCGGCGTCCGCGACCGGCGCCTCGGACGACGACCCCGCGCAAGGTCCAGGGCCGGCCGAGCAGGCGCCGGGCGGCGGCGACATCGCCCGCCCGCAGGGCGTCGCGGACGGCCGAGGAGGACACGGGCGTGCCGCCGACCTCGAGGGGGGGGATGACGTGGGCGCGGAAGCCGAGCCGGGGCGCGAGCGACTGGAGGAGCCGGGCGTCGCCGCGCGCGCCGCGGCCGAAGGTGTGGTTGAAGCCCACCACGATCTCGCGCGCCCGCAGCGTGCCGACGAGGACGTCCTCGACGAACGCCTCGGGCTCGACGCGCGAGAACTCGAGCGTGAACGGGATGACGACGGTCAGGTCGATCCCGCGCGCGGCGATCAGCTCGAGGCGCTCCGCGAGCGTCGTGATCGGCTCGGGGGCCTGCCCGGGCCGGAGCACCTGGAGCGGATGGGGGTCGAAGGTGCACGCGACCGCGCCGGCGCCGAGCGCGCGCGCGCGCGCGGTCGCGAGGTCGAGGATCTTCTGGTGAGCCAGGTGGATCCCGTCGAAGGCGCCGAGGGCGACGACGCTCGGCGGCGCGTCAGGCGGGGAGGGCTGGAGTCCCCGGACGATCCGCATGGAGTATCCGCTCGGGCTTGACCCGCCCCCCGGGCACGCGACGCCCGATTCCGAGAAACCTCTGGCCGGCGCCGTACACGCGCGCCAGCCCCTGGGCGCCCTCCTCCCCCCCCGGGACGCTCCTGCCGTGGAGCCACGCGGCCGCCGCCGCCTCGTCGAGCACGACCGGCGGCAGCGCCGCCACGGCGGCGTCGGGCGCCAGCACGGCCGGCCAGAGCCGGCTCGCGACCCCCGCCTCCACGAGCGCCCAGGCCACCGCGTCCTCGACCCGGAACGGGCCGACGCGCGTCCGGACCAGGCGGTCGACGGCGCCCCCCACGCCGAGGGCGCGCCCGAGGTCGGCGGCGAGCGTCCGCACGTAGGTCCCCTTGCCGCAGACGATCCGGAGCGTCACGTGCGGCAGCGCGAGCGCCTCGACCCGGATCGACCGCACGACCACCTCCCGCGCCGCGCGCTCCACCTCGACCCCCGCCCGCGCCAGCTCGTAGAGGCGCCGCCCCGCGTGGTGGACCGCGGAGTACATCGGCGGGACCTGGTTGATGACGCCCGTGAGCGGCGCGCAGGCCTGCTCGATCTCCTCGCGGGAGAGCGCGGGCACGGGGGTCTCCGCGAGGACCGTGCCCGTCAGATCCTGGGTATCGGTCGCGACGCCGAGGCGGACCACCGCGAGGTACTCCTTGTCGTGGTCCATCAGGTAGGGGGCGAGCTTCGTCGCCTCGCCGATCAGGATCGGCAGCACCCCGGTCGCGGCCGGGTCGAGCGTTCCCCCGTGACCGACCTTCGGCGCCGGCAAGAGCCGCCGCAGCCTCGACACGACCTCGAACGAGGTGACGCCGGCTCCCTTGTCGACGACGAGGACGCCCGAGCGGCTCGGCTTCACCGGGGCAGCGCCGCCCGGATCGCGGCCAGGAGCAGGGCCTCCGCGGCCTCGAGCGTGCCGCGGAGCACGCAGCCCGCGGCGTTGGCGTGGCCGCCGCCGCCGAACCGCGCGGCGATGCGGTTGACGTCCACCTCCCCCTTGGCGCGGAGGCTCACCTTGACGGACCCCGTTCCCTGCTCGCGCAGGAGCGCGGCGACCTTCACCGTCCCGATCGAGCGCGGGTAGTTCACCAGGTCCTCCGCCTCCACGAAGGCCTCGCGGACGAGGCCCGCGGGCAGGGCGAGCCAGGCGATCCGCCCGTCCTCGCTGACCCGGACCCGCGCGAGGACGCGGCCGAGCTCGGCGAGGGCCTCCGGGGTCCGGCGCTCGTAGAGCTGGGTCGAGACGAACGCCGGCTTCGCCCCAGCGGTCACGAGGTCGGCGGCGATGCGGAAGGTCGCGGGCGTCACGTTCGAGTACCGGAACGAGCCCGTGTCCATGTGGATCGCGGTGAAGAGGTTGGTGGCGATCCCCGGCTTCACCGGCAGGTCCAGCGCGACGATCAGCGCGTAGACCATCTCGCCCGTGGCCGCCGCGGTCGGATCCACCCAGTTCACGCTGCCGTAACGGTGATTGTCCGGGTGGTGGTCGACGTTGACGACGACCGGGGCCGCTCGGCGGGCGCCGTCGATCAGCCCTTCGGTCCGGCCCGGGTCCGGGCAGTCGGTCAGGACCGCGAGGTCGAAGCGGCCGTCGACCTGCTCGAGCCGCCGGTAGCGCTCGGCGCCGGGGAGAAAGGCGAGCGATTCCGGCACGGGGTGGGGCCCGCCGTACGCGACCGCCCACCCCGCGTCCTCGAGAGCCATCCCGAGCGCCAGGAGGGTGCCCAGCACGTCGCCGTCGGGATGGACGTGGCCCAGCATCAGCGCCCGCCCGGGCGGGCGCCCGAACGCCGCCCGCACCTCCGCGGGGACGCCGGGGCGCGGGCCGGTCGCGGCGGGATTCATTCGGGCCTCGCCGCGCGGCGACCGCGTCCCGCGACCGGCGGGCTCGGCCGGGCCCGGGCGGCGCGCCTAGTCATGCTTGAGCTGACGCAGCAGGGTCTGGATGTGGGCCGCGCGCTCCATCGAGCGGTCGGCGCGGAACTCGAGGGTCGGCGTCGTCCGCAGGTCGAGGTGACCGCGGAGCCAGGTCCGGATGAACCCCTTGGCGCTCGCGAGCGCGGCGAGCGACGACGCCCACTGCTCCTCGCTGCCCAGGACCGAGACGAAGATCTTGGCCAGCCGCAGGTCGCTCGTGGTCTCGACCTCGGTCACGGTCACGAACCCCAGACGGGGATCCTTGAGCTCCCGCTGGAGCAAGAGCGAGACCTCCTCCTTGATGAGCTGGTTGATGCGGTCGAGGCGCTTGGCCTGCATCACCGGAACTCCACCGACCGGTCGATCACGTAGCCCTCGAGGTTCTCCTCCATGAAGTCCATCACCTTGTCGACCACCTCGTTGGCGTGCCGCGAGTCGTGCGAGACGCACGCGACGGCGAGGGTCGCGCGCTGCCAGGAGTCGTGATGGTCCACCTCGGCGATCGAGACGTCGAAGCGCCCCCGCACCTTGTCCTTCAAGCTCTTGAGGATGTGGCGCTTGCCCTTGAGCGAGCCGACCTCCGGGAGATGGAGCTCGAGGATGCCGAGCCCCACGCGCGCGGCCGACACGCTCCTATCCGATCGGCGGCCGGCCGACGGCGCCCGACCGCGGAGGGGACGGCGAGGCAACCCGCGTCATCGGCGTCCTACAGGGTCCGGGCGACTTCCTCGGTGGTGTAGGCCTCGACGATGTCGCCGACCTGGACGCTCCCGACGCCCTCGACCGACAGGCCGCACTCGAGGCCGGCGAGCACTTCCCGCACGTCGTCCTTGAACCGCTTGAGCGAGGAGATCGTGCCCTCTCCGAGCACGGTGGCGTCGCGGCGGACCCGCGCCCGGGCGCCGCGCACGATCTTGCCCTCCTGGACGTAGCTGCCGAGGATCGTCCCGACCTTCGAGATCGAGAAGATCTGCCGCACCTGGGCGCGCCCGAGCGACAGCTCGCGGATCTCGGGCGCCAGCATGCCCGAGAGCGCGGCCTTGAGGTCGTTGATCGCGTCGTAGATGACGTTGTAATTGCGCACGTCCACGCCGTCGGCCTGGGCCTGGCTGGCCGCCTTGGGCTCCGCCTTGACGTTGAACCCGAGCACGATCGCGTTGGAGGCCGAGGCGAGCATGACGTCGCTCTCGGTGATGGCGCCGACCGAGCCGTGGATGACCTTGAGCTTCACCTCGTCGGTCGACAGGCGTTCGAGGGCCTCGGTGAGGGCCTCCACCGAGCCCTGGACGTCCGCCTTTAGGACGAGCCGCAGCTCCTTGACCTCGCCGGCCTCGATGCGGGCGTGGAGGTCCTCGAGGGTCACCCGCGTCGTCGCGCGGCCCCGCGTTCGGTCGCGGTCGGCGCGCATGGTCGCGATCTGGCGCGCCTTGCGCTCGTCGGCGACCGCGACGAGCGTGTCGCCGGCCGACGGCACGCCCGAGAGGCCGAGGACCTCCACGGGATCGGAGGGGCCCGCCGCCCGTACCTTCTTGCCGGAGGCGTCCAGCAGCGCGCGGACGCGGCCGGAGTGCGAGCCGACGACCACCACGTCGCCCTCGCGCAGGGTCCCGCTCTGGATCAGCGCGGTCGCGACCGCCCCGCGGCCGCGATCGAGCCGGCTCTCCACGATCACGCCCTTGGCGGCGCGGTTCGGGTTCGCCTTCAGCTCGAGCACCTCGGCCTGGAGCGCGGTCATCTCGAGCAGCTGGTCGATGCCGGCGGTCGTCTTGGCGGAGGTGCCGATGAAGATCGTCTGGCCGCCCCACTCCTCCGGCACGAGGCCGTGGTTCGACAGCTCGCGCTTCACCCGCTCCAGGTCCGCCTCCGGCTTGTCGATCTTGTTGACGGCGACGACGATCGGCACGTTGGCCGCCCGCGCGTGGTTGATCGCTTCGACCGTCTGCGGCTTGACGCCGTCGTCGGCGGCGACCACCAGGATGACGATGTCGGTCGCCTGGGCGCCGCGGGCGCGCATCGCCGTGAACGCCTCGTGGCCGGGGGTGTCGAGGAAGGTGACCTTGCCGTGACGCGTCGTCACCTGATACGCGCCGATGTGCTGGGTGATGCCGCCGAACTCCTTCTCGGTGACCTTGGTCTTCCGGATCGCGTCGAGCAGCGAGGTCTTGCCGTGGTCGACGTGGCCCATCACGGTGACGACGGGCGGCCGGAGCTGGCGCTGCGTGGGATCGGTGTCGTCGTCGTCGACGAGCTCGCCCTCGACCGACCGGACCTCGACGTCGAAGTTGAACTTATCCGCCACGAGCTTGGCGGCGGTCGGATCGAGGATCTCGTTCACGGTCGCCATGACCCCCAACTCGACCAGCGCCTTGATCACCTCGCCCGACTTCCGCCGCATCCTCTCCGCGAGCTCGCCCACCGTCACCGACTCGGGCACCCGGATCAGCTCGCGCTTGACCTCGGCGGGCGGCGCTTCGACCGACGCCGGCGCCGGCTTCTCGACGGCGGCCGCCGGCGCCGCCGGACGCGGCGGCACGATCGGCCGCGGCGGTGCGGCCGGCGCGGCGGCGACTCGCGGCGGCGCGAACGGACCGACCGGACGCGCTGGGGTCAGGGGGCGGGCCGGGCGCGCGGGGGCCGCCGCGGGGCGCTCGATCGGCCGGAAGGGGACGATCTTGGGCTCCGGCTTCCGCGGCGCCCCCGGGGGCGCGGGCGGCGCCAGCGGCGGCGGCGGCGGGGCCACCGGCGCCGCGGGCTCGGAGACGAGTTCGCCCGGCGGCTCGGGGAGGACCTCGGCGGGCTTGGGTTTGACGATCGTGGCGGCGGGCCTGAGCTCGACCGCGTCGGGCTCGGGTTCGGCCGCGGCCCGCTTGACCAGCACCGCCGTCCCGGCTTCCGCCGCGGCCGGGGCGCCGGCCGCCAGGGGCTTCGGGCGCGCGCGCTTGGGCTTTGCCTCGGCCGGGAGCTCCCGTCCCTTGCCGAGCCTGACCCTGAGCGCGTTGGCCGTGTCGTTGTCGAGGGGAGTCATGGCGCGCTTGCCCTTCTGCCCCATCTCCTCGAGCGCCATCATCAGGTCCTTGCTGGTGACGCCGAGCTCCTTCGCGAGATCGATCACCTTGATTCGTGCCGCCACAGTCCCCTCACCTCCTCCACCAGCTCAGCGCCGGCCGCACACGGTTTCCTGAAGGCGTGCGCCAGCCGCCGGCGGGCGAGCGCTCCGTCGAGACACGCGGGAGTCGGGCACACGTAGGCGCCACGGCCGGGGGCGGTGCCGGCAGGATCCACGCGCACCCGGCTCTGCCCGTCGCAGACGAGCCTGACCAGGTCCGGCTTGGGTCGCACCGCGCCACAGGCCACGCACCGTCGGACGGGCCCCCCGCTCACTCAGTGGCCGCGCCCCCGTCGTCCGCGGGAGCGGCCAGCTCCGCTTCCTCCTCGGGCCGCGCCGGGTGACGGTCGAGCCACTCCTGCGCCGCCGTCACCAGCTCCCCCGCCCTCTTGTCGTCCATGCCGGTCAGCTCCATCACCCGCTCGGCGCCCGCCCGGACGACCAGCGCCGGGGAATGGAGCCCGCCGCCCACCAGCTTGTCCACGAGGGCCGGCGTCGCGTCGAGGAGCTCGGTCAGGGCCCGGCGCCCCCCGGCCATCTCCTCCTCGAGCCGCACCCGGTCCGCCTCGATTTCGGACTCGCTCTTGATGTCGATGCGGAGCCCCGTCAGCTTGGCGGCGAGGCGGGCGTTCTGGCCCTTCTTGCCGATCGCCAGCGAGAGCTGGTTGTCCGGCACCGTCACGAGCACCGCCGGCTGCGGCGGCTCCTGGCCCTCCTCGCCGGGGGCGGCGGGCGGCGCCTCGAGGAGCGTCACCGACGACACCTTGGCCGGCGAGAGCGCGCGCGCCACGAACGTCGCCGCGTCGTACGACCATTCGACGATGTCGATCTTCTCGCCCCGCAGGTCACGGCTGATCACCTGGATTCGCGTGCCGCGCAGGCCCACGCAGGCGCCGATCGGGTCGACGTCGCGCTTGGTGGAGGCGACGGCGACCTTCGCGCGCTCGCCGGGCTCCCGGGCCACCGCCTTCACGACGACGATCCCCTCCTGGACCTCGGGGATCTCCGTCTCGAAGAGGCGCGCGAGGTAACCCGGATGCGTCCGGGACAGCGTGATCTGGGGCCCCTTCGAGCTCTTCTTCACCTCGACGACGTACGCCCGTACGCGGTCCCCGGGATTATACCGCTCCCCGGGGATCTGCTCCCGCTCCGGGAGCACGGCCTCGGCCTTGCCCATCTCCATGATCACGTTCCGCTTCTCGATCCGGTGGACGACGCCGCGCACGAGCTGGCCTTCCTTGCCGATGAACTCGGCGTAGATGCCCTCGCGCTCGGCCTCGCGGACCCGCTGGAGGATCACCTGCTTGGCGGTCTGCGCCGCGATGCGCCCGAACTCTTTGGGCGCCAGCTCCTGCTCCAGCTCGTCGTCAAGCTCGGCCTCGGGATTGAGCGCCTTCGCCTCCGCGAGGCTGATCTCGAGCTTGGGATCGGCGACCTCCTCCACCACCCGCTTGCGCTGATAGACCTTGAGCGCCCCCGTCGACCGGTCCAGATGCATCCGGACGTTGTCGGCGGCCCCCATGGTCTTCTTGGACGCCGACAGGAGGGCGGACTCGAGCGCCTCGAAGAGGACCTCCTTGTCGATCCCCTTCTCCCCGGCGATCTGCTGGATCACGGTCAGGAGCTCGCGGTTCATCACGCATGCCTCGGCCACGGGACCTCGGCATCGAGTCGGGCCTTGCTCAGGACCTCGCGCGGCACCTCGACCCGATCCCCTTCGGTCTGGATGGTGAGGCGGTCGGCGGCGACGTCGAGGAGCCGGCCCCGAACCTCGGTGCGTCCCTGGAGCGGCTCCCGGAACCAGCAGCGCACCCTCTTGCCGCACGCCCAGCGGAACTCCCGATCGCTCCGGAGCAGCCGGTCGAGGCCGGGCGAGGAGACCTCCAGATCGTAGCTCTCGGCGATCAGCCCGGAGACCTCGAGGAGGTCGCCCGTCTCGCGGGACAGGCGGGCGCAGTCCTCGATGCTGGCGCCGCCCGGCTTGTCGACGAAGAGGCGCAGGACGAAGCGTCGCCCTTCGCGTCGCCAGTCGAGGTCGACCAGACCGAGGCCGTGGCTCTGCAGCACCGGTTGCATCACTTCCTCGATTTTCGAGAGCCGTTCTACGTGGTCCATCGCCCGACACCAAATTCGGCGCGGCGCCCGCACCACCGACCGCCTGGCACACGCCCGCGCCGGCCCTGCCCGCTAAACCAAAAAAGTGGGCGAGGCCCACTTTTTCGAGACTTTAGCACGCCGCCCACGGGCACGCAAGCCTTATCCCGGCCCCGCGACCTCTCGGACCGCGGCCGCGACCCCGGCCGGGGGGACGCGGAGCTCCGCGCGGGTCCGGCGCGACCGCACCTCGACCACCCCCTCCTTGGCGAGCGCGGTGCCGACGGTCACGCGGACGGGCAGGCCCAGGAGGTCGGCGTCCTTGAACTTTACCCCCGGCCGCTCGTCCCGGTCGTCGAGCAGCGTCTCGATGCCGGCCGCCCACAGGCTCCGGTAGATCGCCTCGGCCGCGTCGGCCTGCGCCCGGTCGCGCGTCCCCACCAGCACCACGTGGGCGTGCAAGGGGGCGATGGCCCACGGCCAGATGATGCCGTCGGCGTCGTGCGACTGTTCCACGGCGGCGGCCGCGATGCGCGCGGGGCCGATGCCGTAGCTGCCCATGACGATCGGGCGCTCCTGGCCCGCCTCGTCGAGGACCAGCGCCCGGAACGGCACCGAGTACTTCGTGCCGAGCTTGAAGATATTCCCGATCTCGATGACCCGCTCGACGGCCAGGGGGGCGCCGCACTGCGGGCATCCCTCGCCGGCGACGGCCGCGTGCAGATCGGCGAAGCGGCACTCGAAATCCACGCCCGCGCTCACGCCTCGGAGGTGATAGCCGTCGCGGTTGGCGCCCACGACCCACCGGCCGGCGCGGAGCGCCTCGTCGGCCACCACCGGCACCTTGACTCCGACGGGGCCGACCGACCCCAGGCCGGCGCCGAGGGCGCCCCGGACCTCCTCGGGGTGGGCGGGACGGACCTCCTCGCCGAGCACGCGGGCGAGCTTCCGCTCGTGGAGGCTGTGGTCGCCGCGCACGAGCGCCAGCACGGGACCCGACTTCGCCGCGACGTAGAGCAGGGACTTGACCGTGCGCCGCGGCTCGAGGCCCAGGAGCGCCGACACCTCGGCGATCGTCTTGGCGTTCGGCGTCGCCACCTCCCCGCGGGCCTCCGTCGCCGGAGGCGGCGGCGCCGGGACGCTCCGGGCCAGCTCGAGGTTGGCCGCGTAACCGCAGGCCGCGCAGACCGCGACCTCGTCCTCGCCGGCGGGGCTCGGCGCCATGAACTCGTGCGAACCGAGGCCCCCCATCATGCCCGGGTCGGACTCCACCACGAGGTAGCGCACCCCGCAACGGTCGAAGATCGTGCCGTAGGCCGTCTTGTGCGCCGCGTACGCGCGGTCGAGCCCGGCCACGTCCAGGTCGAGCGTGTACGAGTCCTTCATCAGGAACTCGCGGGTCCGCAGCACCCCCGAGCGCGGCCGCGCCTCGTCGCGCTCCTTGGTCTGAATCTGGTACCAGATCTGCGGCAGGTCGCGATAGGAGCGGATCTCGCGGGCGGCGAGCCAGGCGACGACCTCCTCGTGGGTCATGCCGAGGCACATGTCGCGCCCGTTCCGGTCCTTGAGGCGGAACATCTCGCCGCCGATCGCGTCCCAGCGCCCCGACTGCTGCCAGATCTCGGCGGGGTGGAGCACCGGCAGCGTGACCTCCTGGCCGCCGATCGCGTTCATCTCCTCGCGGAGGATCGCGGCGATCTTGTCGAGGACGCGCTGGCCGAGCGGGAGGTAGACGTAGATGCCGGCCGCGAGCTGCCGGACGAGACCGGCGCGCAGCATCAGCCGGTGGCTGATCGCCTCCGCATCCGCGGGATCTTCCCGCAGCGTCGGGATCAGCGACTTGGCGAACCGCATCGAGGCCGGCGGCCGGTCAGTCGACGGGGGGCGACAGGAGAGCCTCCGCCCGGCGCTCCTCGAGGAAGGTCTGGACCTCCTCGCGCATGGCCTGGACGATCTCTTGCTCGGGCACCTTGCGGATCACCGCGCCCCGCTTGAAGATGAGCCCGATACCCTTGCCGCCGGCGACGCCGATGTCGGCGGCGCGCGCCTCGCCGGGTCCGTTCACCTCGCAGCCCATCACCGCGATGTGGATCTCCTCGTTGAGGCCCTTGAACTCGTCCTCGACCTCCTTCGCGAGCTTGACGAGGTCGACGTCCGCCCGGCCGCAGGAGGGACAGGCCACGAACGTGAGACCGCCCTTGCGAAGGCCGAGCGCCTTCAGGATGTCGATCCCGACCTTGACTTCCTCGGTCGGGTCCGCGGAGAGCGAGACGCGGATCGTGTCGCCGATGCCCTCCGCGAGCAGCGTCCCGAGCCCGATCGCCGACTTGATGGTCCCCACGCCCGGCGTCCCCGCCTCGGTCACGCCGAGGTGGAACGGGTACTCGACCTGATCGGCGAGCATTCGGTAGGCCTCGATCATCATGACCGGGTCGGACGCCTTCAGCGAGATCTTCATCTCGGGGTAGTGGCAGTCCTCGAGGATCCGGATGTGGCGGAGCGCCGACTCGACCATGCCCTGGGCCGTGGGCCCGCCGTACTTGGCGAGCAGGTCCTTCTCGAGCGAGCCCCCGTTGACACCGATCCGGATCGGGATCTTGCGCTCCTTGGCCAGGTTCACGACTTCTTGCACGAACGCCGTGCCGCCGATGTTGCCGGGGTTGAGCCGGAGGCCGTCCACCCCCTGCTCGAGCGCGATCAGCGCGAGCTTGTAGTTGAAATGGATGTCCGCGACGAGCGGGATCCGGATCTGGCGCTTGATCTCGCCGAGTTTCTCCGCCGCCTCGCGCACAGGCACCGCGCAGCGGACGATGTCGCAGCCGGCCGCCTCGAGCGCCCAGATCTGGAGCAGCGTCGCCTGGACGTCGCGGGTGTCGGTCTTCGTCATCGACTGCACCGTGATCGCCGCGTCACCGCCCACCTTCAGCTGGCCGAGCCGGATCTGCGTCGTCTTTCGTCGGGGTGTCATCGCGGCACTCCTATCTGAAGAGCCTGAACGCATCGAGCCGCATGAGGTCGTTATACAGCGCGTAGACCATCAAGAGCATCAGCAAAGCGAAGCCGAGTTGCTGCATGACCTCCCGCTTCCGGAGCGAGAGCGGACGGCCGAGCGCCGCCTCAATCGCGAAGAAGAACAGGTGCCCGCCGTCCAGCATCGGCACGGGCAGGAGATTCAGCACGCCCAGGTTGATGCTGATGATTGCCGTGAAGAACGCGAGCGCGGCCGCGCCCTGCCGGGCCTGCCGTCCCGCCTCGGTGGCGATCTGCAGCGGCCCGCCGATGTTCGAGGAGTCGATCTGCCGCGTGAGAAGCTTCCAGAGGCCGGTCACCGTCAGCGTCGTCATGTTCCAGGTCTGCACGAGCCCCTGGCCGACGGCCGCGAGCGGGCCCGAGCGCACGTAGGTGACCGCCGCCTGAGTGTCGATGCCGATCCCGATACGCCCGACCTCGATCTCCGTGCCGTTTGGCGCGCGTTCGCGAATCCGGTCGGCCGTCACCGTGAGCTCGAGCTCTCCGCCGGCGCGCTCGACCGTGAGCGTGAAGCGCCCGCCCGGCCGCTTCTGGATGGCCTGGGTCAGCTCCTCGGGCGTGTAGATCGGCTCCCCCGCCACCGCCCGCACGGTGTCGCCCGGCCGGAAGCCGGCGCGCTCCGCGGGCGAGCCCGGGCTCACCGTGCTCACGTGCGGCGTCAGCAGCGGGCCCACGCCGATGTCCCACATCTCCTTCGGCTCGCCGAAGAGGTCGGGCACGGTGGTCCGCCGGGGCACCAGGGAGACGGCGAGCCGCGCGCCGCCGCGCTCGACCTCGAGCTCGACCGGGCGGGCCGACGCCGCGCTCACGGCCCGCCCGAGATCCTCCCAGTTGGCCACGGGCCGCCCGGCGAAGGACGTCACGCGATCGCCCGTCCGGACGCCCGCCTGAGCCGCGGGCCCGCCCGCGCTGACGCGGCCGACCACGGCCGGCAGCACGGGGCGCCCGAGGATCATCAGCATCGTCGCGAAGATCACCGCCGCCAGCACGAGGTTCATGCCAGGGCCCGCCAGCACGATCAGGAAGCGCGCCCAGAGCGGTTTCAACGCGAAGGCCTTGGCGGGGTCCCAGGCCGCGCCCCCGCCGCCCTCGAGGGGGCTCTCCTCGCCGACCATCTTCACGTAGCCGCCCATCGGAACCGCCGAGAGGCAGTACTCGGTCTCCCGGCCGCGCCAGCGGAGCAGCACGGGCCCGAAGCCGATCGAGAAGCGCTCGACACCCACCCCCACCCAGCGGGCGACGAGGAAGTGGCCGAGCTCATGGATCAGGATGAGGAGGCCGACGACGACGACGAACGACACGACCGTGATCACGCGGCGGGCCCTCCCGCCAGGCGCCCCAGGAGCTCCGCGGCCAGGCGCCGCGCCTCGAGGTCGACCGCCACGCAGTCCTCGATCGAGCGGAGGCGCCCGGGCGCCCGCGCGGCGAGCGTCCGTTCGATCAGCTCCGGGATCCGCACGAACCGCAGGCGCCCCTCGAGGAAGGCGGCGACGGCGACCTCGTTGGCGGCGTTCAGCACGACCGGGGACGCGTCGTCGCGCTCGACCACGGCGCGGGCGAGCGCGAGGCAGCGGAACTTGTCGCAGTCTGGTTCGGCAAAGGTGAGGGGGCCGACCCGGGTCAGGTTGAGGCGTTCCGCCGGCGTCGGTCGGCGCTCCGGGTACGTCAGCGCGTAGAGGATCGGAATGCCCATGTCGGCCACGCCGAGTTGGGCGAGGACGGCGCCGTCGATGTACTCGACCATCGAGTGCACGATGCTCTGCGGGTGGACGACCACCTGCACCTGGTCCGGCCGCACGTCGAAGAGCCAGCGCGCCTCGATGATCTCCAGCCCCTTGTTCATCAGCGTGGCGGAGTCGACCGTGATCTTCGCCCCCATCTTCCAGGTCGGGTGCCGGAGGGCGTCGGCAACGGTCGCCTCGGCCAGCTTCTCCTTCGGCCACTCCCGGAACGGGCCGCCCGACGCGGTGAGGATGATCCGGTGGACGTCGCTTCGGTTGTGCCCGGCCAGGCACTGAAAGATCGCGCTGTGCTCGGAGTCCACCGGCAGGAGCGGCACCTTGTGCTCGCGGGCCGCGGCCGTCATCAGGGCGCCCGCCATCACGAGGGTCTCCTTGTTGGCGAGCGCGATGGGCTTGCCCGCCTGGATGGCTGCCATCGTCGGCAGGAGCCCGGCCCCGCCGACGAGTGCCGAGAGCACGATGTCCGAGGGCACCTCGGCGGCGAGGGTGGCGAGCCCCTCCGCGCCGCGGAGCAGCTCTGGCAGCGGGGGCCCGAGCGCGCGCGCGAGCCGGTCGACGGCGCCGCCGTCCAGGAGCGCCACCGCGCGCGGCGAGTATTTGCGGCAGAGATCGGCGAGCCGCTCGACGTTCGACCCCCGGGCGGCGAGCCCGGCGACCCGGAACTCGTCGGGGAACGCCGAGACGATCTCGAGCGTGCGGAGGCCGACCGACCCGGTGGCGCCGAGCAGCGTGATTGACCGCACGGCTCAGCCCATGTGCCGCGCGTAGTAGAACAGCGCGGGCGTGTTGAAGAGCAGGCTATCCAGGCGGTCGAGGAGGCCGCCGTGGCCCGGGATGACCCCGCCCGTGTCCTTTGTGTGAGCGCTCCGCTTCAGGACGGACTCGGCCAGGTCACCGCACTGGCCGACGAGCCCGAGGAGCGCGCCGCCCGTCAGGCCGACCCCGATCGGGCGCCCGGGAAAGAGCCACCACACGCAGAGCCCGGCCGCCAGCACCGAGACCCCGAACTGGGCCACCGCGCCCTCGACGGTCTTCCCGGGGCTGATCGTCGGCGCGAGCGGGTGCCGGCCCAGCCGCGACCCGACCACGTAGGCCGCCGTCTCTCCGAGCCAGGTCACGGCGAGCAGGAACACGATCCAGGCGGCGCCCTGCGGCAGCTTCCGGAGCCAGACGGCGAAGCCGAGCAGCCAGTTGACGTAGCAGACGCCGAGCAGCGTGAGCGCGGTCGGACCCCACGCGGGCGGGCGTCGGGTCGCCAGCGGCAGGCTCAGCAGGAGCATGACGGCCGCCGTGAACACGAGCGGGAGCTGGTCCTCACCGAGGAAACTTCCCGTCACGCCGAGCCCGGCCGCGAGCCCCGCCCACCGATAGACCGTCTCGCCGTGGCGCGCAAACATCCGCGTGAACTCCCACTGGGCGCGGGCGCTCAGCAGGAGCACGAAGAGCGAGAAGAGGGGGGCGGCGGCACCGTAGAGCAGCCAAAGGAAGATGGGGATGAAGACGACCGCGCTCAGCAGGCGCCGCGCCACCGCCGCCTCGGCGGCCCCCGGCCACCTCACACCCCACCGAACCGGCGCTCGCGACCCTGGTACTCCGCGATCGCGCTGTACAGATCGTGCGGCCCAAAGTCGGGCCACAGGACCGACGTCACCCAGAGCTCGGTGTAGGCGATCTGCCACAGCAGGAAGTTCGAGATCCGCATTTCGCCGCTCGTGCGGATCAGGAGGTCGGGGTCCGGGGCGTCGCCGGTGTAGAGGGCGCGCGCGATGCGATCCTCGTCGATCTCGGCGGGGGCGAGCTCCCCGCGCTCGACCCGCGCCGCGAGCGCCCGGAACGCGTCGACGAGCTCGTCGCGGCCTCCGTAGTTGAAGGCCATGAAGAGCGTCATCCCGGTGTTGCCGGCCGTCGCGTCCGTGACGTGGTCGATGCCGCGCTTCACGGCAGTGGGCACGCCCTGGGCGCGCCCGATCACCCGGAGCCGGATGTTCCGCGCCATCAGCTCGGGCAGCTCCTGGTGGATCGAGCGCTCGAGGAGGCTCATCAGCGTGGCGACCTCCTCGCTCGGGCGGCTCCAGTTCTCCGACGAGAACGCGTAGAGGGTGAGGTAGCCGACGCCGAGCGTGTCCGCCGTGCGCACGACCGTCCGCGCCGACTTGACGCCCTCCGAGTGCCCGGCGACCCGCGGCAGCCCACGCTGGGTGGCCCAGCGACCGTTGCCGTCCATGATGACCGCCACGTGCCGCGGCACCGGCTGCGAGCGGACGCGGTCGAGGAGCTCGCTCTCGCCGAGCGTGACCTGGCCGGGCTTCAGCGCCATGACGCCCTCATTGTATTAGAACGACAGAATTTCCTGTTCCTTCTTCTTCAGCAGCTCGTCGACCTTGGCGATGTACTTGTCGGTCGTCTTCTGGATCTGGTCGTGCCCCCGGCGCTCCTCGTCCTCGGAGACCTGCTTGTCCTTGGCGAGCGCCTTGAGCTTCTCGTTCGCCTCGCGGCGGAGGTTCCGGATCGCCACCCGAGAGTCCTCGGCGATCTTGCCCACGCTCTTGGCGAGCTGCTTCCGCCGCTCCTCCGTCGGCGTCGGCAGCGTCAGCCGGATCGCCTTGCCGTCGTTCGAGGGCGTGAGCCCGAGGTCGGAGGCGATGATCGCCTTCTCAATCGCCTTGAGCTGCGTCGCGTCCCACGGCTGCACCATCAGCGTCCGTGCGTCCGGCACCGTCACCGACGCCATCTGCGCGACCGGGGTGGGGGTCCCGTAGTAGTCGACGCGGATCCCCTCGAGCAACGCCGCGCTGGCCCGCCCGGTGCGGACGGCGGCCAGCTCGCGGGCGAGCGTGTCGATGGCCGCCGCCATCCGCGTTTCGACGTCCTTCAGGATGTTTTGCATGGGCCTTACCCCCTCGGCCCGGCCTCGCCCGACACCAGGGAACCGATCGGCTCGCCGAGCACGATGCGGCGGATGTTTCCGGCGACGGTCAGGTCGAACACGATGATCGGCAGCTTGTTCTCCATGCAGAGCGAGATCGCCGTCGTATCCATGACCTGGAGCCCGCGGTTCAACACCTCGGCGTAGCTGAGCGTGGCGAGCCGCTCCGCCGTGGCGTGCTTCTTCGGGTCGGCCGAGTAGATCCCGTCGACCTTGGTGGCCTTCAGGATGACGTCGGCACCGATCTCGACCGCGCGGAGCGCGCCGGCGGTATCGGTGGTGAAGAACGGGTTGCCGGTGCCCGCCGCGAAGATCACGATCCGCCCCTTCTCCAGGTGCCGGATGGCGCGGCGGCGGATGTAGGGCTCCGCCATCGCGCGCATCTCGATCGCGGAGAGGACCCGGGTCTGGAGGCCGACCTTCTCGAGCCCGTCCTGGAGGGCGAGCGCGTTGATGACGGTGGCCAGCATACCCATGTAGTCGGCGGTCGCGCGATCCATCCCGCCCGCGCTCGCGGCGATCCCCCGGAAGATGTTGCCGCCGCCGATGACGATGGCGGTCTGGACCCCGAGCTCGGCCACGCCGCGGACCTCCCCGGCGATCCGCCGCAGAACTTCCGGATCGATTCCGTAGCTCAGCGCGCCGGCCAGCGCCTCGCCCGAAAGCTTCAGAACGACGCGGCGGTACGCCGGGCGCGTCGAGCCCGCGGCCGCCGGCATGCCTACGCGCTCTCGCCGACCTGGAAGCGCGCGAACCGCTTGACGACCACGCGCTCGCCCGTCTGGGCCGTGGTCGCCGCGACCAGGTCCTTGACCCTGGTCTTCCCGGTCGCGTCCTTGATGAACGGCTGCTCGAGCAGGCAGTGCTCGGCGTAGAACTTCTCGAGCTTGCCCTCGATGATCTTCTCGATCACCTGCGGCGGCTTCTTCTGGTCGGCCAGCTGCGTCCGGTAGATCTCCCGCTCCTTCTCGAGCAGCGTCCCCGGCACGTCCTCGCGCGCCACGAAGGAGGGGTTCGCCGCCGCGACCTGCATGGCGATCTCCTTCACGAGCCGCTGGAAGGCCTCGGTGCGCGCGACGAAGTCGGTCTCGCAGTCGACCTCGACGAGCACGCCGATCCGCGCCCCCGGATGGATATACGATCCCACCAGCCCCTCGCGGGCGTCGCGGTGCTGCTTCTTCGCCGCGTCGGCTAGCCCCTTCTTCCGCAGGAACTCGACGGCGCCCTGCAGGTCGCCGCTCGACGCCTCGAGGGCCGCCTTGCAGTCCATCACGCCTGCCCCCGTCCGGTCGCGCAGCTCGCGCACCCTGTCGGCCGGCGACGGCACCGTCAGGCCCCGCTCTCCGCGGCCGCGGCCACCTCGCCCTCGAGCGGCGCCGGCTCCGCCGCCTCCACGGCCGCCTCCTCCTTGTCGAGCGAGCCGCGGCCCTCCAGGATCGCGTCCGCGATGCGGGAGGTGAGGAGACGGACGGCGCGGATGGCGTCGTCGTTGCCGGGGACCGGGTAGTCGATCTCGGTGGGGTCGCAGTTCGTGTCCACGACCGCCACCGTGTGAATCCCGAGGCGCCGCGCCTCGGCGACGGCGATGCGCTCCTTGCGCGGATCGATGATGAAGACCGCCGCCGGCAGGTGGTCCATGTTCTTGATGCCGACCAGCGCCTTCTCGAGCTTCTGCCGTTCGCGTTCCAGCTCGAGCACCTCCTTCTTGGGCAGCCGGTCGTGCTCGCCGGTCTCGCGCATCTCCTCGAGCTTCTTGAGGCGGGCGATCGACTTCCGGATCGTCGCGAAGTTGGTGAGCGTCCCGCCGAGCCACCGCTGGTTGACGTAGTACATCCCGCAGCGGGTGGCCTCCTCGAACACCGTGTCCTGCGCCTGCTTCTTCGTCCCCACGAAGAGCACGCTCCCCCCTGCCGCCGCCAGGTCGCGGACGAAGGCGTACGCCTCGCGGAACTTCTTGAGGGTCTTCTGCAGGTCGATGATGTAGATGCCGTTGCGCTCGCCGAAGATGTACTTCTGCATCTTCGGATTCCAGCGCTTGGTCTGGTGGCCGAAGTGGACGCCGGCCTCCAGCAGTTCCTTCATCGTTAGCGTGGCCATTCGGTTGTCTCCTCCACCTTCTCCGACGGGCGCGCCGATCCCGCGCCCGTGCTCCCCCGCGGGGCCCGTCCCGCGCTCGGCGCCGCCCGCCGGGCCGCCGCCGCGATCCAATCCTCGGCCGACCCGTTCGAACGCCGCCCGCCGGGTGTCGGCCCCGGGGGCACCGAACCTAGAAGGTGTGCGTGATGGTGTTCACCCCGACTACGTCGTGTACTTCCCGTTGATCCGAACATACTCTTCCGACAGGTCGCACGTCCAGACGCGCTCCTGACCCCGGCCGAGGCCGAGGTCGATCCCGAGGACGTACTCGGACGCGGCCATGATCTCGCGGACCCGGTCGAGCCGGGCGCCGGGGCGCAGCACACCGGACTCGACGATCACCTCGTCGTTGAACGCAATGCTGACTCGATCCTGGGCGACCCGGGCCGCCGACTTGCCGAGCGCCATCATGATGCGCCCCCAGTTCGGGTCCTGGCCGTTGATCGCCGTCTTGACGAGCGGCGAGTTGGCCACGCCCCGCGCCGCCGCCAGCGCGTCGCGACGGTTGGCCGCGCCGCGCACGACGACTTCCACGACGTGCGTCGCCCCCTCGCCGTCCGCGATGAGCATCCGCGCGAGCCGCTCGGTCACGGCCTCGACCCCGTGCGCGAACTGGCGCAGCGCGGGGCCGGGGCGCTCGAGGGGCGCGGTCTCGGCTAGCCCGTTAGCGAGGATCGCCACGGTGTCGCTCGTCGACTGATCGCCGTCCACCGCGATGCGGTTGAGCGACCGGTTCACCGCGCGCCGGAGCACGGCGTCGAGCGCGACACGGGACACGACCGCGTCCGTGGCCAGGAAGCAGAACATGGTCGCCAGGTGCGGCTCGATCATGCCCACGCCCTTGGCGATGCCGCCGACCGTGACCGGCCGGCCCCCGACGTCGACCCGGACCGCCGCCTCCTTGGTCCGCGTGTCGGTCGTCAGGATCGCCTCGGCGGCGTCGCGCCCCCCCCGCGGCGAGAGGGACTTGACGAGCTTCGGCAAGGCCGTCCGCACCCTGTCGATCGGGAGGGGGACGCCGATCACGCCCGTCGCGGCCACCAGTACGGCCTTGGCCGGGATGCGAAGGAGCTCGCCGACGATCTTCGTCATCTCCCGGGCCGCCCGCAGACCCTCGTCCCCCGTGCAGACGTTCGAGCAGCCGCTCGAGGCCACGATGGCCTGGGCCTCTCCGCCCCGGATGTGCTCCATCGAGACGATCACCGGGGCGCCCTTGACCTGGTTCGTCGTGAACATCGCGGCCGCCCGCGCGGGCGAGGCCGAGTAGACCAGCGCGAGATCCTTCTTGCCGCCCGGCTTGATGCCGGCGGCCACCCCCGAGGCGAGGATGCCCGGGACCGCCGTGATGCCGCCGTCGAGCCACTCGACCTTCGGCATCGCTACGGGTACACGGGTGGCGCGGCGAGGCCGGTCCGCTCGTCCCAGCCGAACAGCACGTTCAGGAGCTGGACGCCGTTGGCGGAGCCCCCCTTGCCGAGGTTGTCGATCGCCGAGACGCAGACCGCGCGGCGCGTGCGCGGATCGGCCACCACTGTCAGGTCGCAGAAGTTCGACCCCGCCACCCGGCGCGTGGTCGGCGAGCCCTCGCCCTCGCGCGCGAGCCGCACGAAGGGCTCGCCCGCGTAGAACTCGGCGTAGAGCTGCCTGAGGTCGCCGGTCGTGACCGACCGGGCCAGCGGGACCGACGCCGTGGTGAGGAGACCGCGGTTGACCGGTATTAGATGTGGGGTGAACGCGACCCGCACCGGCTGGCCGGCCAGGAGCGACAGCTCCTGCTCGATCTCGGGCGTGTGGCGGTGGCCGGCGAGACCGTACGCCTGGATGTTTTCGTTCGCCTCCGAGTAGAGGTAGATCGGATCGGCCGTCCGGCCCTGGGCGCCCGCGCCCGTCACGCCGGACTTGCCGTCGACCACGATCCCCTCGCTCCGGCCGACTCCGCTCTTGAGGAGCGGCGCCGTGGCCAGGATCGCGCCCGCCGCGTAGCAGCCGGGCGACGCGACCAGCGCGGTCCCCGCGATCGCCTTCCGGTGCAGCTCGGGGAGCCCGTACACCGCCTCGGCCAGCCCGGCCGGATCGCTGTGCGAGCTCTTGTACCACGTCGTATAGTCGGCCGGGTCGCGCAGCCGGTAATCCGCGGAGAGGTCGATCACCTTCACGCCGCGGGCGCGCAGCACGGGCACGACCCGCTGCGACTCCAGGTGGGGGAGCGCGAGAAAGACGAGGTCGGCGCCGTCCGCGAGCCGCTCGGGCTCGAGCTCCTGGAGGGCGAGCTCCGTGAGGCCGCGCAGGTGGGGGTAGACGGCGTCCAGGCGCTGGCCTTGGAGCCGCTCCGAGGTGACCGCCCCCACCGACACGCGGGGGTGGGCGAGAAGCAGCCGCAACAGCTCGGCACCCATGTAGCCGCTGGCTCCGGCGACAGCGACCCGAATCATCGACCGCCCGTCCGTGGCGCTACCGCTTCGAGTACTGGAACTTCTGCCGGGCGCCCGGCTGCCCGTACTTCTTGCGCTCCCGCATGCGGGGGTCGCGCGTGAGCAGGCCGGCCTTCTTCAGCGTCGTGCGGAGCGCGTCGTCGAAGCGCACCAGCGCGCGGGCGATCCCATGGCGAACGGCGCCGGCCTGCCCGGTGGGGCCCCCGCCGCCCACCCGGATGAGCACGTCGAACTGGCCGAAGGTGTTCGTCAGCTGGAGCGGCTGGGCGATGATCATGCGCAGCGTCTCGCGCGGGAAGTAGTCCTCGAACGGCCGCCGGTTGACAAGGATCCGCCCCTGACCCGGCCGGATCCACACGCGCGCGACCGACGTCTTGCGACGCCCGGTGCCGTAGAATCGCTCGAGTACGGCCATTTACTTGATCTCCAGTACCGTCGGTTGCTGCGCGGCGTGGGGATGGTCGGCGCCCCGGTACACCCGGAGCTTCTTGGCCATCGCCCGTCCGAGCCGGTTCTTCGGGAGCATGCCTTCCACCGCCCACTCGATCACCCGATCCGGGTGGCTCCGGAGCATGGTGCCGGCGCTGACCTCCCGGAGCCCGCCGATGTAGCCGGTGTGCCAGCGGTAGACCTTGTCGGTCAGCTTGCGCCCGGTCAGGTGGATCTTCTCCGCGTTGATCACGACGACGTGGTCGCCGACGTCAAGGTGCGGCGAGAAGGTGGGCTTGTGCTTTCCGCGCAAGATCGAGGCCACGCGCGACGCGAGCCGGCCGAGCACCTGCCCTTGGGCGTCGACCACGAACCACCTGCGCTCGATCTCGGACTCCTTCGGCATCACCGTCGGCATGATCCCCCGTCCTCTGGCGCCGGGTCGGTTTAAGTGTGCCTGGCTGCTGACAAAATAACAACGTATCAGCATACCGGCGCATCGCCAGAAAGTCAACGGTCCGTCCGCCGGGTCCGCCGGGTCCGCCGAGCAGTGTCCTAATTGGAGTGCATCCTAAACCTCTCCGCGCACTCAAGGCCGCCAAGGCACGGCGAGCCCGTTCGCCTCCGACTACCCAGCTTCCCCCGCATCGCCTCGAGGATCGATCCGTCACTCGCAGATCCGATCGGGTCGAAGGGGTCGGGGCTTGAGGCCGATCCGGTCACGAGCGGCGTCTTGCTGATGTCATGGCAGTGCGCGCGGCGCGGCGTGGGCAGCTCTCCTCCGGGTCAGGAGGGCTTGCTCACGCCGAGGATCCGGGTTGCCTCAGCGAGGCCAGGACCACACCTCGCATCTTTGAGTACCGAGCCTCTTGGCGTCACCGCTGCGCATGCTCGGCGCGCTCCAGAGCACGTCGTACGACGCGGCGGACCTCATCCGGAGAGAATGGCTTGCTCAGGCTCAGAGCGCCCGCGCGTTCAATGAACTGCCTGGTCTCGGCACTCAGACTGTCTCCCGTCATGAACACGAAGCGACTCGTGAGGTTCGGGCGGACCTGCTCAAGCTCGCGGTACAGTCCCGCGCCGTCGAGCTCTGGCATCCGAACGTCGCTGAGGACCAGGTCGAATATACGCTCGCGAAGCTTCTGCATGGCGCTCGCTCCGCTGCCTGCGGTCTCGACCTCATGCCCATCAGGGCGGAGCACGTCGACAAGAAGTTCGAGAATTTCCGGCTCATCATCGATGATGAGAATCGTCCGCCCGCCGATAGCAGTCGACAGCTCACGTTCCGCCCGATTCTGCACAGCGGCCGGTGTCTCCTTCACGGGTAGTTCAATCACAAAGACTGCTCCCGGCCCGGTCGAATCGGCCAGCCACATGGAACCAGCATGGCCTTCGATGATCCCCTGGCAGAGCGACAGGCCGAGCCCGGTGCCTTCCCCGGTCGGTTTGGTGGTGAAAAAGGGGTCGAAAATCCGCGATCGGACCTCAGGCGGGACGCCGGGCCCCGTGTCGGCCACCTCCAGGCGAACCAGCGCTCGCGCCGGCTCGAACCGTGACGTCACCGTTATCGTGCGCGGCGGACTACTCTCACGCATTGCGTGATGCGCGTTGGACACAAGGTTGACGACGACCTGGTGGAGCTGGTGCGGATCGGCCCACAGGGCCGGGACGTCGTCGGCCAGGGCCATCACCACCTCGACGCCGTCCGAACGCAGCTGATAGGCGAGTAGTTCCACCGCCTCCTCCACGACTTGGCGCAGGGACACAGACTCCCGTTCTGGGGGATGCTCGCGGGCGATGGCAAGGAAGTTCTTCACGATGCGCGCGCAGCGCTCTGACGCCCTAGCGATCTTCTCCGCCCGCGCGCGTAGCGACTCGTCCCTGGACGTCTGACAGAGGATCGCCGTGTGGCCGAGGATCACGGACAATGGATTGTTCAATTCGTGCGCCACGCCAGCCAGCAAGGTCCCCATCGTGGCGAGCTTCTCAGTCTGGACCCGCCTGGCGTGTGCGACTTCGAGCGCCTCGTACTGTTCGGTCACCTTCTCGTAAAGTCGGGCGTTCTGCAGGCACACGGCGACGTGCGCGGCGAGCGTCTCGAGAACTTCGAAGTCGTCCTGGCTCCACGGCTCCGGATTCA
>Ga0209056_10001080_pt1 | contig 30118 bp, 13 predicted proteins | sample GraSoiAngelo_114_FD_185876 | JGI IMG/M metagenome (GOLD analysis project Ga0209056, IMG submission 185876) | Grasslands soil microbial communities from the Angelo Coastal Reserve, California, USA - 14_0903_13_40cm (SPAdes) (version 2) | ecosystem: Environmental > Terrestrial > Soil > Grasslands... | reverse complement strand
CCTTCGAGAGCTCTCCTGGAGAGAAACTTCGAAAACCATCGTTTTCTCTCCAATCGAAATCGGCTGCACCTTCTTAGGCACGCTTGTTTGGACAAGTTCAACCACCCTTGGTCCAATCTGTTCGCTAAGAGAAAGGCTCAGAATTTCCCTAACCGAATTCGTACACCTGCCGGGTCCCCAGCATAAAACTGCAGGCCGCGATCCGTTTCGTCGCCGTTCCATAGACGCACCGGCTTCCAGACGCCATTCTCGTACGAGCCCTCCTCGGCCGAAAGGATTTGCATGCGCATCCCGGGAAGCTTTCCGGGAAGGTGAAAGCTGACGCTCACATCGATGCCGGTGACAAGAAACTCATCCGGGCCAAGCTGGGCCACGAGCGCGACGCCATGAGCATCTTTGGTTCCCGGCGGACGGCGTCCATCGTACTGCGGGAAACCATAAGAAACGGTCGCTTGCCATGGGCCGAAATCGAGTTCCTGCTGGGCACGCCCAACCTCTTCCATGGACGTCTTCAGCTTGCCTTCAAAATTCAATTTCGCGACTTCCCTGCTCATAGGCGCCAGTAGAGCAAAGTTCCTTGCGTGCCCCATTGCTGCGCTGTCGCCGAGAATGTTCCAGCCTCTGGGATCGACCCCGAAAGGAGCGATTCCAATGGCTCCTTCACCCAACGCAAGAAGATCGTACCGCGCGAAGGAGTCCGTCTTTGCGATCTCAGGCACAAGTAGCGGATTGTCGGGCCGATGATAAGCGGCGAGAACGTCGCGCACGAAACCGGTGTCGTCGCCGTAAATGTCCGGAGCGATCGCACTAATGGAAGGCGCAAGGACTCGCCAGAAGCCCACCCAGCGCTGCACGGCTCCTCCACTAGGGTATTGAATGCCAGGAATGGGCAGGCGGCGCTCCGGCAATTCAGCAGGCGGATAGCTGAGCCACACGTTCATATAAATAGGTATGTCGAACTCGGCCTTCCCCGCGGTAGCGATCTCATTCAAGTAGTGCGCTTGATGATAGAGCTGAAAGAGTTCGTCTGCGTCGCCATGAAACACCTCGCTCCAGGTGCCCGGCTGCTTGTGGGCTGCCGCCAGCATATCGGCCGCAACCTGTCCGGCGAATTCCTTGTTCGATTCCGGAGAAAAGTCGCGCGGGCTGCCGATAATTCCCGACTCATTTTCCACTTGCACCATCAATACGGTGTGGTCGGTTCCGTCGAAGGCCTTCAGGTGACGCATCAGGGCCACGAATGCCGCCTTATCTGCTTGAAGCGTCGAGCGGCCACTCGCCGAAAGGACGTCAATGGGTTCACCGTCCGCGCGAATGACTCGCGGAAACCGCTTGGTATCCGTCTTCACCCACTGCGGCACGTAGTGCATGTTGCCGTTCTTCCAGGTACCGAACCAGAGCAGGACAACGTGGAGATTGTGTTCACGGCCGCCTTTGATGACGGCATCCACGTTGTCCCAGCTGAACTCTCCCTCCTGCGGTTCCATCTGCTCCCAATAGACGGGAGCTTCGACTGTGTTCGCGTGCAACTCGGCTAGCGATTTCCAGACGGCAGGCAACTCCGATGGCCAGCCGCTGGAGTTGTGCACTTGACCGCCGAGAATCAGGTACGGTTGCCCGTCGACGAGCAACGCCCATCGGCCGCCTTTCTCGACAAACCTTGGCGCTTCGCCGGCGTGGGAGATGGCGCACACGGTGAAGACGAATGGCGCCAAGGCCAGAAGGCGAGGCAACATCTCTGAACAATTTGCGACGGCATGGAATTTCTGTCGCTCGGTATGCACTTGCATCATGCCTCCTCCGAAGCAGCTCCAGTAATTTGGAACTCCACTCGCTGCGTGCCGAGGGTGGGATGAGTGGCTGTGAGAGTAACCTTCCCGGCTTGTTCCTTCGCGCGAATCCAAATCGCGCCCGTGCCGCCGACAAGCGAAAAGGGGTTGTCTCCGATAGTCTCCGCCGGCCCTTCGATCTGTAGTTTGATGGAGTCATTCGCGAAAGGACGGATCGCGCCAACTTCATCTGTGACGCGCAAAACCACTCGCGTGGCATCCGCTCCGTCGCCGACAAGAGTTAAATCATCAGGCGTAATAGTGAACTTGGTGTCCACTCCCCTGCCTGACATATTCTTCTCGATGACTTTCTTGCCACCGATATAGCCCTCGAGCCGAAGATCTCCCCAGCCGTGATGAAGCCCGGAACCAGCATCGACGACAAAGGGCGCATAGCGCAGGTGTTGGAACTCCTTGCGATCAGGATCGGCTTCGGCGATCAGCTTGTCGTTGATGTAAACCTTCAGGTGATCGCAGTTGGAGCACACGACCGCCTTAGTGAACCCGACTGACTCGTCGCCTCGTGCCCAATGGAACGCTGGCTCCAACACGACTTCTTCGGACGGATCACACTGCGACTTGTAGAAGCCAGCCGCGGGTTTCGGTTCACGAAAGATGTCGGTCACGCCGTGGTAGCAGATGCGGTCGCCCGAACCGAAATTTCCGTGCGTGTTGTAGTCAAAGGCGCACCAGCCAATACCGCCGGCATACTGCGGATTCGACGCCAACTGATCGTGAATGCGCGCATGGCGCAACGTGTGTTCGGTGAGACGCTCAACGTTGTCGATGGTCTTTGTTGGGTAGGTATGGCCTACAAACTCCGTATTCAAGTACCGCGGATGGTTGGGCGGCTTCAGCGGGAACCCGAAGTCATTCATCGTAAACACGTCTTCGAGAAATTCGGATTCCTGAAAATAGCGAATGCCGCCAGTTTGCCGGGTGGGATCGAGTTGGTGCGCCGCCGCGTTGGTGCGAGTGTAAAAATCATGATCATCCTTCGACTCGTTGATGCGCACGCCCCAGAGAATGATCGAGGGATGATTCCAGTCGCGCCGGATCATGCGGCGGACGTTGTCGACCGAGATCTCTTTCCATGCCTCGTCGCCAATATGCTGCCACCCGGGAATCTCCTCAAGCACCAGCAAGCCAAACTCATCGCAAGCATCCAGGAAGTGCTTCGACTGCGGATAATGGGAGGTACGAACGATGTTGCAGTACAGCTTGTTTCGCAGGATGTTGGCATCGCGGCGCTGTACGCGCCCAGGCATCGCCTGACCAACGTAGGGGAAGGTCTGGTGGCGGTCGAGGCCGCGCAGCTTGATGACCTTACCATTCAGTTCGAAGCCATGATCCGTAAACTCGGCTTGCCGAAAACCGAAGCGGCGAGAATCTTCGTCTAGGACCTGAGCGCCAGCCAATAGCCGCACGCGAACGCTGTAAAGGTTTCGTTCCTTGAGGTCCCAAACCTTGATCCCCGCGAGATTATTAAGACTCAGCACATAAGAAGAGCTGGTGCCAGCCTCAGCCGCCGGGTTCGTCGTCTTTCGCGGTGGGGTTGGAAGCTTCTCACTCACCTTCGCGATCGTCTGATTCCCATCCAACAATTCGATTTCGATCACGAGCGGCTTCTTTGAATTTTTCGCGTTCTCCAGAAAACATTCGATATCGACCGACGGTTTGCCGCTCAGCACATTCTTCGGGCGTACGAAAATATTTTCAATATAGGTTTCAGGGACAACTCGCAGCGACACTTCCCGATAGATCCCTCCGAAGGTCAGGTAGTCGATTTCATAGCCAAACGGAGGAATGTCAGGCCGCTCGGTCGAGTCAACGTCAACGGCGAGCACGTTTTCTCCCTTCCAATCCAGATGCGGAGTGAGTTCGAACGAGAACGGCGTGTATCCTCCTTTATATTCGCCAAGCCGAACACCATTGACATACAGGGTCGCGGCAGTCATAACGCCTTCAAAGTCCACGAAGACGCGGTAACCTTTCGCGCGGCTCGGAACTTTGAAGCGCCGCCGGTACAGAGAAACGAAGTCGTATTCCTTTTCATCGAACCCGTGCCATGGCAGACGCTTGTTGGTGTGAGGAATGACGACCCGCTCCAAGGAGGAGTCGTCGAAATCCTTTTCATGTCCGCCTTCGACAGGCTTTGGGCTGAACCGCCAGCCACGATTAATCGGGAGAATCATTCTGCCAGGCGCGCCATTCGTGCCGGCGGCCTCTCCTAACGCACGACGTGCCAAGCTTGCGCCTGCGAGCAGAGTACTGGTTGTACGTATGAAGTCCCGTCGATCCATTAAGGAATCCTTTCCGGAGCAAATAATGTACTTCCGGTTGTCGACTGCTATGTACAGATGGTTACAGAATCCAGGAAAGCAGCTGCTTCATGTCCGTTGGCGCGTTCGATTCGGTCCCCCGTGGAACTGACGGACCGATTAATACTGCAGCTTCGTGTTCTTCAAACCACGCCAGGAAAGAACTTTTTTCGGAGCCGGGCAACCGCTGCTGATTCAGCCAGTTGTAATAAGCGCCCATGTCAGCGTCCACGAGCGAGCCGGCCGGATCCAATTCAGGGTGCTCTGCACTCGGCGTCAGCAATTCGCTCATCGGCTTCTGGCGCTGCCTCGGCGCGAACCGTACTAGTAAGGTGACGGGCTCGGCACGGCGCAGAGCTTCGCGTGCGGCCCACTGGGCAAAGCTCGTGCTGAAAATTTGGGTACCTGATGCCTCAGTCAAAAGCCTCACCTGAAAGCGGTCAAGCACGGGATCAGCAGGAGCCTTGAGACCGAGATCGGTAGGGCGCATTTGCGCCATGAGTGTTCGCAGCATCTCCGGTCCCATACCCGGCTTCGTCAACTCGTAATGCATTTTTTGAAGAAGGGCGCTGCGAACCGGCTCCAACCCCGCGTATGACACGCACGTTAGCGTGGAATCATGCTCGGCCGCTGTTCCTCCATCGATGTACCAGTGGGCGTAGCTCGCCGCATGTTTCCTGGCGCGAGCTGCGACGACTTCGAGCAGGACGCTGAGGCCGTTGTCAGGATTCACTCGCGAGAAATATGCTCCGTGAGGACGCAGCTTTCGGAAAAGCGGGGCTGGATAAGAATCGACGCCTTGTCCAACAACCGCGATTCCGAGCCTTGGAACAGACGGCCCTTCGGCCGGAACAGCGACATGGAGACGATCGGCGTATTGGGTTGCGGCAGTACGAAAGGCGTCGAGCTGATGCGTGGTCCACAGGTGTGCGGAGAGCTGCTCCAGAAACTGCGATGGCGCGTTCACCCAATCGAAATGCCCGAGCTTGGATGACAGGGCTATGCGTATGAATCCCTGCAACCATTCGCTACGCTCAGATTCGGACAACCGGGCCAAATTAGCCAATTCACTTTCCAGAGCTTTCCGTTCGGCAGGAAACTTGTAGTCGTAATCAATGAGTTCGCGCAGCAATCCCGACGCGAAGCTCAAGGGCAAGCCACGAAGTGTGCCAATGTATTCCTGAGCCAGCCGCTTGGCCTCGGGCGGATAAGAGCTGAAGTACTCGGATTTGAGTTCGCTCGGTAGCATTTACACAATTTCCGCGATGGGCTTTCCTTGCGAGAGTGCCGCTGAGAAGTTCAGGATCGAGCCAATCGTCGGCACCAAATCAACGGAGTCAACGGGCCGGTCGTGCACCACACCTTCGTGAATGCCGGGCCCCAGCGCCATGAGCCAGGTTGTACGAGAGAGCGGGTCTCCTGTGCGGTGATGCTGGAAACCGTTTCCACCGGGATCATCGTCGGCATCGCGTCCGAAATCGGGGAGAATGAGTAAGGTTGTTTTCCCGGCATACTCCGGCTCGCTATCAATGATCTTCCACACCTCGGCACAAAGACGGTCAGTGCGGCGAATCCCATCGATGTAGAGCGAGTACGTTCCCGCGTGTGCGATATCGATGTCGTGCATCGTAATCCACAACAGGCTAGGGGCCACTTGCCGCATCAGTTGACGCGCGATGTACACCGACAATTCATCAGGACTGGAGAGTGTGCGAGCATGGGCCTTGAAGTTGTCCACCGAGAGCTTCAGCAACGTTTCCAGCTGTTGTAGTTCAAACTCACCGCCCGCCAGTTCCGGTGTGAAATACGGAGTTTCGTAGTTATCGCGCAACAAGTGCCCGTAGTCAGCGTGGCCACTGGAGATGACCGCACTCAGCAGGTGTTTGGGCAGAATCACACGCGCGCCCAGACCCGCGCCATACGATCTGTGACTGCTTTCTCCGATGCGATTGAAACCATTGCTGGGAGCCACTACCCACGCATCCGACGATGGCCGCTTCAAGTCTTTGCGGTAGTACTCAAACACCGTTGGATTCTCTGGCGGCAAAGCTGCAAAGTTGTTGATCCTCTCGTAAGCGCCGGTGGCAAGGCTGGCAGTCGCGACGTAGTGGCCGAGGATGCCATGGTTCACTACTTGCGTGAAGAAGGTCGCGCGCGGAATCAGATCGCGCAACATGTTGGGGACATTTTCCTGGCCTTCAGGTGCAAAAGTCTCCTGATCGCGCGCACCGCCGCCAAAAGTGATTACCACTACCTTTCTGTTTCTGGAACCTGCAGCGGCACGTGCCAATGGCGATCCGAGCAGGGCGGTCCCAAGAGCAACACCTGTCGCATCGCGCAGGAATTCGCGACGCGTACGCGCGATCCGGCCACTGAGTTCCTGCAGGCGTTTCATTGATTCCCTTCATGCCCGACGTTCGTCTTCTTCTCGGAATAGACAAACTGCCTCACCTCGGCGCGCTGGCGATCGAGCTCCGCCAGGTGTTCGGCCCGGAGCTTCTGGTACACCCGCAGTTGTTCCTGCGCTTCCTGTTTCCGCCCGAGATGCACAAGGGCTTGGCCCAAGCGGTAGTGTGCGTCGGCGAGGTGTGCATTCAGCGCGACAGCCTGCTCGTAATGGGGAGTGGCCGCATCGTATTTCTTCTGGTCAGAGAAGAGGTTCCCAAGCTGCAAGTGCGCCTCTGCAAACTTCGGATCCAGGTCTACAGATCTTTTCAGCAGCATCTCGATCTGCTGGAAATCGACGGTGGCATCCTGGGCACGCCGTCCCTTCCATAGGCTCATCGCATAGTAATAAGGAGCACGGGAATCCCGAGGCTGCAGTTCGGCAAAACGCTGAAAGCGCTGGATCACTTCGTCTGCCTGCCCAGGCGAACTGTCGTATGCCTTTGAAAGAAAGTAGTAACACTGCGGGTCGGATGGACTTAGGTCCGCAGCCCTCAGCAACGCCTTCACCGCGCCATCATAATTGCCACGCGAATACAGAGCCATGCCGAGCCCAATCGCCAACCGCGGAGACTCGGGGTATCGCTCGGTCGCATGCTGAAAGACGTCCACTGCGGGATCAAGCGTACGGTGCAGCAGGAGTTCGGTGGCCCAGTCGAACAAGTCGCTCTCGCTCGGATCCATGTGCGCAGCAGTCTCATATTCGTGTTCGGCTGCCACAAAATTCTGGTCCTTCTCTTCGATTTCTCCCAGCAAGTTGTGTAACTCTGCCGTGTTTCGCAGCGCGAGAAGATCTTGTACCACTCGCTTCGCCGAAGCGCTCCTGGCAGTCTCCACATACGCCAGGGCAAGGTCGTATCCGTTGTCATAGGTATCCGGCTTGATCTGATAAGCCTTCTCGAGAAAGGGGACGGCTTTCGGTAGCTTCCCCGCGGCTATGTAGAACTCGCCGAGATTGTGATTGGTGTCGTAGCTTGTCGGCTCTAACGCCTGGGCTTTCTCAAATTCCAGCTCCGCCGGCGTGAGCTTGTGCAACTTCACGAGATTGGTCGCCAGATTGGTGCGGGCCGCGGCGGACTTCGGATTCAAACGGGCCGCCTTCTGAAGGTGTCCGTTGGCCTCCTGTTCCCTGCGCTGGGACGAATACACCATGCCAAGGAGTTCGTGAACGTCAAAGCTTTCGGGGAGTTGCTGCACCAGAGCCTCGAGTCGTGTCGCCGCCTCTGCCAAGCGGTTGGAATCGTACAACTCGACCGCTTCCTGAAACTTGCGCTGCAGTTGCTGTTTCGGTTCAACGTCTGCGCCCAGAGCGGGCGCTAATGCGCAAATGCATATCAGGCAAAGCCAAATTAACCGGGAGGTCACAACAACCGTATGTTAGCACCGCCCACGTGGAGAGAAGTGCTGAAGCCTAACTGCAAAGCCTGCACTGCCACGTAACCGCTGGTGCAGGGTTAAGTCCCGGCGCGACCGAAGCCGCGCCGAGGTTAGAGCTTTAGAAGTACAGCTTCAGCGCGAACTGGATCTGCCGCGGATCGTAAGGCGCATCGCGGGTGGACCCGATCTGTCCGAAAGCCGTCGTGTTTGTGAAGTTGGTGGATCCGGAAATAGCAACAACTCCGTTGCCACCGAATCCAGGTGCATTGAAGTTCGGATGGTTAAGGATGTTGAAGAATTCAGAACGGAACTGCAAGCGGAAGCGCTCCGACAGTAGGAAATCCTTAAATAGCGATAAATCTAGGCGATGAAATCCAGGTCCCTCAACTTGTGAGGGCAGGCCGCCTAACGCGAGAAGTGGCGATGCAGGGTTGCATCCTGTACTTCCAACCACGCACGGCTGGGCAAACGCGGCCGCATTCAACATGATCGGGTGACCATCGGAGCTGAGATGCAAGTCGGTTCTCGGATTCTTTCCTGGAATGACATATGCCAAGCAATTCGTTCCCGTGCTCACGGCCGAAGGACAGGGGAAGTTAATCGGCTGACCGCCCTGGAGTGTAGTGCTCCAGACGAGAGTCCAGCCGCCGGCCGCTGCGTCCGCAACTCCGCCGCCGGTCATATACCGCTTACCTTTTCCAAACGGAAGCTCGTAGCCTCCGCTGAAATGGAAGACATTACGAATGTCGAAATTTGCTAAGCCGTAATCGCCATGAATCCCAACTCCCGGCACGTCCGGAGCGCGGTACCCGCCTGCCGCGAAGCCGTTGAGCAGGTCATACGCGTCCGAGCGCACTTTGGACCAAGTATATGTCGCAAGCAAATTCAGACCACCGGAGAACTGCTTTTCCACTTTGGTTTGCAGTCCGTGATAGTAACTATTGCCGCTAATGATTGCGTAGCTGGAACCTTGACCAAAATCGGGGAACGGAAGGTAATTATTAACACTTTGACCTGCCGGCAAAGTAGCCGGCAAGAGTTGATGAACATTGTTCGAGTTCGGGAAGACCTCCAAGTGACGTCCGAGGGATGTCACGTACCCCGCCTGAACGGATAGTGTCGGCCTAAGTTGATATTGAAGGGTAAAGTTGCCGCTCATTGAATAAGGGGTGACGTAATCAAACTGAATACCTCGTAGAGCCAAACCGCTAGGATTGAAGAGCGGACTGGCTGGGTCAAGCGGAGTGCACGCGAAGCCCGTCTCCAGGGTCGCATTGCCAGTTGCGCTGCCCCCCGGCCCAGGCGTGGTGCAACCCGGGAACACAAGAGGATGATTATCATCCGGCTGATGAAACTGGAAGTTGAACTGGAACGGATAGTTCTCACCGAGGTTTGGCGAGAATCCGCGGTTCTCAAAACCATTGTAGAAAAGGCCGAAACCTCCGCGGGCAACGAACTTCGGGCTCACCTGATACGCAAAACCAAATCGAGGCGCGAAATTGGTCTTCTGAGAGGTACCCAGCCCCTTGCCGTAACGGTTGGTGACTAACGGTGTGATTCCGTCTGTTGCAAGCAGAGTTGTAAAATTTGTAAGTGACGCGAGATTAGTGCCAGCCGGGATTAAGTATAAGGGCGCCCCAGTTGGCGGCCCACTGGGTACAAAGTTGGCTTGACTGCCGTGATGTTCATATACAAGACCAAAGAAGTCCCAGCGCAACCCCAAGTTGAGTGTCAGTTTGGGAGAAACCTTCCAATCATCGTTGATGTAAGTGCCGTAGTAGTTCTTTCCGTTGTCTGTCAAAGAGATGTTGGAGATGAACACGCTGTTGTTGCTCGACGGATTTTGGTGGCCAGGACCTCCGACGTAATCAACAGTTCCGCCGTTGTGCGCGACGGTAGGAATCAACAAAAACTGAGCAATACCAGTATTTTCGGTTGAGTCGCTAGCACCAGGCTGATTCGTGTACACACCGTCAAAATTAAATTGACCACGAGACCATGGCGGTTGCAGAGTTGAGAACTTCACGTGCTGGTATTCGAAACCCATTTTAAAAGTATGCTTGCCATAAATTTTTGTCAGGTCATCAGTCAGTTGAATTGTAGAACTGACCTCGTCGGACGGGAGGAAGGCATTCCCACCTAGAGTCGCTAGTCCCTGGATTCCAAAGGCCGGGAGTCCGCCATTCTCGCGGAGCTGTGGGATGCCCTGAATGCCAAACTGGCTAGGAAGATCAGTCAAATTGTCCGCTTCCGGAATATTACGAGTGGTATGCAGATAGTTCAAACCGCCACGAGCCACATTCACCAGAGTCGGAGAAAACGTATGCGTCCATACCAGCGCACTCTGCTGCGCGAGTGCCGTCTGATTTCCTTCCTGGAAGCCACCGCCATCAGCAACCCCGCCGAAGATCGCGGGAATGAGTTGCGGATCGTCAACCAGGCTAAATCTGAAGAACATTTGATCTCTTTGACTAAAATTGAGATCTAAGCGCGTATCAAACGACCGGCGATCTTCTCTCAGATTTGGTGAACTATTAAAGTTCGAGGAAATGCCGGAGCCCGTCGGCAGGGGATACAAGTTCAACAGTGCGATTGCATTCGGATCCAAGCTTCCTGCAGGAAGGATGTTTAAGTTGCAGGCAGTGAGTGTGAAGACGGTTGTGCTAGCCGGACAGGTGCCAAACGGGTCGCGGACGTAAACACCAGGAGAAACCTGCCGAGTTGTGGCTGGATCCAAAATTGTGCCGGTCGGCATGGTGCGACCCAAGGCATCCGTTTGAGTACCCGACTGATCGGTGATCAGCTCTTGCAAATTGGTGTATCCACTGTTTCGCTCGGCCAGCGTAGGTACAGCGCCGGAGTGGGGTACACCGTGACGGCGACGCAGTCCTTCATAGTCGCCGAAAAAGAAAACTTTGTTTCGTCCGTCGAAAACGTGGGGTATAACGACCGGTCCACCAATTGAAAACCCGTACTGGTTCTGGCGGAGTTCGCCCTTGGTGGTTTGGGTGGCGCCGTTGGCGAGAATATTGCGTTCAAAATAGTCCGCTGCATCCAACTTGTCATTTCGGAAGAATTCCCAGACGCTGCCGTGGAAACTATTAGTGCCAGATTTGATGGTTGCATTCAGAACTGCTGCTCCCGAGCGTCCGAATTCCGCGCTGAAATCAGAGGTCTGGACCTTAAATTCCTGAATGGCGTCGACGGGAGGAAGCACAACGTAATTCGTGCCGTTTAGGAAATCGACGGTATCTGAGTTGTTATCAATTCCATCCAGCATGTAGTTATTTTGGGCGGGCCGCAAACCATTCGCCGAGAAAGCGCCGCTAGCTGCATTGCCGCGTGTATCAGCCTGCGGGCTATTCACACCGGCAACGAGTTGCGCCAGAAAAGTAAAATTGCGGCCATTCAAAGGAAGATTATTAACGTTTCGCTGATCGACCACCTGCCCGACGGAAGCGTCCTGCGTTTGCAGTACCGCAATTGCCCCTGTAACTTCAATCGTCTCCGTCTGACTGCCGGGCTTGAGAGTGAAATTCAAGCCGACGTTCGCGCCGATGTTTACCTGCACGCCGGATTGCGTGGTCGTTTGGAAACCTTGGGAGGTAACGTCCAGTTTATAGTTCCCGACCCTGACTGGCGAGAACTTGTATATTCCATCCGCGCCGGTCGTCGTCGTCAGCGATGCGCCGGTTCCGAGATTGGTCAGCGTAACTTTGGCTCCACTAACCACGGCTTCGGACTGATCTGTTACCGTGCCGACGATTGATCCGGTATCCACCTGTGCGTTCAGTGAGGTTACGCCGAGCAGCGCCAACCCCAGCGCCGCTGCCGATACACTCCGCAAGATCCAAGACAGACCGCTTCGCCTCATGACAGTTCTCCTAGTTGGCTACTTTTGGCGCTATGCGCAAAGCGCCTTCGCTGCATGTCGCAAGATCGATATTGCATGCAAAGACACGAACCCGTAGCTTCGCCACGAATCAGAACAACGATTGAAAAAGGCTGTGCGTTGTGAAACGCGACCAGCCACCTCCGCTACGAGTCAGCCTCACAAAAAACTTTCAAGTTCCAAACACGAAAACTATGCCACTCACGAGTAAGCGTTTAACGTAAACAGTTAACCGCTTAACCTAGTTTGCTCGGTTTATCACGTCGTCGAAATCATTGTCAAGATTTTTTTTGGCGTGTGCTACACTCCACGCAAATCGTGGGCATTTGGCACCTCGGTTTTTGAGGTGATCCTGGCGATTAAATCGATTTGTGTGCTACGCACCATGACTGTAACCATTCGCGATGTAGCAAACGCCGCCGGGGTGTCCACCGCGACGGTGTCGAACGTGCTGAATAACACGGGCAAAGTGGGTGCCAAGACGCAGAGCCACGTGCTCGCGACCGTGAAGCGGCTGGGATATGTCCCCGATGTGCACGCTCGGCGGTTGGCTTCGAATAACTGGCGCACTCTGGGCATCATTGTTTCGGATATTGAAAATCCGTTTTTCCCGGAAGTGATCAAGAGTTTCGAGACGCGAGCACGCGAACTCGGCTACGATGCGATCCTGGGGGACACGAACTACGATCCCCAGCGCACCCAAGCGGCGGCGGAACGAATGATGGAGCACAAAGTCCGCGGCGTGGCCATTATGACCTCCGAGATCAGCATGCACCTGGTGCATGAGCTCGCACGCCGAAAAATTGCTGTCACTTTTCTCGATCTCGCGCCGGCGCGCGGCTACATGAGCAACTTGCGAATCAACTACGCCTCGGGAATCCAACAGATCGTGCGTCACCTTCACCGCAATGGTCACCGGCGCATTGCATTTGTTGCCGGCAGGGATGGACTGAAATCCAACACCGTGCGCCAGGACGCGTACGAAACCACCATGCGCGAGCTTGGAATGAAACCGGGCCCCGTTCTCAAGGGAGACTTGCGCTTCGAGGGCGGCTTGCAGGCAGGTCTGACCTTAGGGCGCTTAAAACCCAGGCCAACAGCGGTGGTTGCGGTCAATGATCTGACAGCGATCGGAGTCATCAAAGGGTTGTTGCAGTGCGGGTGCCGCGTTCCGGAAGATGTCTCGGTAACCGGCTTCGACAGAACAAAGCTGGCCGAATATAGCAACCCGTCGCTCACCACCGTCGATGTCCATCGTGATTTGCTCGGACGAATCGCTGCCGATGCCTTGCATGAACTGTCCAGTTCCAAAGAGGCAAGCGGCAAGGAATACAGCATCGAGGCGGAGCTCGTTATCGGTCAATCCTCCGGACCGGTTGCTCGCTGAATTGCTACACTTCTGAGAACCATTCCAAGCTTGGACTTCAGATGCCCGAACCCAATCCCTTCAGGAAACTCTTCACTCGGCGCGCTCTGCTGAAGTCACTGCAATATGTTCCGGTAGCGTGGCTGCCCGCGCCAATCCGGGCATTCGGAATTGCTGCTGCCAACTCAGCCAGGGTATTTCCCCTAGCCGATTTTCGTATTACACCTCACTACCCGGCGCATTCGCCGCTAGACGAAATCATTCAACTCGTCCCTCCAGGAACGGACCGGTTCATCTCCGAGAGATACGCATTCGAAATCGGAGAAATACTCCGCAGCTGGGCAAATGACCTTCAGCAACAAAACCCTCCTATCGAGAGACTCGGCAGTTTCTGCGATGAGACGCTACGAGCCTCTTCTCTGCCGACGGTAACCGAGAGCCCGGTTCGCAGTCATTACGGCGTCACCGTCACCAAGAGAACATATGCTAGCGCACCGATTCTTTCTCGCGACAAATTCCTCGACGAGTTGCGCACCTACCTGGTCTCGCTATCAGTGTTGAAGACTGCCGCGTTTCAGATCACTGCGATCCGGCAGACCGGCGTGTCCCCGGTCCGAGTCTCGGCGGATATCCGCTACACACTTATTGGCGAGAACCCGGGTGGCGCGCGGGAACAGCGGATCGGCACCTGGAAAACAGAATGGCTTGAAAATGCCGCAGCGGGTTGGCGCGTGGTGCAATGGACTGCGGACGATGAGACAGTCAGCCGGGCCAAGAGTCCGCTTTTCGTGGACATCACCACCCAAGCATTTGGAAAGCTTGCTTCCTACAAGGACCAACTCTTGCGCGGCGCCGATTACTGGCGCACTGTGCTGGACGGGGCTTCTGGAATAGACGTGTACGGCAACCAAGGAATCGCAGTGGGGGATTTCGACGGCGACGGTTTCGACGACGTGTATGTCTGTCAGCCGTCCGGGTTGCCCAACCGCCTGTACCGGAATCGCGGCGATGGAACATTTGAAGACGTGACTCAACGCGCCGGACTCGACGTTCTCGATGCAACTTCCTGCGCACTGTTTGCAGACTTCGAGAACCGGGGGCACCAAGACCTGCTTGTCGTGACCAGCGGTGGCCCTTTGCTGTTTGCAAACGATGGCGCCGATAAATTCAAGCTCAAAGAACATGCCTTCAATTTCGCGCGACCGCCGCAGGGTACATTCACCCACGCTGCACTCGCCGACTACGACCACGATGGTCGTCTCGATGTCTATTTCTGCCTCTACAACTACTATGCGGGCCTCGATCAGTACCGGTATCCATCGCCGTACTTCGACGCCCGAAACGGTCCGCCTAACTTTTTGTTTCACAATGAGGGAGGTTGGAATTTCACAGATCGGACCGAAGCCGCGGGACTCAATGTCGACAACAACCGCTACAGCTTTGCGTGCGCGTGGGGCGATCGCAACGGCAATGGCTGGTCTGACCTCTACGTGGCCAACGATTTCGGGCGGAGCAATCTCTATCGCAACAACAGCGATGGGACATTCTCGTCCGTATCGACAGAGGCAGCGGTTGAGGATGTCGGCGCGGGCATGAGCGCGTGCTGGCTCGATTTCGATGGAGACGGGAACCAGGACATCTACGTGGCGAACATGTGGTCAGCCGCCGGGCTTAGAGTTTCCACGCAGGATAATTTTCACGCAGGGGATGCCGGAGATGTACTCGCGATGTACAGGCGCCACGCGCGCGGAAACTCTTTTTACAGAAATCTAGGAAACGGGGGATTCGCAAACGTTGCGGCCGAGAACGGCACGGAATACGGCGGTTGGGCGTGGTCGTCGGATTCCTGGGACTTCGACCACGACGGCCATCCGGATATTTATGTCGCCAACGGCTACATTTCCGGGAGCAAGGAATCTGAGGTCTCCAGCTTTTTCTGGCGCCAAGTTGTCGGCAACTCTCCCGCAATACTTTCACCCGCCCCGAAGTATGAACAGGGCTGGAACGCCATCAACGAACTCATCCGCTCGGACCGATCCTGGAGCGGATACGAGCGAAACGTTTTCTATTCCAACAATGGTGACGGAACTTTTTCCGATATCTCCGGACTCACTGGAATCGACTTTCCCGAGGACAGTCGTGCGTTCGCGCTTGCAGACCTCGATCACGACGGCCGATTGGAAGTGCTGCTCAAAAACCGGAACGCGCCGCAGTTGCACCTGCTTCGGAACTCAATGCCCGAGATCGGAACCTCTATCGTGTTTCGTCTGCGTGGCACGAAGAGCAACCGTGACGCGATTGGAGCCGCGGTTACCCTAGAGGCCTCAGGTCACGCGCAGACCAAATACGTGCGGGCCGGATCGGGATTCCTCTCGCAACATTCGAAGGAACTCTCTTTCGGTGTCGCAGACACGAAAGAGTTCCTCAAAGCCACAATCCGCTGGCCGAGCGGAACTGTGCAGTCCATGGAAAAGCTTCCCGTCAATCACCGCATCGAAGCCACCGAAGGCTCGAGCGACTGGCGGAGTACAGCGTTTCTCCCCGCCTTGCCAGTGCAACCAGGCCATGCAATCGGTCGAGAAGCGTTGCCTGAATTGGTTGAAACCTGGCTGCTTCAGCCCCTTCGCGCACCTGGCATTTCCCTGCCTGATACTTCCGGACAAATCTGGGATCTGCATTCGATCCAGGGAAACAAGCTGCTGATCTTCTGGAGCAGCATGTCGCGGGAATCACGCTCGCAATTGCACTCGTTCGCGAAGCTGCGGCTTCCGACGTTACAAGTACTCGCCGTCAATGTCGACGATCAGCCAAGTAAAGTTGCGATCCGATCTGTCGCCACGACGGAGAATCTACCTTTCCCGTTATTAACCGCCAGTTCCGAGGTCGCCGGCATTTACAACATCGTGTTCCGTTATTTGTTCGACCGTCATCGTGATCTGGGAGTGCCCACCTCTTTCCTGATTGATGGCGGGGGCATGATAGTGAAGATCTATCAAGGTGTCGTCGAGGCGGAGACGGTTGCACAGGACGTGGAACGAATCCCGCGGAATCCCAACAACAGAATGAAAATGGCGCTTCCCTTCCCGGGTACATTGCATCTGGGATCATTCCAACGTAACGACTTCACGTATGGCGTGGCATTCTTTCAACGCGGATATCTGGGCGCTGCTACGGAATCGTTTAAGCAGGTGATCACGTCGAAACCTGACGACGCTGAGGCGAACTACAATCTTGGAACTCTGTACCTGCGCCAGCACGATGTTTCCTCCGCCCGGCCTTACCTTGAGAAAGCTGTGCAATTAAAACCAGCGCACGCGGAAGCCTGGAACAACCTGGGCATGATTGCGGCCGAAGAGGGACACACCGATGAAGCGGTACAGGATTTTCAACATTGCTTGCGCTACAGACCCGATTTCGTGGTTGCGCTTTTGAATCTCGGAAATCTGTACCGCCGCCAAAAACTATTTGCCAATGCCGAGCAATTGCTAAACAACGCCATTCAGGCAGAGCCTGAAAATCCTGAGGCTAACTACAGTCTTGGGATGCTGTACGCACAACGGAACGAAACCGTGAAAGCTGAACAAAACTTCCAGAACGCGCTCAAGGTGCGGCCCGAGTACGCCGACGCACTCAATAACTATGGCGTTCTGCTGGTTCGCGAGCAGCACTACGCTGAGGCAGAGCAGAAGTTCTGGTCCTGCATTCAAGCAAATCCGAAGTTCGACCAAGCTTACCTGAACCTCGCGCGACTGTACGTTCTGCTCAACGAGAAAGACAAAGCACGAGAAGTGCTGCAAGAATTGTTGCGTCAACAGCCAGAGCACCAGATGGCCCAGCAGGCGCTCAAAATGCTACAGTGAGGCAATCACACCAGATGTCGGGACTTGTTCAACTCACTCGCGGGACGCTCATCCTGCTGCTGTTCTCAGCCCTAGGTTGCCCGATATACACTCACGCGGTTGCAGGCGCGGCGCAAAACAGGAAACCCTCACCCGAGAATTCGGAACTCGCGCAGGCCGAAGCGCTTCTGCACCAAGGTCGAGTAGCGGAGGCCAAGGCGTCCACGCTCGAATATCTGGGCCAACATTCCTCCAGTGTTGAGGGCTACAACCTTCTGGGAATCATTTGTAGCAATGCGCGCGATTACGAAGGAGCACTCGATGCCTTTCAACACGCGCTCAAACTGAATCCAAGCTCGACTAAATCGCACAACAATCTTGGAAATTTGTATGCCGCCGCAGGCAAGACTGATCTCGCGGAGAAGGAGTTCCGCACGAGTGTTGCGCTGGCGCCCTCCGATTCCGAAGCCAATTACAACCTCGCGCTGCTGCTGATCTCACGCGGAAAACCCGCCGAAGCAATTCCCCTCCTGCAACGCGTTCGCCCGGCAACGTTGGAAGCCAGGATGAACCTGGTGCGTGCCTACCTTCGCGCGGACCGCGTTCCGGAAGGATTAGAACTGGCGAAAGCGCTCTCCGCGCAGGATGCGAGCGATGTACAAAGACATTTCACGCTTGGCGTGTTACTCGCTGAGGAGAAACAATACAAAACCGCTACGGTTGAGTTAGAGAAGGCGGACGCGCTAAAGCCCGGCACATTCGAAATCCTTTTCAATCTCGGCCAGACCTACCTGCGGGAGAAGGAATTCGCGAAGTCGGAACTGGTCCTCAGTCGAGCACTCAAGCTGAAACCAGATTCTGCCGATACCATGTACCTGCTGGCCCAGGTCCTCAACGATGAATCGCGTCCGGTGGATGCTCTCGATTTGCTCGCGCGAGCACACAAACTGGCGCCCGACAATTCCGACATCATTTTCCTGCTGGCGCGGGTCAGCATGGGCCAGAACTTCTTCGAAGACGCAATCCCATTGCTCGAGTCCGGCTTGAAGATCGCGCCGCAGCGCGCCGAACTTCGCGCCGCCCTCGGCGAAAGTTACTTCATGTCGGGCAAGGCCGACAAGGCCATCGAAGAATTCAAGAAGCTGATCATACTCGAGCCTTCGGCTCGCTCCTACACGTTCATGGGCTTGTCTTACCGCCACCTCGGGCGCTTCGACGAGGCCCGCAAGTACTTCGAAGAGGGGCTGAAACGCGAGCCAACAAATGCAGCATGCCTGTTCAATATAGGTTTCATCGACGAGCGCCAAGGGAACACCGCTTCTGCGGAAGAGAAATTCCAGCAAGCCCTACGATCCAATCCTGATTTCTCCGACGCACTGCTCGAACTCGCCAACCTTCGGACCAAGGACAAGAAGTACGCGGAAGCGGCGGAACTCCTTCGCCGTTATGTGAAGGTTTCACGCGACCCCTCATCCGGCTACTACAAACTCGCCATGGTGGAACGCAGCCTCCATCAGATGGAGGCCGCCGAACGCGACCTCAAAGTTTTCCAGACGCTTTCAAAGAACTCAACCACTGGGCCTTACCCATACCAGCATCTTTTTGACTATCTGGAGAACCGCTCCAAACTCACGCCGCAAGAGCGCGCGCAGCTTGACGTCACCGAACTGCTACAGCAGATAAAAAAGAACCCCGGCCAGCCGCAAGACTTGTACCTGCTCACCCAAGCGTATTTGAAACTTGGCAAGCGTGACGAAGCTTTGCAGGCAGTCTCACAACTGGATCAGGTTAGCTCCGACGACTACCGCACCCAGGCGGGAGTCGGGGTCCTGCTTGCCCAGCACCATCTTTACGACCAAGCTGTTGTCCACTTCCAGAACGCGCTGCGCACCAATTCTGAGTCCGACGAGATTAAGTTCGATCTAGCCGATGCCTATTTCCGCAAGGGAATGTACGCGGAGGCCTTGCAGACGGTGCAAACCATTTCGTCCGCCGGGCAGCAGGACGACACATGCCTCTCGTTGCTAGGGGACATCTACGCTCATCTTGGACAGAGCGAGAAGAGCACCGAAATTTTTCGTGACGCCATCGCGCGCAACCCAGACAACGATCAGTACTACTTGTCGCTGATGCTGATACAGCTTCGCGGAGGGGACCTCGAGAGCGCCGAGCAAATGCTGAGGAAAGGACAGGATCGAATTCCTGTGTCGGGCAAAATTCAGTGGGGACTGGGGCTCCTTTCAGCACTCAAGGGCAACACTGTACAAGCTGCCGAGCAACTGGAACGCGCGGTCGAACTGCTTCCGGAGTGGGCAGGGAGCTATTCCACACTTGGAGTTTTTTACTACCAGACTGGCCAGATCGAAAGGGCTCATGAGGTGTTGGACCGCTTCAAAGGGAGCGGTGCCGGAGGATTGGATGTGCAGCGTATCGAGCAGGTTCTGGCGCAGGCGCCGGCAACTTCTGCTTCCCCGAATCAACCACTATCCACTGAATCGCGTCAGCAGTTGCTCCAGATCGCCCTGGTCATCGCCGACCGCACGCTTTGAGGCCTGCCTCACAGCTGCGCTAGAATGCCGGAATAGCTGTTCACCATTACGATTCCAACAAAAGACAGGACCGATTCCGTCCGGCAAATGGGCAAACATTCGCAACGAACTGGAAAACACATCCTCGCACACCAAACGCTTTCATTTCTGTTTCTCTTTGTGACCGTCCTGTCTTGTCCCGAAATCCGAGCGCAACAGGCCACCGCCACGAAAAACAAATCGAGTATTCCCGCTCACTACACCGACGTCCGCCAGGCAGCAGGGATTACTTTCCAGCAGGACTCCACGCAAACCGAAGAGAAGTACTATCTCGAAACCATGGGCACCGGCGTGGCATGGCTGGACTACGATCAGGATGGCCTGATGGACTTGTTCTTCGTGCAATCCGCGGCCACCGACATCTACAATCCGTCTCATCCGCTGCGTTGCGCGCTTTATCACAACAATGGCGATGGAACTTTTACCGATGTCAGCGCAAAAGCAGGCGTAGGTGGTGAAGGCCACTATGGACAGGGCGTGGCGGTCGGCGACTTCGACAATGATGGGTTTCCCGATATTTATGTGACCGGTTACGGCCGCGCGATTCTTTACCACAACAATGGTGATGGAACTTTTACTGACGTGACGGCCAAGGCCGGAGTCGCGAATGAAGGCGGCTGGTCCACCAGTGCCGGGTGGTTCGACTACGACAAGGATGGTTTTCTGGATCTTGTCGTGACCAACTACATCGAATGGAGTCCCAAGAATAATCTGTGGTGTGGAGAGCATCGTCCTGGCTATCGCTCCTACTGCCATCCGGGCAATTACAAGGGCCAGCGCATCAAGTTGTACCACAATAATCATGATGGCACTTTCACCGACGTGAGCGATGCCTCAGGAGTAGGTAAGCCGGAAGCGAAGGGCATGGGGGTGGTGCTCGCGGATTTCAACAACGACGGCTGGCCCGATATCGCCGTCGCGAATGACTCATGGCCGAATTTCCTCTTCATCAACAAGCATGACGGCAGGTTCGACGATGTCTCTCTTGTGTCCGGAATTGCCGCAAGTGAAGATGGTCGTTACGAGGCTGGAATGGGCATCGATGCGGCAGACGTTGACGGCGACGGCTGGCAGGATGTCTACGTCACGCACCTGGATTTCGAGTTGAATCGTCTGTATCACAACAACCAGGATGGAACTTTCACCGATGACACCTTCGGTTCCGGCATCGGCAACAAAGCGATTCTGTTGAGCGGCGTCTCCATGAAGTTTCTTGATTACGACAACGATGGCTGGAACGACATTCTGCAACTGAACGGCGCAATGCTCGACAACATCCAGCTGTACCATTCCGAGGTCTCGTATAAGGAACCGTTGCTCATGTTCCGAAATCTGGGAAAAGGACAATTCGACAAAGTTTCCGAGTCCCTTGGTCCTGACTTCATGCGGCCGATTGTTGGCCGCGGAGTCGCCACCGCCGATTACGACAACGATGGCGACATCGACATCGTTACCAATAATCGAGGCGACTACCCATCCCTTCTGCGCAATGACGACGGCAACGCGAACCATTGGCTGACAGTTCTTCTTATCGGAACGAAATCGAATCGAGACGGGATAGGCGCCTCGCTCAAATTGAGTTTGCAGGGTGTGGTGCAGTACGAGCAAGCCAAAGGCGGCATGGGATACATGTCGGCGAGCGATCCACGCATCCACTTCGGTCTCGGCGATCGCACCAAGATTGACTCCCTCGAAATCACATGGCCGAGCGGGCAGGTGCAGAAGCTGACCGATGTTCCCGTGGACCAGATCATCGCGGTAAAGGAAGGCAAAGGAATTGTGCCGCACAAATTCGCCAGGATTGAGCCCCAAGTGAACCTTCGCCGCCGTCATTTCCTCAGGTCGTCTCTTCTCGTTTTCGGCAGCACGCTCATGGACGCATTGACAACGCCCTTGTGGCGATGGAAGCGCCCGCTGTTGCTTGACACAAAGACAGATTCGGCGACGGAACCGGTGAAGTTTGCCGATGTCGCAAAGGAAGCTGGACTCAACGTTCCCAACGTTTGGGGCTCCGACACGAACAAGCGCTACATCATCGAGGCAAAGGGAAGCGGCATCGCTTTCTTCGATTACGACAACGATGGATGGCTCGATATTTACCTGACCAATGGCACCCGCCTCGGCGAGAAATGGCTGGAAGGCAAAGCGCCCACATCGCAACTGTTCAAGAACAATCGCGACGGCACGTTTACCGACGTGACCGAGAAATCCGGACTCGCTCGCACCGGCTGGCAAACCGGCGTGTGCGTTGGCGACTATGACAACGACGGCTGGGACGATTTGTTCTGCTGTTTCTGGGGACACAATGTCCTTTTTCACAACAACGGCGACGGCACGTTTACCGACGTTACCCACAAAGCTGGAATCCATGATCCGCAGATTCGCTGGGGAGCCGGATGCACATTCCTCGATTACGATCGCGACGGTCATCTCGACCTCTTTGTCTGCAACTACATCAAGCTTGATCCCGCAGAGAATCCCGGCCTGAACGATCCTGCCATGTGCCAGTGGAAGGGGATTCCCGTGATGTGCGGCCCGCGTGGTCTGCCCGGCGACACGAATGTGCTCTACCGCAACAATAGCGACGGGACGTTCACCGATGTTTCTGCGAAAGCCGGCATCTTGAAGCCCGGCCCTCGGTATTCGATAACCGCGGTTTCGTACGATTTCGATAACGACGGCTGGCCGGACATCTACGTTGCGGTCGATTCCCAGCCGAGCATTCTGTTTCGCAACAATCATGACGGAACTTTCAGCGATGTCGCGGTGATTTCCGGCTGTGCGTACAGCGAGAACGGCCATGAACAGGCGGGCATGGGAGTCGCAGTTGGCGACTACGACTGCGACGGTTGGTTCGATATCTTCAAAACCAATTTCGCGGATGACACTTGCAATCTCTATCACAACAACGGCGATGGCACGTTCAGTGATGTGACGTTTTCATCCGGCATTGGAATCAATAATCGCTACGTCGCCTGGGGTTGCGGATTCGTGGATTACGACAACGATGGCTGGCAAGACATCATTCAGATCAACGGCCACGTGTATCCGCAAATCGATGCGCATAACATCGGCCAGACCTACAAGAATCCGCGGCTGGTTTATAAGAATCGGCGGAATGGGGAGTTCAAGGATGTTTCTGAAGAAATGGGGCCTGGGATTACCGAGCACTATTCCAGTCGCGGTGCCGCGTTCGGCGACTATGACAACGACGGCGACATCGACGTGGTCGTCCTCAACATGGGTGACATTCCGTCGCTCCTCCGGAACGACGGCGGCAACAAGCAGAACTGGATCAAGATTAAATTGGTCGGGACGAAATGCAATCGCACGGCGATCGGCGCACGGGTTCGCGTGGTCACCGGGAATCACGCACAGATGGATGAGGTACACAGCGGGTCGAGCGTAATGTCACAAGGAGACCTGCGTCTGCACTTCGGCGTGGGGAGGGTTGACGTTATCGATGTAATCCAAGTTAAGTGGCCGACTACACAAAAGATCGAGCGCTTCACCAATGTGAAAGCAAACCAGATCCTCACCATTCGCGAAGGCAGTGGGATTGTCCAGCCGGCGAAATAGCTGCTTGCCCCGCCGTTTCTTTACACCTTCTCGAGCACAAGCACTCCGTAAGCTGGAAGCTCGGTTGCGTCACGGTGTGCCTGTCCGCTATTGGCGTCCTTGAATGTGCCCGCCAGGTGGATCATCTGTGCTTCGCTCTTGTGGTTCAGCACGCAGAGCCAGCGCCTGCTTCCACTGTTCCGTACCGTTAACTCAACTCCCGCCGGAACATCGATGGCTCTCTGGATTCCTGCTGCTCCGGCAAATGCTCCCAGCACACGGAACAGGTCCGGTGGATGCAGATCGGCTCCGATGTAAACCGCCTTGCCCTTGCCGACATTGTTCACGGCGATGGCTGGCTTGCCGGAATACTGGCCGGAACTGTAGGTGGCCAACACTTCCGCGCTGGAGGGCTTCAGAATGTCCGCCCAGATGCCGCACTCAGCCTCTGGTCCAGCCAACATCGAGCTGAACTTCACGTGCGGATTTTGCGCGTAAACCGGCGCGTAGTCTTCGAGAGTCACCCCCATCACATCCGCGAGATATCCGGGCAGTGGTTGGCGCACTATCTGGCTGGTTTCCGTCTTCACGCCCAGCCGGAAGCTCGTCACGAAAACGCCGCCACCTTTCACGTATTGACGAATCCTGTCGGCCTGCGCCTCCGAGAGCACGTATACCACCGGTGCAAACACGATCCTGTAGCGCGAAAGATCCGATCCGGGGCCGACAATGTCGATTCCAGTGTGACTTGGGGAAGCAGCGCCGTACCACGCGGTTGCCTGTTCCGCATAGCTCAGACGGAAATGTCCGGGCTGAATCTTCATCGCCCAACTGCAGTCGTAGTCGAAATATAACGCCATCTCGGCTTCGTAGTCAGAGCGCAGGAACTCAGGCCCCAGCGCTTTCAATTCCCTCACCGTTTGCAGAATCTCGTCGAACGCCGGACTCTTCGAGCGATCGTGATTCAACATTCCGTGCCAATATTCTTCGGCTCCGGAGGTTGCGGTGTCCCAGCGAAAATAGTTGATTCCCATCGCTCCGTGCGCGATTGCCTGATAGCTCCACAGCCGGACCTGCCCCTTCTCCGGTTGAGGCGAGAAGGTAGTCTGCCCGGCCTTTCCGGACTGCTCCTCCATGATCAGGAATGGCTTCCGCAGAATGCTGCGCCCGAAGTCGTGCTGCATGGCAACCATGGCGGGAACCGCCGTATTCAGCAGCGGGCCACCTTGGCCGCTTTGATGAAGCATCATTTCAAAAAAGCCCGGGTAGTTATCGAAGGCGACAAAATCAAGTTTGGCGTAGAGTTCACGGTCGTCGATCGCTTCATACGGCACACCGATGTTGTTCGTAGTAACGAAATGTTTCGAGCACAGTTTTCGCAACATTGCCAACTGCTCTTCAAGGAATGATGCGTTAGCGAAGGACTGATAGCGGTCGTAGTCGAGCGCGAGTCCCGGATTCGGATCCCCTCCCGACGGCAACGGCACCGGAATTTGGGCCCAGTCGCTATAGTGCTGGCTCCAGAAGTTTGTTCCCCACGTCTGATTGACTTGGTCGAGGGTTCCGTATTTAGTGCGCAACCAAGCTTGAAAGCCGGCTCGGCAATAGTTGCAGTAACAACGCGGCGAAGAACCCAGTGTGAATTCGTTGTCAATCTGCCAGCCAATGACTCCTGGATGGCGGGTAAATTTTCGCGCCATCTCCGTCGCTACCGCGAGCGATAGGCGGCGATAGGTCGCATTCGTCGGGCAGCTGAAGCGTCTTCCCCCGGGATGCAGCCTGTTCCCCTTCTCGTCCACTTCAACGACGTCCGGATATTTGACGGTGAGCCACGGCGGAGGCGCAGCCGACGGAGTTCCGAGGATCACGCCAATATCGGCGCGATGAAGAATGTCGACCGACCGTTGCAGCCAGTCAAAATCGAATTTCCCCTCAGAGGGTTCCATCAGCACCCACGCAAATTCTGCGATGCGCACATTAGTGAGTCCGGCCTCAGCGATCCTGCGCGCGTCTTCTTCCCATAAAGACTCGGGCGTCTGGTCGGGGTAGTAATCGACGCCGAGCAATAGCGGGACGGAAGCTGACGCTGCGCCGCTCGCTGCGACTTGTGCCCAGAGTGGCAGGCGAAGACCGGCAGCGCCCAGCACCGTCGTAGAAGCACTTACAAAGTCACGTCGATTGATTTTTGCCATGAGGATTTTCCCTTCTGTCCTGTTTCTATCCGCCCGCGAACTGGTGACGTCACTGATGAATGCGGGCGGCAAAACCTCCACCCGGCGCAAGATGGATCTTCATTTTCGTAGTGCGATTAATTTGTTTCGTCGTCTTCCTGTAGTCACTGGCGTTGCGGTCAGCGTTCACTCCGTCCTCGTACGAATCGAGTGTGAAGTTTCCGTCCGGCAGGAAAGAAAAGTCAATCTCCAAATCGCGTGGCGTCCAATCGGTCATCGCACCGACGTACCAGTCGGAACCATTGCGCCGGGCCAGCAAAACATATTGCGATATCTTTGCGTCCAGCACGCGGGTTTCGTCCCAAACCGTCGGCACCGCCGCAAGGAATTCCATGGCTTCCGGTTCCCGCAGGTAATTCGACGGGCTGTCGGAAAGCATCTGGAGCGGCGCTTCGTAGACGACGTACATCGCCAGTTGCTGACAACGCGTGCCCATTGCCATGGGCTGCGAACCGATGGGCGCGAATATCTGGCGCGTGGCGTTCCGCATTGCCCCCGGTGTGAAATCTAAAGGCCCGAGAAACATACGCGTGAATGGCAGGCTTATGTTGTGGGCAGGCTCCGACTCCCAACTCCATTTGCTCCACTCCATGCCGCGAACGCCTTCCGTGTTGATCAGGTTCGGCCACGTTCGCGTCATCACCGCCGGTTTCTGGTCGCCATGGAAATCTACCAGCATGTGGCGCTTGGCGGCCTCACGGCACACCTTATCGAAGTAGTTGATCATGATCTGATCGCTGCGCTGCATGAAGTCCACTTTAATTCCCTTGATCCCCCACTTATCGAATTGATCCAACGCGGGAATCAGTTGGTCGTCGAGTGTCTTCCACGAGGCCCATAGAATCAGGCCGACATTCTTCTGATTCGCGTACGAAACCAGTTCTTCCATGTTGAGATCGGGATTCACCTGCAGCAGGTCGCCCAGCTTGTACCAGCCGTCGTCAAGGATGATATAAGGAAGCCCGTACTTCGACGCGAAGTCCACGTAATACTCGTACGTCTTGGTGTTGATGCCCGCGTGGAAATCGACGCCGTCGATGTTCCAGTCATTCCACCAATCCCAGACGACTTTCCCGGGGCGAATCCAGGACGTGTCTTCAACATTGGAGGGACTCTCCAGCAGATAAACGAGTTGGTTAGTGATCAGGTCACCGTCGTGGTCGGCGATGCCAAGCACTCGCCACGGAAACGTGCGCGTGCCGGCTGTGACCGCAATGTAGTCGGCGGCTTCCACAACCTTGTAGTCGCGATCGCTGGTTTGCTGCTCCCTCAGCGGATATGGCGGGAATGTGGCCTTCAATGCGAACTGTGGAGCACTGCCGTGTAGCCACAACCCGGGATAATCGCTCAAGTCCGATTCGGCAATCGCAAGCTTGGCGCCACCCCTCCCGTCCACCACGGCGGGCAAGGTTGCGATGAACATAGGCGCAATCTCACTGAGGTGCTGCGGCAGATACTTGCGCTCATTGTGCGAGTAGAACGTGTCTTCCTGGGGATAGTAAACGACGAAATTGGCGGGGAAATTGAAATTGGCCTCTTCGCCGTAGATCTTCACCTGCTTGTCGGGGAGCGTGGTCTCGAACCGGTAGGCAACCCCTTCGTTGTAGGCGCGAAAAACAACTGAGTAGCCGCCGTCCATCGTGAGTCGCAGTTCGTTGTAGCGATCGCGAATCTTGGCGAACTTCTGGCGCACCACCGGCTCAACCACCTGGTCGTTGCTGCGCTGCTTCGCGCTATTCACTTTCGGCTGCAAGCCCAGTTTCTTGTGCTCCACATCAAGCGAGAGCGTGGAGTTTTCCAGCAGCGCGTTGCCCCGCAGGAGCACGTCGTAGCGAAGTTGCCCGGATGTGTGGACTCTGATTTCAATCCGGGTGTCAGGGGATTTCAAATCGTAACTGGACTGTGCCGCGAGCGCTGTGGATGCGACGGCGAGAAATGCGAGTAGACAAATTCCGCGGGTCTTCATTTTTCCTCCTGGCCCTGGCGTAAGCGCGCCAACAAAACCAGCCTTTATATCGGAGGTTAAGCGTTTTATCAACCTGTGCGGGTGTCGAGCTTACTTGGATGAGGAAGAAGGAGAGCCCTTCAACACCACGACGAACTGCCGAATTTCGCGTCGCCGCTGTTCAACCGCTGCGGCATCTGACTGCTTCAGCCGCTCGAAGGATTGGAGTTCCGCCTGGGCTTTTCGCGGCTCGCCGGTGCGCTTATAAATTTGCGCCAGGCGAAAGTGCGGATCCGGAAAACTCGCATCGACGGCTGCGGCTTTCTCGTAAGACGCTCTCGCGCCCTCCCAATCTCCACGCTTTGACTGTAAGACTCCCAGTTGCAGGTAGGCTTGGGCGAAGTGCGGATCGAACCGGACCGCATTCTGGAGCAGAGCTTCGGCCCGTTGCGCGCGCTCTTTCGCGTCATTCGCCTTCACTAACGATATCGCGTAATAGTAGTTAGCCTGTGCGTTGCTGGGCTGATGGTGCGCGAATCTTGCCAGTTCTTCCTCCGCGCAAGACAACGCTTGCGGGGCGGCTTCTTCCATCTTGCCGAGGAACAAGTAAGGCTGAGGATTCGAGGGATCGATATCGGATGCGTCACACATGCGCAGTGCTGCCGCATCGTATGCACCATTAGCGTAGAGGGCCGCACCAAGTCCCGCCAGCAGTCGCTCTGAGCGCGGAAACGCATGCGTCCCTTTCGCAAACACTTCGACTGCCGCTTCCACAGCGCGATGCACCAGCAGTTCGCCTCCCCAAGCTAAGTAGTTTTGTTCGCTCGGATCGAGTTGCGCCGCACGTTCATATTCGTGCTCCGCGGCCAGCGGATTGTTCACACTCTCCTCGATGTCTCCGGACAACCGATGCAACTCGCCCCGATCCTTTACCGCCTGTAGTTGCTGGACGAGAGCTTGCGCCTTGCCGTGCTGGCCAGCACCTTCGTAGGCCTCCGCAAGTTCGTATGCGCTCTGATAGTCTGCGCCATCCAACTGATGGGCTTTCTCCAGGGAAGGAATGGCTTCAGCGAACTGTCGCTCGCGGAGGCAAAACGCCCCCAGCGCATGAATGGCCTCGAAACTCGCCGGTTCCTTCAGCACGGCAGCGCGCGGTCGTCTCTCAAATTCAGGGTTGGACACACCAAACGGCCCCTTGGAATTCAATGCGCGCGCATCGTTTGCGAGTGTCTCGCTCGCCCGCAGGTTCACATCGGACCCGTGTCCGCCTGAGGCTGTCCAGTCCGTTATTCCTGCCACGGCGAAATCCGGCTTGTCGCTGAATTCCGTTCCATCTTGCGATTGCGCACTGCCTTCGGCGGAATCACTCGTTTTCAAAAGCAGGACGGTCAACGGCACTTCGCTCGCTCGAGGTATTGTCAGCGACTGCTCTGAATCACGATAACCGTCTTTGTACACGCGCACGAGATAGGTCCCGGCGTTCTGACTTGTCAGCGAGAACTTCCCCGCTTCATCAGTCATCGTCTCCTGTTGCGGGGTGGCTCCGCTCTGACCGAAAACGACGTGAGCGCCACTGATCGGCGCTCCACCGGCATCGCGAACCGTCCCCATAACATCCTGCGCGAAGGCTTGCGGAAGACCAAAGGCGAGAATTCCGGCTAGGTACAATGCTGCCGCAAGCATGGCAGTGGGGGAAGAAATGCGATTGCTCCTCAACATGTGGGTTGCGCCAATCGCAATTCTACTCCGCTCGCGAAGGCAGGTAGTTGCGTGCCACCGCACGAAAACCCGAGAGTTGACTCCCTTTTGTTTGATCATTCCAGCCGAGCTCTGAGGCCAGCAACTCGGCCACGGCGGGCGCCATCTCCAGCGCTGCAGAGGCATTCAGAAACAGTGCGCGCGTGCGCCGCGCCAGCACATCCTCCACCGTCCTCGCCATCTCTTCGCGAGCGGCCCACACAACTTCGGCTTTCAGGTAAGGATGTTCCGGGTGCAAACGCTCGCCTAATGCCGGATTCTTTTCAAGCAGGGCTCGAATCTTCTCCGTGTCGGATCCATACATTGCGAGTGGCCCGCCCGGCTTCGGTCCCGAAGAAAAACCGTGTATCCGCAGGTCGCGAGTCACGCAGGCGCGTTCCGGCAACTGTGCCAAGGTCGCTGCTTGATCGACGCAATCCTCCGCCATGTGCCGGTAGGTGGTCCACTTGCCGCCACAAATCGTCATCAGCCCCGAGCTATCGATGTGAATCACGTGGTCCCGCGAAAGGGCCGCTGTGCTTACCGCACCTTCACCCTTCACCAGCGGGCGAACTCCGGCGAACATGCTGAGCACATCGTCGCGCGTTGGCGACTTGGCCAAATATTCACCGGCGGTGGTCAGAATGAACTCGATTTCCTGCTCCATTGCGATAGGTTCGAGTTCGGCGGAAGAAACCGGCGTGTCAGTGGTTCCCACCAGCACGTGACCGTGCCATGGAATTGCAAAGAGAACGCGCCCGTCGCTGGTGTGAGGCACCATAATCGCGCTGTTACCGGGAAGAAATTCTGACTTGAACACCAAGTGAATGCCCTGACTCGGCGCAATCATCGCCTTGATATTCGCGTCTGCCGTTCGCCTTAGTGTGTCAGCAAATGCCCCGCTCGCATTGACGACTACCTTCGCCGAGGCTCGAAACTCCTCACCAGTTTCTAAATCTCGAGCCACGACGCCATCCACGAATTCCTGCG
>Ga0209056_10001079_pt1 | contig 30233 bp, 24 predicted proteins | sample GraSoiAngelo_114_FD_185876 | JGI IMG/M metagenome (GOLD analysis project Ga0209056, IMG submission 185876) | Grasslands soil microbial communities from the Angelo Coastal Reserve, California, USA - 14_0903_13_40cm (SPAdes) (version 2) | ecosystem: Environmental > Terrestrial > Soil > Grasslands... | reverse complement strand
CATCGGCTATTCCGGCACGGGGAAGAGCGTGGCCTTGAAGCATGTGGTGGGCCTGTTGCAGCCGGATGCGGGCGACGTCATCGTTGACGGGCGCGCGGTGTCCACGCTCGAACGGGCCGCCCTCACCGCGCTGCGGCGCGAGATCGGGTTCGTATTCCAATTTGCCGCGCTGTTCGATTCGATGTCGGTGTTCGACAACGTCGCCCTCGGTCTCCGGCGCCGCGACCTGTCCGACGACGAGATCGCCGCGCGCGTGCGCGAGGCGCTGGCGCTCGTGGACCTGACCGGCGCGGAGGAGCGCTACCCGGCAGAGCTGTCGGGGGGCATGCGCAAGCGGGTGGGCATCGCGCGCGCGATCGCCCTGCGGCCGCGCTACATCCTGTACGACGAGCCGACCACCGGCCTCGACCCGGTGACTTCGGCCGTGATCGATCAGCTGATGGTGCGCACCCGAGAGCACCTGCAAGTGACCGGAATCGTCGTGACGCACGACATGCGCAGCGCCTACACCGTGGGGGACCGCATCGCCATGTTGTACGAGGGCAAGATCCGGCAGGTGGGGACCGTGGCCCAGGTCCAGGAGACGGAGGATCCCGTGGTGCGGCAGTTCATCGAGGGACGCCCAACGTGAAGCGCGAGAACGAGTTCGCGGTCGGTGTGGTGGTGATCGCCGCGTTCGCCGTCGTGGTGACCGGCGCCCTGTGGCTCTCGGGCGCGCACCTCGGGCGCGCCGAGGCGGTCTACACCGCGCGGTTCCGCACGGTGGGCGGGCTCGGGGTGGGCGACCCGGTGGTGTTGCGCGGCGTGCGCGTGGGCCGGGTGGAGGCAATCCGCCTCGCCAGCGGCAACTGGGTCGAGGCGGACCTGAAGATCTACGCCGGCACCCAGCCCCCGTCCAAGCCCGCCGTGATCGCCGCCTCGGCGTCGCTGTTCGGCGAGTGGGCGGCCTCCCTGGTTCCCGTCGACCAGCTCCCCAACGACCCGAACATTCGGCAGGCGATCGCGGAAGCGCAGGCCGCGGGCAGCGGCAAGTGGCCCGGGGCCACGCTCCCCGACATCGGGCAGCTCACGGCGCAGGCGAGCCGTATCGCAACCGACATCGCCACCGTCTCGAGCCGCATCCAGAGCGCCTTCGATTCCGAAGCCGTGAACGAGCTGCGGCGCTCGATCAAGGACTTCGGCCAGGTGGCGGACAAGCTGGTCCGGGTCACGAACGAGCAGGCCGACGTCCTGGGCTCGGTGGGATCGAACCTGCGGCAGGGCTCCGACGTGCTCGCCAAGGCCGCGACCAACTTCCAAACCACGCTGGGCCGGGTGGATTCGGCCACGAACCAGGGCCAGCTCGCGACTATCCTCAACAACTCCGCGACGACCAGCGTGAACTTGCGCTCGGCGTCCCAGGACTTCCGCGACCTGCTCGATGCCGCGCACAAGAACCAGGCGAGCCTGGTGCGGGTGCTGGTGTCGGCGGACAGCGTGATGTCGCGCATCTCCAACCGCAGCGGCACGCTGGGCCTGCTCGTGTCGGACTCGACGCTGTATCGCGAGACCACGCTCACCATGATCCAGCTGCGCCAGCTGCTGTCCGACATCCAGGCGAACCCGAGAAAATACTTCTCGTTTAGCGTGTTCTAGAACCAGTGCGGAATTCGGAGTGCGGAGTGCGGAATAGCTCGCGCCACCGTCGAGGCGGAGGGCCGGCGTCCGGGGTCGAACTCCCCCTGCAACTCCGCATTCCGCACTCCGCACTCCGCATTGGTTGACATGAAGCGCCGCCAGCGCCGCGCCCAGCGCGAAACCTCTGCCGGCGGCGTCGTCTTCCGACGGGACCCCGACGGTGCACCCCGCTTCCTGCTGATCCGCGACGCCTATCGCAACTGGGGCTTTCCCAAGGGCCACCTCGAGGTCGCCGAACCACCGGCCGTCGCCGCGCGGCGCGAGGTGGGTGAGGAGACCGGCCTCGACGACCTCGTGCTGCACGGACCGATCCGCGTGATCGACTGGTACTTTCGATTCCGCGGCAAGACCATCCACAAGTACTGCCACTTCTTTCTGTTCGAGTCGAAGCACGGCGACCCCGTACCGCAGACGGACGAAGGCATCACCGATTGCGCGTGGCATCCCCCCGATGCCGCCTGCCGCACCATCTCCTACGACAACGCGCGCGCGGTGCTGGAGCAGGCCGCCGCCATGGTGCAGGCGCTCACCCAGGGAGCCACGGGATGACCGCCGTGGTGCCGGTGTTTCACCCCCGCGCCGAGCCGCGGCGCGCCGTGAAGCGGGGATATCCGCGCCTGGCCGGTAGCGTGCGGCTGTGCCGCACGCTCGGCGCCGTGGAGCGGCTGCTGTATCAACGGCTGGTGGACGCGGTTGTGCTCGACGTCAAGGCTGCACCCGAGGACGCGCTCGCTCTGCCCGCGCGCTTCCCGCGCATCCCCATGTTCGTCCTTTCCGCCCTGCGCCCCGACGACGGGGAGCTGCTCGCCACGTGTCACGCCTCCGGCTTCGCGGGGCTGCTCGTCGAGGGAGTGGACAACTCCGTCGCGGGGGAGTGGATCGCGGCGCGTACGGCCCAGGTCGCTCGCCGTGCGGCGCTGGCCGAGGCGCCCCGGCTGCTGCGCCTCACGGATCGGTTGCAGCTCGCCGCCTGGGAGGAAGTCCTGCGCCGGGTCGCGGTCCCCATCACGACGGCCCAGCTGGCGGCCGCGCTGCGCGTCACCCGGGAGCACCTGTCGCGCGAGTTCGCCGCCGGCGGTGCCCCCAACCTGAAGCGCGTGATCGACCTCGCCCGCGCCGCCTGCGCCGCCGACCTGCTCGGCAACCCCGGGTACACGGTGCGGGCCGTGGTGAGGATCCTCGGCTACGCCTCGCCCAGCCACCTTGCGGGAGTGGCGCGGCGCGTGGCGGGCGCGACGCCCCAGGAGTTGCGCACGGTGGGGCCGGCGGGCGTGCTGGCGCGCTTCATTAGAGGAAGGACGAGGTCGAGGATATGAAGTGCGGAGTGCGGAATGCGGAATGCGGAATTGCAAGGGCGGTTCGATCCTGAATGGCGGCCCTCGATTGGACGCTCGCACGGACCATTCCGCACTCCGCATTCCGCATTCCGCACTCTTGTGATAAGTTTCACAATCTTCCACCGGTACCCCCATGGCCACCGATTCCATTCTGCGCCCCGGCGAGCTGAAACAGGTCCTCCTCAAGGAAATCCAGGCGGCCGACCTGGCCGAGCTCGACGTGCGGGAGGTCGGCACGGTGCTCGAGGTGAAAGACGGCATCGCGCGCATCTACGGGCTCACGTCGGCTATGGCGGGCGAAATGCTCGAGTTCACCTCGTCCGAATCGGGCGATAAGGTGGTTGGCCAGGCGCTGAACCTCGAAGAGGACAACATCGGCGCCGTGATCTTCGGCAATTACTTGGAACTGCGCGAGGGAGACGAGGTGCGTCGCACCGGCCGCGTGCTGGAGGTCCCGGTCGGGCCCGCGATGGTAGGACGGGTGGTGGATGCCTTGGGACGTCCGGTGGACGGGCGCGGGCCCATTCACACCACCAAGACCCGCAAGGTGGACATCGTCGCGCCCGGCATCATCAAGCGGCAGCCGGTCAAGGAGCCGCTCCAGACGGGGGTCAAGGCGATCGACTCGATGATCCCGATTGGTCGGGGCCAGCGCGAGCTGATCATCGGCGATCGCGCCATCGGCAAGACCGCCATCGCGATCGACACGATCATCAACCAGAAGGGCGAAGGGGTGATCTGCGTCTACGTGGCGATCGGCCAGAAGAACTCCACCGTCGCCGCGGTGGTGGAGCGGCTCAAGGAGCACGGCGCGCTCGAGTATACGATCGTGGTCGTGGCCTCGGCCTCCGAGCCCGCGCCGATGCAGTACATCGCGCCGTTCTCGGGCTGCGCCATGGCCGAGTATTTCATGTACGACGAGAAGAAAGCCTCGCTGTGCATCTACGACGATCTGTCGAAGCAGGCCGCGGCCTACCGCCAGCTGTCGCTGGTGCTGCGGCGCCCGCCGGGTCGCGAAGCGTACCCGGGCGACGTATTCTACCTGCACAGTCGCCTGCTGGAGCGGGCGGCGAAGCTCTCCAACGAGATGGGTGGCGGCTCCCTCACCGCGCTCCCCATCATCGAGACGCAGGCGGGGGACATCTCGGCGTACATTCCCACCAACGTCATCTCCATCACCGACGGCCAGATCTTTCTCGAGACCGACATGTTCTACTCGAACGTGCGGCCGGCCATCAATCCCGGCATTTCGGTGTCGCGCGTGGGGGGGAACGCCCAGATCAAGGCGATGAAGCAGATCGCGGGGCGACTGCGGCTCGACCTGGCGCAATATCGCGAGCTCGAGGCGTTCGCCCAGTTCGGCTCGGAGCTCGATCAGGCCACGCAGAAACAGCTGGCCCGCGGGGCCCGGGTCGTGGAGGTGCTGAAGCAGCCGCAGTATGCGCCGATGCCCGTCGAGCAGCAGATCATGATCATCTTCGCCGTGACCAACGGCTTTCTCGACGACGTCGTAGTGGCGCACATCAAGGGCTGGGAGCAGGGCTTCCGGGACTTCATGGCCGCCCAGCACCGCGACGTGGGTGAGGAGATCCGCGCGCGCAAGGTGTTGGGCGACGAGCTCGCCGCCCGGCTGCGTGCCGCCATCGCCGAGTACAAGCAGATCGCGGCGCACTGATGGCGAAGCCCCGCGAGCTGCGCCGGCGGATCAAGTCCGTCCAGAGCACCCGCAAGATCACCAAGACGATGGAGCTGGTGGCCACGTCCAAGCTCAAGCGCGCGCAGGACCGGGTGATCGCGGCGCGGCCCTATGCCGCCGCCCTCGCCGAGGTGATCGCCGACCTGTACGCGCCCGACTTGGCTGAGCGGTTTCCCCTGCTTCGCCAACCCAGGGCTCCCGAGGCCGGGGGCCCCGGGCTTGCGCCCGGGGTCAGTCGGCGGGTGGCCCTTATTCTGATTACCGCTAACCGAGGGTTGTGCGGGGCGTTCAACGCCAACCTGATCCGCGAAGCACGGCGGCGCATCGAGCAGCTCGAGGGTGAAGGGGCGACGGTCGACCTGCACCTGATCGGGAAGAAAGGGATCACCTACTTCAAGTTCGCCAAGCGACCCGTGGCGTCGCAGCGGATCGACGTCGGAGACAAGCCGACCGCGACCCAAGCCGCGGAGGTCGTCACGCCGCTCATGGCGCAGTTCGAATCGGGCGCCCTGGACGCCGTGGAGGTCGTATTCTCCCAATTCAAGAGCGCGGTGAGCACACCACCCACCACACTCCGCGTGCTCCCCATCAGTCCCCCGCGGGCAACTGACCCCGGGCGCAAGCCCGGGGTGGCGGGGAACTACATTCTCAAGCCTTCGGCTGAGGCGATCCTCGAGCAGCTGTTGCCACTGTATGTGCGCAACCAGGTGTACCGGGCGCTGGTGGAGACGGCGGCGGCGTTCCTGGGCGCGCAGCGCACCGCCATGAAGAACGCCACCGACAACGCGGGGGAGATGCTCGACCTGTTGCAGCGCACGTTCAACCGGGCGCGGCAGGCGCAGATCACGCAGGAGCTGGCGGAGATCGTGGGTGGAGCGGAAGCATTGAAAGGCTAGGGGCTAGGGACTCGGGGCTCGGGACTCGGAACTACCGAGCCCCGAGTCCCGAACCCCGAGCCCCGAGAACGGGACTCTCATGGCGAACAAGAAGCAGGACAAGGCACAGAAGCCGGCGGGCGCACCGAATGTCGGAAAGGTCGTTCAAGTGATCGGGCCCGTGCTCGACGTGGAGTTCGAGCCGGAGCACCTCCCCGAGCTCTACAACGCGGTGGTGATCGATCAGGCCGGCAACGGCGCGCCCGCGATCCGGCTGACCGCCGAGGTCCAGCAGCACATCGGGCGCAACCAGGTGCGCGCCGTCGCGATGAGCTCGACCGACGGCGTGGTGCGCGGCATGGAGGTCGTCGATACCGGCCAGCCGATCACGGTGCCCGTCGGCGAAGCGGCGCTGGGGCGGATCCTGAACGTGCTGGGCGAGCCGGTCGACGAAGGCGAGCCGATTCCGCCCACGGCGGAGCGGTGGCCCATCCACCGCGAGACGCCGAAGTTCGTCGACCTGGAACCTAAGACCGAGGTGTTCGAGACGGGGATCAAGGTGATCGACCTGATCGCCCCGTTCGTGAAGGGCGGCAAGATTGGCCTGTTCGGCGGCGCGGGCGTGGGCAAGACCGTCATCATCCAGGAGCTGATTCACAACGTCGCCATGGGCCACGGGGGGCGGTCGGTGTTCTGTGGCGTGGGCGAGCGCACCCGCGAGGGGAACGATCTCTACTTGGAGATGAAGGAGAGCGGCGTCCTCAAGTCCTGCGCGCTGATCTACGGCCAGATGAACGAGCCGCCGGGCGCGCGCCTGCGGGTCGGTCTCACCGGCCTCACCGTCGCCGAGTACTTCCGCGACGTCGAGGGCCAGGACGTGCTGGTGTTCATCGACAACATCTTCCGGTTCACGCAGGCGGGGTCCGAGGTATCGGCGCTGCTCGGCCGCATGCCGTCGGCGGTCGGCTACCAGCCGACGCTCGCCACCGAAATGGGTGAGCTGCAGGAGCGCATCACCTCGACCAAGAAGGGCTCGGTCACGTCGGTGCAGGCGATCTACGTGCCCGCCGACGATCTCACCGACCCGGCGCCGGCGACGGCGTTCTCGCATCTCGATGCCACAGTCGTCTTGTCGCGCCAGATCTTCGAGCTCGGCATCTACCCGGCGGTCGATCCGCTGGCGTCGTCGTCGCGCATTCTCGACGCGCAGTATCTGGGGGAGCGCCATTACAAGGTGGCCATCGAGGTGCAGCGCATCCTGCAGCGCTACAAGGATCTCCAGGACATCATCGCGATCCTCGGCATGGACGAGCTGTCGGAAGAAGACAAGCAGCTCGTGGCACGCGCGCGGCGCGTGCAGCGCTTCCTCTCCCAGCCGTTCTTCGTGGCGACCCAGTTCACCGGGCTCGAGGGCAAGTATGTGAAGCTCGAGGACACCATCAGCTCGTTCGAGCGGGTCGTGGCGGGCGAATTCGACCACCTGCCGGAGCAGGCGTTCTACATGGTGGCCGGGATCGACGAAGCACTCGAGCAGGCCAAACGGCTGGCCAGCGCCTGAGTGATGCACGTCACTGTGGTTTCCCCCGAGCGGGCGGTATTCGATGGTGCCGCCGACGCGGTGGTGGCGCCGGCGTTCGACGGCCAGGTCGGCATTCTGCCGCGCCACGCGCCGTTTCTGACGCTGCTCGGTGCCGGTGTGTTGCAGGTGCGGCAGGGGGGTGCGTCGAGCCATTTCCAGCTGGCCGGCGGCTTTCTGCAGGTCGTGGGTGATGCGGTGCGGGTGGTGGCCGATCGAGTCGACCCGGCTTGACAGATCCGCGCATCGCTCTTAGCGATGTGCCTTCATTCTTCCCTTCATCACAGGCAACGGGAGGCTTGCACATGCGGAAGTGCATCGGCAGCGCGCTGCTCCTCGTGACGCTCGCCACGTTTCCAGCTCTCAGTGCGGCGCAGCGGCGGGGTGCGCGTCCCGCCCCGGCCCGGTCCGGACAACGCACGTCATTCGGGTTGCAGCTCGACGTCGGCACCCAAACCGACTTCGGCATCGGGGGCCGCGCTGTGTTCGGCCTCCAGTCATTGTTCCCGGGCACACCGCTCGACGGCATCGTGTCGTTCGACTACTACTTTCCCAGCGCGCCGTCAGGACAGACCAATCACTTCTGGGAGATCAACGGCAACCTGGCCTATCGGCTCCGCGTGCCTGCCAGGAGTTCGTTCCGGCCCTACTTAGGCGGCGGTCTGAACATCGCACACTCGTCGGTCACGGTGGCCGGGGTGAGTGGGTCCAGCACGGACGCGGACTTGAATATCCTCGGGGGGACGACGTTCAAAGTGCGCGGCGAACTCACGCCGTTCCTCGAGATCCGCGGCGTGGTGGGGAACGCAAACCAGGTCGTCTTCACGGGCGGCGTTCGGTTCTAAGCGGCGCGCCCGGCGGAACGATGCCGGGCGGCCTGGGTACCCTGTCTCACGTTCTCTATCTTTGAGGCAGGGAAGCCATGGGACGTGAGGCGGCGTTGCTGGTGGTGGCGGCCGTGGCGGGAGTGGCGCCGGTCGCCCGGGCGCAGGCGACGGGCATGCCGTCGTTCAACGCGCCCTATCGGGCGTTTCAACGCTCGGAGCTGGGGGCCGTGTTCAGTTTTCCCGACGGCGGCGGCACGGGGTTCGAGGGCGCGTACCGCTACGCGAGCGGCACACTCGACGTCGGATTGCGGGGCGGCATCTTCGATCCTCCGGGCTCTGGCAAAGCGGTCTTGCTCGCCGGCGTCGAGGCGCGCGAGCGCGTGATCACCCACACGATCGACTTCCCGCTCGACGGCGCCCTCGTGTTCGGCGCGGGAGCGAGCCTCGTGAGCGGCGGCTCGACGCTGTTCGTTCCCGTGGGCCTGTCGCTCGGCCGCCGCGTCGATCCCCAGGGAGCGACGATCAGCATCGTGCCCTACGTGCAGCCCACCGTCGGGTTCGTCGCCGGCAGCGGCCGATCCTCGGCCCTGGAATTCGGCTTCGGCGTGGGCGCCGACTTCCGGCTGTCCCGGGTGCTCGACGCGCGCGTCTCGGGCGGCCTGGGCGATCACCCGTTCACCGGTGTGTCGATCGCGGCGGTGTGGGTGCACTGAGAAAGACAGCTGGTGGAGGTTGGGGAGGTTGGGGGAGGTTGCTCCGCAGACGTCCCAACCTCCCCCAACCTCTCCTAACCTCCCCAAGCCTCCCAAACCTTTGTAAAAGGAGCCTTATGAAGCAGACGCTGTTGATTCTCGGTTTCGTCGCCTGCCTCGCGACGCCTGCCGCCGCTCAATGGCTCGGCATGCCGGCGTGGAACAGTCCCAAGGGGGGCACCGGCGTGACGTTCTATGGCGACTACGGCGCGCCCAACGACAATGCGGGGAAGGGCAACGCATTCGGCGGCCGGGTCGCACTCGGCGTGGGCACGATCACACTGACCGCGGGCGTCGCCTCGCGGAAGGTGGACTCCTTGAATGTCCGTGTGACCTCGTACGGGGGCACGGCCGCTTTCCGCCTCATCGGCGGCAGCCTGATTCCCCTGTCGGTCGGGCTTCAGCTGGGCGCGGCGCACAGCGCCGCGGTGACGTTCGGCCAAGGGGGAGTTCTCCAGGCGCAGACCAGCGTGCTCGCAGCAGTCGGACTGAGTGTGCCATTGCCGACGCCAGGGATCAGCGTCGAGCCCTACTTCGCTCCGGGGATCCGGTACCACAAGATCTCCAACGCCCCCGCGGGTATCACCGATCACCAGACGAATTTTGGTTGGGTGATCGGGGGCAACTTCAGCTTCGGGCTCGTAGGGATCCATGTGGCCTACGATTCCGAGAAGTTCGACAACGGCACGCATGGCGTGCTCGGCGTCGGAGCCGATGTGGGCCTGCGGCTGCCGATGGGCTTGTAAGCCCTGTTCACAAGAGTACTTGAAGCCGCTACCTTTGGGGCGCGCCAAACCCGGCGCGCCCCGTCTGCTTCCAGGAGCCGTGTGAATCGCAGATTTGCCACGCGGGCGTCCGTCGTGTTGCTGCTGGCCCTCGCGCCGGCCGGATGCGCGCTCACGCTCGACGCGACCCATCTCGGTGTGCCGGTCTCCCTGGCGAGCTCGGCCGAGCGGCCCGACTCGGGCACGCCCTTCAACATCACCAAGCACTCTATCTACCTGTTGGTCGGGCTCCTGCCCGTATCGCAGCCCAACCTCGAGGACGTGCTGGCCGGCCAGGTGGGGACCGGAGCGCGGATCGCGAATCTGCGCGTCAAGGTGCGGAGCCGCTGGACCGATCTGCTCGTGACGGGGCTGACGCTCGGATTCGTGGTCCCGCGATCGGTGACGTTCGAAGGAGTCGTCGCCGGAAAGTAAGGCAGCACTCTACGCGGGAGCGGGCAGTTCCTCCGGCTCGGGACGCCTGACAGCCACCCCCCGCAACCCCTTGCGTCTTCGCCTTCGGAACTGCCCGCTCCCGCGTGTCGTCGAGGCACTCGCTGCAACGGGGCCGAGGGGCGCCTCCGCAGGCGAAGACGCAAGGGGTGGTGGGCGGGGTTGTCGGCGTCCCGAGCCGGAGGAGGCGCCCCTCGGCCCGGAGGCCTTAACCCGCGACGAGCTTCTTCACCAGAGCGGTCGTCCGCTCCGCCGCCCCGCGTCCCTCCCGCACCAGCTTCTTCCCGGCGTCCCCCGCTCTCTTGCGCGTCGCGGGATCGTGGTGCCACACGAGCCACTGCGAGTGGAGCGCGTGCCGCCCGTCGCTCGCGAGCGCGATCGCGCCGCCCCGCTCGAGCAACAGCGTCGCGTCGCGGCTCATCTGCCAGTGCGGGCCCACGGCCACCGGCACGCCGAACACCGCCGGCTCGAGCACCGAGTGCAGGCCCGCCCGGTGGAACCCGCCCCCCACGAATGCCACGTCCGCGAGCGCGTACAGGTCGGCGAGGATGCCCACTCGATCCACCACGATCACCGGAGCGGCGGAGGTGTGCTCCACTTGCGACAGCCGCACCGGTCGCGGCAGCCCCAGCTTCGCGGCGAGCTGGGTGATGCCCGCCAGGTGGTCCGGATTGGGCTCGTGTGGGGCGAGCACGAGCCTCGCGCTCGGGACCTGCGCCACCAGGTCCACGAACGCGGGCAGCACGACCGCCTCGTCGGCGGGCCAGGTAGACCCCGCGACAATGGTGAACGTGCCGGCCGGTGCGATCGCGAGGCGCGCGAACGGGTCGCGCGTGCGGTCGAAGCGCTCGGCCCGCTCTGCCACGCTGTCGTAGCGCGTGTCCCCCGTGACTTGGAGCGCGCTGCGGCGCGCCCCCAGCTGCTCCAGGCGGCGTCCGTCCGCTTCGCTGATCGTGCCGATGCGGTCGAGCGCCCGGTACGCTGGCTCCGCCCAGCCGCGGGTGGGCCAGCGCAGCCGCGAGCTGGTCGGCGCCACGGTGGCGGAGATGAGGCCGAGCTTCACGCCGCGGCGCGCCGCCGCGAGCGTCAGTTCGGGCCACACATCGAGCTTCGAGAACACCAGCGCGGTGGGCTTGAGCGCGTCGAGCACTGCCGCCACGTCGACGGGGCGGTCGAGCGGGAGATAGTCCGCCACGTCCGCCGGCAGCGTCCGCGCCAGCCGCTCGGCCGACGGGGAAAAGAACGTGTAGGCGAGCTGCCAGCTGGGCGCTTCGGCGCGCAGCGCCTCGAGCACCGGCTTCGCCTGCAGGCCCTCGCCCACCGAGGGGGCGTGCACCCACACGAGCGGACGCCCGGCATCGCGCTCGCTGCGGCCCCAGGCGGTCAGCCGCTCGGTCACGCCGCGGCGCGCGTCCAGCCCGCGGGCGAGCTTCTTGTCGAAGCGGGCGGCGAAGGGCAGGGCCCGGTGCGCCAGCGCGAGCCCCAGCCGGTACATAAAGGAAGGGCGCGCCATCAGCGCCCGGTCTTGGCCCGGTAGATCGAGTCCAGCACCGCGCGGAACACCGTCACCGGCGCGGCACCCTCGAGCAGGCCGCCCTCGATGTAGAAGGTGGGGGTGCTCACGGCTCCGGCACGGCGTGCCCGCGCGGCGTCGGCGTCGACCTCGGAGGCCGTCGCGCTGGCGGCCACGCAGCGCTCGAGCGCGGTGTGATCGAGGTGCGCCGAGTCGCCCAGGGCGAGCAGAACGCCCGCGGGCGTGGTGAGTTTGGCCCATTCGTCCTGGTGTCGGAACAGCAGATCGTGCATGGCCCAGAAGTGGTCCTGCCGGGCCGCGCACATGGCGACCTGGGCGGCGGCCCGGGCGTTGGGGTGGACGCTGGTGAGTGGCAGGTTGATGTAGACGAGGCGGACCTTGCCGGTGCTGATGTACTCCTGCTCGAGCACAGGCATGGTGCCCAGGGCGAAGGCGCGGCAGTACGGGCACTGGAAATCCGACATCTCGTAGATCGTGACGGCCGCGTCGAAGCGGCCCTTGGAGCGGGCGGCGAGCGGGTCGGGCGTCTGGCGGGAGCCCCGGGAATCGAGGAGCGCCAGGGCGGCGACGGCGATGAGGAGCGCGCGTGTGATCATGCGATTCCGGCGATCAATTTGTGCGGCACCGCCGGTCCGCGCTTGCCGTGTGTTCCATTATGGAACGTATGGCCGGATGTGTCGCTCTGGCGCACTCCGGCGATTCATGCTATTAGATCAGGGTCGGCGAGCCGTCTCGGCCTGATCCGACGTCTTGCCGTCACTGCGCGTATTGCGCCCTATCCCGCCGTCATCGTGCGAGCGCGCATTTCGTTGAGTAGCAGACATGGAAGGGGAGGGCCGGGCCGCTCTCGTGCGGGTGGCACCGGTCGCGGTCGTCACGTCTACCTCGTCGGAGGGGACATGCAAAGCACACCCCGTCGGTTAGTTCCCATCGTTCTCAGCGCGCTCGTCGCGCTCCCGGCCCTGCTCGCTCCGTTCGGTAGTACGGGGCTCGCCGCGCAGGAGCCGGTGACCATCACTGGCAAAGTCACGAGCGACGCCGGCCAGCCCCTGGCGCAGGTCGAGGTCGCGATTCCGACCATGGGCCTCGGCGCTTTGACCAAGGACGACGGGCGTTTCGTCGTCGTGGTGCCCGGCGCGCGCGTGTCTGGTCAGACGGTCACGCTCGTGGCGCGGCGGCTCGGCTACCGGTCGCAAACCGCCCAGGTCACGCTCAGTTCAGGCGGTGTGACGCACGACTTCGTGCTCGCGGCCAACCCGCTCCAGCTCGGCGAGGTCGTCGTGACCGGTGCCGGCACGACCAACACCGCCGAAAAGCTCGGGAACGTGCGCAACAGCGTAGGGGCGGACTTGATCGAGAGAGCCAGCGAGACCAACGTCGTCGAAGCTTTGGCTGGAAAGGCTCCTAACGTCACGGTGCTGCAGCAGTCGGGCGACCCTGGCGCCAGCTCGTTCATCAACATCCGGGGCATCAGCTCGATTCTGGGCTCGAACCAGCCGTTGTTCGTGATCGACGGCGTGCCGATCGACAACTCGACGTTCTCGACGTCGAACTTCAACGCTCCCGACGACGGAGGCGGGACCATCACCCCCGGTGGTCAGACCGAGGGGACGGTCCAGACAAACCGCGCGTCCGATATTAATCCGAACGACATCGAGTCCGTGGAGATCCTGAAGGGGCCGGCGGCGAGTGCGATCTACGGTGCGCGGGCGGCGGCGGGTGTGATTCTGATCACGACCAAGTCCGGACGCTCGGGACCGACGCACTTCAGCTTCCGCTCGTCCACCTCGTTCGACGACATCAACCACACCTACCCGTTGCAGACGAAATATGGGCAAGGGACTCAGGGGACGCACGCCAACACCGCCCCGGGCGGCCAGTGCGACACGCCTGGCGCCGGCATCTGCGGCCGCTCTTGGGGGCCGTTGATACCGGACACGGTCCCGGTCTTTGACCACGCAAACGACATCTATCACGTGGGGCACACGCTCGACAACGGCTTCACGGTATCGGGCGGGAACGACCGCACGACGTTCTATCTCTCGGGCGACAACTCGTACCAGCAGGGCGTATTCGTGGGGCCGAACAACTACTACTCGAGGAGCACGGTGCGCTTCAAGGGCAGCCACCGCGTGATCGACAACCTGAAGATCGGCGGCGATCTGGCCTTCGCCGACACGCGTGCCAAGTACATCCAGCGCGGCAACAACACCAACGGTGTCCAGCTGGGCGACCTGCGCACGCCGCCCGACTTCAACAACATGCCGTACGTCGTCTCGACGGCCGCGGGCCCGCAGCAGCGCTCCTATCGGTTCCCGAATCCGAACGACACGACGATGTTTCTCGACCGCACGTTCGACAACCCCTTCTGGACGATCAACCAGGCCCTCAATGCCTCCAACGTCGGTCGGGTGTACGGCAATGTAAATGCCGAGTATCTCCCCGTGCCCTGGCTGAAGGTCAACTACACCTTGGGTGCGGACTACGCGGCCGACGAGCGGCTGGAGGGATGCGCGACCAGCTCGTCCGCCCCCTGCATCGAAGGACGCGTGGTCGAGGGCAAGATCATCAACTACCAGATCGATCACAACCTCACGGCCACGGCCACCTATACCCTCAACCAGAACTTCGGCGGGACGGTCACCGTCGGACAGAACCTCAACACGCGCAACCAACGCCAGCTCGGGACGGTTGGCCGGGGCCTCGTCGGCCTACAGCCGTACAAGCTCTCGAACACAGTCAAGCAGGATCTGCCGATCGACCAAGAGCAGGTGATCCACGATGCGTCCTGGTTCGGCCAGGGGACGTTCGACTTGTACGGTCAGCTCTATCTCACCGCGGCTGTGCGGAACGATGGCTCCTCGACGTTCGGCCGCCAGAATCTGAGGAGCTGGTTCCCGAAGGGAAGCGCGGCGTGGCAGTTCACCAAGGCGATCGGAGAGGAGTCGTGGCTGTCGTACGGCAAGGCCCGCGTCGCGTACGGGGAGGCGGGGCAGGAACCGCTCCCGTACCTCACGTCTGAGACGTTCAGCAACGGCATCGTCGGGGGCATCGCGCAGGGCACTGGAAACACCCCCACGCAGAACGGCCTCGGCGGCTTGGTCACGCGTCAGGAGCTGCGGCCGGCGCCCGTATTGAAGCCCGAGCGTTCCAAGGAGTTCGAAGCCGGCCTAGACCTGGGCTTCTTCAAGGACCGGGCCGACGCCAGCGTCACGTGGTATGACAAGAAGTCATCCGACATCATCTTGTTGCAACCGCTCAACCCCTCCATCGGATACTTTCAGCAGGGCGCCAACGCCGCCTCGATGCGCAACCGTGGGTGGGAGGCGTCGTTGAACGTCCGTCCCCTCCAGCAGGCTGATTACGGGTGGGACGTCGGGCTGCAGTGGGCGAGGAACCGAAATCGCGTGTTGTCGATCGGCGTGCCCACGCCCGCCACGTGCACGGAAGCGAGCACGACGACGTGTCCGTTCATCTCGTTCGGCGACTTCATCAACGAGGTCGCGATGGTAAACCAGCCGATCGCGGCCTACCTCGGTAGCGGATTCGTTCGCTGCGGCATCTCAAATGGGCAGAGCGTCGTCGACGTGGCCGGCGGTGGAACGGACACGCTCGGCGCGGTATGCGCCGGCAAGCCCAAGGGCGCCTTGTACATCGGCACGGACGGGTATCCCCTCCAGGACAACGATCCCCGCATCGTGATGGACCCGAACTACGCCTGGACCGCAAGCATTCGGTCGGGTTTCCGTTACCGCAAGTTTCACGTGTCCGGCTTGCTCGACATTCGGCACGGAGGGCAGATCTGGAACGGTCCGAAGGGAGCGCTGTGGAGCTACGGAACCCGCAAGGATACCGAGCAGCGCGCCGCATGCACCAATCGCAATAACCCGGCGACGTGCACCGGCAATCCGAAGGTCTTTGGTCAGGGTGGCTGGTATGACGGTCCCGTCGTCGGTCCGGGCGCCGGGCAGACGGTGGCTATCGGCGAGTACTTCTATCGCAACGTGGTCGCGTGCCCGTTCATCGGGATCGACGAGCCCTGCATCGAGGATGCGGGGTTCGTGAAGCTGCGCGAGATCTCGATCAGCTATACGCTGGATGCGCCTTGGGTGCAGCGCTCGCTCGGCTTCTCGAGCATCGACCTGCGGGTGTCGGGGCGCAACCTCAAGACCTGGACGAACTACACCGGGTACGATCCTGAGACGAACCTGGGCGGCGCGATCTCGTCGGGCGGCGGCGCCAGCGGCGTGGATTACTTCAACAACCCGCAGACGCGCTCGTTCTCGTTCTCCGTCACCCTCAACCACTAACCCGAGGAGATCGACATATGAGTCGCAACATCAATGTCGCGCTCGCCTCTCTGGGGCTCCTTCTCGGGACGGCGGGTTGTGACAGCTTTCTCACAGGCGACAAGCTTTCCCAGAACCCGAACCTGCCGACGGCGGCGTCCACCACGCAACTGTTCGTGGGCGTGCAGGCGGGCCAGTTCGCGTTTCAAGAAGGCACCGTCGCCATGATGATGTGTGAATGGGTACAGGCCTGCTCGGCCGGTAACTCCCGCTTTGTGCAGCAGGCCGCACAGTATGTCTTTGGCGAGACCTCTAACATCGGCGCAAACGGCGGAGACTGGATATCGGTGTACGACGCCGGCGGCCTGATCGACATCAGGCGCGTGGAAGACGGCGCTCGATCGAACGGGGACTCGACCTGGCTCGCGATCGCCAAGATCTGGGAAGCGCTCACGATCGGGACGGCTTCCTCTATGTGGGGCGATATTCCCTACAGCGAGGCGATCGGCACCACCACCACACCCAAGCTGGACACACGCTTCGCCATCCTGAGCGCGCTTCAGACGCTCTTAGATGGGGCCATCGCCGAGCTGCAGAACGGCGCTGGCGCGGGCCCCAAGTCCGCGGACCTCGTGTTCAGTGGGAACCGGGCGCAGTGGATGGCTGCGGCGTGGACGCTCAAGGCCCGGTACTACATGCAAACGGCCGAGTCGCTACCGGCAACGGCGTATGCCGCTGCGATCGCCGCGGCACTGAACGGCATCAGTGACCCAACCGGGGCGGGCGACTTCTCCTCGTTCCATACAACGGCCACATCCGAGCGGAACATGTGGGCCCAGTTCCAGACGAGCTCCGGATTCGGCACCGACTTGGAGGCCGGCCTGGCCCTCGCGACGTACATGAATGCGCGGCTCGACCCTCGACGGGCGGCGTACTTTTGCCCCACGGCAACGGCGGCGTGGCAGGCCGGGCAGAAGTACAAGAAGGGGTCAAAGATTGTCGGGTCAAACGGTCTCGTCGAGAAAGTGACGGCGGTCGCGCTGGACAGCACGTCGGGCGCCACTGAGCCGGCCTGGCCGTCGAGCACTGGCGCGACTACGACGGACAACAACGTGACGTGGCGAAACCTGGGTCAGCCGTACGGCGGCGATGACTTCAACACCGTCGTGACGTCGGACTCGGTGTCGAATTATTCGTGTCAACCGCCGCGCTTCGCCGATGCCGCGCGGATCCCGTACGTGAGCTATGCCGAAAACGAGCTGATCCTCGCCGAGGCCTATAACAAGACTCTCGACGACGCGTCCGCACGTACGCACCTGAACAACGAGCTCGCGACGGTACCACTCCCAGCCGTGGGTGGTGGCGTGGTGGGCGCCGCGTTGCTCGATTCGATCATGATGGAGAAGTACGTCGCGATGTTCCAGAACATCGAGTCGATGAATGACTACCGGCGGACCTGTATCCCGGCAATCACGCCGTCGGCGAACGCGGCGGGATTCACCAACGTGCCCGGGCGGCTGTTTTATCCACAGAACGAGCGGAACGTGAATACGAACGTCCCGACTCCGAATGTCCAGTTCGCGACGCACGGGTTCCGCAACATGGGAGATGTGCACGCTTGCCAAAACGACGCCGTCCCGTAGAGGCCACAGGCGCCTCGTCTGCGGAGCGCGTGCATGACAGTGCGGGTGGCAGTATGATTAGGGGGAGCGGATTCGCCGTCCGGGATTCGCTCCCCCTGTCACTCGGCCGTGGGGCTGGTCGGAGGAGAGCCATGCGCAGCACGTTGATGCTTCTCGGGGCGATCTCCCTCCAGGTGGCGTGCTACAACTACCTGCCGCTCGTGCGGTCGCACCTGGTGCCGTCCACCTACGTCGCGCTGACACTCACCGAGGCCGGCTCGGAGGAGCTTGCGCCCTACATTGGCCCGGACGTGCTCGTGGTCCGGGGGCGGTTCTTGACCGCGACCGAGCGGGGGCTCGCCCTGTCGGTCGCTGGCGTGGAGACCCGCCGCGGAGAGATCTTGGAGTGGAAGGGCGAGACCGTCGTCGTGCCGGGCGAGTTCGTGCGCGGCATGGAGGAGCGCCGCGTGGCGCGGAGCAAGACGGTGCTGCTAGCCGGCGCCTCCGTAGCGGGATTCTTGATGGCCTACGCCGCCTTCGGGCCGGGGGTAAGCGGCACGAGTCCGTCGGGCGGCGGAGCCGGACCGAGCCCGCGTTGATCGTATTCGAAAACTGGTGGAGCGAGTCTCTATGCGCACAGCGATCTTGATCGGCATGCTTGGTGTCAGCACGGCGTGCTACAGCTACAACCCGCTCACGACGCCCAGCCCGGAGCCGGGGAGCTACGTCGCCGTGAAACTCACCGATGCCGGCTCCCAAGAACTCGCCCGCTATCTCGGGCCGACCGTGTTCGTGGTGCGTGGACGCTATGTTGGTGACACCGCAGCCGGAATCGTCGTCTCTGTGACCTCGGTGGAGCTGCAGCGGGGAGACGAGCTGTCGTGGGCCGGCGAGCGGGTCACGCTCGCGAACAGCCAGATCGCCGCGCTCGACGTGCGACGGCTGGCCAAGGGGCGCAGCCTTCTCCTGGCGGGCGTGAGCGCCGGCGGACTCGTCGCCACGACCCTGGCCTTCACGCTGAACGGCGGCGGCACCCAGCCGGGACCTGGGCGACCCCGCCCCAATCCACAGTGACGCCGGCTTAGAACACCCCGACGCTCGAGCGCCGAAGGTCCGTCTCGAGCGTCCACTCGATGTACTGCCCCTGCTGCACGACGAGGATGTCCGTGGTGGCGTACGCGTTGTTGCCGATCGCATCCCCCAGCAGCCGGATCTCTCGTCCCTGGCCGAGCAACCGCCCTGGCAAGTAGAACATGGCCGAGGACGATCCGGTCACGGTCCCGACCCGCGTCTGAACCCCGTCGTGCAGGACGTAGATCACCACATCCAAATAGTTGTGGTTCGTGACACTGAGGGCGATCTCCCCCTCAGGGACGGCGAACGCCGGCGGTGACTCCGGTTTGCCCCTGTGGAAAATGAAGCACCCGGACCCGCCCAGGAGCAGGGCGACCAGCGCTGGGCGGAGTCGGAGCCTCATGAGGCGCGAACGTACGCGCGGCGGGCGGTCTGCGAAAGACGCGGCGCGCGCCCGAAACGTTCATAACAGTTCTCTGACAGGTCATCCTGCACGCACGTTCCGTTATGAAACATCCGATTTCTTGCGGCACGCCCTGCTTCTTCTCACCTTAGGCGTGTCGGTTCGCTCTCACCTCCAGCCCTAGGAGAGTGTTGCATGCGCTACACATCGTCGGCCTTCCATCCGCCGTACCGCCCAGTCCGAAAGCGATGTAACCACCGCAGGCCGTAGGCAATGAGTGGTTTCGCGGACGTCCGTCACCGCGCGGGTCCCGTCGGTGCGGGAGCGCGCGCGCGTTTCCTTCATTCGAGGACACAGCTCATGAAGCCTCAATCCATTCGCTCGCTCGGCATCGCGGCAGCGCTGTTCGTCGGCGCCGGTCTCGCCGCCGGGCCGGTTTCCGCTCAGCAGGGGTCGGTGGCTGGGCAAGTCACGGACAAGTCCAATCAGCAGCCGGTGGCGGGGGCGGGGGTGCTCGTGGTGGGCACGAGCCTCCAGGCCCGGACCGGCCACGAAGGGCGCTACAGCATCACCAACGTGCCGCCGGGACAATATCAGGTGCAGGTGCGCTTCATCGGGTACGCGACGGCGACGCTGCCGGTCACCGTCGCTGCGGGGCAGCCGGCGACGCTCGATTTCGCGCTCACGCCGGCGGCGGTGCCGCTCGACGTGGTCGTCGTGTCGGCCACGGGCGCCGAGCAGCTGAAACGCGAGCTCGGCAACAACGTGGGCACGATCGACGCGGCCAAGATTACGCAGGACGCCTCGCCCACCAACACCGCCGACCTCTTGAACTCGCGCATCCCGGGCGTCGAGGTGATGCAGAGCGGCGGCACCACCGGCACCGGGTCCCGGATCCGGATCCGCGGCGCGACCAGCCTGTCGCTCCGCAACGAGCCGATCATCGTGGTGGACGGCGTGCGCATCGACAACACGCCGCAGGCCGGCAACCTGGAGAACTTCACAGGCGGCCAGGCACCTTCGCGCTTGAACGACTTGAACCCCGAAGACATTGAGGCGGTCGAAGTCGTGAAGGGTCCATCGGCGGCGGCCCTGTACGGCACCGACGCGGCCAACGGCGTGATCCAGATCCGCACCAAGCAAGGGCGGCCAGGCCCGACCAAGTGGAGGGGCTCGATGGAGGGTGGCACGCTCGACGACACGGGCGATTGGCCCGCGAACTACTTCTCGCGACGCGCCAGCGGCACGTCATGCCGGCTGTCGTCGCAGGCCGCCGGAGTCTGCACGATCGTTGGGGTCGACAGCTTCAACCCGTTGAAACAACACACGCCGTTCCGCCAAGGCGTGCGCCAGGAGTACTCGTTGAACGCCTCGGGAGGCACCGAAGCCACCACCTTCTACGTTTCAGGTGACTTCCAGCGTGAAAAGGGCGTGTTCGAGTCGAACGACCTGAAAAAGACGAGCCTGCGCGCCAACATCCGCAATCAAGTCAGCCGGCTGATGGACATCACCGCCAGCGTCGGTTACGTGTCGAGCGTGACGGCGTTGCCGCAAAACGACAACAACGATCAGGGCATCGTGGCGAGCGGCCTGCTGGGGTATGCCTTCGACACCGTGGCCCCGACGGGCAACCCGGGGAACCCACAGGCACCGGCCCTGCAGCACGGCTACCGCTTCCTCACGCCCGAGCAAGCCACCTTGATCTCCGTGGCGCAGCGAATCGAGCGGTTCACGGGCGGCATGAACATCAACTTCCGGCCGACCACGTTCCTCACCATGTTCGGAACCGCGGGTTACGACGTGACGAACCAGGGAGACAACCAGCTGACCCCGCCGGGCGTCATTCCGCTCGATCAGAACCGCCTGGACGGGAACGCCAACGCCAACCGGGCCCAGCTCTTCGCCTACACCGCCACGTTTTCGACCAAAGCCTCGTTCCGGCTGTCGCCGATCTTCAACTCCAACACGACCGTGGGTGTGCAGTATTTCAAGAACGTGTTCCAGCAGGTGCAGGCCGCGGGACGCAAAGTGGTCGCCGGCACGGGCGGGCTCGGCGGCATCGTCGTGCCCTCGGTGGGCGACACGACGGCTCCGTTCGTGACCCTGGGTGGATACGTCGAGGAACAAGTCTCCATGCGCGACCGGCTGTTCGTGACGGGGGCAGTGCGGGGCGACAAGAACTCGTCGTTCGGCACGAACTTCGGCAACATCCTCTATCCCAAGGTGTCGGGGTCGTGGGTGGTCTCCGAGGAGCCGTTCTTCCTGCACCCGAGCTGGCTCGGAAGCCTGCGGGTGCGTGCGGCCTGGGGCATGTCGGGCCGCGCCCCTGGTACGCTCGACGCCCTCCACTTCTTCCGCCCGGTCGCCATCGCGACCAGCGGAACGGACGTTCCCGGCATCACGATCGGCGGAGCGGGCAATGCGAACCTCAAGCCCGAAAAGACCCGGGAATTCGAGACCGGATTCGACGCCGACCTGTTCAGTCAGCGGGTACACTTCGAGGCCACCTACTATAACAAGGACTCGAAGGACGGCCTGATCGCGGTCCAGATTGCGCCCTCGGTGGGTGAAAGCTTCACGCGGTTCGACAACCTGGGCGAGGTCAGCAACAAGGGCATCGAGCTGCTGCTCACGACGCAGCTCGTGAATCGCTCCGACGTGCAGTGGAACGTGACGGGCAGCTTCTGGGGCAACAAGAACCGCGTGCTCAAGACGGACTCGATCAATACCCCGATCATCTTCGGTCTCGGCGGCGCGACGCAGCGCCATGAGGTCGGCTACCCCGCGGGCGGCTACTGGGGCACGTCGTACACGTTCAAGGACGCCAACGGCGACGGCTTGATCGGCGGCTCGGAGATCACGTTTGGAGACTCGGACACGTTCCAGGGCTCGTCGGTGCCGACGCGTGGTGCGTCGCTCTCCACGGAGGTCAACGTCCTGCGCCACTTCCGCCTGGTCGGCCAGTTCGACGGCCGGTGGGGCAACAAGCTCGACAACTCGACGGAGTCGTTCCGCTGCATCTTCGGCCTCTGCCGCGCGGCCCGCGTGCCGGGATCGTCGCTCGCCGATCAGGCCGCGTCGGTCACGTCGCCGGCCGTCGAGACCGGGTTCTATCAGGACGCCGGTTTCATCAAGCTGCGGGAGGTCTCGTTGACCTACTTTGCACCGCCGGAGTGGGCGACGCACCTGGGAGCGAGCTCGTTGAGCTTCACCGTCTCGGGCCGCAACCTGGTGACCTGGACCAAGTACCGCGGTCCGGACCCCGAAGTCAACGACATCGGCCAGTTCAACTTCAGCGTCGCCGATTTCCTGACGCAGCCGCCGGTGCGACGCTTCGTCGCCCGCGTCAACGTGACCTTCTGAGCCGAGGATACGATCAATGAGGAATACATCCAAGCTGCTCGCGCTCGTGGGGGTCGCGGTACTGGTGCCGCTGGCCAGCTGCAACGACCCCTTGCGGGTCAGTATCCCGGACATCGTGCAGCCGGGTCAGTTGAGCGATTCCGCCGCGCTCGGGACGGTTCGCGCCGGCGTGCTGGGCGACTTCGCGATCGCCTACACCGGGGATCACCCCGACGGGTCTGGTGGAACCGAGGGTGTAATCATGTACGGGGGCTTGCTCGCGGACGAGTGGATCAACTCCGAGACGTTCCCCACGCGCATCGAGGTGGACGCGCGGACCATCCAGGTGACCAACGCCGACGTCGATCTCTGGTTCCGGCGGATGCATCAGGCGCGCAACTCGGCCGAGAAGGCCGCGGCGAAGTTCGCGCAGTTCGCGTCCACCGACCCCGGCCACGCGGAGATGCTCACCCTGGCTGGGCTGACGTACGTCTTTTTCGCCGAGACGTGGTGCTCCGGCGTTCCCATCAGTCACCTGAATGCGGACGGCAGCATCACGTATGGAGTCCCGCTCACGACCCATCAGATTCTCGATACGGCGAGGGCCCGGTTCGACCAGGCCATTGCGGTGTCCACCGACCCGGGCATGACGGCGTTCGCGACCCTCGCCAAGGCGCGCGCCGTGCTGGACAGCGGCGGCTTCGCCGCGGCGGGCGCGTTGGCGGCGGGCGTGCCCACGAACTTTGTGTACGTGGAAGAGCATTCCGAGAACACCGATCGTGAAAACAACGGGGTGTTCAACGGCAACTTCCCGGATGGCCGGTACGCCGTCGCGGATCGAGAGGGGACGAACGGATTTCCGTTCCGCTCGGTCGCAGATCCGCGAACCACGTGGATCGATCCGGCCACGACGGGCTTCGACAACCAGACGGAGTTGTGGACCCAGCAGCGCTACGGCAGCCGCAAGACGCCCATCACCGTCGCGACCGGCGTGGAGGCGAGGCTGATTCAGGCCGAAGCGGCCTTGCAGGCTGGGGACACGCTGCTCAATACCGGTCAATTTCTCACACAGCTGAACGACCCGCGGGCCAATGCCGGTGCTCGGGCATACTTCGATCCTAACCCCTTCGTCCTCGGGGACCCGAGCACGCAGCCCATCGGCGTGCTGCCGAACCTCACGACCGCGGACATCACCGCGGCGGGCGGGGCGGTGAACCTGCTGTTCAATGAGCGGGCGCGGTGGCTGTGGTTCACGGCCCATCGGCTGGGCGACATGCGCCGGCTGATCCGGCAGTACGGCCGGGCGGCGAACAGCGTGTTCCCGACCGGGCCGTATTTCAAGGTGAATTTTGCGAGCTACGGCAATGATGTGAACTTCCCAATTCCCATCACGGAGAAGCAGAACCCGAACTTCTCGGCGTGCCTGGACCGCCTTCCGTAGACTGCGGCTTCGGGCGGAGTGACTCGAGGGGGAGGGGGCGAGGTTGCCCCCTCCCCTTCGTGCTACGACTGGCTTCCGTCTTTCGTCTTGATCACGATCACGCCACTCACCGCATCGGTGCCGTAATACGTCGTGCCCTCCACGCCGTCGTAAATCAGGATGGTGAGGATCGATCGTGCATCGATGGCGTCCAGCGCATGGAAATCGGGGACGCGCACGCCGTCGAGCAGGACCATCGGCGCCTCATCGAGCAAGAAGCTGGAGCGGCCGCGGCGGCCCATGCTCTGGGGCCGGCCGTTCCGATCCTCTCGCATCGTGAGCATCGGGGCGTGTTGTTTCAGCACCTGCCACGCTGTGCTCGCGCCCGACTTCTCGATCTGCTCAGCCGTGATCAGGAACGTCCCCGGGGCGGCGACGGTGTCGGCGTTCCGGTTGGCAGCCGGGCCGCAGCCAACGACCGCCACGGTGAGCGACAGCAGGAGAGCCTTCATGGAGGCCTCGCGGTTCGAGGGCGACGGCGCGTCTACTGCACGCATAGTCACGCCGGGCCGGTGCAGCGTCAAGCCAACTGGGCTTGCGCCCGGACCGTTGTTAGCGGGATGTCCGTGCCGTGTCAGGGATTACCTGACGGCCCCGTGACCTCTTGCGACGTTCTCGATTCCGCGTTATCTGACGAACAGCAGCCCCCGTTGTGCCGTCGCCGCGTGTGCTCGCTCGTCCTGCCGTCGGGCGGCACGTGCGTGAGCAGTTCATACACAACGAGTGCGACCTCACCTGCGGCGCGCCCGCGCCGGAGGCAACTCACGCTTGGGGGGCATCTATGCGTGATCTCCCGTCGGTCAACTATGTGAGTATTCGCGGCTTGTGCGTGGCGGCCCTGGCGGCCCTCCTGCTCGGCGCTGGTCCCCGGAGCGGCGCGGCGCAGCAAGGCACGGGATCTATCACCGGGCGCGTACTAGACCCGACGACGAAGCGGCCGCTGGTCGGCGCCCAGGTCCTCGTCGCCGGTACGACCCACCGCGCCTTCAGCGACGTCAAAGGCGAGTTCCTTCTGTCCGACGTCCCGGCGGGCGAGGTTCAGATCCGGGCTCGGCTCATCGGGTACGGCACGGCCGCCAAGACCGTGACGGTGAGCCCCGGGCAGACCGTGACGACGGAGATCGAGCTCACGCCCACCGCGGTGGCCCTCGAGGAGATCGTCGTGACGGCCACCGGCGAGCAGCGCAGCCGCGAGGAGGGAAACGCGATCCAGAAATTCGACCCCGCCAAGGTGGTGAAGGAGGCGACGCCCAACACGCTGACCGACCTGCTCAACGCGCGCGCCCCGGGCGTCGAGGTGCTGTCGAGCGGCGGCACCACCGGCAGTGGGACCCGCGTCCGGATCCGCGGCTCGAACAGCGTGACCCTGTCGAACGAGCCGGTCCTGATCGTCGACGGGATTCGCGTCGAGAATGGCGCCGCGTCGGCGTCGGTGGGGGTGGGCGGCCAGGTGCCTTCCCGTCTCAACGATTTCAACCCCGAGGATCTGGAGTCGGTGCAGATCGTGGGCGGTCCCTCGGCCAGCGTGCTGTACGGCACCGACGCGGCCAACGGCGTGATCCAGCTGCAGACCAAGCGGGGGCAGCCAGGCGCCACCCGATGGGAGTTCAGCACCGAGGGCGGCTTCATCAACGACGTGGGGACGTACCCGGCCAACTATACCGCCCTGACGTCCCTCGATTCGGCCTGCACCCTCACGCGCGCGGCCGCCGGTGTGTGTACCATCGCGCGGGTGCGCACGTTCAACCCGATCATGGTGTTCAGTCCCTTCCAGACGGGCCACCACACCGCCTTCAACCTGGCGGCGAGCGGCGGGAGCGACCAGACCACCTACTACGTGGCCGGGCACTACACGAGAGAGCAGGGGGTGTATCCGGTGAACCAGCAGCGCAACGTGAACCTGCTGGCGAGCCTCCACCAGCAGACCCGCTCGAACCTGGATTTCGAGGCGAAGGCCCTCTACACCTCCGGGCTGCTGCGCCTGCCGGAAAACGATAACAACGTATTCGGGGTGCTGTCGAGCGGCTTTCTGGGCTCGTCCGACAGCGGCAACGGCCGCAACGGGTACGGGTTCCTGACGCCGGCGCAGAGCTTCTCGATTCGTACGTTCCAGAAGATCGACCGGTTCACGGGGAGCACGCACGTCAACTACCGTCCCGTCTCCTTCCTCCAGGCGCACGCCACGGTCGGGGTCGACTTCACGAATCGATATGACCAGCGGAGCTTCGTGCCGGGAGCGATCCCGCTGTCGTTCAACACCAACGCATCGCTCGGCAGCCGGGCGGCAAACCCGTTTCAGATCTACCTCTGGACAGCGAACTTCTGGGGTACGGCGTCGTTCGACCTCACGCCGACGCTGACCTCCGGCACCACCGCCGGATTCCAGTACTTCCACGATCTGTTCCACGGCATTCTCGGGACCCGACAGACCTGCGCGCAGGGCACCACCGCCGGCTCCCTGGACGTGTGCGTATTGCCGGCCACCGACAGCGAAACGACGCAGGAGTTCGTGACGATCGGCCGCTTCGCGGAGCAGCGCTTCGGCTGGAAAAACCGGCTGTTCATCACCGGCGCGTTGCGCAGCGACGACAACTCGGCGTTCGGGCGGACATTTGGAAACATCGTGTACCCGAAGTTCTCCGCCTCCTGGGTCGTGTCCGAGGAGCCGTTCTTTCCGCGCGTCGGCGGGCTCAGCTCGCTGCGGCTGCGCGGCGCGATCGGTGCCTCGGGGCTGCACCCCGGTCCGCTCGACGCGCTGCACTACGACGTCTTCACACCGGTCGCGTTGGCGGGTACCGACGTCGCCGGGGTGACGACGGGTGGCCTCGGTAATGTCAAGCTGAAACCCGAGCGGACCAACGAGACCGAGGTGGGGTTGGACGCGGAATTCGCGAGCGGCCGCGCCACCGTGTCGTTCACGTATTACGACAAGGTGTCGCATGACGCGTTGATCGCCGTGACGCTGCCGCCCAGTTGCGGCTGCGGTCTGCCCCCGGGCGTGGTCAATGCCGGCACGCAGTTCCAGAACCTCGGGTCCGTGAGCAACAAGGGCGTGGAGATCTCGGCCACGGCACACGTCGTGAACCGTGAGTCGTTCCAGGTCAACCTCAACGCGTCGGCCTTCGGCGTGCGCAGCCGGGTCCTGAAGACCGACTCGCTCGGCAATCCGATCATCTTCGGGCTGGGGGGCTTCTCGCAGCGCATCCAGCCCGGATACGCGCCAGGCAGCTACTTCATGGTGCCGTATACCTACAAGGACGCCGACGGGAACGGCCTGCTCCGGACGTCGGAGGTCCAACTCGGCTCGCAGCCAGTGTTCCTGGGGCAGCCGTTCCCCGACCACGGCGGCACGTTCAGCACGGAGGTCGTCTTCGCCGGGCGCCTGCGCCTGTACGGCCTGCTCGACGGTCGCTATGGCAACAAGCTGTTCAACAGCACGGAGCAGTTTCGCTGCGGCTTGAACAACTGCCAAGGGCGGAACGATCCGAAGGCGTCACTCCCCGACCAGGCTGCCGCCGTTGCCAACATCCTGGGGAGCCAGGCGGGCTACATCCAGGACGCCAACTACGTCAAGCTGCGCGAAGTCTCGATTACCTATGACGCGCCGACATCCTGGGCGAAGAAGATCAATGCCAGCTCGGTGAGCTTCACCATTTCCGGTCACAACCTTCACACCTGGACGAGCTACCGCGGCCTGGACCCCGAGCTGAACGAGGCGGGTCAGAACAACTTCACGACGGCCGACTTCCTGACCCAGCCCCCGGTCCGGCAGTGGATCGGGCGCGCGAACATCACCTTTTGAGCCGGAGGACGGAGCCATGACGATGCACAGGCGACACACGGCGCTGCCCGTCCGGCTGGCGCTGCTTTCGACCACTCTGGCAGTGGTCGGGTGCCACCTGCTGGACATCTCCAATCCGGACGTGGTCCCCATCGACCTGCTCGGTGGGCCTGCCGCCCTGGCCACCGTCCGGGCGGGTGCCATCGGAGACTTCACGCTCGCATACAGCGGATCGGGGGCCGGTGGGTCCGGGGGTACGATCGAAGGACAGATCATGGCGAGCGGCCTGCTCGCCGACGAGTGGATCAACACGGAGACCTTCCCGGATCGCATCCAGGTCGACGCCAGACAGACCGATCCCACGAGCGGCACGATGGCTAACGTGTTCACCGACTTGAGCCGCGCGCGGGTTGCCGCGGAGAATGCCGTCGCGCAATTCCGCAAGTTCGCGGACACGACGAAAGACGCCGGGCTCTCCGAAATGTTGAGCCTTGCGGGCTTTGCGTACGTGATGTTCGCCGAGAACTACTGCTCCGGGGTGCCGTTCAGCAACGCCCAGCCCGACGGGACGATCCAGTATGGGACTCCGCTGACCACTCCGCAGATGCTCGATACGGCGATCGAGCGGTTCAACCAGGCGCTCGCGGCTGCGAATATCCTGGATACCTCGACCGCAAGCGCGAAGGCCACCCGCATCAGCAGGCTATCACTGGCAAGGGTCGGGAAGGCCCGGGCCTTACTGGATGCCGGTCGGCCGGCGGACGCCGACACGGTGGCATCCGCGGCCAGTGTGGCCACCACGTTCGCCTACCTCGTGCAGCACGATCTCAATTCGACCCGGCAGCAAAACGGCGTCTACAATGGCGACAAGAAGTTCAAGCGCTACGGGGTCGCCGACCTGGAAGGAGGCAATGGGCTGGCATGGATCAGCGCGGCGGACCCGCGGACCCCGGTGTTCCGTTCCCCCAGCACGAATAAGGGGTTCGATAACGCCACGGCGCAGTTCGACCAGTATCGCTACATCGACGAAAAGGCCTCGGTCACCGTGGCGACGGGGGCCGAGGCACGGCTCATCAACGCGGAGGCGGCGCTGCAGCGCGGTGACACGGCCGGTTTCCTGGGATTTCTGAACGGGCTCCGTACCGCGCCGCCGGCGTATTTCCTGGTGGGCGATCTTTCTTTACAAACGCAGACGATCGCACCACTGGGCCCATTGACTGCGCCGGCCTCTTCCGGGGCCGCGATTACCATGCTGTTCAACGAACGGGCACGCTGGCTGTGGCTCACCGCCCACCGTCTCAACGATCTGCGTCGCGTGGTGCGGGCGGTGGGCCTGCGCGGGGGGTATGGCCTGCCGGTGAACTCGGTGTTTCCCACCGGCCCCTACTTCAAGAACGGCCTCACGTACGGCAACGACGTGAACCTGCCGGTCCCGGTGACCGAGCAGAACAATCCGAATTTCAAGCAGTGCCTCGACCGTCTGCCTTGAGGGATCTCACCCCCGGGATGGGCGCGGCGGGCGGCTCCGGCCGCCCGTCGCCGTTTCCGGCGCGGTTCAGGGTGGGCTGCCGTCCTTGGTAGTGATGAGGATGACGCCGCTCACGGCGTTCGAGCCGTAGTACGTCGTTCCGTCCAGGCCGTTGAGGACCTCGATGCTGTGGAGGGTCGAGGCCGGGAGCGTCTGCAGGCGCTGGATGTCGATCACCTGGACGCCGTCCACGAAGATGAGTGGCGCGTCGTTCAAGACAAAGCTCGCGGCGCCGCGGCGCTCGAGCTTGCTCGGCCGACCGTCGCGTCGCTCGCCATAGGTGAGCTGCGGCGCCTCCTTCTTCAAGACCTCCCACGCGGTCTGGCCGCGGGAGCGTGCGATCATCTCTTCGGTGATGACGATGCGATCGCCGTCGTTGCCGATGGGGCGGGACGCCGCGTGCGGGTGGAGGCAGGCCGCGCACAGCCACAGCGTTGGCACTACCGACGGCCAGGCACGGCACGGCAGGCGCATGGGAACCTCCGCTTGGATCATGTCTCCGCCGCTCGAGCGCTGTCAAGCGGGGGCGCGGTGACGTAAGCTTCTTCTCGACCATGGTCGTCACCTTGTGCTGCGCCCTCCTGCAGATCGCGGTCCCGCCCCCCCGCGGCTACGTCAACGACTTCGCCGGCGTGCTCGATACGACGTCGGTCGCCCACATGACCGCCGTGATCGCCGAGCTGCGCGAAAAGACGCGGGGCGAGATCGCCGTGGTGACGCTCTCGGACATCGGCGGCCGGCCCGCCGCCGACGTGGCGCTCCAGATCGGGCGCCAATGGGGCGTCGGCGCCAAAGGCGCAGCCGGTGATCCGGCCAAGAACTTGGGCGTCGTGGTGCTGCTCGTGCCCCTGAAGAATCACCGGCCCGGTACGGGGCAGGTCTTCATCGCCACGGGACGTGGTGCCGAAGGATTCTTGACGGATGCTCGAACAGGCCGGATCCGCGATGCGATGACGCCCTACCTCGCGCGTGAGGACTATGGCGCCGGCCTGGCCCGCGGGGTCGACCTGATCGCACAAGCGTTCGCGCAGGAGTTCGGTGTCACGCTGACGGGAGTTCCCGAGCTGCCGCCCGGCGACGGCGCCCAGCCGTTGCCGATTCCGCTGGGCTGGATCGTAGTAGCCGTGGTGCTGCTGATCGTCTTGTCGCGCGGGCGCATTCTGCTGTTGCCGCTCTGGCTCAGCGGTTGGGGGGGAGGGCGCGGTGGCTGGAGCGGGGGCCGA
>Ga0209056_10001078_pt1 | contig 30259 bp, 26 predicted proteins | sample GraSoiAngelo_114_FD_185876 | JGI IMG/M metagenome (GOLD analysis project Ga0209056, IMG submission 185876) | Grasslands soil microbial communities from the Angelo Coastal Reserve, California, USA - 14_0903_13_40cm (SPAdes) (version 2) | ecosystem: Environmental > Terrestrial > Soil > Grasslands... | reverse complement strand
CATCGAAGCTGGAGGCCTGCAGCTCCAGGTAGACCTGGCGCTGGGACAGGTAAGCGCGCCGATCAAAGCCAGGTAGATCGCGCGGCAGTGTGAGCCTGCCGCTCGCGCGCATCAGGTCGCCATAGCTCGCCTGGGTCGGGCCGCGCCAGCGAACCAGGAGGTTGCCGACGCCGGCAAGCTTGGTCACGCCGACGACCAGGTTGTTCGGCTCGACGAGCACCTCGGCCCCGCCGGCCACCGAACGGCTGTCGTCAGCGACTCGCCCGGTCATGAGGACGGTGCTGCCCGCGACCGCGGCGGCGCGGAGCGGCACTGCAGGATCGACTGGCGGCAGCTCCGCCCGGCCGACCGCGAGCAGCGCGGCCACGACGGCGAGCGCGATCAGGGCTGGTCGCAGCAGGAATGCCAGCGCGAAGAAAGGCACGGCGGCAGCGATCGCAACCGCGCCGACAGCGGGTTGCTCGGGAAACATCACCACCGCCGTGGTGAGGGCCGCTGACCATGACAGGGCCATGACCAGCGCGGGGTAGCGGGTCACAGGGTCAGATAACGGCGCGCGACCAGGTAATCGGCCTCACTCATGCCCAGGATCTCGACGAGCTCGCCGGTGTTCTGAAAGCCGCCGAAGTTGGTGCGGTAGTCGATGCACTCCTCAGCGAAGGCCTGGGTGAATCCAGGCAGAGCCTCCAGCTCTTCGAGGGTCGACTGGTTGAGGCTGGTGCGGACGATCACGGTGCCGGACGATGTCTTGGCAAACGGGACCTTGATCTGCTCGCCATCCTTGAGGCGGCCTGCCAGGTCGGGCAGCCGCGAGGAGTCGACGTCAGCGCTGAATCCGCCCGCGGCCGCGATGGCGTCGAAAACGCGATCTCCGCGCGGCAGGCGGTACAGACCGGGATTCTCCACCGCCCCGAGCACGTGCACCAGGAGCCCTGGCTGGGGCGGGACATCGAGGGCGGGGTTGTTGGCGGGAGCGGCCGGAGGGTTGGCTGCGGTGGCCGACACGTGATACACGTACGCGCCGACCGCGACGGCAAGACCAAGCGTGATCGGGGCGGCGAGGAGGACGAGCCTCTTCCAACCTGGCACCAGTCGAAGGCGAATCGGCATGGCCCGAGCCTAGGGAGGGGAGCCGAACACGGGAACCCTGCCTGTAAAGAAGCATGGTTCCCGGGGAAGGATTCGAACCTTCGGTCGAGGATCCAAAGTCCTCTGCCTTACCGCTTGGCCACCCGGGAGCGCGTCCACAAACACTAGCGCGGGCCCAGCGCATCATCCCGCGGCCGGTGTGACCTCAAACGGGTCTGCGTCGTTGGGTCTGGGGATGAGAAATGCATTCCTCGCCGCTGCCGTGCTGATGCTGGCCACCGGCTGCGGCGCTTACCACTTTCCCGGTGCTGAATCGCCCTCGCCTACGGGGACGGTCAGCGGCACGGTGGTCGCGATTCCGTGCGCGCCGGTTGAGAAGGCGGGCCAGACCTGCTCCGGGCGGCCGGTCGCGAACCTGGAGCTCGATTACAGCCGCGGGCAATCCACGACCGCCCACACGGTCACCGACGCGAAAGGCAACTATTCGATCGACCTGCCGGCCGGCACGTATGCCGTCAAGCCGATCACCTACATGCGCGTCATCAGCGGACCGATCAAGCTGACCGTGGGTGCAGGCACGAGCGCGGTGGCGAATTACGTGCTCGATTCCGGCATCCGGGTCCCCATCGCAACCCAGCCGAGCGCCTAGTCGCCGCCTCTCTCGGTCGGACGTTTACGGCTAAGGTGCGCGAGCAAGCCATGAAACCCACGGCGCCGCGTGCCACGTACCGCCTGCAGCTGTCGAAGGACTTCGACTTCGACGCCGCCACCGCTTGTGCGGACTACCTTGCCGCCCTCGGCGTCTCGCACGTCTACTGCTCACCGGTGCTCCAGGCGACCCCTGGCAGCGCTCACGGGTACGACGTCGTCGACCCGACGCAGATCAACGCCGGGCTGGGCGGCGAAGCAGGTTTCCGCCGGTTCGCCACGGCGATGCATCAGCGGTCGATCGAGGTGGTCGTCGACATAGTGCCCAACCACATGGCGACGGCGGGCCGTGCGAATCCGTGGTGGTGGGACCTGCTGTCAAAGGGACGGGCGAGCCGCTTCGCCGGCTACTTCGACATCGACTGGCACCCAGCGACGTCGACACTGAAGGACAAAGTCCTCCTGGGTGTGCTCGGCGACCGCTACGGACATGAGCTCGAAAAGGGCGCGCTGACGCTGGAGCGTCAGGGCTCGGAGCTTGTCGTGCGCTATCACGACCAGGTCTTCCCGATCTCCGCCGAAACGACTGACGGCATGGATGTCAACGGCGTCGAGGTCACACAGCACGATCCCGATGCATTCGATGGTCTGCTGGAACGCCAGCACTACCGGTTGGCCTACTGGCGCAGCGCCCAGGAGGAGCTGAACTACCGGCGCTTTTTCACCGTCGACACCCTGATCGGGCTTCGCGTCGAAAGGGAAGCCGTCTTCGAGGACAGCCACAGGCTGATCCTCGACCTCGTCCAGGCCGGCGCCATCTCGGGATTGCGAGTCGACCACATCGACGGCCTTCGCGACCCGGCCGGGTACCTGCGACGGCTGCGAGCTGGCGCGCCTGACGCGTACATCGTGGTCGAGAAGATCCTGGGACCGGAAGAAGAGCTTGGGCGGCAGCTGCCCGTGCAGGGCACGACCGGCTATGACTTCATCGCCATGGTCGACAGCGTCTTCGTCGATCCCGGCAACGAGCCGTCGATGACTGCGCTCTACCACGCGTTCACCGGCGAGGCGCAGCCTTACTCCGAGGTGGTGCGCGCCTCCAAGCTGGAGATTTCGACCACCGAGCTCGCCCCTGACTTCGAGCGGCTGACCGAGGTCCTGGTCGAGATCTGCGACTCGGACCGCCGGCACCGCGACCGCACGCGTCGCGAGCTTCTTGACGCCCTGCACGAGATGGTGATCGGATTCAGGGTGTACCGGACGTACGTGACGCCCGCAGCGACGGCGAGCGAATCGGATCGGCGTGAGGTGGAGGCGGCCGTCGACGAGGCAGCGCGCCGCCGGCCGGACATCGATCCCGATCTTCTCAGCCTGATCCGCGACGTGGTGCTGATGGAGCGCCGCGGGGAGCGGGAAGCCGAGTTCGCGGCGCGCTTCCAGCAGCTGACGCCGGCCGTGATGGCGAAAGGCGTCGAAGACACGGCGTTCTACCGCTACCACCGGCTTGCGTCGCTGAACGAGGTCGGCGGTGATCCAGGGACGTTCGGCCGGCCCGTCGACGCGTTCCATGAGTGGTGTGCGCGCACCGCGAAGACGTGGCCGGACACCATGCTCACGCTTTCCACTCATGACACCAAGCGCAGCGGCGACGTGCGCGCGAGGCTGAACCTCCTCTCCGAGATCCCCGAGGAATGGGAGTCGGCGGTGCGCAGGTGGGCCGAGCACAACGACCGGTACCGCACCCAGGGCTACCCCGACCGCAATCTGGAATATCTCGCCTACCAGACACTGGTGAGCGCATGGCCGATCGACGGGGACCGCCTGACGCGGTTTCTTCAGAAGGCCGCGCGCGAGGCCAAAGTTCACACCTCGTGGATCAATCCCGTCGCCGCGTATGAAGATGGGGTCGCCCAGTTCGTCGCCGGAGTCACGTCGGACGCCGAGTTCAGAACCGATGTCGAATCGTTCCTCGGACGGCACCAGCTCGTCGCGCTGGGCCGGATCGCGTCGCTGGCGCAAACCACATTGCTGCTGACCTGCCCGGGTGTGCCCGACATCTACCAGGGGTCGGAGCTGTGGACGTTGTCGCTCGTCGATCCCGACAATCGGCAATCGGTCGATTTCGAAGCGCGGCAGAAGCTGCTCATCGAAAACGACTACGCGGCAGCCCCCAAGCTCTGGCTGCTCACGCGGCTCTTGCGCGAGCGCGCGCGGCGGCCTGAGCTTTTCGCGAGCCGGCATTACACGCCGTTGCACGCCGCCGGCGCGAAGGCGGGCCACGCGCTGGGGTTCGTGCGCGACGCGCTGCTGGTCCTGGTGCCCAGGTTGGTGGTCGGACTCGGTGATGATTGGGGCGACACGAAGGTCGAACTGCCTGGCGGCCAGTGGAGAAGCCTGCTCACGGGATCGGTCGAAGAGGGCAGGCACGTGGTCGCGGTGAGCAGCCTCGTCGAGCAGTTTCCGGTCGCCGTCCTCGCGCGCGAGCCGTAGTGCACCGGTTCACCGTGTGGGCGCCGGACCGACGGCGGGTCGACGTCGTCGCCGGCGGCCGTAGAACGCCGATGACCCGGATCGAAAGCGGTTGGTGGGAGGCGTCGGACCCTGACGCCCAAACAGGATCCCGCTACGGTTTCTCGCTCGACGGCGGTGAGCCTCGGCCGGATCCGCGCTCGCCGTCGCAACCCGACGGGGTGCTCGGGCTCTCGCAGCTGGTCGACCACAGCGCCTTTGCGTGGTCCGATTCGGCGTGGCGTGGCCGGCCGCTGGCGGGGTCGATCCTGTACGAGCTCCACATCGGCACGTTTTCGCCGCGGGGCACATTCGATGGCGCGATCGAGCACATTCCACATCTAGTGGAGCTCGGCGTCGACACGGTCGAGCTGATGCCGGTGCCGGAGTTTTCGGGTGATCACGGTTGGGGTTACGACGGCGTCGATCTGTTCGCGCCACATCACGCCTATGGCGGGCCGGACGGGCTGAAGCGACTTGTCGACGCCTGCCACTCCAAGGGCTTGGCGGTGGTGCTGGATGTGGTCTACAACCATCTCGGCCCGGCGGGAAACTTCCTGCCCGAGTTCGGGCCTTACCTCAGCACCCGGCACCAGACGTTCTGGGGGCCAGCGCTCAACTTCGACGGCCCGGGCTCGGATGAGGTCCGTCGTTACGTGATCGACAACGTGTCGATGTGGGTACGCGATTACCATGTCGACGGCCTTCGTCTCGACGCCGTGCACGTGATCGCCGATCAGTCGCCCCTGCATATCCTCGAAGAGCTCAGCGCAGCCACCAAAGCGGTTGGAGCCCAGCTCCACCGTTCGACGTTCGTGATCGCCGAATCCAATCTCAACGACCCGCGGCTGGTGCGGGCTCGGGATGCAGGCGGTTACGGCCTGGACGCGGCCTGGGCGGACGACTGGCACCACTCGGTCCACGCCGCGCTCACCGGAGAGCGGGCCGGATTCTACGGAGACTTCGGGGCGCTGGCCCAGGTCGGCAAGGCTCTCCGCCAGGCGTGGGTGTTCGACGGCGTCTGGTCACCGCACCGAGGGCGCATGCGAGGTGGTGATCCTTCCGGGCTCGAGCCGCATGCCTTCGTGATCGCGGCCCAGAACCACGACCAGGTCGGCAACCGGGCGACCGGCGATCGGCTCGACGCGGGGTCGTTGAAGATCGCCTCCGCGCTGTTGCTCACATCGCCGTTCACGCCGCTGCTGTTCCAGGGCGAGGAATGGGCCGCGAGCACGCCCTTCCAGTACTTCACCGACCACCCCGACCCCGACCTGGGTCGAGCGGTATCCGAGGGCCGGCGGCGCGAGTTCGCCGCCTTCGGTTGGAGCCCGGAGAGCATCCCCGACCCGCAGGACCCCGCTACATTCGAGCGATCGAAACTCGACTGGAACGAGGTCCAGCAGCCCGGCCACCGGGAGATGCTCGCCTGGTATCGGGAGCTGATCCAACTGCGGCGACGGCTGCCGCTGCCGCGTGGTCCGGTTGGCCAGGACGTCGAGGTGGCGGTGGATGAACCGTCCCGGCGAGTGTCGTTCAGCCGCGACGGGGTCGCCGTGCACGTGGACCTCGGCAAGACGGATGGCGGCGTGACCATCGTCGAGACCGGGAGGTCCCTTGACTGACAGCCCCCACATCGAGGTCTGGCCAGGGCGCGGCTATCCGCTCGGCGCCACGTTCGACGGCAACGGCACCAACTTCGCGTTGTTCAGCGAGGTCGCCGAGCAGATCGAGCTCTGCCTTTTCGACGAGCAGGGGGCACAAACCGCGTTGCCGCTCGAAGAGGTGGACGCCTTTTCGTGGCATGCATACCTGCCCAACGTCGGCCCCGGGCAGCGCTACGGCTATCGCGTGCACGGTCCGTACGCTCCCGACCGCGGGGTTCGCTGCAACCCGAGCAAGCTGCTGCTCGATCCCTACGCGCGCGCGATCGAAGGCCAGGTCACCTGGGACGCAGCATGCTACTCGTACAACCCGGGCGACGAGAATTCCGTCAACGAAGCGGACAGCGCGCCCTACGTGTTTCGCTCGATCGTCCAGCATCCCCATTTCGACTGGGGAGGCGACCGCCGGCCCGATATCCCGCTGCACGAAACGGTCATCTACGAGGCGCACGTGAAGGGAATGACCAAATGTCATCCCGAGGTGCCCGAGGAGCTTCGCGGCACGTATGCCGGTCTCGCGCACCCGGCCATCGTTCAGCACCTCACCTCTCTCGGCGTGACCGCGGTGGAGCTCATGCCGGTGCACCAGTTCGTCCACGACCAGAGGCTGATCGAACAGGGTTTGCGCAACTACTGGGGCTACAACACGATCGGTTTCTTCGCTCCGCACAACGAGTACGCGGCGAGCGGCAGCCGGGGCGAGCAGGTCAACGAGTTCAAGTACATGGTGCGCACGATGCATGAAGCCGGAATCGAGGTCATCCTCGACGTCGTTTACAACCACACCGCTGAGGGCAACCACCTCGGGCCGACGCTGTGCTTCAAAGGCATCGACAATCGCGCCTACTACCGGCTGGTCGGCGAGAGGCCGCAGTACTACTACGACACAACAGGGACCGGCAACAGCCTCAACGTGCAGCATCCGCACACGCTGCAGCTGATCATGGACTCGCTGCGCTACTGGGTCACCGAGATGCACGTGGACGGTTTTCGGTTCGACCTCGCAGCGACGCTGGCGCGCGAGTTCCACGAGGTCGACCGCCTCTCCACGTTCTTCGACATGATCCAGCAGGACCCGGTGATCAACCGGGTGAAGCTGATCGCAGAGCCTTGGGACATCGGTGAGGGCGGGTACCAGGTCGGCAACTTCCCGGCCTTGTGGTCGGAATGGAACGGGAGATATCGCGACACGGTGCGCGACTTCTGGCGCGGCGAGCCCTCGACCGTCGGCGAGCTGGCATCCCGGCTGACCGGCAGCTCAGACCTGTACCAGAACGACACCCGGCGCCCGGTCGCGAGCATCAACTTCGTCACCGCGCACGATGGCTTCACCCTGCGCGACCTGGTCTCGTACAACGAGAAGCACAACGAGGCGAACGGAGAGGGCAATGCCGACGGCGAGTCCCACAACCGGTCGTGGAACTGCGGCGCGGAGGGGGACACCGACGTCGCCGTGGTGAACAAACGCCGCGCCCAGCAGCAGCGCAACCTGCTGACCACCCTCTTCCTTTCTCAAGGCGTGCCGATGCTGCTCATGGGCGACGGGCTGGGCCGGACCCAGAAAGGCAACAACAACGGTTACTGCCAGGACAACGAGCTCTCCTGGGTCAGCTGGTCCGAGATCGATCAGCTTCTGCTCGAATACGTGCGCTGGCTGATCTCGTTCCGGCGCCACCATCCTGTCTTCCGCCGGCGCCGGTGGTTCCAGGGACGGCCGATCCGAGGCGCAGTGGACATCGCGTGGTTCAAGCCCGACGGCAAGCCGATGACAGATCGGGACTGGGTCTCACGCCACGCACGGTCGCTGGGTGTCTACTTGAACGGAAAGGCCATTCCGGGCCACGACGATCGCGGTCGCTCGTTCGCCGACGACTCCTTCCTGCTTCTCTTCAACGGCCATTCGCGAACCGTGTACTGGCAGATGCCACCGGACTTCGGGGGCTCATGGAAGGTCGCTCTCGACACCGACGCGCTCCAGCCCCAAGAAGACCCTCAGCCGATCACCGGGCGCGTCATGACCCGCGCGCGGACCGTGGTCATCCTGCAGTCGAGAGGAGACGATGCGTCTACGGAACCAGGTTGATCAGCCGGTCGGGGACGTAGATGACCTTCGACGGCCCCTTGCCGTCGAGGGCCGCGCGCACCTTCTCGCTGGAAAGCGCCGCCTTCAACGCGTCGGCTTCCGAGAGACCGACATCGACCTCCAGCCGATCACGCAGCTTGCCGCCCACCTGCACGACCAGGACGACCTTCGGCTCGGCGGCCTCGGCCTGGTCAAAGGAGGGCCAGGAGGCGTCCGCCAGCAGGCCCTTCTCGCCCAGCCTCTCCCACATCTCCTCACCGAGGTGAGGCGCGAGCGGGTTGAGCAGCTTGATGAGCGTGCGCACCGAGGCGTCCCACTCGGCGTCGCGCTTACCACCTTCCTGCAGGTAGTGCTGCATCGCGTTTGCGAGCTCCATCAGAAAGGCGACCGCGGTGTTGAACCGCAGCTCGTCGTAATGGTCCGTGACTCTGCCCACGGTCTGAGCGACCTTGCGGCGCAAGACGGTCGCGTCCACCTTCGCGACCGAACCTCCCCCATCGTCGACGATCGACTCCGGCTCCAGCACCAGACGCCACACACGCTGCAGAAACTTGACAACCCCGTTTAGCCCGGCCTCGGTCCACTCGACGTCCTCTTCGGGCGGGCCGATGAACATCTCGTAGATCCGGCCTGCGTCCGCGCCCTGCGCCCCCGCGAGCTCGTCGATCGAGACTCCGTTGCCCAGCGACTTCGACATCACCTGCCCGAAGCGCTTGACCATGCCCTGGTTGAACAGGCGCATGAACGGTTCAGTGACCTGCACCAGGTCCGCGTCGTACAGCACTTTGGTGAAGAAGCGCGAGTACAGAAGGTGGAGGATCGCGTGCTCGACACCTCCGGTGTACTGGTCGACGGGCATCCAGTGGTTGGCCAGCTCGGGATCGAAAGGCTCGGTCGTATCGTGCGGGCTGGCGTAGCGCAGGAAGTACCAGGACGAGTCGATGAACGTGTCCATCGTGTCGGTCTCCCGCCGAGCCTCCTCGCCGCCGATCGGACATGTGGTCCGGTACCAATCCGGCTGCTCGGAGAGGGGTTTGTACTCGGCGGGCAGCTCAACCGGCAGCTGGTCCAGCGGTACGGGCACGATGCCGTGATTCGGGCAGTAGACGACAGGGATCGGCGCGCCCCAATACCGCTGACGCGAGATCAGCCAGTCCCTTAGCCGGTACTTGACCGCGCGCTTGCCGATCCCCTTGGCCTCGAGCCAGTCGCAGATCCGGTCGAACGCAACGGCTGAGTCCAGCCCGTTGAACTCGCCGCTGTTCACCATCACGCCCGGCCCGAGGTACGCCTCGCGCAGCCGGCCCTGGGAACCCGTTGGGGGCGCTATCACCTCACGAATCGCGAGGTCATACCGGCGCGCGAACTCGAAGTCGCGCTCGTCATGCGCGGGCACGGCCATGATCGCGCCCGTGCCGTATGTGACCAGGACATAGTCCGCAACCCAGATCGGGATCCTCTCGCCGTTGAGCGGATTGATCGCGAAACCGCCGGTCGCAACTCCCGTCTTTTCGCGCTCGGTCGACATGCGCTCGATCTCGGTCTCCTTGCGCGCCTTCTCGACGTACTCGCGCACCCGGGCTCGATGCTTTTCCGTCGTCACGCGCTCGACCAGCGAGTGCTCCGGGGCCAGGACCATGAACGTCGCCCCGAACAAAGTGTCCGGTCGCGTCGTATAGATGCGCACCGACTCGCCAGGCATCCCATCGACGGGAAAGTCGACCTCGGCGCCCATGCTGCGACCGATCCAGTTGGTCTGCATGACGCGGACCTTGTGCGGCCACTTGTCGAGCAGGGCGATGTCGTCGAGCAGCCGGTCTGCATAGTCGGTGATCTTCAAGAACCACTGCTCCAGGTCGCGCTTCTCGACCTCCACGTCGGGATGCCGCCAGCAGCGCCCGTTGATCACCTGCTCGTTGGCGAGCACGGTCTTGTCGACCGGGCACCAGTTGACCGGCGCCATCGCGCGATACGCCAGACCGCGTTCCAGCATCAGCAGGAACAGCCACTGCGTCCACCGGTAGTAGTCCGGCTCGCAGCTGGTCACCTCGCGGTCCCAGTCGTAGAGGATTCCTGCCATCGTCAGCTCGCGCTTACCTTTCGCGATGTTTTCGAGGGTCCAGGTCCGGGGATGCAGATTGCCGCGCTTCATCGCCGCGTTCTCGGCTGGCAGGCCAAAGGCATCCCACCCAAACGGATGCAGAACCTCGAACCCCTGCATGCGCTTCATGCGCGCGAGCACATCGCCCATCACATAGTTGCGTAGGTGTCCGACCGTGAGGTCCCCCGACGGATAGGGATACATGACGAGGTCGTAGAACTTCGGCTTCGGGGAGCTGTCGTCGGCTTTCATGATCCCGCGCTCGGCCCAGACCCGCTGCCATTTCGGCTCGATCTCCTGGGGAACGTACGCGCTACGGCGGGGACGCCTCGACATGGGGTTCAAATTTTAGGGATGCGAGTTCGTGACCCACGATCGCGGCCAGGAGCAGGGCCGCACCCGCCGCCTGCAAGACTCCCAAACGCTGGCCCGCCAGAACGACGGCTGCCACCAGCGCCCAGGCCGGTTCCGTGACGAGGATCAATGCCGTGCGGTTGGCGCTGATGCGTGCCTGGACCCAGGTCTGGATGAAGTAGCCGAACGCCGACGCGAACACGCCGGTGACGGCGATCGCGAACCAAACCGAGCCATTGGGCGGCCGCAGTGACCAGGTCCCACCAGCGCTGAACAAGAGCGCGCACATTCCCATCTGCACCATCGCCAGGGGCGCCGAAGGGGTGCCCGGCGACCACCGGCCCAAGAGCACGATGTGCAGAGCGAAGAGGACCGCGCACACAAGGACCAGCACATCGCCGACGTTCATGCCAAACGAGCCGCCGGTCAGCAGCAAAAGGCCGGCAAACGAGATGACGACAGCCGACCATGTCCACCAGTGGATGGGAGCGCCGAACAGCCGGTTGATCACCGGCGTCAAGACGACGAATAAGCCCGTGATCAACCCCGCGTTGCCTGGGCTCGTGATGGCAAGCCCCGCTGTCTGGGTCAGATAGCCCCCTGCGAGCGCCACCCCAATCACCGCGCCGATCCGCAGCTCTCGGCGCGTTGGAAGGCGATGCACCAGCACCACCAGCACCACCAGTGCCAGCAGGAATCGGATCTCCAGGAACGGCAGCGTCGGATACTGTGTGATTGCGTCCTTCACCAGGACGAAGGTCCAGCCCCAGACCGCGGTGACCAACAGCAACAAGAGGACGTAGATCAATGCATCGACTCTGGGCGCCCTGGCGGATGGAGTACATCGCCGGCGAGCAGCGACCCGGATGCCTGTTCTGCCGCGTGATCGAGCATCCCGACGACCCCGACGCGGGGCTGGTGGTGTGGCGGCCCCAGGGGGCGATCGTGATGCTGAACAAATTTCCGTATAACCCCGGCCACGCCATGGTGGCGCCGATCGCGCACAAAGCGAGCCTCGAGGATCTTGACGACGCCGAGACCACAGAACTCATGCGCGCCGTGCGCCGCACCATCGGCGTCCTCAACAAGACGATGACTCCCGACGGCCTCAACGCGGGCGTGAACATCGGACGCGCGGCCGGGGCCGGGATTCCCGACCACGTTCACTTTCACATCGTGCCGCGGTGGAACGGCGACACCAACTTCATGGCCGTGATCGACGACGTGAAGATCGTCAACGAGGCGCTGGGTCAGACCGCGGAAAAGCTCAAGCGGGCGTTCGCCGCCACGTAAGGCGGCCGCCCGCGACCGTCGCCACGACCCCGCCATCGTCGACGACGGTCATGTCACAGAGCTTCCGTGGGCGCAGCGCTCCCAGCTCCGATTCCATGCCGGCGGCGTAAGCGGCGCCCGCCGTGTACGCGCGCAAGGCGGAGGCTCGCGTCAGGGCCAGCTCGGGATGCCACCGTGCGCGCCGTCTCCACGCCGTCGCGGCCTCGATCCCGGCCAGCGGGTCCGCCGTCTCCACCGGCGAATCGGAGCCAAAGGCGAGGCGAACGCCGGCCTCTTCGAGCGCCCGCCACGCGTACGCCTGCTTGGTGACCCCGGGCCACATGGCGTCGGCAAGCTCCCGATCGGCGACGGCGTGGATCGGCTGCATCGAGGCGATCACGCCGATCCGCGCCATCCGGACCATGTCCTTGGGGTGCACACACTGCGCGTGCTCGATGCGCGGTCGCCACATCGGCCAGGCGTTGCGGTGCGGCGCCAGCGCGTCGAGCGCCCGCCGCACGGCGCCATCGCCGATCGCGTGGAGGCACACGTTCAGCTCCGCGCGGGCACAACGCTGCACCAGATCGGCCAAGGCGTCCTGGGTCAGGCGTGCGACCCCGGATCCGTCCAGCATCTCAGCCGTACGGCTGCCCAGGGATCCGTCGAGGAAAGCCTTCACGCCCCAAACGCGCAGCCAGGGATCGCCCCAACCCGAACGTATCCCCATCCGCTCGGCGTGTGGGAGGTCGGCGAGCGGAAGGTTGTAGGAGACCCGGACGGGCAACGCCCCAGAGGCACGAAGGCGCTGCAGCGACGCCAGGGTGCCCGCGCTGTCCATCGAGTGCACCGACGTGAGACCAAACCTGGCGAGGTCGCCGAGTACGGCGACCATCGCGGCGTCGAGATCGGGATCCGCCGGCCGTGGCAGCACGCTCGAAACGATCTGCATCGCGGTCTCGAGCAGGATCCCCGACGGCTCGCCGTGGTCGTCGCGGACGATCCGACCGCCGGGCGGATCCTCGGTCGAGCTGGAGATGCCGGCCGCGCGCAGCGCCTCGCTCGATACCCACGCCGAGTGCCCGTCCTTCCGCAGCATGTACGCCGGCCTGCCTGCGACCGCCGCGTCCAGCTGTTGGCGGGTCGGGAAGGCCGGCTCCGGCCAGGCGTCGTTGTACCAGCCCGATCCCATGACCCAGGCGCCCTTCGGGAGCTCCTTCGCCCGTTGCCTGATCCGGGCGGAGGCGTCCCGCAGGTCGGTGGCGCCGGACAGGTCGACGGTCAGCTTGCGGTCCGCGAGTCCCTCGAGGTGGATGTGGGAATCGATAAGGCCCGGCCGGGCGACGCCACGGAGCCGCACGACCTCCGCCCTCCGTCCCGCTGCCGGCCGCGCCCGTGCCCCGACGGCGATGATCCGTCCGTCAAACGCCGCCACCTCCGGCTTGCATCCGGAGTACAGAACCGGCTGAATCAAAGACCGTACGACTTGGCGATGATCTCCTTCATGATCTCGTCGGTACCCGCACCGATCCGCGCCAGCCGGGCGTCGCGCCACGCCCGCTCAACCGGAAACTCGCGCATGTAACCGTGGCCGCCGAGGATCTGGATCGCGTCGTCCGCGACCTCGCAGGCGACCTGCGTCGCCAGCAGCTTGGCCTGTGAGATCTCGCGCACCGGGTACTCGCCATCGCCCCAGCGCTTGGCCGTCTCATAAACGAGGGCCCGCGCGGCCGAGATCTTCGTGCCCATATCGACGAGCTTGTGCTTGATCACCTGGAAATTCGAGATCGGCTGGCCGAAGGCCATCCGGTTGCGCGCGTACTCCATCGTGTACTCGAAGACATGGTTCGCCCCGGCGACGGCCCCGGCGGCCGTGATCATGCGCTCGCCCTGAAGCTCCCACATCAGGTGCTTGAAGCCCTCACCCTCCTCCCCAATCAGGTTCGAAGCAGGAACGTGGCAGTCCTCGAACAGCAGCTCGGCAGTGTCAGACGAATGCATGCCAAGCTTTTTCAGCGTCCGTGAGACCTCGAATCCGGGCGTCCCCTTTTCGATGATGAGCAGGTTGTAACCCGAGTGGCCTCGCTCGCGCTCGCCCTTGGTGACGACCAACGCCCAGTGACACCGGGCGCCGTTGGTGATGAACGTCTTGCGGCCGTTGACGATGAACTCGTCGCCGAATCGCCGAGCCACCGTTGTGATGCCGGCCACGTCCGAGCCCGCGTCGGGCTCTGTGATGGCGATCGCCGCGATCTGCTCGCCCCGGATCGCAGGAGCCAACCAGCGCCGCTTCTGGTCCTCGGTCCCGAACTTGAATACAGGTGGCGTGGCCATCTCGGTCTGCACCGCGACTGCCATGCCAAGGCCGCCGCTACCGACCCGCGCCAGCTCCTCAGACAGCACCACGGCCGAGAAGTAGTCGCCGCCCTGGCCGCCGTATTCCGGCGGATAGCGCAGCCCCAGGAAGCCCAGCTCGCCGAGCCGCTGGAAGATCGAGTCCGGGAAGGTCTTCTCCTCCCACTCCTCGAGGTGCGGCTGGACCTCTTTCTCGAGGAACTTGCGGATGTGGAGGCGGAGTTCCTCATGGGCGTCGGTGAAGTACATCGGCAAGGAGTGTAGGGCGACCGCAACTCGGCTTACGGTATGATTCGCGGCCGAACCTCTAACCGGTAGATCAAACGCGCACTGGGAGTTGGATTGGGCTCAGTCATCAAGAAGCGGCGCAAGAAGATGCGCAAGCACAAGCACAAGAAGATGCTGAAGAAGACCCGTTGGGCACGACGGGCGCACGCCTAGGCCCCGAGGCCAGGGATTAGGATTAGCCCGGCATGGGTTGGTGGATCCTCGTGGCGATCGTCGTCCTGGTCGTCCTTTGGCTGGTCTTCACCTACAACGGCCTGATCTCGGCCCGGAACAGAACCCAGGAGGCGTGGTCCGAGATCGATGTCGAGCTCAAGCGCCGGCATGACCTGATCCCGAACCTGGTCAACACGGTGCAGGGGTACATGGGCCATGAGCGGGGCACGCTCGAGGCGGTGACCAACGCACGCGCTAACGCCGTCGCCGCCGGCGCGACAGGCGACCCGGCCAAGATCGGACAGGCGGAGAACATGCTGTCCCAGAGCCTGCGGAGCCTGTTCGCGGTGTCGGAGAACTATCCCGACCTGAAGGCGATCTCCGCGTTCACGAACCTGCAGGAGAACCTGACCGCGACCGAGGACAAGCTCGAGTTCTCCCGCCGCTTCTACAACGGCAACGTGCGCGACTACAACATCAAGCTGCAGACCCTCCCGACCTCGCTCATCGCCGGCGTCCTCGGTTTCAAGCCGTTCGGCTTCTTCCAGGCGGACGAGGGCGATCGCACGGTGCCACAGGTCAGCTTCGGCAACGTTCCGCCCGCGAGCACGCTTCCGCCGGCGGCAGGCCCGGGCGGGCCTCCCGGCCCCGGCTCCGCGGGACCCCCACCCCAGAGCTAGCGAGAGAGCTCCTCCCCGTTCATGGGGAGGCGGCGCCCAAGGCGCCGGAGGGGCTACGCGCGGGACCTCGCCCAGTCCGACTCAAAGCGGTTCGCGTAAGCCTGCACAGCCCCGGCATCGGCCGTTTCAATGTCGAGCTCGTGATTGACGCCCAAGCCGCTGAGCGTCCAGTTCGCCGAGCCAAGCACGAGCTCGGCGTCGAAGAGCCCGATCTTGGCGTGGAGGAGCACGCCTATGGGGACCGGATACCACCGCACCTCGACCCCGCCCGCCCGCAGCACGGCGAACGCGTGGAGGTTGTAGGACTGGTTGGGGTCGAGCACGACCCGGACGTCGGCGCCGCGGTGGTGCGCCACGACCAGCCCGGCGATGACCTCGGCGTCCGTGAGCGTGTAGACCTCCGCCAAGACTCGACGCACGGCGCGGCCAAGCCCGTGCGCGAGCATGCGGCGGATCTCGGCGCCGGGCGCGGTCTGCGCCACTGCCCCCGCCTGCGCCGGCACCGGCGACGGATGCCCCCCGGCGAGGGCCCAGTCCTGCTCGAAGATGCGGACCAGCCGATCAACATCGACTGTGACCTCGGTCTCCAGGACGTAGTCGTGGTTGCGCTCGCTGTGCGCTCCCCAGTTCATGCCGCCGACCGCGGCCTCGCCATCGGCGACGAGGAGCTTGACGTGGTCGATCTGATGGCGTGCGTCGTCGACGGGGTACGCACGCTCAGGCACGCCCAACGAGTCGAGCTGCTGCACCGCTTTTCGGCTCGCCGTCACGGTTGGATCGGTGACGACGCGCACGTCAACACCGCGTGCCTCCGCGGTGCTGAGCCCCTCCACCACATCGGGCCGCCCAAGCTCATACATCTCGACCAGCAGCCGGCGCTCGGCCGAGCCGAGCAGCCGGCCGACCAGGGTGAAGATGCCGGCATCCTGCCAGAGCCGTACCTCGCCCGCGGCGAGCTTGCGGGCGGCATCACGAGGCCCCACCCCAGCTTCGCCGGACCTCCCCATGAATGGGGAGGAGGCCGGGCTCGAGCAGCCGCCGAGGGAGAGGAGGAAGAGCAGGCAGACCACTCGAACCACAGCGGGCGAAAACTACGCCGGACAGATTCGTCCGCCAACCCCGCCTGTTAACGGCACAAAAAGCTAGATGGTCTCCACTCGCATGCCAGGGCGCGCGCCCAGCAGCCGGTCCGCGCGCGATTCGCGGACGCCGACCTCGAGGTATCCCATGCTGCCGACGTACACAAACGGCTCGCCGGGCCTCGCCTCTGAATATGTCTTGGCCGTCGCGCTGATGTCATGGCCGTGGATGCGCAGCCGCCGCACCGGCGGCTTGAGATTGGTGACCAGGTTGCCAAACCCGTCTGTCCACAGCACGCGCGGGCCAGTGTCGGGCAGCGCGACTGGCGGATCCGTCTTCGGGCCGAGGGATTCGAGCGGCACGCCTGAGGCGAGGGCCGCCGCAGCCGGGGCGAACACGTCGCGTCCCTCAAACGTGGGCGCGCCTCGAGGCGCCAGCTCGTGCACCGCCTGCACACCGACCTCGTCGATCACGATCGCGAAAAGCCCGTTGTCGGGGCCGATGTAGAAGCGCCCGCCGGCCTCCACGATCAGGCGCCGGCGCGTGCTCCCCACCCCCGGATCGACCACCGCAAGGTGCACGGAGCCGCCGCCGAAGTGGCGCGTGCCCGCGAAAAGCATGAACGCGCCCGCCGAGACATCGAATCGCGGCACCTCATGCGACACGTCGACCAGCACCGCGCTGGGACAGCCGGCGAGAACGACGCCTTTCATCGCCGCGACGAGTGGAGAGCCGGGTCCGAAATCGGTCGTGAAAGTGACGACCGGCGGTGCGGTTGAACCGCTACCAGTACCTCGTTTCTTTCCAGGGGTCTGCTTCGTCGTGATAGCCACGTTGCTCCCAGAAACCTAGCCGGTTGCGCTGCATGAACTCTAGCCCGCGCAACCACTTCGCCGACTTCCAGAAGTATTTCGAGGGCACAAACAGGCGCAGCGGCCAGCCGTGGTCGGGGGTGAGGTCGTACCCATTCCACGCGTAGCACAGCAGGTTGTCCTCACCGTCCAGCACGCTCAGCGGCACCGACGTCGTGTACCCGTACTCGCAGTGCGCCATCACGTACCTGGCTTCGGGTTTCGGTTGGACGCGGTCGAGGATCTCGCGGATAGGGACTCCGGTCCACCTGTCCCCGAGCCGGCTCCAACCGGTGACGCAGTGGATGTCGGCGACCACCTCCTTGGATGGGAGCGCGCGCAGCTCGCCGTAGTCAAGCGTCAGCTCGTTCTCGACCGCTCCGAAAACCTTGAAGTCCCACTTCGTGACGTCGCTGTTGGGCACCGGGCCGAAATGAAGGAGTGGCCAGCGGTCGGGCGCGGTGAGCGTCTGACCGGGCGGGATGCGAGCCGGATCGACGCCTTCCGGCACGCGCTTGCTTTTGAAGAACGAGGCCACTGGAGGCGAGTATAGGAATCAAACGGGACCGACTAAGGCCGCGGGTATACTGGCCCTTCGGCGCCCTCACGTGATTCCGTGGGCCCGTAGCTCAGCTGGGAGAGCGCGTGAATCGCACTCACGAGGCCAGGGGTTCGAATCCCCTCGGGTCCACTCTTGTCACCTCTCACGACATCGCCGACGTGGACGCCTTGGCTTCAAAACATCGTAGACAGGCCACCTGCCGTGGAGCGGCTAGCAGCTCCGGCGTGACGCCACGGCCTCGAGAGGCTACATCCCGAGCTGGCGCATGAAGGCGGCCGCATCGAAATAGAGCCTGGCCTTTCGGATCAGCTCATGGTCGATTTCGAAGATGGCGACCATCGGCAGCTCAACATCTTTGTTCGTCGCCGGGAAGCCGAGTTGAGGGCCGACGTGCTTTCCCTTGAAAACGAACTCGAGCACGCCGATTCCGGCCTCTGAGTCCGCGACAACGCTTTTGACCTCTGCGCTGGCCGGCGAGAAAGCATCGTGATAGAAGACTTGAAATAGGGCCTTGATCTGCTCCTTACCTTGATGAAGCTGACCAAGTGGCAGCACGCTGTACTCGGCGTCGTCGGCAAAGTACTTCGCGACGTCGTGCCCCTTCCCGAACCCTTCCGTTATCTCACGCACGCGCGAGGTCGCCCTCGAGTCGGTTGAACTCTGCGCCATCGGTTGTCCTCCCGCCTTAGTTAGAGGCTGCAACGCGCCACCTGCGCCCAGGGTGACGGTAGCAGGCATCGGATTCGGGTGCCTGCATCCCGTGGTTCTTCAACGGCCAGGTCTGCGGCGGTTGAGGAGACCCTCAGCCGCGGGATAATCCGCCCATGGCCAGCCAGACAGACCGGCCGGCGGTGTTTTCAGGCCTGCAGGAAGGCGCGCTCGTGCTGGCCGATATCTCCGGTTACTCGAAGTTCGTCGCGCAGACCGAGGTCGACCACAGCTGGTCGATCCTGCACGAGCTGCTGGACACGATGGTCCGCAGCGTCCAGGGACGGATGGACGTTTCGCAGGTCGAGGGCGACGCCATCCTGTTCATCAGCGGCCTCTCGACGCCAGATGTGATCGCGGCCCTGGAGCGAACTTTTATCGATTTTCATCGCCGGCTGCGCGATATGCAGACCGTGACGACATGCCCCTGCAACGCCTGCGCCAACATCGGCATCCTCAAGCTGAAGTTCATCGTCCATCACGGCAAGTTCTCGCGCCAGCGACTGGGAAATGTCGAGCAGCTGCATGGCACAGATGTGATCGTGGCCCACCGCTTGCTGAAGAACACGGTCCCGTCAAAGGAATATCTGCTGGTCACCGACGCCGTGCTCGAGCGGCTGCCCGCCGATACGCGGCGTCGCTTCCATCCGCACACAGAGGAATTCGACCTGGGTGCGATCTCCGGCGGCTATGAAGAGATCGCGTATGTCTGGCAAGAGGCGGAGGCCGTGGAGAGGAAACGAGTTCTGCCTGACGAGGCCCTTGTGAACTCAGAGATTACGGTCGATGCCCCACCCGATCTGGCCTACAGGCGAATGCTCCAGCCGAAAGTGATGGAGCGCTATCTCTTCTCCGACTCCGTTGAAGCCCAACCCGGCGCGCGAGGCGAGGACCTGGGCAGCGAGTTTCACTGCCACCACGGGGGCAGCCTGGTCAACATGCGGGTCGTTTCCGCAGACCCCGGGCGTGAGCTCACGATCATCGCCGACCAGCCGACTGTCATGCACATCACGACTCGCTTTGTCGATTCCGGCGACGGCGGGACGCGTGTACTGCGATCGTTCCTCTGGGAAGAGCCGGCGGATCCCGACGTCGCGCAGTCGGTGCGCCAGATGATGGAGGGCATCGTGGTAGCTGGCGAGGGCGCCATCAAATCGGTCTTCGAGGACGCTCGCTAGGCCACCCTTCCGAATTCGCATGCGGCGGATGGCCGCGCCTCAGGGCTCCGGCCGCATCCCCTGGTTGAGCTGCGGTCCGAAGATTCCATCCTCGAGCTCGCGCATCCGCTCCTGTTCCGCGGCCAGGTCTTGTTCCTGCAGCTGGTGCCACGTCGGCCGGGCCGGCTGTTCCGAGCGGCGGCCGGCGCGCCTGCGCGCGTACCAGAAAAGGAAGGTTCCAAAAGCGAAGAACGGCATCAGGTAGATGGACCCGCCGGCGACCAGCTTCAACCAGTCAGGCGGTGGCTCGCAGGCCGCCGGGGTAAAGCTGACGAGTCCGGCCGCACTCACCGCGTAAACCAGACCATGCTCCTGGTCCCACGCCGCCGCGTGCGTCTTTGGTGACGCCGCAACCGTGCCCAGGAGCTGCCCATCTCCGTAGAAGACGGCCACGGCGCTGTCCGACTTGTCGTGGGGGGAGGCGACCAGAAACCGATCAGCACGTGCGTTGTAGCTCACGATGTCGCCGCCGGTCACGGCCCGCGTCACCTCGTGAGCGCCATTCCGAAGGTTGATCAGGGCGACGCTGCCGCTGCAGGTGATGAGCGCCAGCTGGCGGTTGGGGTTGATCGCGAGGCCCGCGGGATGACAGCCGGCCACCTTGAAGGTATTGGTCACCTTTCCGCTGGCCGGATTGATCTGCACCACCGAGTCGGTCTCGGTGCTCGCCGCGTACACCAGGCCGTCGGCCGGGTTGAAGCGCGGCTGCTCGACGGGTACCTTCGCGGCCAATCGCTCTTTGACCTGATTGGTGGTGGTGTCGATGCCCACGACCTCGCCGCTTTGTCCGGTGGCGACATACACCCGCTGCTTCTGGGCGCTGTAGTCGAGAAGGTCCGCGGCCAAGCTGTCGACGGTGACCCGGTCGATCATCTGCGTGAACTTCGGAGAGCTCTCATCGGTGTCGATCACCGCCACAGAGCCGCCGATCAGGCCGGCATACACGCGGTGGGTGTCCTCCGCAACGGCAAGGCCGTTGGGCGCACCCGCCACATCGATCGTGCGCACGAATCGAGGGGTTGTCGAGGAGATGTCCACGACGTCGATCCCGTGGGCGGCGCTGTCGCCGAGGTAAAGGCGGTGGGCGCGCTGGTCAGCCTCGACGCCGTCGAAGGAGCCCGCCGCGATCACCGGGATGGCCGCCTCGCGCACGGTTGACTGGCAGCTCGTACAGGCGCCGAGCAGGATCATGCCGCCCGCGGCGGCGACGATGGGCGCCGCGGTGGAGGCGACGAGGGCCCCGAACGCAGCAGGCCACGTCGCCTTCATACACCCGAAAACGTGCCGGACCCGGGAAGTACGAGAGCCCGGCCTCGGGCCCGCCGGCTACCTTCTGGAGGCGGTCCCTGCTGCCACGAGCTCGCGAAGCCGCTGCCGAATGAACCGGCCTACGAACAGGGGTACGAACTGCGGCACGCGGGAGTCGGCAAGGCGTTGAATCGACTCGTCGGCGGCGAGGTCGATGGACTCCTCGGGCACCCTGCCCCGGTATTCAGCCTTGATCGTGCGGACCTCATGCGGCGGGTCGCAAGCACAGATCCTGCAATCTGTTGCCGATCCCGCGCAACCCGCCTCGCGCGAAAACGACCGGCATCAGGACCAGCGCGGCCACCCCTGTGCGCACGAACACGAGGGTCCCGCGTGAGATCTCGCCGACCGCGACGCGGATCAGAAGGTATGGGATGCCCCAGATCACGCTCATGGCGGCGAACAACAGAAGGCCGCGGCGAGTCACGTCGTGTCTAACCTAGCTGCTCCGCGAGGGCTTCCGTATTCAAGAGTTGTGGTCCACGACCCGACGTGATTAGACTGGCTGACAGACTGAAGCCGGCCGGGTGTGTGTGGGGGGAACAAGGATGACCAAGCTTTCGGCGATCCCTGTCGCGGCCGTTTTCGCGCTGATCGTGGCGACAACTACGTTGGGCGCAGGTGTAGACCCCGGGCTGGTGACAACCGGCAGTCCATCGTCACCTTTCTCACAGAACAAGCAGAACGAGCCGGCACTTGCCGTCGACGCCAACCACTCCAACATCCTGGTTGCAGGCGCCAACGAAAACATCGACATGGAGGCCTGCAACGCGGGCAATGACACGACCTGTCCTTTCACCCCTGGCGTTGGCGTGTCCGGTGTGTACTTCTCGTTCGACTCCGGTAAGTCGTGGAGCCAGCCGACGTACACAGGCCTGACAGCCCGTGGCTGTCTGGGTGTGGTTGGCAACACAGATCCCGGGTGCACCCCGACAACCGGTCCGATCGGGACGCTGCCCTGGTATGCGGAGAACGGGCTCGTATCGGGCGGTGACCCCGCGCTCGCGTTCGGTCCGAAGCCCGGGGCAAACGGCGCATTCAGCTGGACGAATGGCTCGCGCCTGTACTACGCCAACCTGGCTGCAAACCTCGGCGCGACCCGATCAGAAGAGGTGTTCAAGGGCTTCGAGGCGCTCGCGGTCTCGCGCACCGACGATGTGGCGATGGCCTCGACCAGCACTGCCGCAGGCAAGGCAGCCTGGATGCCACCGGTGCTCGTAGCGCACCAATCTTCAACGACTTTCTCCGACAAGGAGCAGATCTGGGCCGACAACGCTTCGTCCAGCCCGTTCTTCGGCAACGTCTACACCTGCTGGGCGGACTTTATGGGCCAGGAGAAGAGCCCCAACGCGGCTCCGGCGCAGCTCAAAGTCGCGGTTTCAAGCGATGGCGGCCAAACCTGGAGCCAGCACCCGATCGGGGCGGCGGCCAACAACGGCCAGCGCAACCCGGTGGATGGCTGCACCATCCGAACCGACAGCACCGGCAACGCCTACGTTTTCGGCGTAGCGACCCTTTCCTCAGCCGGGCACGACGCCTTTGAGTTCGTCTCCATCTCGTCGAACGGCGGCGGGACATGGTCGGCGCCGCGCGCGGTAGCCGGGCCGGTCACCCAACCTGGCATTTTCGACCCAGTGCTCGGCCGGCCGACAATCGATGGAATCGCGGGGGCGCGGAGCGACCTGGCTCCCGCGCCGAGCGTGGATATCGCCAACGGCGCGCCGACGGGCGCCGATGCCACGAACCGGATCGTGATGACCTACGTCAGCGGCGCGATCACCAAGCCACATGTCTACTTCACGGAATCGACCGACAAGGCCAAGACGTGGTCAACGCCAAGGGCGATCGAAGGCTCGACCGACCGCGGCTACTACACCGCTCCATCGATCTCGCCTGACGGAACGAGCGTCTACGTCGTGTACGACGCGTTCACAACGCCGTATCAGACCACCACGGCAACCACACGGTCGCTGTTAGGAGTCTTCCTCAGGGCAAGCTCCTCGACCAATTCAGGTACCCCAACAGGCGCGTTCAGCGAGATCAAACGGGGGGCTGCAGGCGATCCGCGAGGATCGAGCCAGAACAACCTGGTGGGTGAGTTTCTCGGTGACTACGTCTACTCCGTGGCGACTCGCACATACGGAGCCGCCGTCTATAACGACACACGCAACGCAGCTGACTGCCCGGCCATGGACGCCTGGCGGTTGTCTCTACGTCCTCCCGTGAGCACCGTGACGCGGCCGGCGCCGCAGCAGGATTGCGAGCCGACTTTCGGCAACTCCGACATCTTCAGCTTCACGACAGCGCCCTAGCTGTTAGACACCACAACGGGGGGCGCGCCGAGCGCCCCCCGCTTCTCTGGGTACTGGCGCGGCATGAATCCGTTCTCTAGGTGATGTTCATGCGGTTCAGGCTGACGCGCCTGATGATGTGGATGGGTCTTGCCGCCGCTGCCACCTACTTCCTGGATCCTGACCGGGGCGAGCAGCGCCGGAAGGACCTACGGAAGCGGGTCGACAAGATGCGCAAGGCCGGAGAGAAGGCCAAGCTCGAAGCCGGCCTGTAGCTCGTCTCCGTCATCTGGGAGTGACGCCGGCGGCCGAGGGGCCGCACCTACCGACGTGCTGGTCAGGCGTTAGGCGATCGCCGGAGCCGGGCCGGGCCGCCTCTCTACCGTGCGAGCCTCCTGGGCCAGGACCGTCATCGCGGCCTCGACCACGTGTGGATTCCACTGCGTACCGGCGCCCCGCCGAAGCTCGTCGAGGGCCAAGGCCCACGATCGGGCGCCGCGGTAGGCGCGGGCGCTCGTCATTGCGTCGAGCGAGTCAGCGACAGGGATCACCTGGGCGATCAAGAGCAGGTGCCGGCCGACAGTCCCGTTGGGATAGCCCCGACCGTCGTAACGCTCGTGATGGGTCAGCACCAGCTCCAGCACCTTCGCGTAGCCAGAGAACTGCTTCAGGATGTCGAACCCGAGCCGAGGATGGGTTTCCATCACACGACGCTCGGCATCCGACAGCTTGTCGGGCTTGAGCAGGATCGAGTCGGGGATGCGGATCTTGCCGATGTCATGGACCTTGGCAGCAAGCGCGACCAGCTCGATTTCCGCGGCGGTGAAGCCCAGCTTGCGGGCGATCGCGTGTGAGTAGATTGCGACCCGCTGCGAATGCTGGAACGTGTACGGATCGCGGCGGTCGACCTCGTCCGCCATCCTCTCCATCGCCCTCATGCCGTCGTGCCCGAGCTCGATTCGCTGCTTGAGGGAGTGGTAGACGAGGACCCCCGGGATGATCGATAACACCGGCACCCATGGCCAGCGAACCGCCCCGAACGCGGCCAGGGCCCCCACCACATAGAGGCTCGCGAATTGCACGTACACGAGTCTTTGCCCGTTCAAGACCAGGGCCACCGGATTGCGCGAGGTCGCAAGCGCGGCCGCCACCGCAACGAGGAAGACGTTGGTGGCGTACATGACGATCGCGGCGGCGATGAGCACCAACGCGTCCGGCGGCCCGGCCAGCCCGTCGCGCGCTGAGACCCCTCCAGCGGACAGCAGAAGGCCGGCGCCGAGGGCGGCCAGATAAGCCTGGCCGCCATTGAAGATGATGTTGATCGCGACTGCGCGCAGCGGTGGGCGTTCATGGGTAGACCGCACCTTCCTGTAGGCGGCCAGGCAGAGATCGGAGGCCTGCAGGACGCCGACCAGCGCCGCCGCCTGCCAGGCGGGAAGGACCAGGACGGCCGCGAAGAACACGGCCGTGGCGACGCTCACCTTCTCGTTCAGGCTGATGTGGAGCGGGAACTCGAGGGCCAGGATCCCGGTCACCACGATCGAGGCGATCAGCCACCAGTCGGCGCGCTCGCCGGCCAGCCGGCCGAACGCGGCCAGGAAGGTGGCGAGGGCCCCCACGCCTACGCCCAGCCGGTAGAGCTCAGATCGCCGTCGCGGCGACATGGGTCAGGCCTGGCTTAAGGTGAAGTACAGGTGGACCGGCGTGCCGCTGGTCCCGTACTTAAGCGCGTAAACGGTGCCTGTTCCGAGCAAACCGCTCGTCACCATGTCCTTCACCGTGTACCGGAAGAGCAGCCCGGTGGGCACGGTGATCTTCATGTCGACGGCCGTGTGAGGCTTGCCGGACGCGTCATAGACGCGCGAGACGGTGTAGCTCTCGAGCGGCAGGCCTAGGTCCAGCGGGCTCGCCGTCCACACACTGTCGTATACGGGCACGATGTTGCCGGCCGGGGTCACGATGAGGAGGATCGGGTCCCAGTCGCAGAACGTCGCCCAGGCGCCCGCGGAAGTTGGCGAAGCCACCAGAAGTCCGGCCGCCAAGGCGGCAGCCACCAGCACCCTTTTCACCCCAAATCCCTCCAGAAACTGAAAAACCGTGGAAGGAGAACGCTAGTGGCGTTCGGAGGGATTTGCTGTAAAAAACATGTAAGTCGGCCTCAGACGCCGATGTCCTTGCGGGCGAAACGGAGGGTGCCGAGGGCGAGGGCCGCCGCGCCGACGGCCACCATCACCGCCACGTTGGCGAGCTGAAGCCCGTGGAGCAGCGGCGTGCCGTAGTAGTAGAAGGCGGAGAGCTTGAGCGTCGCCTCGGGAAGTTTCAGCTCCGGCCCGACAAAGGTGATGAAGAACCAGGCCGCCAGCAGGAAGCTGATCAGACCCGTGTCGGCCGCGCTGCGCAGCCAGCCCGCGGCCAGGTAGCCGATCGCGGCTACGAAAAGCGCCATCGGGACCAGGCCCAGGGTCGCCTCGGCGAGGTTGGTGGAGTCGAGCTTGATACCCGTCGCCGATGACGCCAACGCGGCGCCCGCCAGCGTCGCCACCGCAACCACGACCGTGGAGGTGGCCAGCGCCGCAAACCGACCGAAAAGTACGACCGGCCGTGACTGGGGGGTCGACAGCACGATCTCGAGCCGGCCGTCGTCCTCGTCCGCGGTCCAGCGGTTGACCTGTGTCACGGCGAAGGCCATGAGGAGCAAGGGGAGCAGCGAGAACATAGCGGCGAGGAAGGCGGCGTTGAACTCCGCGTTGGCGCCACCAAGGTTCTTGATGAGGTCGGTCAGGAACGGGGAGTCGGTGTAGAGCGTCTTGAGCTTGCCTTCCACCTGCTGGACGACGATGACCATCCAGGCGGCGCCCCCGGCGATGCCGAGCGTCCACCAGAGTGTCGGCACGGCGATCATGCCCAGGCTTCGGGCGTAAACCGATCGGAGCGACCACTCCCGCTCCGGCAGCGAGCGGCTCGGGCCGGCGACACGGTCGGACAGGCGCAGCCACCGGGGCAGAGGCACGGTGTCGCCGACGTCGCGGCGGGCAAATAGCCAGACCGCCGCCGCGCTCAGGGCCACCGCAAGAGCGAGTAGCACGAGCATGCCGCCCAGGCTGGCGCCGTAGGTCGGGACAAGGGGCTTGCTGAGGTTGTAGTAGTAGATCGGCGAAAGGCGCGAAATCCAATCGGTGTTCGGGATCACGCGGTGGACCATATCGAGGACGATGAAGATGAGCAGCAGCCCTGCGGTGGTGCCGGCGGCGGGACCACGCTCGTGGGTGAACTGTGAGATCAACAGTGCAACGCCGCCGATGACCGCGCAGAAAAGGGCGAGGTCGAGCCCAAAAAGGAGGGCGTCGCCCAAACCGAAGCTTGCCTTTAACGCGGTCCCGCCTAGGAACGCAAGGACACCGACGATGACTGCCATCGCGAACAGCGCTGTCCACATCGCCGCCAGCTTTTCGAGCGCGACACGGACGCGGCCGCGCGGCACCGACAGCAGCATGTCGAGCGACGATCGATCTTCCTCACCGCGCAGCATCCGACTGGCCGCCAGGAGCGGCCAGATGCCGATGAGGAAGATGAAGATGCCGATCTTGAAAGTCGCGTAGCCGCCGACGGTGTCGGCCGCGATCGCGTCCGCATTCCATACAAAGGTCTGGGCAAGGCTCACCAGGGCAGCCCGCGCCTCTGGAGTCCTCACGAGCTCGCTGACGCTTGCCATCGGAGAAACGATGACCAGGCCCATGCCGATGCCCCACCCGAGGATGGGGACGCGGTAGTCGCGAAGCGTCTTGAGGTAGATGCTCCTAAGCCACACCGGCGGCCTCCTTCGGGGCTTCACCATCACGCTCGTAGTAGCGAAGGAAGACATCCTCGAGACTCGGCTCGTAACTCGTCAGCGAGACGACCGGATACTGCGCCGCGGCCTTGATGACGGCGTCCGCCGCGCCTTGCATCGCCAGCCGCACCGCCGAGCCGTCGCGCAGAGTCTCGACGTCGGTCACGCCGTCGAGCTTCGTGAAAGCGTCGACCGGTATCGGGTGCGCGAACGAGATCGTGATCTCGTAGCGCTTGATGTCCTTCAGCTCCGCCACGTCGCCAATGCGGACAAGGTGGCCCTCGCGAATGATTCCGACCCGTGTGCAGGTCTTCTCGACCTCGCTCAAGACGTGGGACGACAGGAACACGGTATGCCCTTCTTCTCGCGCCTCTTTGACCATGCCGTCGAACTCCTGCTGATTCAAAGGATCGAGTCCGCTCGTCGGCTCATCGAGGATGAGGACACGGGGCCGGTGCATGAAAGCCTGGATGAGGACCACCTTCCGCTTGTTGCCCGTCGAGTACTGGCGAAACTTGCGGCTGGTGTCGAGGTCGAGCCGCTCGATCAGCGTCTTTAGATACGCCTGGTCAACGCCGCCGCGGAGGTTCGCGAAGTATTCGAGAAGCTGGCCGCCGGTGAGGTTCGGATCTAGTGAGGGCTCACCAGGCACGTAGCCGAGCAGTCGCTTGACCTCGAGCGACCGGTCCCAAGAGTCGAGGCCCGCGATCCGGGCCGTCCCGGAATCGGCGCGGAGCAACGCCATGAGGACGCGGATGGTGGTCGTCTTGCCCGCGCCGTTGGGCCCGAGAAAGCCGAACACCTCACCTTCGCCGACCTGGAACGAGACATCGATGATGCCCCGCTTGCCGCCGTAGCTTTTGGTCAAGCCCTCCACTTCAATGATCGATGCGGTCATTTGCTTTGCCTCCTACGCCTCCAGCGGTCGAGGATTCCCGTGCTCTCTCGGAGCCAGAACTCATGTACCTCAACCATTTCCTTCATCCGCCGCCTGGCCTTGCCCGGGCCAAGATGGGACTGCGCACGCTTCATCGCGTTCAGCGAATCCCTCACCCGCGCAAACGTTCCCGTGAACGTCGATTCCATCTCATCGGTCGCCTCATAAAGAACACGCTTGCTTCCAGGGGTGCCGAGCCGGTGCACGACGCCGACCCGCTCGAGGTCACGCGCCGCGACGCTGGCGCCGCTCTTGCTGATCCCCAGCGCGATCGCGATCTCGTCGAGGCTGAGCGGGCCGTCGCTCGCGAGCAGCAGTCCAAAGACGCGCCCAATGCTCAGCGCAAGCCCGTACCTCGCGTAGAGACGGCCGATGTCATCGGCGATCTGAAGCTGCCCATCGACGGGCGATGCTGTTCTCTTCTTGTTCTCTATATTCAGCACATACTGAATATAGCAAATATCCAGGCTGTGGCGTCAGGCCGCCCAGCGCATTCCTGGCCCGCGGACCGGTTTTGGAATCACCCGGTCAGGCGGAATGAACTTGACCCCTTCGCCCGCCCTGACCACCTGCAAGCAAAGCGTTAACAGCCGCCAATTTATTCAATCCGGCTTCCCAGACCCACCCGACACCCTCTTCCCAGTCTTCGTCAACCAACCTTCAAGGCCCCGCGGCGACCCAACACCCAGCCCAACCATCCCGCCCATACCAGTGAGACACCCGCCCCCAACGCAATCAGGATTGAGCCCACAGCATCAGGAAAAGGAATCCCCAGATCCCGCACCACCAGGCTCGCCAACCCAAGCCAATAGGCGACCGCGAGTGCGATGCTCAGCCACGCGAGCGGGCGCGTCAAGGCACCCTGGAGCCGGGCACTCCGCCCCGTCCAGTACGTCCCCAGGCTCGCAAACAACAGGAACCCCCGCTGGATCCAGTTGATCGCGCCTGACCAGATGCTCGACGAGGCCCCCACCACGTTGAGCTGCTCGGGCGTGGCGCCGGCGGTGTCACGCACAACTGCCTGCGCCGACCCGAGCTGGACAAGCATCCAGAGCACGCCCACGATCGCAGCCGCCAGAAACGACATGTACATCAGCTCCGCGCGGAGGTCCCGCCCGAAAAACTCGCGAAGCGCGAGGCCCAGCGGCGCAAGGCTTATGAACGCAGCGATGAACAGCAGGAACGAGACGTAAAGCTCGGGCCAGATGCTTCGCACATAGTCGTAATGCCTTGCCAGGCCGGGTTCCGTCGGCGGGATGCCGACACCGACAACCGTGACCAGGACTCCGCCCGCGACGACCAGGCCACCGAAAAGCCAGGCGGACGTCCGGCCGAGGCGACCCCAGGCAAGCTCTTTCACTCCGAATGAAGCACCTCTACGACGTTGGTCCGCGCCGCCCACCTGGCAGGGATCAGAGCCGCGGCAACAGCGACGGTCACAACCATCAGCAAGATGCCGGCCAGCTCCGTCGGGTTGAGCGCTGCGTAGCCCGAAGGCGGCGTGTCGTTGCCCGCCGAGCTGTTGACCACGTCTAGAAGGAGCCTGTTCAACACCACACCCAGGGGCGTGGCGAGCAGCCCCCCGATCACGGCAAGCAGCCCGGCCGAAGCGGCGACCATGACCAGGACCTGGCGCGGGCTCATCCCTACCGCCTTCAAGGTGGCGGTGTCTCGCATCCGCTCGCGTGTGTTGAGGAGCAGCGTGTTGAAGACCCCGCCCGCGGCGATCAACGCGATGACGATCGCGATGAGCACCAGCACCGAGTCGATTATCTTCACTGGCGCGATGAGCCCCGTGTTGTTCGGCTGGACGTCGATGAAGTCCGGCTCGGCGGCGGCAACCCGACGCATGTATTCGCCGACGTTTGCGCTCGGCGTAAGGGTTATGTAGTAGACGACGGGACTCGACTCGGGACTGAACTCGGCGTAAGTCGACCAATCCGTGAACAGCTCATGACCGAGATTCGATACGTCATAGACCTCACCAACGACCCGCAGCCGAAGCGGCCGGCCGTTGGCCATCCCGGTGAAGGTGTCGCCGATGGAGAGGTGCGCGTCGCGGAGCAGCGCCTTTTCAGCCAGAACCTCGCCCGGGCCGTCAAACCAGCGGCCGGCGACCAGCAGATAGCCCAGGTGCCACGAGTCTCCCCGGAACACTCGGGTGTTCACCGGATTACTGATTCCGGGGACATCGATATTGACCCCACTCAGTCCCACGACGCGCGTCGTCTCGGGCTGGGCGGTCAGGATCCGCATCACATCCGAGTCAGGAAAACCGTCATTACGC
>Ga0209056_10001075_pt1 | contig 30294 bp, 28 predicted proteins | sample GraSoiAngelo_114_FD_185876 | JGI IMG/M metagenome (GOLD analysis project Ga0209056, IMG submission 185876) | Grasslands soil microbial communities from the Angelo Coastal Reserve, California, USA - 14_0903_13_40cm (SPAdes) (version 2) | ecosystem: Environmental > Terrestrial > Soil > Grasslands... | reverse complement strand
CGCTTGCCCGACGGCTGCGGGAGCTGGGTGCGACGCTGTAGGGATTCACGTTGGATAAGGACACCTTTAAATTTCCATTTTGTGCTTTATACTATGCACCTCGCGTTTCGCCTCCATGGTCACGCATGAACTAACGTTCTATCTCGCTGCTGTCGTGTTGGTGGTATTGACCGTGGAAAGCTGCGTTAAGCTGCTGAACCGAAATACCATTGGAATCACAGTCGTCGTCTATATCACGGTATTCGCGTGGTATTTCGTCGATCCTTTCCTCAATCCGGAGCAATATGATTATCTTCCTTCTTTCTTGTTAGGCCAAAGTTACGGCCAGGTACTACTCTTTTTGATTAGCTTTCGTGTGCTCATACCGGTTGCAGCACGTTGGATTGTCCGACGGCAGAGTGCTGGCATTTTTGCTACGCAGCGCTTTCGCCCTGAGCAGATCTTAATCGCCGCTGGGGCGATTTGGTTCCTCCTCTTTGGTATTGGCGTCGCTCGGCTAGGGGGCGATGTGACCGGCGCGGTGTTTCCGATTGATTCCCGCGCCGGCGCGACCATGTGGGGGCGTGGTGCGGTGGAAACTTCGGGGAGCGGGTTTCTCATAGCCTTCGCGGGCTATTTTTTTAACGCCGTAACAGCGTTTCTGGGCGTTTTGGTATTTTTCCAGCGCAGTACTTTCTGGCGCGTCCTTGCTGGCGCAATGTTCGCCATCACGCTCCCGTATTTCTTATTGGAAGGGGCGCGCAGTCACTTCCTTGCGGTGCTGCTGCCTTTTATCATTACATATTTCCTTTACGGTCGTCATCTGCTCGTTTTGAAATTGACCGTTCTGGCGGTTGCATTCATCTGCTTAGATCAAGGTTTCAAGTTTGTGACGGCGTTTCGCGGCAGTGGCTTCAGAGAGTTGCTAGCTGCTGAGAATCCGTACGAGCTCGTGGATGAAGATTTGCGACAAACCGGGCTGAACATGATTCAGGAGCTCTGCTTTGCGAATGCGTACCTGGATTTAGGCGCAGGATCTCCAGCGTACGGCGGAAGATATTTGAATGAGCTGGTTAATTTCGTTCCGCGCGCAATATGGCCCTCAAAGCCGTTGATTGGAATTGACTACTCGAAGTGGCGCGGCTTTGAGAGCCCGGACAGTGAGCTCGGGGTTTTTGCCACCGTTTCCACCGGAATGATTGGCGGAGGCGTTTTGAACTTTGGCCAAATCTTTGGTCCAGTGGCAGCCGGCATACTGATAGCGCTTTGGACTGGTCTGCTCATCCGCTGGTGGGGACAAAGAAAATCGCTCCTGCGCTTGGTGCTGTTCATGCTCGGCGCCGGTCTTACCTTCAACCTCGGCCGCGACATCAGCGTGCTGGTGCTCTGGCCTGTCATATTTGCATACTTTTTCGTTCGCCTTACTGAGATCTGGGCGGCGAGGCGGTTCGGACAACTGCCACAACTGGCAACTATTGTGCCCGCTAATACTGGGCCAGTGCAGGCGCTGGCTGGCCGCTGAGTCGGAGACGCGTCGCGGCCTCGTGTTGCTCCCCGCGGAGCGCATGCGCATTGGTCCGTCGCCCGGTGAAGTCCGCATTCGCCAAGGCTCCGGCGCGACAGACCCGAAAGCTTTCGGGTCTGGAGGTAAGGGGATTCGAACCCCTGGCCTTCTCATTGCGAACGAGACGCTCTACCAACTGAGCTATACCCCCATTTTTCCTATGGAACCAGAGTCAAATAAATCCGCCAACAATTTCCGCTGCCCCCCCTTTGCATACGTGTATATAGTGTATGGAAGTAACACAGCGCAAACATGAAGCCCTGCATAGGTTGGCGAATCTCTTTACCGGTATTCATCAAACGGGGTCAATTATGCCCGTATCAAGACAGAGGGCAAGGAAATCAAGCGCTCCTTGGGAACCGATGGTATTTTTTGGGCGCAGTTGAAAGCCAAGGGATGAATTTCACCGAGTAAGCGTCGCCAGAAGCAGCAACGGCAAAGCATGGCACTGGCTCCCTCCATCTTCATTTCGGCAACCTCCAGCGATTTGCATCCGACTCGTGATGTGGTGGCCAAACTACTCACATTGATGGGCTACATTTATGTCGTCATACCGGCTCCGGCAGTTGTTCGGCCGCTTCCAAGTCCTGTTTGGCGGGGGTTTGCGCCGAGATGTGCCCGGTAATAAAAATGGCGTCTTTGCCAAGGAATTTTCTTATGATCATTGATCTGCTGATACGTTTTATCCGGATAAGCCCCTGTCTGCTATCTTCGGTCACAATTTGGAAGTTTACGATCTCGTCTCCGTTATCTTCCAGTCGATGATTGTTTCCGCGTGAGGAGGATCGATCGCACCTTCGAAGAAATAACGGTCTTCAATCTCGCCTGAACCGTACCTCAAGCCTAAACCGCAAGCGGGCCTTTTCCCACTTGGTAGCTGCGAGGGTCAGAAAAACCTTGCCGCCAGTCTCGTTGAGATGCTTTTCGTCTACGTATAGCCAAGCCTTTTTCTCGAGGTCGCTCCACAACGCACCATCTGTTTCTTTACTACCTTTCCCGAAGGCAGAGCAACGATCCACATTCATCTCCACCAGGCCGGGAGCTTCTTTGCATGTTTATCGCTACATAGCTGTCTTCAGGACTCCAGAGAGCCTCGAACCTTGAATCCACGGGGCCGACCGGCGTGGAGATTTTTGCGAGTGGCTTTCCCGACTGTCTAAAGACTAATGCTTCTTGAGAGTTGCGAATAATGTCGACGCTGTATTTGCCGGTTGGTGAAGTCAGTTTCTTGCTCGCCTGAGCTGCGACAGGCACGGCGACGGCGTGGACACAATACAAGGCAACAAAATAACACAGCCGGCGATTCACACCCCGATCGATAACAGAGACGCACCGGAAGGGTGGATCGCGTAGGCTCGCAACAGCGCGATTTTGATCAAAATGCGGTCCGGCTCTAAAGCCAATTTCCTAGTGGCGGTTGGCAGCGTTTCGCCGGATTTTTTTTTAAATGATGGGCAGCGAATCTACTCGATCAGACAGTCCGAAGATCGAGAGGCATTGTTTTGGATAGCACATTCGCAGCTTGCAAAGGCGATTAGAAAAAGCTTCCATTCTAGCTCCGCGACAAAGGTTTCGCCGGGAGTACGGGCGCCTAAGCTTTTGTGTTTGTAAAGCCAACCCCTAGTTGCTAGATCCAACAAGTAAAGGTGAAGGCAATACCCGACGGGCGCAGCGAACGCTTTAAGTACTGGGCTTTCATTAGCTACAGTCACGCGGACACACACTGGGGCGATTGGCTTCACAAGAAGCTCGAGAATTACCGCGTGCCACACAGTCTCGCAGGCAAGCCATCGCGCGACGGCAAAGTTCCGCGGCGACTTTTCCCAATTTTCCGGGACCGGGAAGAATTGCCGGTTTCTGCAGATCTGGGAGCAAACTTGAAAAACTCGCTCGAACGATCCCGGTACCTGGTTGTGATTTGCTCGCCGCAAGCAGCGCAGTCGCACTGGGTCAACGAAGAGATCCGACATTACAAGAGCCATTATGGTGAAGACCGTCTCTTATGCTTGATTGTAAGCGGTGAGCCGAATGCAATCACGAGTCCGGACTTGGAGTGTTTTCCCCCAGCGGTGCGGTACCGAGTTCTTCCGAGTGGGGAATTAACCACTGAGCGTACTGAGCCCATCGCCGCGGATGCCCGTCCGCATGCTGATGGGGCCAGGCGTGCCAAGTTTAAGCTGCTCGCTGGTTTGCTCGGCGTTAATTTCGACGAGCTTTGGCACCGGGAACAACGCCGACAGATCCGCAAAGCGATTCAGTACTCCGGAATTATTTCATGCCTGATCGTCATGGGTGCCATTGCGTGGCGATGGGGATCGCAGCAACAGCAGCGGCGCATCTCGATCGCCAATTACATCGAGCGAGGCAAAATCGAACTGACCGCGGGGAGACGTTTCCAAGCGGCTCTTTACTTTACGAAAGCGCGACGTGCGGGGGAGGAACAGGCAAGACCCTCGAAAACCTGCTGCTTGATTCCGCCAAGGCTCTAATCGAACCGCTTGTCACACTAAAGGGTGGGCACACGGACTGGGTGACCTTCGCGAAATTTATCGACGGCAGCCATATCATCACGGCCGGTTGGGATAAGACAGTCCGTCTATGGGACCTGAAGACGCGTGATTCAAAAATACTCGTTACTGAGGCGGACAAAGTTGCAAGCGCGAATTTCTCCGCCGATGGCAGCCGATTTGTTACTGCACTCTGGAATGGCATCGCCAACGCTCGGACCCGCGACGGCGTTCTCCTCGCCAAGCTCGACCACGCCGGGCAACGGGTAAACTGGGCCGAGCTTAGCCCCGATGGTAAGCACATCCTGACAGCGTGCGACGACACGTTTGCCAGAATCTGGACGCTTGGCCAGGATATGAGCCGTAGCCCGCTGACGCTTTCTGGGCACGAAGGCTTAGTCAAAACGGCCGTGTTCGACTCGACCGGAAAGCGCGCGCTGACTGCGAGCTTCGATTGCACAGCTAAGATTTGGGATGCAACGACCGGTGCGCGTTTATTGACACTGACTCCGCATTCCGCCGCGGTAAATGCGGCCATATTTAGTCCCGATGGGAAACACGTGGCGACAGCCTGTCTGGATGGAAGCGTACTACTCTGGGACGCAACCAAGGCCGGTAAGCCGCGGACGGTTGCAGCTCACACGAATAAGCGGGCAAATTCCGTCGCGTTTAGTCCAGACGGCTCGCGTCTGCTCACGACGGGCGACGATCACACGGCCAAAATTTGGGATGTGAAGACGGGCGAGTTGTTGCTCTCGTTTGAGCAACACGGCGACATTGTGGTCAATGGGGGTTTTAGTCCTGATGGACACCGCGTAGTCACCGCGAGCAAAGACAAGACGGCAGCCGTTTTCGATGCGGATCCAAAGACGCGGACGCAAGCTGAAATAGTCTCTGTCGCTGAGAGGCTTGCCGTGTCGCCTTAGCCTCACCGTTCGAAGCTGGCCAACTCTACCAGCAACAAGCAGGTTACCGGTGAGCGGAAGGCCCGAACATAACACGCTAAAAGTAGCTTTGTGAGCAGTCGTTTAGTGGTCGGCTACGAGTTACTTGCTAATACTGTGCGAGCCTAAGAGGTCTAGGGGCATCACTCAGTCTCGCTTCCAAAAAACAGACCCGCTATACATCCAGATGATACCTTAACTTTTCGGCCGCGAAATCAAAACCGTGGACTACACACCCGATGGAACCAAAAGTCGAGCGCACGCGCGCTTGGTTCAACGCAGCATGGTTTGCGCTTTATGGCGAATGGAGTTGATGGAACCCGACGGCTCACTCGGTGGTTTTGCAGAGAGTGGCAAGTTTGAAATTCCTGATATAGCATATCAGCAGCTCTCGAGGGTGTACCACACGATCGGTTTTTCCGGCGGCGATGAATACCCGCTTCCACCAACACTTATTGTGCTCAAGGCTTCGGCAAAGCAAGCTCAGCGATTATCCAGAAACAAGATCATTCCGAATATCCGTTTTCATTATCGGGTAAGGGCCGGCGCGCTATCCGTTAAAGCCGCGTCCGAGCGATCTTTTTTTGCTCGACAACTCGGCGGAGCGTTGATTGCATGACGGCACTCATGTTTTGCAACCCGGCGATTGCTTTTGTCGGTGCGGCAATCGTTTCTGTTGTTGCCACTGCTCCCAGCTACGGCGCGCCCGCCGCCTTCTCCGACGACGGCAATCATGTTTATCTTCTCGGAAGCAAACTTCCGAAGGGGACAGCGCTGGACATTGATCTGACAGATTTGACTGCGAAAAAGCTTAACCTCGGGGTTTCAACTGAGGTGCGCGGAATAGCAAACGCGCCGCGCGCGCTGCTCTTCGTCACGGAGAAATCGCTTTATCGTTTGCCGCTTCCGACCGGCGAACCAGGAAAGATCTGTGATGCCCCGGCCGGATGTTTGTTTAACGATGTGGCTTGTAACAGAGCGCAACACGGCATTCTGCTCCTCTGCCGAACGAAGGACGGGCGCGACTGGCCCTCCTATTATTTACGGGAGCAGGAGAAGACTCCGTCGCTCATCGCGACGCGGCGGGTAAATGCGTTGGTGGGCGCCGTTTTTGATCGCGAAGGTCACCTGTTCTTCGCTGCCGAGGGCGACATCTGGGAAGGCAGCGTTGAGCCACCACCAGAACCCGAATTGCCAATCTCGGTCGAAGCGATCCGTTTCGGGCCTGTAGCTCTGCGCGAGACGGCCAACGGAACCTCGAGTTCAACTGGCGCGCGTGAGCTGGCGGTGGCGGGCGCCACCATTTATGCCCACATGACGCGAATGGGCGGCTCAGGCTGGGGTGAGATGATCAGCATGCGCTGGCCGGGGGAACCAAAAGGCGAAGATGGAAAAGCGCCATCGATCGAGAGCGGAGTGAAGCCGAACGTGGAGACTTTCAAATCCGCGCTGGCGACGTTTCGTGTTTATGGCCCAAATCAGGGCGCGAGTTATCTTTGTGGCTCACCCGATGGGCGGAAGGTTTTCTTTGCCACACGGAATGAAGATGTTGATCCCAATACAAAGGGCGTGCGATTCTATGTAGGCGATGACGCCGGAGAGGTTCACCCGCTTGATGAATTGAAAATCGACGATCCCGGTTAGCGTGGCGGAGCGAACAACATCATTGTCGATGTTTTGAATCGAGCTGTTGCACCAGCTGCGCGTACTTGCGCGTATCAGGATGATCTTGGCCGAAAGCTTGCTCGGCGGCGCTAGCGGCGCGGCGGGCGAACTGGATTGCTTCGTCGGTTTTATTTTGCCGAGCCAGTTGGTAGGCGAACGCGTACCATGAGGAAATTGTGCTCGGGTGTTCAGGGCCCAGCACTTTCTCCTCAAGTGTGATGACTTCGCGGCATTCCGCATTGGCTTCGACGTACTTTTCCTCCTGGCTAAGCACGCCGGCCAAAGCCATCCGGCTGCTCAAGGTCGCGGGATGTTCAGGACCGAGCACCTTTGTTTCAATTCGGATGACTTCTCGAAACTGCGATTCCGCCTCCGCAAACCGCTTCTGCTGTGCCAAGGCGTAGCCGAGGTTCTTTCGCACACCCAGCGTATCGGGATGCTCCGGGCCGAGCACGCGCTCTTCGACCGCAAGGAGATCTCGAAAACCTGCCTCCGCCTCGGCATGCTTGCCCTGATTGCCGAGTGTAACGAACAGATTCCTCTGGCTGCGGAGCGTCTCCGGATGTTCGGGGCCGAGCACTCTCTTTTCTACGGCGATCAGTTTACGAAATTGCTTTTCTGCCTCGGCGTATTTCTGCTGCCGGTTGAGCGCGAGTGCCAGATTGTTGCGGCTCTTGAGTGTCTCGGGATTTTCAGGACCTAAAACTTTAGTTCGAGCGTCTAGAACAAGCCGGTGCTCGGATTCGGCGCTGGAATGTTTGCCTTCATCATCGAGCGCATTCGCCAGGCCATTTTCACTGGCCAGCGTCTCAGGGTCTTGCGATCCAAGCACTCGCTCTTCCACGGCGACAAGGCCACGGAATTGCGCGTCAGCTTCCCTATAACGTCCCTGTCTCCACAGCGCATAAGCGAGGCGATTACGGCTGCGCAAAGTATCAGGATGTTCTGGACCGAAGGCACTGGCGCGCGCCTCGACTGCGCCCTGCAGAACGGTCGCGGCCTCGCGATATTGCCCCTGATCGATCAACACATCAGCGATTGCGTGTTGAATTTCCGCCCATTGGCCGGGATCGCGCTGCCGGTCGGTCATCGCGGCTGCTTCCCGGAAATGTGCCATTGCGCTGGCGTAATCGATTCGCTTCTGCGCTGCGAACCCTGCCAGCTTGAGCGCCCGTATCACATCCGCAGCGCGCGCCGGCGCAGCATTTTTTGCTTCGGCGGCAGCTTGCAGCGCGAGGCGCTCCGCCTCGCCGTAGTCATTGGCAACGTAGGCACCACTCGCCCGCTCGAGAGCCGTGGCAGTGGGCGTGTCTTTCAATTTGGCAGCCGCCTCGGGTAGCTTCTCACGAAGCAAGGCCACATTGATATTCATCTGCCTGCCCAATTGTTCGTACACCTGGTCTCGCACCGGCCCGGTCTCAGTTTGAGATTCGCGCAGTTTGGCTTCCAACTGGACGTACTGCATGATGCCCTCGCGCAACCTGACCATCTCTTCACTCACACTGACGACGGTTTGTTGCGTCTCGGTCATTTGCTCTGAAGTGCGACGCTGCCAGCGCAATAGCCAGAAGTTGACGCCCAGCCCCATTACGAGCAGAATGGCTACCGCGGCCGCCCAGCGTTTTACTCCTTTGCGCAGGTGCACAAGATCACTGCGCAGCTTGAGAACGCTCGCTTCTAGCCCCTCGAGGCTGGTGAGCGGATGGTACAAATGGGCGTCTGCCTTTAACCGATCACGATACGCAATTTGTAGAGCGCGCAGTTCCTCCGGTTCATCGACGCACGCGTCGGCCGGGAAGCCTTCATCGAGGAACAAATACCAGACCTTTTTGCCGATCTTGCGCGCATAGAGCGCTTCGTACTGCGTGTAGCTCACGCGCCCAAATTCTTCCGTCGGCTGCGGCGGCTCGGCGCCATAGCAGCGGCCCACCAGCTGCACTACGCCCTTGCAGCGGCTGATTTGCCGTCGCAAAACGCCCCGCAGATCGCCTTCGCTGGTCTCGAAGATGTCCTGCCAGATCGGATCATAGCCGAGAAAGGTCAGAGTATTGGCTACTAATTGCCGCGCGCTCCTTAGTTCCCGGCTGACGGCCGAAACAAAAATTACAGGTCTCGGGTTCACCCCACTATCCTCTTACCAAATTTCAAGGACACATCGCAAGCTGCAAAGATTCATTCGTCTCAATTCTAAAGCGACTCTCCGCATTGTATAAATGTTAGACGAAGGTAAAAATAAGTCTTGCAATGGCGGCTCAATCTTTGTTAAAAGGGCGTCCGCTTTATGAAAGCTCATTCCATAGGCGCAGTATCGCTCCTGCTTGCTGGAGCAATCTGGTCGGAGACCTGTTTCGCCCAGTTTCCATCATTACCGCAGGTTCCTTTCAATCTGCCGGGAGGAGGTAACGCCGCGGCCGCAGCGGCGGTCGCCGGTCTGGTTGTTTACATTATCGAAAAGCACGAGGCCAGTGAACGGCAGAAGCAAATCGCGGATGAACGTGCCCGGCGCGCTTATGCCAACATGTCACCCAAACGCAAGGCAGCGCTGAAGGCAAAAAAGGTGCGTTACATTGCGGTGGACACGGAAAAGAACGACAAGACTTCACCACGAGCGAAAAAAAGCGTGATGGTATGGGACACGGAAAAACAAGAAGTCGCCGGTAATCACGTTTACGACGTTAAGAAATCGCCCACAGTCGGTGAAACCGCGAAATTCGACAAGTATTCCGCGGAATACGTCGGATCTGGATCGTAGAGCATCAGCGTGCATCAGCAGTTGCTGGTACACCTCGCTAGAAGTTTCGATGCGAGCGTGCTCGATGTGCTGCTGACTAGCGTCCCACATTTGAGACAAACGACTTTTCTGCCGAATAGAGAGTCAGCGGCTCTTCTGTTCCAGCCAGCGTATCAATCGCCATGGTTTCCATGATTCGCTAGGACCTACGGTCGCCTTGGACCAATTTGAATATCTTTGACCGAAGCGGTGAAGATTCATTCAGGAATTGACACCTGGGAGTCCGCTTTGGCACAGCGGCAATAACGGCGCAGCAATACATCTCAGGTGCTCAGAAGTCGAAGAATGCGTCGGAAATTTGTGGTTTGACGCTGGCATGGAAAAAGGGGGAGATTTGCGCTTTGTGAAGTCAGCACTGGATGAAAAAGCACAGCGAGGATCCACGGGTTAAGCTGAGGATGAGACGTAAGTCTGGAAATGGCGCGCCGGAAAAAGCTCGCTTGAAACATACAAGGAAACGCGTGCTACGAAAAGCAAGAGCGCCAAGCAACGCAACGCTGAAAGCTTTGCCTGGCACGGTTACTAGCGCGGCGTCATTACATCGTTTGTGGTCGGAGGAGAAATCAAGATATCTTGCGAATTTCGATGAAGCCGCTCAGCTTGCGCGGCAGGCCAATCGGCTCGGCGAACACCTTCTGACCATAGACATTGCCGAGACGGTTTCGGATACTGCCAACGGCCGGCTTCCAGTCCCGCTCTTGCAAGCAGAAGCGCTGGCGCTCGCGCGAATTGGCTCGTCCGAGCGCGCATTGCAAATACTTACGGAGCTTGGCGGCGAACGCGCGAGCGACGCCGAAACGCTTGGGTTAACTGCGCGAATCTACAAAGAGCTTGGCACTGCGGCAACGGACTCTGCGAAGGCAAAGGAATGGCTGCACCAGGCGCAGCATCTGTATCAACTCGGGTTGGAGAAGGGAGGCAGTGCGTACTGCGGAATCAACGCCGCAACGATCGCTGTGCTGCTGGAGGACTATGACCAGGCGGCCCGTCTCGCCCGTCTGACTCTTCATCAGAAGCCTCAGAATGACGAGTATTACGATCTCGCTACTCGCGCAGAAGCCGCTTTGATTCAGAAAAATGAGGTTGAAGCAGCGAGCTTATATAAGCAGGCATGCTCTGTAGCTGGAGACAGGTGGGCTGACGTTGCATCTACCCGCAAGCAATGCCGAATGTTGGCCCGAAATCTTTACGGAATCCAAAGCAAATTTGATGAATGTTTCCCAAGTGGAGCAATAGCCATATTTGCAGGACACATCATCGATGCGCCCGGGCGTCGGACACCCCGTTTTCCTGCCCAGGCCGAGAAGGATGTTCTCGCGCGAGTAAATCAATGGCTGGTCGAAAAAAAGATTCGGGCCAGCTACAGCTCCGCTGCTGCCGGGTCTGATATTATATTTCTGACAGCCGCGCAGCAGAGTGGGATTAGAACCCATATTATTCTTCCTTTTGCCGCAACAGACTTTATCGAAACCAGTGTGCGCCCGGCCGGCGAGCAGTGGGTTGAACGTTTCCACACTCTTTTGGGAAAGGCTACGTCGGTGACAATTGTAAACGATCAAGCCGCCGGTGACAGATCGGCTGCCTATGATTTTACGAATCGAATGATCGCAGCCAAAGCCATGTTGCGTGCAACCGATATCCAGTTGCCTGTGTTTGGGCTCGCAGTATGGAACCGTTATACTGGTGATGGCGCCGGTGGAACCGCCGATGCCGTAGCCAGCTGGTGCCGAGCGAACATAGAGACCTACTCAATTCACCCAACGGACCCAGCGCTTGACGGTGTAGTGTGCGACACGACCGACGTTACGGCGGTCCCGTTTGAGCGCACGCAGACTGCATTGCCGAAGGGATATCGCACGACCGTGTGCGCCGTGCTGCACATCTACTTTGAAAGTTATTTCAGCATGCGCGAACAAGAGTATCCTCAGTTTCTAGAGCAGGTCCTGACTCCGGTTGCGCAATTAATCGCAACCAGCCAGTACGCTCCGGAGAGCAGCTACGGTCTTGGCGCGGATTACGCGTTCGTTTTCCGCAGCATGCGCGCAGCCGGAATGTTTGCCGGCGAGGTGCGGCAACAGTTAAATGAAAGCACTGAAGGCACCTCAGACCCGCTATTCCAACCGCCCCGAATGTCACTCCATGCCGGCCCCATGTTTTTGATGGTTAATCCAGTACTGAATCAATATTCTCACGAAGGATCCACTCTCACTCGTGCGGCAAGAATGGCGCGGCGATTAACACCGGCCATTCCGTTCTGCACCGAGCCTTTCGCCGCCCTCTCAGCCCTGGAGGCGATTCGCGACTTCCAATTCGAGTACGCTGGCTCTCAGCGCTACCCTGACGGGACGTCAGACAGGCTGTTCATGATCCAATACCGTGGTTACCCAAGTGCATGAATAGGCTCCTTATTATTCCAGATGAAAAGTTCGAGCCTTTGACGCTCGAGCTCAAAACCCGTCTTGTCACAATCGCATCTGAGCTTCGATGGGAACACTTGACCGACCTATTCGCTGCGGAAGGCACGTTTCTCTTAAGCACTATCCATCACGCTGAAAATTCGCGAGAGATTCAGATCTGGAGCAAATCACCTACCGGCTTTGTCGTTATCTGGACATCAAAAGGGAAAAACGACGTTGTCGTTGGGACCGTAACGGCGGAATTGGGGCGCGGCTTGATTAATCAGGTATTTGAATCTGGAAGGCCAGAAGTCAAAGAGGGGGATTTTTTAAACGCCTCCGACTGGACAAACCTCGAACAAAAACGCGGAGCAAAGCTGTGCAGTATGGCGGCGCATCCAATCACGATTTTCGGCCGCTGCGTGGCCATTCTGAGTTTGTCTCAATTCGGAGACACGCGTACGCCTGAGAACGCCGATTACGGCGATGCCCAGAGCGCGGGCGCGGCCGCCTCGCTTCTGGCGCGGCTTATCGAGGACCGGCTGATCCGCTCCTGTTTGGGTCTTGCTCAAGCATGAGACACCGTTCGGTTTGGATCACACCGCCAGACGCACAAAACGCGATTCGGACCGGCCAGGGACGGGGAATTAAGATCGCGATCGTCGATTCAGGCATCGAATTGTCCCATCCTAAACTTCGGCATCTGCGGCTGTTGGATGACATCGGCTTCGAAAAAACCGCCAGTGGAATCGTGGAGCGAACGGTCGGTGCAGGAGTAGATAAATATGGTCATGGGACTGCTGTGGCGTTCGTGATAAATCGGATTGCGCCCGAAGCGCAGCTTGGAAGTTTTCGCGTCCTAGATGAAAATCTCGGCAGTAAATATATCATCATCGAGGAAGCCGTTCGCATCGCCATTGACCGAGGCTATCACATTATTAACTGCAGTTTTGGGAGCGACGCCAAGCTCGAGGCGATCAAACATTTCAAGCCGTGGATCGATTTGAGTTACCGCTATGGAGTTCACGTGGTAACCGCTTGCAACAATGCCGATTTTCGTTCAGCGGAATGGCCGGGCTACTTCCCAACGGCGATCGTGGTCAACATGGCTAAGACCGATAGCGACGATGTCTTTTTCCGATGGGACGTGCCTCCACAAGGAGACTTTGCCCAACACCTGGTAGAGTTTGCCGCGCGTGGAGTGGATTTGGAGTTGCCTTGGAACCAAGGCCAGGTTGTCAAAAGAACTGGCAGTAGCTTCGCCGCTCCACATGTCGCCGGTATGTTGGCGCGTCTCCTGTCACAATACCCCCACCTAAAACCGCCGGTGGCTAAAGCTCTTCTTCAGGAAATTGCCGTGCCTTGGGAACCTTCTTATATCGGTCCCAATAGTTGATACTATGGAGTCGGATGAGTAGGCAAAATTTGCATTTACTCGACCGTAGCGGAATGCGAGAGACGCTTCGGGCGCCGCGCCACGCTCCAATTTCTTTGATCACGTTGGACCCATTGTGAGTCCTTCCGCCGACCGGCTGGGAGATTTCGTTTGTGAATTGCTTATGCAAGGGCTGGCCTCATGGGCCTGTGACAGGCAAAACATAAGTAAAAAGCGCCAGCTCGCGTTTCCTCGGTGTAATTAATTGCGCCGCACCAAGGGCATTCGAATAGTGATAGGTTGTCCGCCGAACGGCCACCGAGCTCTGGCGCGGCAGCGCGTGGAGCAGTTGTTCCTTTAATCACACCGGTCATGTCGACGTCGCCGTCAATTTTCTCGCCGGTAACTACTTCAATAAATTTTGTTTTCCTACTCACGTTCTTTGAGTTCTACGTTGGCTGCATCAGGATCGTAGCCGAACAAGATATGAGGCTGTTTATCAGTAGCCAGTCGGATCGCGCTGCAATAATCACTTGATGGCTTTGTCTTTGTGTCGCGTGTCTGGCAAATCTAATTCGGTTTTTGAAAAACCGATGCAGGTGATGCCAGCCTTACGACACCCCCGGTCACAGGTTTCCAGGTTAGAACGAATATTCGCCGCCGCAGTTGCCGCATGTGTACCATTGACGCATCGTCGTTTCTTCGACGATATAACCATCTTGGTTGCATCCCAAATCGTGACGCTACCGTCCAGGCATGCTGTTGCGACGCAAAATGTCATTCCATCGATACTACATCGCTTAGAATGTAAGCTGACGGCACTTGGACTCCCCACCACTCATACTCGTTAGTAGTAAGTTTATCGTAAGTGATCATCACCTGTGTGTCGGCGAGCAGAAAAGCAATGACCCTGCTTTGCGGATTCGGTGATTCGCGAAGATTTAGGCCATCGGGCCCCATGTAAGCGATCACGGCAGGCTGTCCGACCTCCAAGCTTGCCGTATTTATCGGACGCAGCATCGCGAACTGCGGCTCTGGAAGTTACGCGCGGCAAGCCAGCCCGGATTGATCGAAATCTTGCTCCACGTTCGACCGTCACTGCCTCGAAACGTGTCAAGTATCAGGACGTTTGATCCGCGCCGCAAATATCCACATGTCGGCGAATGTTGATCCGGGCTTTTGTAGAGCATGATCGGTGCAGTGTCGGTAGTCTGCAATTTTACTTCTCGGATATTGGAGCGCTGCTGTGCGGTCTGGGACCGGGGCACGTTTCTAATTGACTGTGCAAATAAAAGAAGGATGGCTGCTATTGAGATTACGACTGAGATCGCCCCGATGAAGACTCGCCGCTTTCTCCGCTGAGAAAAGATGGAAAGTACTGAAGCGAAAACGGATTTGTCGGTATAGTGCGGCGAACTTTTCGTTAAAGAGTGTAGCCATGAAAGCTCACTGATCAATCCTTGCATCTGACTCTTCAAATCACGTCCAGACCGCAGCTCGGCGGCATTACGAAATGCCAGTAGTCGAAGCGATGCAGGAAGTTCAGATTCGACTGGGATACTCGCGGTGTTAGTCAAAATCGGAACGACTGGAATGCCACGCTGCAATGCCGCTTCAATTTCCACCCTAACAAAATCCCCGGGCGCGTCGATCCGGCGGGTGCCGTCTGGGAGCCGGGCCGTAAGCCAATCGTCTCCGATCAGGACCAGAAGAACCTGGCATTCAGAAACCGCCGCGCCGATGTAATCACGGAAATCGACGCCTAGCGGAACGTTATCGATATCCATGAATACCGCCTTCGGACCAAATTCAGCCTTTATCTGCTCCGCGAGTAGGTGGGCGACATAGCCGGTCGGACCGCGGCGATAGGAAATAAAGATCTGTGCCATGTTACTTCTCGCTGCCTTTCGGAGGTCGAATCATTCTCTCAAGAATACTAAATTCGGAGCAACATTGGAAGGTTCTTTAGTGCGTAATTTGCCTCTTTATCAGCGAACGCGAGGTTCGCCCCATTGCGTCACTCGCTGTACCGAACATCTTGCCGGTCCGGTTCGTACCCGAGAAGCTGAAGCGTGTTCGCTACGAACTGACGCGCGCTGCGCAATTCCTTACTGACCGCAGAAATGAAGATGACCGGCCGCGGCGTCATTTCAAAGCTTGGTCCTCTGGATGTAAACCGCTCCCCAGCCGTGCCCGCAACAGGCAGACGAATACGTCAAATTTCGAGGGTGGCTCGATTTGCGATTGGAAATCGGTGTCCGCCCGGATTGGCTCATGTTCCCAGAAGTACGGCTCCACTTTCAGCAAGCCGCTGACTCCACCTGCAGCCGCTCAAAAATCTCCGCGTTTTCTCCCACTCAGCGCCTATGTCTCCCGGCGAAGAGACGAAAATTCGCACTGACTTCATTGCCACATAGCTAAACTTCTAAGCCTCGATCGTGACGCCTGTACCAACGGGCGCCTTCTCGAACAGCAGCTTCGCAACTTCCTCGGGCAACCGGACGCATCCGTGCGACGCGGGATAGCCGGGTAACTGCCCAACATGTAGGCCCAACGACATACCGCTCAAACGAAGGAAATACTTCATTGGACAATGATAGATGCTCGACATGTGATTTTTATCCTTCTCGCTCACAGTGAAACTCCCAGTCGGAGTCGATTTGCCCGGCCGCCCTGAAGAAATGGGCGAGTCGATGGCCACCTCGTTGCTGACCATGAGATAGACGCGCTGTTTGGAGATGCTGACCACGACATGGACGTTCTGCGTTGTGGCTCTGTCGAGCACATCCTGATAAATTTTTGCTGGTTCCTGCTGCGGTGCCTGAACTTTTCGTTGTTTTGCGCCGCGCAAATTGTGCAAAGCTGAGGCCTGTTGTTTGGCGGTGCTTTCTTGTTGAAGGGAACCGACGCCCTCAGTGCCGGCCCGGGCAACCGTAGCCGCGAAAGGCGCCGAAGTGATGCCAAGTAATACGAGCGATGCAACCAGCTCGCGCATGCCTCGCCCAGAAACCTCATCCTCGGAAGCTATGCCAACGATCCTGCATGTTTGAAGTCGCTCATCGTCGATACCAAGGCCGCTGGTAGGGCGGAGCCAAAAGCCAATGAAGGCACCTGAAATCTCCCGCGAGTCTTGCGACCATCGAAAGATCGGAATTACCGCAGCGTCTTCCTGGGCACGGAATTGCTCCGATACCTGAAACCGCCGCAAACGCGTTATCTCGTCAGCGAGGGCAGTGGCCACGGCGCTGGCTGAAATAGGGAGATTATCGCGTAGCGCTTCGCGCAATTGTTCATCAATCCCATCGCTGCTCCACCAGGCAAATTCAGATGATTCATCGATAACGACCGCGCCACCGTCTTTGGCGTCAGGGCGCAAAAGCACCGATTCAAGGGTGGTCTCCGGCTCGTTTGTGACAATTTGGAATCTGGACGGATCAGAATTAGCGAGCCGACAAGTAAGCAATGGTTCAGTCACTAGTTGGTTAGCACAGGCGAACAGATCCACGGCCCGGCCGCTTCCAGTCTTTAGCGGCGCGTCATCCTCGGCTGGCAGCGCATCTGCGGGGAGTAAGAACCGCAGCGTTTTGACAGACAAGTTAGGAGCTTTCACTTGGGCAGTGCCCATTAAAACATCGGCCTCATCGACCTGCGTTCAGGATGTTACTCAGCACTCTTCACCATTGCACGTTAATGGCGCCGCAATTCCAACACTGCCAATACGAAGTCCCGGACCTGACCATGTGAGTGATAACCTTATTCCACGCACCGCAATGCGGGCAGGGCAGAAATTCCGAGCATCGACCGCCAACTTCTTCTTTTGCTTTTCTAGTGGTTGATTTACCTATCTCGCGTGCGGCGCTTCCTTGTCTGGTTTCTGTCCTATGAGGACTTCTATTTTCTTTGTGGCCAATTTTATCTGTCCTGATTGGTTCTTTCTGTTCTCTATGTGTCGACGATAAAACCTCAGGGCTCATGAAAGCGCTGGTCGCATCGGCCTCCCACAGGCAAAGCATATGTAAAGAGCGGAGTCTTGCCGCTCGGCATGATTTATCGCTCCGCACCATGCACACTCGAACATGAATGGGGCTTCCGACGAACGGCCGGCGACCTCGGCAGACCCAGCGGGTGGAATAATCGTTCCTTTGATTGCTCGCGTCGGATCAAAGTCGCCTTCGATTTTCTCGCCGGTAACTACTTCAATAAATTTTGTCTTTTTGCTCATTTGTTTGGAACTCGAATGATCGCGTCGCTTTGTCCGCCCGGACGCATCCCCTATACTGTGGTGATGGGCAGGTCCGATATCTGAGGAACTTGACCGCGCAGGTTTTAGGGCCTGCGCGATCGGTTCCATTGCTTTCAAACGGCGTTAGTGGCGCTTGGTCGCAAATTTCCGGATTAATAGAAATAATCGCCTCCGCAATTGCCGCACGTGTACCACTGATACTGTGTCGTTGATTCGACGATATGACGGAGCGCACCACAATGGGGGCACACGACGAACCGCCCTCGCAGATAACGGCCACCCACTTCGCCTTCCTTTGGTGGCGCAGCGGCGTCTTTGCCCCCTTCGCCTTCTTTACGGCCCTTTTCTGCGACGATCGCTTCAATCTTTTTTGTTTCTGCCATATTTTATCCTTTCTTCTTTTTGTTGTTTTTGTTGTTTGCCCGGCTACTGCGCCGGGCAAAATCGTTTGCTTTGGTCTGCTGAGAACTGTTGATAATCGCCTTCGTTCTATGAGGGATACGATTTCAGGGCGCGTACTTGCAAGTTCTTTTTGATCAGATCCGTGCAATATAAGACCGGAAGCAGCTTCGCCGCTCCCCATGTCGCTGGTATCTTGGCGCGTCTCCTCTCGCAACACCCAAATTTGAAGCGACCTGTTGCCAAAGCTTTATTACACGAAATCGCCAGCCCGTGGGAATCGGGTCCCCAGATTCGCGATTAGGATTGAGGAAAGAAAAGGCGAGCTAGTATATTTCGCCGATGTCTTATCCGTTGCTGCCGAGACAGAGATTTTGAGCGGAATTTCCTGCCGCAGTCCTCGGTCTCCCACGTACAGAACCGATCGAACTTCTCAATTCGCCCGCCTCATTGCAGCGCACTGGTCACGATTGGTCCCCGGTTTTAAGGAAACGCCTACAGCATTTGCCTACAGTTTTGGAACACCGTGAATGAAACAGCACAGGGCGAAATCGCCCTGTGCTGCCATGTACTAGGCCAGGATAAATTACCACGCGAAGGTAACTACCCCATCGATGGGACACCGGGCCCAGCTCCAATCTGAATCAACCCATAGGGTGTGGCCGCATGCTGCTCGGATCGGCATGATATACCCTCGGCCGCTGACTTCTCCTTCAGTCTTTTCTTCCTTCGCGGTTCCGCCCTTTCCGGTCGGCTCACCTGCACCCTCCCATTTCTTACCTGTCTTTGCCTCTGCCATATACTATCCTTTCTTCTTTTTGTTGTTGTTTGCCGGGCTGCTCCGCCAGGCAAAGTCGTTTACTGTGGTCTGCTGAAAATTGTTCATAATCGGCTTCGTTTTATGATAGATACGATTTTAACGCCCGCACTTGCAATTTTTCTTTGATCAGACGCGTGCAATATAGGTTGCAATTTCCTTCGTCTTCGGTCCCATTGCGGCCATATAAAGTTGATAAAGCAAACCGTCGTGGGAGAGCAGTTCTTTCGCAGTTCCTTGCTCGACAACCGTACCTTCGTCGAGAACGACGAAGTTATCGCAAAACTGTAGCAGCCAGTTAACATCGTGATCGACTACCATGACGCTCTTGCCGCGTGTGCCCTCGCGGAGCATTTTGCGAATCTCGAATTTCTCCTCGTTATCCATTCCGACGGTTGGCTCGTCGAGAAAGAGGATTGCCGGGTCCCGCAGCAAACAGCGCGTGAGTGCCAGCAGTTTTCGCTCACCGCCCGACAAAGTTTTACCTGCGGCCAGATTGGCGTCTAAAATCGAGCCCGTCTCCGAAGGCGGGAGCTTTTGGCTCAGAATCCTCCAAACTCCTGTGCGTTGGCAGATGCCTTGAAGTTGCTCGTCGGTCGCATCCGGTTTGGCCATCCGCAGATTTTCCCGGACTGTGTCAAAAAAGAACGCTGGGAATTGCGACATCATCGCAATGCGCTGCCGCAGTAGATCAGGTGCGTAATCGGTTGTCGGCCGCCCGCCGACCAGGATTTGGCCTTGCTGCGGATCATAAAATCGGAGCGCCAGCTTGAAAAAAGTCGTTTTGCCCTGCCCCATTTTGGCGACGAAGCCAGTCGTTTTTTCCGGCGGAATAGTGAAAGAGAGATCGGTAAAAATTTGCCGCGAACCGGGCTTATACGAAAATGTAACATTTCGCGCCTCGATGGTCGGCGCCACCAGTTGGGTGTCCGCTGCGCCGGGCTGCTCCTCTGTTTTCGTGCGGGATTCCAGGATATTCATGACTGTCTCGATGTTTGGCCATGAACTTGAAGCCATTACCAAATAGCTGGAGAGCGCTTGAATGGGCAACATCAGCATCGGCGCAAGTAGAAGCACTGCTACCACGTCGCCCGGGCGCGCGTTGCCGCCCGGCTTAAGCACCAGCCACACAGCGAATCCTAGCAACGCGATCTCGATCAGCAGCGTAGGCAATCGATTAAGAATATTGACAGTCTCAATCGTGATCATTTGGCGCAAGCGCGCCTTGAGCGATTTGTCCAAACTTGCATTATGCTTGTCGCTAAAAATGCGCTCTGCCTCCATCGCCTGGATTTCTTCCGGGGACTGCGTGGCGCCCGTGATAAGACTGGACAAAGCCAACATGTAGGTCTGAACCGTCTTTGATGTTGTGCGAATACGGGCGCCAATCTTGCTAATGAGATAGGGCGAGAACAACGCCAGCGCTACGATAATCGGCGGAATCGCGCCCGAGGGAAACTGCACGCCGAAAATAGCAAGAGGTTCTTTGTGAAGCTGGATGAAGTTGTAACTTACCAAACCTGTGGTTCCCACCAGGACAACGAACTGCAACGGCGGTTCAAGCGTAATCTGTCGAAGAGTCATTTCCGTTTCTATCGTCATTTGATTGATGATCTGGTTCAGTTGGCCGGAATCATATTTGTGAAAGAACTCAGGCGACTGTCTTAGGACGCGGTCAAATAGACTGGTGCGCAATCGATTTGAGAGCAGTGCATCCATTTTCGTCGTCAGCCATTTCAAGGGAATGGAAAAGCCAACACCGCAAATCGCGAGGATCACCCAGCCGAGATAGGTTCCGACGAGGCGGCGACTCGGAGACTTGATTTCAAGCGAAGGGCGTTCTGCCGGCGACGCAGCGGGCTCCTGGTTAGCGGCTGTGAGGCCGCCAGGTTCTGCTGGCGGTGTGCGGACGTTGATCGGGCTACTAATACTGACTTGGTTGGTTAGGTATCCGAAAAGTTGGACAACACCGCGATCTATTGCTTGCTCGGTCAGCGACAAGATCACATATAGCAAGACCAAACCGCGGCAAACGCCGATGAGCTTCCAGCCAAAGCTAAAAAGAGTTTTCCATTTTAGATCGGAAGGAGGTTCGGCAGATATTCGCTGCATCTCGCCTGTACCTCGCCTGCCGGCGATCGGAGCGCTTGGGAACTGAGAAAGCGTAGGCTTTGGGGCGGGTTTTGTCGCAGCAAGCGGCGGCAGTTGTCGACTGTTCATACTTTATTCTCGTACGCCGCCGTGCGCTTTTTTCTACACCGCCGGGCATGTTGCGCTTTGGGCACTTGCAATGTCAAGAGATCCCCGATCTGAGCCTGCTTGTGAAATGCGTCGTCGAGATTGACGGAGTCGTAGCGCTGTAAAACTGAAGTTCGAGGCAACGTCACGTCGTTACGTTCGGTGCGGTTACGTCTCGTCGCCAAGGCGTAGCAAGCCAGTGCAATAACGCTTTCGCTTCCAAAGGACCAATGCTTGGCATGACTGAGATCAGTCGCGCAAGCAACCCACTCATAACCGGCGCTGCGAAGCTGCTCCCCGTGACTTCCCTAACGGAATGGTGGTTCCAAGGAAGTTCTACATTCACACCACGAGCAAAGAACTCGACCAGGTGACCGTGTTTGTAGAAGAAAGTATGGTCATCATCAAGCCTAGCCATATTGACAGTAACCACGCTTGGAAAATAGCCTGGCCACTCCGGTTGACGAAAATCAAGATTGTTGCACGCGGAAACGATATGGATCTCCTTAAGATATGCTTCGTCAATCCATTCCTTATATTGAAAGATGTGTTCTGCTACTCTACAGCCGAAACTGCAATTTAAAATGCGGTAGCCTCGGTCAATTGCCTGCCGAATTCCTTCGCGGATAATCACTGTGCGCGACGCCAGGTTCTCCCCGAGAACGCGAATGCTGCCGATCTCCGCGTCAGGTGCGATGCGACGAATCACTCCCGCGATCGCGGTGCCGTGACCAAAAAGGTCGGTACCGTCCCCTGACTTTACCTCGATCTGAATTCCGCTGTCAACGACGTGCAAATCGTCGATTAGCGCTAGACCGACTAACTCCGGGTGATCAACTTCGATCCCCGAATCCAGAACGGCGATGCGCACACCTTTACCCGTTCCGTTAGTCAAGGCTTGGCGGGCTTCCTCGAGTTTTAACGGAGATGAATCCATCTTCAGCGCCGATTCCATCCAACCGCAGTCCCGAGCAGTCGATAATCGATTAGATCTCTGATTACTGCGGCAGCCGATTGAATTGCGGCGAGATGTAGTGGCTTAAAACCCTCGGGAGTTTTCCCAGCCGGCATGGGCTCTCCCTGCTGCATGAGAACATCGAAAAGCTGCACACAGGAAATAACCCCACGCACTTGGTTAAGAAAATACAAAGGCACGGCGATCATCGCATAGGTGGTATTGTGCAGTTTCTTGTCGAGGTCGGCGCTGTATTTCACATTTTTGTACACGTTGCTCTCGATGAATGCCTGCTCACTAGCGACAACCAAGCTGATGATGCCTTTATTAAGCGGTTGTTTAAAACCAACGATCTTGTCGGCATTCGGGCCGCTGTTGAAGGTAACAACAAGATGTTGCTTCCCTTCGTCGAGCAGCCAGATGCTGCCCTCGTCGGCAGATATCCGCTGAAAAGTGTCGGTTAAGAGCCTCAGCAACATTTCGTCGCAGATGCTCAGGAAGTTAGCGGGCGATATGGCGTCGCCGATTTTTGCGAGATGTTCTTGCAGCGCAGGTCGCAGTGGAATGAATCGCTGCTCTGGAAGAAAGTTCGCGCGAACCGAAGTAGTCATTTTGGCGATTCTCTTAAAATTTTTATTTCCCTTACGAGCGCAAGAATCAGGTCAGGCTGCTGTTCAAGAAGCCTGATTAATTCGCGTCGCTCTTCATCAGTGCACCGACCAGCGGCCAATTTTGCCAGCTTTTTTTGAATCCCGGGAGAGATCGGCCGATCTGCGCGGCCTGACACCTCGTCCGTCCTATTCTCAATCAGTCGAAAAAGTGGCGTGAAATCGTCAATCATGCGTTCGCGAAACGTCTAAATTCTCCGAAAAATCAATACGAGGAAAAGCGCCCGATGGCATAGAATAGAAATGAAGTGCCCATTCTTAAGACTTATCGGCTACTGCTGTCTTGCACGTTAATTTCTAATTCACAGACCGATGCGAGCTCCCGAGCGCATCTCGACAGCTCCACAAAATCATCCCACCCCAGGGTCAACCACGGGTCGGTCCGATGCAGCTCCGCCAGCACGGCGGTTCTGATTCTGACGCGGGCGGATTCGAGGGCGCGGCTTACTTTGGATTCGTGCCAATTCCATATCCGGCCGATCTCGCGCTGAGTGACCTCATACATGTGAACAAGTCTAAGCATCAGCAACATCTCTGGCGATTCCGCTGCGAAGGCGTTCATGACAGCCTGGCGCAACAACCCTACGAGGGCGTTATCCGGCTGACGTGCCGGAAAATTACCGATCCCTTCGAAATCGTTTGTCTGGCTCTTACCCGATTTATCGCGGAGTGATTCTCTGCGAGAAGCTTCGCGGCGTTTAAAATCGATCAATCGATTTGTTACCACAGTGATTAACCATGAACTCAGTGGGCAGCGGCCCCCGTACTTAAGCAGAAGCGGCTCGCCGGAACTGCCGAAGCAATCTGCCCACAAATCAGCGAGCAAATCCTCCGCTTCAGTGCTGCTTGCACCGCGCTTACAAAGCGTGGCTTTAAGTTGAGCGCTATAACGAGCTCGCAAGGCACGTGTAGCGCTTTCGTCGCTATCCAATACTTGCTTGATGAATGGTAAATCCGGGCTGCGATCCGAAATTCCGCAGTCTTTAGCGCGGTCCTTCACTTTGTCCGGCGGCTCCAGCACAAAATCGTCTCTTGCCTGAGCAGGTGGCGAACGGCGACCGGAATACGTATTATCTGCCTTCAATAGGGTGGAATCGCTACGCATACTACCTAGTTTTCAAGTTCGGCGCCAAGCTTTATTTGCCCAGCGTAGATTTTCCTGTTTGGCTCGCAGGCGATCGATAGCAACATTCTACGAGCCAGCTGCTTCCGTGGGAACCTCATGGTCTGGAGCGATTCGGGAATCGGAGTTGGTTTAAATCTGGTCTTGGCAAGAGGGATAGCTTACTGGTAAAAAGCCGTCGAGTTGGGCTGCTGGCTCAGTTCGATTCCTGGATTTTAGCCACTGTTATTGACCCTTGAGGACAAAAAATGCCTGAGGCGACCGAAGGTCCTGGCTGGATCAACAGGGCAGCCTCGCTGCAAGAGCTTTGGCAGCGCCGTTTCGACTGGATCCAAGACGCAGCGAGGACCCGCGCATTCGTTAAACGCGCAATTCGGGAAGGCGATTTCTTGGTCGCGTATGATGCTGCACGCGAAACGGTCGAGGAACGTCAAAGTGCCGATCCGTGGATGCAGCAGCAGATGGCGTTCGCTCTTGCCCAACTGGGTTCCACCGCGCGGGCGCAGGCTATCCTAATGACGCTTGTCAATAAGGATCCGACAAACCATGAAACCCTGGCTCTTCTTGCACGAACTTATAAAGATCAATGGTGTACCGATACGTCCAACGCAGCGGCACTCAATTCAGCATTTGAATGGTACAAGCGGGCTTTTGAGATCGACCCACCCGATTATTACCCTGGGATCAACGCTGCAAGCCTCGCGCTGCTGCGACACGACCACACGACAGCGCATCGCTTAGCCGGCGAAGTGCTCGAGATCTGTAAGCGTAAACTAGCTGCGCCTGATCCCAATGAGATCTATTGGCTAAGAGTTACCCTGGCAGAGGCTCTGGTCATTCTCAGGAGACGCGCAGATGCCAAAAAGGCGTATCGAAGCGCGGCTGCGACGCCAGACCTTAGTTTGCGGGAGCTTTCTTCGACTCGCCGACAAGCGCGCCTGCTATCCAAGCATCTTTATCGCAATTCCCATGTGTTTGATACTTGTTTCCCGATTCCTAAACTCGTTGTCTTTTCTGGCCATATGCTGGATACCGCTGGTCGTAGCGTTCCGCGCTTTCCAACTAGTAAGGAGCGCTCGATTCGGTTAGCCATCAACAAACAGCTCGAATCGATCGGCGCCGGAATTGGCTTTTCCAGCGCCGCGTGCGGATCGGATATCATTTTTCTTGAAGCGATGCTGGATCGCGGTGCGAATGTGCATGTCGTTCTGCCGTGGCCAAAAGAGGAGTTCATCCAGACAAGCGTAGCTATCACCAAAGATGATAATTGGATTGCTCGCTTTGAGGACGTCCTTCGTCGAGCGGCGTCGGTGCGGGTTTTGGGCCAGTTACACGTCCCTGGCAGTGCAATCGGCTTCGATTACTGCAACTCGGTCATGGTCGGTTTGGCGCGTCTCTATGCGCGGTCCTTAGATCTCGAACTCGTCCCGCTTGCTGCTTGGGACGGTCTCCCGGGCGAACCGGGCGGTACAGGCTCATTTGTCCGTTACTGGCGCGCTCACCACGTGCCCGTGAAGATTATTCCAATGCATTTTCGAGTGCCCCCAAGAACCTCTCGAACTAAACGCGTGAGCGATTTTGGACAGGAAATTGACGATGATTTGGAAAAGTGGATGCGCGCAACTAGCCGGCAGGAAATCAAGGCCATCCTATTTGCCGATGTGACCAGTTACGCCCAGCTAACAGAAAAGGATCTACCGAAGTTCATAGGTCAATTTTCGCAACGAATATCACGCTTGGTCGCGGAGAGCGCCCTCGCTCCCACGAATGTGAACACGTGGGGCGACGCTTTTTTCTTTGTGTTTAATCGCGTGGAGCATGCCGGCCGTTTTGCGCTTGAGCTTCGCGATCTGGTCAAAACAACGAATTGGGCTGACCTTGGTCTACCACCAGAGCTAAGCATTAGAATAGCGGTCCACGCCGGACCGATATTTGTAACATTTGATCCAGTAAGCAGACAGATGACATTTACTGGCGCTCATGTCGTCCGTGCTGCCCGGATCGAGCCAGTGGCTCACGCGGGCGAGGTTTTTGCCAGTGAAGAGTTCGCTGCGCTTGCCGCCGCCGAGGACGCTCAAGAGTTTTCCTGTGACTTCGTCGGGACTACGCAACTGGCCAAGAGCTATGGTTCCTTTCGAATCTACAGCTTGGTGCGTTCCCAAAACACAGTAGCTTTGAAGTTGTAATAGAGAGTCAGACCAACCGCGCGGGTTCACGATTCTTGGATGCTACAGCTGTCGTGGTTAAGGTCTCTGCACGATGGATAAAGTCCGGTGTATGTGAATAGCATTCCCTCTAGCCTACCAATTGCACGTTTCGATCGCTCGCCGTGATCGTCTTGCCGCGGGCGATCATTTCGCGGTAGGGCGATTTAGGGGTCGCTGAGAAAACGAGTATTAAAGGTATAAAGCTGACCCGACCGTCTACTGGCGTCGCACCCATGGCTAGCCGACGACCCCTAGGCGCGCTCGGGGAAAAGTAGAGAGCTATGGCTTCTTTTTCATCCTGAAAAACAGGATAGAACCGCTCCGGCATCGTTTCACTGGTGCGCGTTTGCCGCGTGCGAAACTCGGCGGGCCCGCATAGGCTCCAAAGTGTCGTGTAACCACTCGGCCCAGCGAATATGCCCGCTGCTTCCATCGTGGCGCGTCTCGAGATTATCCTGTGACTGTACCTCAGGAACGCCCAGTGATTCATTGTCGAGGCGGCACAGTCTAGTGAGCGCAAAGATTCTGCGTCAACAGGCTAGGCAATCTGATCTGGGAGACTCATTGCGAACGAGACGCGCTACCAACTGAGCTATACTCCCATCGTCGGCAAAGAGATTAGCACGCCGGGCCGATTTTTCATCAAGTCAAACCAGGTTTGAATTTTCCGGCTCAAATCGTCAACGGCCGCTGACGTCGCTCTCGATAATACGAGCGAAGCGAAAGAACGATTGCAGCGAGCGCTTTCGCGTTTAAGGTGCGCTCTTCAATTCCTAGCATGCTCCAGACGATTCTTGCTCAGGCTCAAAGCGCGCCGCCTCAAGCAGTCCCCGGCGGCGGCATCGGCTCCTTTTTTGTGCCGCTGATTTTCATTTTCATAATCATGTATTTTGTGATGATCCGGCCGCAGAAAAAACGGCAGCAACAGCAGCAGAATTTGATGGCAAGTTTAAAAACCGGCGACCGGGTCGTGACCAACGCCGGCATTCACGGTCTGATTTCGAACGTAAAAGAGAACACCGTGCTCGTGAAGGTGGCCGATAACGTAAAGATCGAGATGGAGAAATCAGCCATTACAAATGTGCTGAAAGAGAGTTAAATCATTAAATCGAAATGACTCCCGCGCTTACATTTTTTGTTGGGCTCGCAATGCTGGTCCTCTTCGGTTGGTACTTCGCAACTGATCAAGGGCCGCGGAAGCGCCTCCTAGCCGGCACGCTAATGCTGTTGCTTGTCACCCTCAGCATCGCCGCGATTTGGCCACCACAGAAAAAAATCGCACTTGGACTCGATATTCAAGGTGGCACCTCCTTCCTCATCCGACTCGTGCCCGGCGACAAGCCGATCACCAAAGGAATGCTTGATCAGGCAGTCGAGGTGATTCGGAAGCGCGTGGATTACTTTGGCGGAGGCGAACCGATCATTAGCCCAGTCGGCGGCGATCGGATTCTGGTCCAGATCCCGGGACTCGACACCGCGAAGATTCAGGAAGCACGGGATCAGCTCTCGCGCGTGGCGAAACTCGAGTTTCGTTTGGTCTATCCTGATAATGGGCAAAAATTGAAGGCAATCGATGAAAGCAAGGACGTCATTCCGCCTGAATACCGCATCGAAAGTTACAAACTCCAGCGTGAGGGCGAAAAACCGGTCGAAGAACGATTGCTAGTAAAAAAGAAAGCTGACTTATCCGGCGATCGTGTTTCGAGCGCGGGCGCTTCCTACGAAAAGGATGGCTGGGTCGTTCATTTGCGGTTCGACCCCGAGGGCGCCAAGAAGTTCGGCGACATCACCGCTGCGCATGTTCATCATCGCTTTGCGATTGTGCTTGATGGCATCATCCAATCTGCGCCTGTCATTCAAGATGCAATTTATGGTGGTGACGCGCAAATCACAGGAAGATTTACTGAGGAAGAAGCGCGCGGGCTGGCTAGTGTGCTTGAGAACCCGTTGCAAACGCCTGTGAGCATCGAAGAAGAGCGGAGCGTCTCGCCGACTCTCGGACTCGATTCGATCCGGGCCAGCATCCTCGCCGGCTTGGTGGGACTGGCCATCACGCTCGTCTGCGTGGCCATTTACTACAAAATTCCCGGTCTTGTCGCAAATCTGGCGCTGATCATCAATCTGATCCTGCTCATCGGCGCGCTCACGATGTTTCATTTCGTCCTCACGTTACCGGGCATCGCCGGTATCATTTTAACAATTGGTCTTTCAGTGGACGCGAACGTGCTCATTTACGAGCGATTGCGCGAAGAAATGGCCCTCGGGAAGTCGCTCAAGGTCGCCCTTAACACGGCCTATGAGAAAGCGTTTAGCTCGATTTTCGACGCCAACGTAACGACGCTGATCACGGCGGCGATTCTGTTTTGGAAAGCGAGCGGCCCGGTGAAAGGCTTCGCGATCTCACTTACGCTCGGTATCTTGGCGTCGTTGTTCACGGCCCTCATCGTGGGGCGGAACTGCCTCGGTTGGCTTGTCGATACAGGACGGCTGAAGCGCATCTCGATGTTGCATTTGATTTCCGCGCAAAACATCAATTTTCTCGGCAAAGGCTTTATCGCCTGCATGTGCTCGCTCGCGCTGCTCTTGGCCGGCGCGACCGCCTTTTACCTCCGCGGTGAAAGAAATTTTGGCGTCGATTTTCGCGGCGGCGACCTGATCACATTAAGCGCCCCGGGCAAGATCGACATCGCACAGGTGCGCAACGCGCTCAAGCCAATCGGACTTGCCGACGCGTCAATCCAGGAATCCACACAAGCGGGGAAGAGTTACATCACCGTCCGCACGCCGTTGAACACCAGCGACAAAGTGGAAAAGCAAATCATGCAGACACTTCCGAATGCGGGATTTCATGTGGAAGGTTCCGAGCGAGTCGGCGCTCTCGTCGGCGGTGAGCTGGCAAAGAGTTCGTTGATCGCGCTGGGCCTCGGCATCTTGGGAATTTTAATTTTCGTAACGTTCCGCTTCGAACTTTCCTTCGCCGTAGGCGCGATTGTCGCGTTGTTGCACGACGTGCTTATGACGGTCGGTATGTTCGCGTTACTCGGCCGCGAACTGACGCTCACGATGGTCGGCGCAGTGCTGACCATCGCCGGTTATTCCATTAACGACACTATCGTCGTTTACGACCGAATCCGTGAAGGCCTGGCTAGCGGACGGCGTGGAACGATTGAGGAGATAATGAACTCGAGTATTAACCAAACCCTTAGCCGCACCATTCTTACAAGCACAGTCACGCTTATCCCGATTCTCTGTCTGTTTTTCTTTGGCGGCGCAGTGTTGCGCGATTTTTCCCTCGCCATCATCATCGGCGTGGTGGTCGGTACTTACTCTTCGATCTTTATCGCCTCGCCTATCGTATTGTGGTGGACGCGCGCCCGGGGCGGCAGAGAGACAGCTTTGCGCCGCGAGGTTACCGAAAAAGCAGCGACCGCAGCAAATCCTCTCGCCCAACGCTAAAGCCCCTGCTGAAGCTGCGTTCTTTGGGCGATCTTTCGGTCGGCCGACGTATTGGATAGCCTCTCAGCGTTTTGCCGCGAAGATTTGACGAGGTCGCGTGGCCCAAGTAGGCTCCGGCTCGCCGGCTAAGAGTATATTTCAAAATCGAGGTGATTATCGATGCCAGAAGTGATTGTTCGTAAAGGTGAACCTGTCGATCGCGCGCTGAAGCGGCTAAAAAATAAGCTGGACGCCGAAGGTATTCTCGAGGAAGTCCGTCGTTTACGCGCCTTCGAGACACCTTCCCAAAAGCATCGCCGCAAGGCAAAAGCCAACGCCAAGCGCGGTAAAATGAGGTTCCGATTTAATCCGTAAAGACAGAGTTAAAAGAGTTACATTAAAAAGTTAAAAGTCGATTTCGGCGAAGCCATTGTAACGATTTAACTTTTCTCAAAAAGTTCCCTAACCGCCTGCACCAGGCCATTGATATCGTGCCGGCGTGCCTCGACATCCACTTTGAGGCCCTGGTCACGCACGGTTTTTGACGTGATCGGACCGATGCTCGCGATTCGCATTCCCTTCGGCCAGGGCAGTCTAAGGGCGAGAAAGTTTTCTACGGTTGAAGAACTGGTGAACGTGATCAAGTCGGCCCCATCGCACATTAGTTGCCGTCGCGCGCCGCTCGTGTCTCGCGTCTCCGGCACCGTCCGATAAGCGAATGCTTCGTCCACGATCGCTCCCAACGCCGAAAGTTCCTTGGGAAGCGTGTCGCGCGCCGTCTCAGCGCGGACTAAAAGAATCCGCAAATTTTCGATGCTTCCCTGCTTTTTGAATTCCCTCACCACCGCCTCGGCCACGAATTCGTCCGGCTGAAGATCGACGTGTAGGTGAAAGTCTTTCACACGTTGAGCCGTGGCCGGTCCGATGGCAGCAATGTGCACGCCGCCGATCTCACGGGCATCATCATAAAGTTTGAAGAAAACATCAA